>OJFP01000029.1_pt1 | contig 110483 bp, 87 predicted proteins | sample 1594141 | NCBI WGS metagenome assembly OJFP01 (sample SAMN05416843, study PRJEB24817) | seawater metagenome | isolation source: Sea water | place: Canada:Atlantic | collected 2013-07 | reverse complement strand
TGGGCTCGGAGATGTGTATAAGAGACAGTACCACAACTTCGTCGTCGACTTCTTTTTTTAAACATGCGCGTGAAATAGGCGAATCTATTGACGAGTAGTCATTGCGGCCATAGATCTCTTCTGGTCCAACAATGCGAAATTTTAATCTTTCATTGTCATCATTTTCTAAACTTACCCAAGCGCCAAAAAAAACTTTGCCCTCTTGTTGTGGGCCATAATCAACAATTTTTAGCTCTTCAAGTATTTTACGAAGATAACGTACGCGGCGATCAATTTCACGCAAGCGCTTCTTATTATATTGATAATCAGCGTTCTCGCTCCTGTCGCCTAAACTGGCAGCCCATGAAACTTTTCGGGTGGTTTCTGGACGCTCTTCTCGCCAAAGTTTATTTAACTCTTGCTGAAGTAACTCATAGCCTGGTCGAGTAATTAATTTGGTTTTCATAAGTTTGCTTTTTGTCTTCAATAATTGAGGCAATAACTGTGATACTTTGCAAAAAAAATAAGCAAAACAATCACTCATCAAGCTGTGGTTTATATTATAACGCGGTAGTTGTATATTTTAATCATTAAAATGAGCGGATAATTTATCAATTTGAGATTAATACTTTCTTATTTTTACTCACCTATGTATTTTTTACAATTCCATCTGTAAATAAAGCGTAATTCTCTATCAATAACGTCCACAGCCAAGTAGAGAAAATAATAAATACCTCTATTAATCAGTTGTTTAAGTTGTTGGCATGGTTATGGCTTTAGTCTTGTTGTCTTAACTTAAAGGAGAATAATATGAAAAACTCAATTCGTTCATTGGTTGCGTTAACATTATTAACAGTTGGTTCATCAGCTGCGTATGCAGAGAATACATGGAAAGATACCTCAAAAGATGCGTGGTTAGATGGTAAAGCAGAAAGTACTTTATTATTTAATACAAACTTAAATTCTTTTGACATTAATACTGATGTGAAAAATGGTGTGGTTATTCTTACGGGTAAAGTTGAAAGCGGTGTTGATAAAGCGCTAGCTGAAGAGTTGGTTGCCAGTCTGGAGGGGGTGAACTCAGTCGATAACCAGTTAACAGTAATCGATAATGAGCCTACTAAAGACAGTAAAATGCTTATGGCATTAACAGATTCAAAAATTGAGACAGTGGTTAAAACAAAGTTATTATTTGAATCAGAAGTCAGCGGAACCGCTACCGAAGTAGAAGTTGAAGAAGGCGTGGTTACATTATCAGGCCAGGTAGATTCAGATGCTGAAAAACAACTTGCTGTTGCTATTACCGAAAATACAACAGATGTTAAATCGGTGGTTGATCAATTAGAAATAGCTAAACATTAATATTTCACAATAGCTCGATCGAGCGCACGCCACTGGCGTGCGTTTATCTTTCGCGCTTTTCAAAGTTTGAGCATGTATTCATCATAAACTATTACTGTTGTGATTTGGTATTGCTGAGTTTTGATTTCATAGATGAAATAAACTCAAAGGCTGAAGCATTTATTAACCAAGCCGACGTGAGTTTGTATAAAGCAAAAACTTACGGTCTTAATCAATTTGCAGTTAATGAGATTTTTAAGGGGAAAAATTTTGCAAAATTACAAGAAAGTTTTTGATCAACTATTTAAAAAATGTCATCGGCCGCGCGCGAAAAATCCCTATGTTCAATCTGGTCAATGTTATTGTTGGTACAACCCGAAAAACACTAAATATTTCACATCAAAAAGCGACGAATAGTGTTGCGGTCATTACATGGTTATTTTTACCAATATAGTAGCCGCGAAGTTTTATAGCGCTAGTTAACGTGCTGAAAGCATTAAGCTCAATATTAATCTTTAGGCACCTCTTCTTTCACTCTACCGATAACTTTTAGTGTTGCAAAGGTCATAATACTTAGCGCTATTGCAATTTCTATACGCTCTAAACCAACAGCAATACCAATTGCTCCGGTAGACCAAATTGCTGCCGCTGTTGATGTTCCACTAACTTGCGATGAGTCTTTTAAAATTGCACCTCCACCGATAAAACCAATGCCAGTGACAATACCAGCAATTACTTTAGATTGAGCATCTTGGTCGTTAAAAATAGACATGGCCAGAATAGTGAAAGTACAAGCTGCCATTGATACTAAAGGAAAGGTTCTTAACCCAGCTGATCTGCTACTTTTCTCTCTTTCCCATGCGGTCATAATGGGTAGTATTAATGCTATAAATAATTGCATTAGATTTTTCATGACTTCATCTATATTAATGTTGAGGTTAAATAAATCCATAAATTCTAGTGTCCTTATATTGGAAAAGCTTGTTAGAGCATTCACACCGTACAATTTTTATAAGTTATATTACTGAATAACTGAAAATAGTCCAAAAAAATACCACTAATGTTAGTGGTATTTATAATGAATATTCCGCTGAGAAAATTTTGCCGTAAATTAAGCTTGGTTTGGAATAATTTGAATTTCTACTCGGCGATTTAATGCGCGGCCATTGGCACTGCTGTTGTCGGCAACCGCACGAGTTTCGCCATAACCAACGGTTTGTAAACGACTCGCAATAATATCTTGATTGGTTAAATACTGTTTTACACTGCCTGCGCGTTGCTCAGATAAGTTTTGATTAAAATCTGCCGCACCCTGGCTATCGGTATGGCCTTCGATACTGAGTAAAGTTTTTTCATATTTATTTAACACGCGAGCGATATCGTCTAGTGTGCTGTAAAACCCAGATGTTATATAAGCTTGGCCTGTAGCAAAGGTAATGTTAGCTGGCATAATTAAGCGTAAGTTATCACCTTCTCTTACGACTTCAATGCCTGAGCCTGACAATTCGTCACGAAACTCTTGTTCTTGTTTATCCATGTAATCACCAATCGCTACACCTGCAAGCGCACCAATAGCGGCACCCCAAACAGCACGCTTATTTTTATGATTACTGGTTGATTTACCGATAACCGCACCCGTAATGGCGCCAATTGCAGCTCCTTTTTCTTTATTAGTACTCGCACAGCCACTGAAGGCTAACGACACAACAACTAAACTGATAATGGATTTTTTACACTGCATAAATTGACCTTTAAAAAATATAAATTGAATAACTTGTTTTCATCATACCAAAGAAAAATGAATGGTTAATGAACGAGAAAGTCGATTGTAACAATTAAATACGAGGAATTAACCTTTAAAGATCAATTTGTCATCTAAGCTTAAGTTATTACAGGTATTTCTCTGTAGGTTAAAATTTTTTATATGCTCAAAGTAGCCGACTTTGTGGTTAAGGTTCTGGTTTTTAGGTTGTTTCTATAGATAAATTCCTATGGAGAAACAAAAACACCACGACAGGCGTGGTGCTTTTAATGATAGTTAATTTTCTAATTTAATCGTGTCAGTTAAGGCTATTCAAAAACGGTATCAACAGCTAAAACTTTAACGTTTTTACTCGGCAGTTTTAGCTTGTAGTTTTCAATAACTTTATCAGTTGCTATTAGCGCTGCGGGCTTATCAGAATTATATTCTAACGATGATACTTGCTCAGACAGTAAGCGTTGTTTCATATCTTCGCCGTCAGCAGAAATAAACACATAGTGAATATTATCGGTTTGTAAATTAGCTTTAATTACACGATTTACATCAGCTAACGAAAGTTTTGCAAATTGTTCACGTACGTATTTTACAAACTCATCGGTTTGATAAAACTCGCTATCAAGCGCATAACCTAATTGCTGATCTTGGCTAGCAACTAGCTGCGGCGCATAGTTGGTTAAATAATTACGCGTTGCTTGAAAGTCTTTTTCACTCATGCCATTTTCAATTAACTTATCTAATTCATATAAAGCGGCTCGGGTAGCAAAATGCGCATCGTTATTTGAACGTAAAGGGCGTAACCAAACTTGGAAAATTTGGCTTGAACGACCTAAGTTAGCATCAGGTTTGGTTTGAAACATACCTCGAGGGAAATATTCAATATAAGCGTAATCACCGTAGTTCATGCCACGTGCTTGGCGAATTTGTTGATAAAGGTAACTATTCGAGCTTCTGTGTTCGCCAAAATAAGAGCGTACTAACCATAAAGCGGCCCAATCTTTGTTATTACGAATAGTATCGATTGGAAAGCCGAAAGAAACCGCCGTTGATTGGGCATTTTTTTCAACAATAGTTGCATGATGACCTTTTAATACCGGTGCTTTAGCAATGTTTAGACGCTTTTCATCACCCAGGGGTAATGAGGCAAGATCCGCGAACATTTTTTTCTTTAAGTTATTTGAAAGCGCGCCAGTTATACCAAGATGTAATTTTGCTTGCGTGAGTTGGCTTTGATAAAAAGCTTTCACATCGTCTAATGTAATGGTGTTTAAGTCAGACAAGTCACCGCTATTATAATGCTCATACGCATGACCCTTATAAAGTTCACTGTATAAAACTTCTTTACCTAACTCTTCATCGTTAGAGGCTTTAAGCCCTGATTTAATGCTATCAATTAATTCTTTTTTCAGGCGTTTAAAGTCATCTTCTCGCCATCCTGGGTTTAATAATTGATCGCTAATTAGTTGATACCATGATTCAGCATTGTCTTTATGTACTCTGCCGGTAAACGACATCATTTCTTTATCAAGTTGTGATGAAAACTCGCTAGCTAAAGGGTATAAACCTTGTTGAATGTCTTGGTAACTGCGTGTTTGAGAACCACCTTGCGTTAACATACGTGCCATCAATGCAGCTACGCCTTTTTTACCCGCTGGATCAGCTGCGGCACCAGTATAAAACAGAAAGTTTACATCGATTAACGGTGAGTCATTGGTTTTGTCTAATACCGTAAATTGCGCTTTTTTGGGCTGAGAGCTTTTCACTTTGAAGTTTGCTACTGCTGTGTTTAAGGCAACTTCTTGATCAAATCCTGCTACTTTATCTAAAGCAGATAAGGTCACGGTTGTGCGGTTTTCGTCAATAAAGTATTTATTAGCAATACGCTTTATATCATCTGCAGAAATATTATCGAAACTATTATAAAGGTGGTTTATGGTTTCAGGATCTCGGTCAAAGTGCATATAACTTGCTAATGTTGATGCGATTGACTCTGAAGAATCTAAACTATTGACAAAACTGTATTTTAAGTTTGATTTTAAGTTATCAAGCTTTTCGGCAGAAACTAATTCAGTGCGCGCTTTTGCATAAGTTTGGTTGATAGCATCTCGCACTGTGGCTAAATCTTTTTCTTCATTCACTTTAATAAATACATGGCGTAAGCCAGCATCTTTAGTTTCAGGGTTATAGTTAAACATTTGGCTTGCAAGTTGTTTATCAACAACTAACTCTTGATAAAGTGCTGAGTTATTTGAAAAGTACAATTCTGAAATTAAATCTAATGCCGCACGATCCTTCTTCTTCGGTTGCCAGTCAGCGCCTTTATAAGACACCAGTAACCAATGGCCCGGTAAACCTTCAAACTTCTCATGTACGTATTTTGGTGCTAGTTGCTTTGGCTCTGGAGCAATATTGTTGACAAAGTCGCCTTTTTGCCAATTACCCCAATGTTTTTCTACCATTGCCATGGTTGCTGTTGGCTCGACATCACCCACAATAACTAAAGATACATATTCGGGTTTATAAAATTGTTGAAAGAATTTCTCACCATAAGCTGACTGCTCAGGCATAGCTTCAACATCTTCAAAAAATCCCATGGTGGTATGTTTATAGGTATGAGTATCGAAGGCTTCTTTGCGCACAGCAGCAAGTAATTTTCGAATAGGGCTGGCGTTATTTTTTAAATATTCACCTTTTACCGTTAAGGCTTCAGTTTTAAATTGCGCTTCTGTGTAACTTAGATTTTGGAAATGATCCGCTTGAATCTCTAATACTTTGTCTAGGTGATCTTTTGAAAAATCTAAATGATAGTTGGTGTAATCGTTGGTGGTATAAGCGCCGTTATCAACACCAGCGTTTTTGAATAAATCTGCATATACCGCTTGTGGATATTTTTTTGAGCCTTTAAACATCATATGTTCAAAAAAATGCGCGAAACCAGTACGGCCTTTTTCGTCTTCATCGCGAGCACCTACGGAAACAGGTATTTGCACAGAAACTAGATCAGGGTAATCAGTTTTAACAATAAGTACACGTAAGCCATTTTCAAGCTCTTTAAAAACATAGTTTTGGCTGAATACTTTGTTGTTATTACTTTCAATGGCAGCACTTTGCGGTGTTGAATTTTGATGAGTTTGCGTTGCTATACACGCAGAGAGAGTGAAGCTGGCGACAATAACTGCCGCTAAATATTTTATTTTCATTATCGAGCCCTTTGTTGTTATGCTGCTATTTTATGAAATTATTGATGTTTTTTCACTATGTTAACACTTTATTTACAATGATGTTTTGTAACAAGCCACATAAGTGCTTAGTTAAAGCTGGCAAAGTACTTTAGTGAATCAAAGAGAGCAAATACGATGAAAGATGATTTTAAGAATAAAACGGTGATTATTACTGGCGCTTCGGCTGGCGTTGGTGCAGCAACTGCACGAACTTTTGCTCAACTAGGCGCTAATTTAGTGTTAGTTGCTCGAGGGCAAACGGCCTTAGATGTTATCACAGAAGAACTTGCTGAAATAACATCGGTCATCAATATTGCTATGGATATTAATGATGCAAGCGCAAATGAAAATTTACTCATTACAGCGGCTCAAACTTTTGGTTCTGTTGATGTGTTAATTAATAATGCAGGTTTACACCACCGTGGAGATGTCACCTTAAATCAAGCGAGTGATTTGGCTAAAATGGTCGATGTAAACCTACGCGCGCCCATTCAGTTGTCTTGCTTGATATTACCGTATTTAAAACAGGCTGGTGGAGGTGCAATCGTTAATGTTGGGTCGCTTGCAGGTAGAACGCCCCTGCAAGGTGCAGCAACTTATGCGGCAACAAAAGCTGGTTTACGTGCCTTTACCTATTCATTAGCGGATGAATTACAAAATACGGGGATTTATGTTGGCGTGGTATCGCCAGGACCTATTGATACCGGGTTTATTATGTCGGAAATTGATCAAGTTGAAGATATTGTATTTTCACAACCCATGAGCACTGCTCAACAAGTCGCTGATGCCATAGTGAGTGTGGCGCGAGGTGAGAAAACTGAAATATCGTTACCAAAAGTTAGCGGATGGCTAACAACCATATCGTATTTATTTCCAACACTTCGCAAAGCCTTACGGCCCGCGCTTTATCGCAAAGGCGGTAAAATGAAAGCGCAATATAAAAAACGTAACTTAGATTCACCCAATTAAGTGGTAGAAATGAGCAAGTGCTGCTTATCCAGAGTTCAGGTTATTTAGTTTGATGGCTATAAACGCCAGACCAATTTTTATCTGGTGGCGATAGCTTATAGTTTTTAATACGTTGCAAATATAATTGATATAAAACGTTGTTTGTTTCGCTTTGTTTTTGATTTGCGAGCGTATTGAGAATACCTGCAGCGTCATCCCATTTTTGCTGACAATAATACTCATAAGCGAAATGAAATTGGCGAATTTCTTCGATTAACTCATCACTCAATGAACCAATAAAGTTAACCACCTCATATATGGTTACCGCTTCATTTTTGCCCTTTACTTTAACTTGGTCTAATTTGCGATAAATAAAATTTGGTGCAGCCTGTTTAGTAAATTCAGTAACGATTAATGCCACACCATATTGCTTAGTCAGCCCTTCTACCCGAGCAGCTAAGTTTACCGCATCGCCTAAAACGGTGTAGGCCATGCGATATTCTGAGCCCATATTGCCAACGCTCATTTCACCCGTATTTAAACCAATGCCAATATTAACTGCTGGCCATCCTCGCTCTGAGAAACTCGATTGAAGCTGTTTAACTTTTTCTAACATGTTAAGTGCCGCGCTAACACCATGTTCTGCATGATTATTGTTGGGTAATGGCGCCCCCCAAAAAGACATAATGCAATCGCCAATATATTTATCTATGGTTCCTCTTTCGTCATATATAACCTTAGTTAACGGCGTAAGCACTAAATTTAATAATTCGCTAAGCTCTTTAGGTGACAGGCTTTCAGAAATTGCAGTAAAGCCCCGTATATCGGCAAACAATACCGTTAACTCTCGAGATTGTCCTTCTTGGGTAATCCATTCTGGTTTATTAACCATTTCATCAACTAGCCCTGGGGGCACATACTGTCCAAACAGTTTTTTTACCGTATTTTTAGTATTGTTTTCAGCCACAAAGCCCCATGACATATGCACAACAAATATCATCATTATTAATAGCAAGGGTGAGGCAAGAAAAATAACAATGCCTTGCTGCCAAATTAAAAAGTTTAAAATAAGGTAAAGCGCGATCAGTGTTGAAGTAAAAAGCATGGTTTTGATCGGGGATAAATAATTGCAAACCACCATCATGAGTAAACCCAAAATAATTATAATAGTGAGCTCTACCCCCAGAATATAACTTGGTTGATAAGGTATGCGTTGATCGAGTATGCCGCTAATAATATTGGCATGTACTTCAACACCTGGCATTGCTGTATCAACAGGTGTTGCTCTGATGTCTTGCAACCCAGGTGCTGACGTACCTAAAATAATAATGCGATTTTTAAGCGCGTCTATTGCAATGCTCTTGTTTAAAATGTTTTTGACAGAAATGTAAGGAAAGCTGCCTGCACTACCTCGATAAGGCACAGTAACTGAGCCGGTTTTATCTACTGGAATAATAAAACTGCCCAGTTGCACTTGCTCTATTGCCTGGTAATTGCCTGTTTTTGTAATGTTAAAATAATAATTTTGATCGCCAATAGCTTTTCGTGTGATAGCTAAAGCCAAAGAAGGGTGAAAGCCATTTTGATAAAGTTGAAACAGAGGCACTTTACGGTATAAACCATCTTCAGAAATATTAGGATTGTCAAAAAAGCCCACACTGTCAGTTGCTTGATGAATAATATCTATATTACCTGTGTACCCCTGTGGTTTTGCTATTAAGGTTTTTTCTGCAAGGCTTTGCGCTATGGTGGAGATGGTTTTTTTTAGAGAGTTAATTTCATCTGTATTACTTTGATCAAACACCATACCTAATACGATATTACGACCCTTTATAGCTTCTGAAAATATGTGGTCATAAGCCAATTTTTGTTTGAATTCTGCGCTTGCAGCGAGGTACTGACTATCGTTAATCTTCAATGAATCAAGTTGCTCAAGCACTTTTAAACCACTTACATCATCCGGCTCAGAAAACACAACGTCAAAGCCAAGCACTTTAATGTGATAATGGTCGAAAAGCGTGTCAATTAATTCAGCTAAAATTGCTCTATTCCATGGCCAGCGGCCAACGTCTTGAATACTGTCTTCATCGATATCGGCGATAACTACCCGGTCATCAATTCCTTTTGGCATGGTTAGCTTTAAACGAAGGTCAGAAGTGAACATTTCTAAGGTGTTTAAAATAGGTACTTCGATGAATGGTGTCGTACTAATAAAAATATATAAAAATATATAAAATGATAATAAAATTTAATATGTTCTTTTTTGATCGCTGAAATATCATTTTATTGTTACCAACCATGAGTTACTGAAATAATAAAGTGCTTATTTAACTGTGAAGCAGTTTTTCATCACCCTAAAATGGTGTGGTACGACCAACAATTGCTTCAATTAAGCTTAATTCTGCGTCAGCATGGTTTTTCATCGGTGCTGCTTGAATAATATCGCCTTGGCTAGTATCTGCATAGATGTAACGAGGGTTGTCATGATGAGCACTTTTAATATTTTCAGAAATGCTAGGGTCAGCAATGGCGCTAACATCAACCTCTCCGTAACAGGTGCACACGTAGCTGCGATTTAACGCTGTATCTGACTCTGCATAAACAGCGGTTCCTCGAATACCTACCGTAGCGGTAGTTGTGTGCAGTTTAAATTGTTTTTCAGTTGGCTTACGTTTAGCAAATACCGACATTACCGAGCCAGTAAATAAACGCATTGCTTCTTCAAATACACCGGTACTTTCTAGCACTAAACGTGAGTTCTCCCTTAAGTGGTGGGCATCTTTTCCGATGGCAAACATTATCCAGCTGCTTTGGCCTGTAACCACTATTGAATTAGCTCTGATCACGGTTTTTGACATATTTGCTTTGGTAATTATTGTGCCATCAACCGTTACTTCACCTTCGAAGTTATAGATAGATTGTCCAAGTGGCAATTCTGCTGGTACTTCAGCCATCGCGTTTACCAGTGAACTGAGTAAAGCACTGCTTGTTACAGTTGCCAATAAACCGGTGTTGAAAGCTTTTATTAAAAACGCTCTGCGTGTATTTACTGATTGACTACTCATAATTAGTTCCAATTACCCAATGGTTGATTTGCATTATATTTTAGTATTTTTAATTGATAATATTTCGCTATAGATAACTGTAAAAATAACATGTTCAGCTAATCGAATGGTTTTACTATAAAAGTAAAAGCAAAATATTATCAAGTAACATCAACCAATATTTTACAAAAGCTACTGATTGGCATAACTAAAAAGTGCTAATTCATGATTAACTGATGCTTGCCAGAGTTTATCGTTATTATTTAATTGCAGTCTCTTTTGTAATTGCTTTATTTTGTATTAAGCGCGTTAGTACTGGAGTTTGACAGATGTCGAGAACCGGTGGCGGTTTTTTAAAAAAGAAGGCGCTATTACGCTTGATACGGTCAGCAAGTTTAGTCGCAAACAAGGCACTTTCAGTATTTGTTACTTGTAGGTGAATTTGCTCTGCTTTAGGTACATCAGCCATCATTTGCATGCTAATTATGGGAGTGTGTTTAGTATCAGGCACTGCATCTTCTCCCTCAATAACGGCAGTACGAGTTATAGACTGTACATGATTCATGCCATAAATAACTCGACCAAAAATACTCATAATTCGATCTAAATACCTTGGCGCTTGACCATTAGTAATATAAAAGTGGCTTGAAGCTGAATTAGCCTCGTTGCCGCGAGCCATAGCAATAATACCAGGGCAATGCGTTAACCATGCTTTATTCTCACTAGGATTATGGCCAAGGGCAAAACCGTTTTTAAAGCCCGTTTTTTCAGCAAATAAATCATTGTTTTGTACTAAAGTAAATGCAAAATCTTGTTCTGTTGTCCAATCGCCCTCAAGCGACAATAAAGGAACAGAACGATCGGCGTTACTCGCATCTTCAGGACCCGCCTGTGCAACAAAACCGTCAATTACACGATAAAATTTATTGCCGTTATAGTGGCCAGCCTTAGTAAGTTGGATAAATTGTTTAACATGCTTTGGAGAAAACTGTGGGGCTAATTCGATAACAACCTTGCCATGTGGCAGTGTTAATAACACCATGTTTTCAATAGCAACAGTTCGCCATTCAGTCTGAACATTAGCTTGTGTTGCTATGTTGTCAGTTATTAACGCTTTCGTTTGTTGTTCGGCAATCGCACTTGCGCTTATCAACATAAGCCATGAACTAAATAGGGTTATTAACATTGAAAAGCTTATTCGATTATACATAAAGTGCCTTTTTTATTATTTTTTTTACTATGTTAATGATTGTTTAATATTGTCACGAAAATAGCAAACGAGTGGCTTAAGATGTTACACATTTTATTGATGTTCATTTCACTAACAATGAAATATTGGCGCAATCGCAAGCAATTGATACCATAGCATGAATAATTACTCTCAACGTTACGGAGCTTTTGTGAATAAAAGTTTTATCACTAATTTTTTAGCCTTTATTGCCATTATTATCGGCTACACAGTCGCAAATAATATTATTTTTACCGTAGGTTTATTTGCTTTATCTGGAGCTGTAACTAATTGGCTTGCCATACATATGTTATTTGAACGTGTACCTTTTTTATATGGTTCTGGTGTTATTCCTGCGCGTTTTGAAGACTTTAAAGTCGCAATTCGTGGGTTAATGATGGAACAATTCTTTACCGAAGAAAATATAGATAGGTTTCTTGCTGGAAGCGATAATCCTGCAACAGCCATTGATCTTGCGCCGGTTATTAATAAAGTCGACTTGTCGCCAGCTTTTGATAACTTAGTGAGTGTGGTTGAACAATCTTCTTTTGGCGGTATGTTAGCTATGGTAGGTGGCACTGAAGCGCTGCAACCTATGCGTGAACCATTTATTGAGAAAATGCGCGCCTCAGTTATCGAAATAAGCCAAAGTGATGAATTTAGTGCCATTCTACGCAAAGAGTTAGAGCAGCCTAATATCATGGCGGGTATGCGTGACAAGGTAAGCGATATTATTGAAAAGCGCCTTAATGAACTAACACCACAACTTGTTAAAGAAATAGTACAACGCATGATTCGTGAGCATTTAGGCTGGCTTGTGGTTTGGGGCGGTGTTTTTGGTGGCATAATTGGTTTTATTGCAGCAATTACCACCCAGCTTTAATAAGGGCTGTTTGTTTTTTATATTGAATTTAAGCTTTAGTCGGCCCTGGTTAACTAAAGCTTAACGTTTGTGAAGCTCTTTTAATCTAAGTTATCTAAGTTATCTAAGTTATCTAAGTTATCTAAGTTATCTAAGTTATCTGAGTTAAATCAAGCTTATCTAGGTTGTGACTAAAGTATCTGCCTATTAAGTCTAATATCATCAACATCATACTGATTCAGCAATATATTTACCGTTAGATTGAACACTCGCTCATTTAGGTACAATATCTGAGTGAAATTTTAAGCAGAATTGTTTCGCTATAACACTGGGTTATCAGCTAGATCTTTTTAGGCTATTTAGTCGAGAATATTTTAATTTTTGTGCTTTAATTTTAGCCTGATAGCCGTTATGCTTAGGCTTTAATCACAGGGTTAAATGTAGCGGCTCCAAGCCTGGAGTTTAATCGCTCAAGCCCTCTCTTCGTAAAAGGTAAACCCAAAAATGTTTGGTAGCTTAACGGCGTTGCCTGCCGATCCTATTTTAGGCTTGTTGGCTAAATATCGTGAAGACTCTAATCCGAATAAAATCGACTTAGGTGTTGGTGTCTATAAAAATGAAGCGGGTCATACAGAAGTTTTAAAGTGTGTAAAAGCCGCTGAAAAACATCGACTCGATACTGAAGATACCAAAGTTTATATTGGCCCAACAGGCTCATCACTTTTTAACGAAGAAATGGCTAAGTTAGTATTCGGTCATCATAAAGTGTTGCTTGAAAATCGTGCGCGAACGGTTTCTACACCTGGTGGTACTGGGGCGTTACGAGTAGCGGCTGAGTTTATTAATTCATGTAAAGCTGGCGCAACTATTTGGGTAAGTAATCCTACTTGGGCAAACCATACCGGTGTATTTGAAGCCGCAGGATTAAATGTAAAAACGTATCCTTATTATGATTATGAAAACAAAACCCTTGATTTCGATGGCATGTTAGCGGCTTTAAAAGAAGTTAAAGCTGATGATACCGTATTGCTTCATGCTTGTTGTCATAACCCAAGTGGTATGGATTTAACCAATGAACAATGGCAACAAGTTGCTGAAGTTGCTAAAGACATTGGCTTTTTACCATTAATTGATATGGCTTACCAAGGTTTTGGTGAAGGTTTAGACGAAGATGCCTATGGTCTACGATTAATGGCTGACAGCGTAAAAGAAATGATCGTTTGTAGTTCATGTTCTAAAAACTTTGGTTTATACCGCGAACGTATTGGCGCTTGCACTATTATTGGTGAAACCTCGCACAGTGCTGATATTGCAAATTCTGTATTACTTAGCGTAATTCGTTGTATTTATTCAATGCCACCAGCACATGGTGCGGCATTAGTGGAAACTATTCTGCATTCTGACGAGCTACGTGCGCAATGGCACAGCGAGCTTAAAGAAATGCGTGATCGCATTAATGGCAATCGTCAATTATTGGTTGATAAGCTTGTTGAAAACGGCGTAACACGCGACTTTAGCTTTATTCCTCGTCAAAAAGGTATGTTTTCTTTCTTAGGTATAACGCCTGAGCAAGTACAACAACTGCAAGATGAATACAGCATTTACATGGTGGGTTCAAGCCGTATGAGCATTGCCGGTATTGCTAACCGCAACGTTGATTACTTAGCACAATCAATCGCAAAAGTGCTATAAGCTAACGCTATATACTCCATGTATGCACTCATACATGGAGTTTTTTACTTCTGCTAAGTAAATACTCCTAACACTCTTTCTACCCTCAATATCTAAAAACCCTGCAAAAGCAGCTTAAGTTAATGTACCAATTATGCGTGCAAAAAATTAAACATCGACACGTTGATAACCCGTTTTCATGTTACTTTGTTATGCGGCGAAATTTGAGCACGCTATACTATAAAGTTAAGCTCATAGTTAGCTGAGAAATTTTATATTAGTTAAGGATTATTTATGATTAAACCTATTGCGCTAGATCATATCGTTTTGCGCACCACCAAATACCAAGCACTTATTGACTTTTATTGTGACGTATTAGGTTGTGTTGTCGAGCGAGTATTACCCGACGATATAGGTTTAACGCAACTGCGAGCCGGCAGTTCATTAATAGATATAGTGAAGGTAAATTCAACGTTAGGCAAAGTTGGCGGTGAAGCACCCAAAACTACCGGTAATAATGTTGATCACTTCTGTTTACAAATAGCCGCGTTTGATGAAACTGCTTTAAAAAACTTCCTCACCAGTAAAGGGGTTGAAGTTGGTGATTTTGAAGAAAGATATGGGGCAGAAGGTATGGGTCGTTCGTTGTATTTAACCGATATTGCCGGTAATAATGTTGAATTACGCGCTAAAATTTCTTAGTTTAAAAAAAGAATCAACAAATTATTCAAAGCAAAATTATGGGAAATGGGCGAACTTTTAGGTATAGTGCGCGACAATAAATTTTGACTATGCCAAGTTACATTGCGTTCTATGCAATAACATTATTGGCACTACCATAAGCTACTATTAATTCAGCTACAAAGGATAAATTGTGACAACCAAAGGCAACCTTTTCATTCTGTCTGCGCCAAGTGGTGCAGGGAAATCGAGTTTAATTTCCGCCTTACTCAAGCAAGCATCATCGCGACCTATGCAAGTATCTGTTTCACATACTACACGTAATGCGCGCCCTGGTGAAGTTGACGGCCAGCACTACCATTTTGTTAGTGTAACTAAATTCAAGCAGTCAATTGCTGATAAGCACTTTTATGAATACGCTGAAGTATTTGGAAATTTTTACGGCACAAGTGAAGTCGCAATAGATCAACAACTTGCACAAGGTATCGACGTATTTCTTGATATTGACTGGCAAGGTGCTCAACAAGTTAGAATGAAAAAGCCTGACGTCACAACAATATTTATTAGTCCGCCTTCAAAACAAGAGTTAGAAAACCGTTTACGTGGCCGAGGCCAAGACAGTGAAGAAGTTATTCAAGCAAGAATGAGTGAAGCACAAGCACAATGTTCACACTATCAAGAGTTCGATTATATTATTGTTAACGATGATTTCGAGCAGGCATTAGCTGATTTAACCACAGTAGTGAACAACCAACGCTTAAAACGCAGCCAACAAGCGAGCGAGCATCAAGCTTTATTTGATGAATTATTAGCGTAGAACGCTTGCTTACATGCGTGTAGATCAAGTAAACTACGCGACTATTTTATGAATTTAATTGTTGGAGAGACCAAATGGCTCGCGTAACTGTTGAAGATGCCGTAGAAAAAGTCGGTAATCGTTTTGACTTGGTGTTAATTGCATCTCGTCGTGCTCGTCAAATTGCTACGGGCGGTAAAGATCCATTGGTTGAAGTTGAAAATGACAAACCAACAGTAATTGCTTTACGTGAAATCGAAGCTGGCCTTATTACTACTGAAGTAATGGACGTTTCAGATAAGCATGAGCAAGTACAACAAGACGCTGCTGAATTAGATGCTGTTGCAGCAATTGTTGGTGGTAACCAATAATTATTTCTAACGTTTAACGTTAGTAGCAACATTCAAAACGCGTAAATTACATCACTGTGATTTACGCGTTTTTTATTATCTGCTCATGGTTCATGAGAAAAATTCGTGCAAATGTGTTTCAAATTAAGTTAATTAGCTACTTTTTTTAATGGTTAGAATGAAAAAGTAGTTCGCATAATTAATCAAAATGGCATAAATATTGGCATAGCGGTAAAATAATCGTATTCTAAACTAATCACAGCGTCAGCAATCATCAGGGAATTATTGGGTGTACCTTTTTGAACCACTAAAAGAACATGTATCAAGTTATTTATCGAAAGTACAAATTGACCTGCTAAAGCAGGCCTATATTGTTGCGCGCGAGGCCCACGATGGCCAAATGCGTTCTAGTGGTGAGCCATATATAACCCACCCCGTAGCCGTTGCGCTGAATCTCGCCAAAATGCACCTAGATCACGAAACGCTAATGGCAGCATTACTGCACGACGTCATTGAAGACACTCCGGTAACCAAAGATCAGCTTTCAGAGCTTTTTGGTCATACGGTTGCTGAATTGGTTGAAGGTGTTAGTAAACTAGACAAGCTAAAGTTTGATAATAAAGAAGAAATGCAGGCGGAAAACTTCCGTAAAATGATCTTAGCCATGGTGCAAGACATACGCGTTATTTTGATTAAACTCGCTGACCGCACGCATAACATGCGTACACTAGGCTCTTTACGACCTGATAAACGTCGTCGTATTGCCCGAGAAACATTAGAAATTTATGCCCCAATTGCTAATCGTCTGGGTATTCACGATGTAAAAAATGAATTAGAAGTTTTAGGTTTTGAAGCATTATATCCTATGCGCTCACGTGCGTTAAAATCAGCCGTTAAACAAGCACGTGGTAACCGCAAAGAAATTATCAATAATATTCAACAAGAAGTCACTAGCCGCTTAGCGGAAAATGGCATTAAAGCGCAAGTTATTGGCCGAGAAAAACATCTCTATTCAATTTATCGAAAAATGCGCAATAAAGAGCTTATGTTCAATGAAGTTATGGATATTTATGCTTTTAGAATTATTGTTGGTGATAAAATAGACGACTGTTACCGTGCTTTAGGCGCAGCTCATAATTTATTTAAACCTATCGAGTCTAGATTTAAAGACTATATTGCTATACCAAAAACTAACGGCTATCAGTCATTGCACACCTCTTTAATTGGTCCGCATGGTATTCCGGTTGAGATACAAATTCGTACCAACGATATGGACCAAATGGCAGATAAAGGTGTTGCGGCGCATTGGTTATATAAACAAGATGGTGAAGATACTGGCACCACAGCACAGATGAAAGCACGTCGATGGATGCAAAGTTTATTAGAACTACAGCAAAGCGCGGGCAGTTCGTTTGAGTTTATCGAAAATGTAAAATCGGATTTATTTCCAGAAGAAATTTATGTTTTCACCCCTGATGGTCGCATTGTTGAATTACCGATGGGCGCAACCGCGGTTGACTTTGCTTATGCTGTTCATACTGATGTTGGTAACTCATGTGTAGGCGTTAAAGTTGAACGTAAACCTTTCCCATTAAGTAAGCCATTAGATTCAGGCCAAACCATAGAGGTTGTAACCTCAACAGCCGCCAGACCAAACGCCACTTGGCTTAACTTTGTTGTTACCGCCAAAGCTCGCTTGCAAATTCGTACATACTTACGATCGCAAGAAAAAACCGAGTCGTTAGCGTTAGGACGTAGGTTACTGAGCCATGCACTTGGAGCTACCAAGCTAGAAGATATTGCTGAAGAAAAATTAACCCAAGTGGTTAAGGATACAGGTAACAGTAATGTTGAAGAGTTACTGATAAACATAGGTTTGGGTAATGCCTTAAGTATAGGTATTGCTAAGCGCTTGAAAGACGAGTTTACCGAAGAGTCTGATCTGCTTAAGCCTGCAGCAACTAAAAATAAAATGCCAATTAAAGGCACCGAAGGCATGATGGTTAGTTATGGTAAATGTTGTCGCCCTATTCCTGGCGATTCAATATTAGCCTACCTAAGCCCAGGAAAAGGTTTAATGGTGCACCAACATGGCTGTCGTAATAACAAAGGTCATGAGCAAGGCAGTTTATTCCCTGTGCGCTGGGATACTGACATAGATCGAGATTTTATTGCTAAGTTACGTATTGAAATTCTTAACCATAAAGGTGCATTGGCAGCATTAACCAATGTGGTCGCTCGTTGTGGCTCAAATGTTCACTCACTTAATTCAGGTGAAAAAGAGTCAGGCTTGTATCTTATCGATATAGAAATTACTTGTCGGAACAGGGTTCATCTTGCCGACATCATCAGAAAAATTAAAGTTATGGGCGACGTTCAACGCGTAGTTCGTAATAAATAGCTTTAGGAAAATTATGAAAACCATTATTAATACAGACAGTGCACCTAGTGCAATCGGGACATACAGCCAAGCAGTTAAGGTAAATAATACCGTTTATCTTTCAGGACAAATTCCATTAGTGCCTGAAACGATGGAAATTGTTTCTGAAGATTTTGCTGAGCAAACACAACAAGTTTTTAAAAATATTGTTGCAGTATGTGAAGCGGCAGGTGGCAATATTAATGATCTGGTAAAAGTGAATATATTTTTACAAGATCTTGCTAATTTCGCGACCGTTAATGAAATTATGAGCCAGTATTTTTCACAACCTTACCCTGCACGCGCAGCGGTGCAAGTGGCTCGGTTACCAAAAGATGTTGCTATTGAAATTGACGGTATTATGGAATTACCTAACTACAGTTAATAAACATCGCTTCATGTAAACGATAAATTCGATAAAGATATATTAATAAATAACCAACTTTAGAACACGTATATGACACCAGATAGACTACAAAGAATTAACAGCATGCTAGATCAACGCCAACCCGACTTAACCGTATGTATGGAAGGCGTGCATAAAACTCATAACTTAGCCGCGGTTGTTCGAACAGCTGACGCTATAGGTATTAGTGATGTACATGCCGTATGGAAAAATGAAACCATGCGCCTTTCGGGCGGAAGTGCTGCGGGTAGTCAAAATTGGATAGATGTGCACGATTACAGTAATACTGAAGATGCAATCACTGAATTAAAAAATCAAGGCATGCAGGTATTGGTCACTAACTTATCAGATACCGCAGTAGACTTTCGAGAAATTGACTATACCAAACCTACCGCTATTATTTTAGGGCAAGAAAAGTTTGGCGCTTCTGCTAAAGCACTAGAAATGGCTGACCAAGATATTGTTATACCTATGGTTGGCATGGTGCAGTCATTAAATGTTTCAGTTGCCTGTTCTGTGGTGTTATATGAAGCCCAGCGACAGCGCCAAGCAGCAGGTTTATATCAACAACCAAGAATAAGCCACGAACGCCGTCAACGGATATTATTTGAAGGTGGACACCCTATTTTTGCTACCGCTTGTCAGCGTAAAGGCTTACCATATCCAGAGATTGATGAAGACGGACAAATAGTTGCTTCAGAGCAGTGGTGGCAACAAATGCAAATGACTCAAGATGCTTGGAAGAAAATCGACGACGAATAACCAATAAACCTACAGCAAGGGAGTCTGCGGTGTCTCGCCAAATCGAAGCGCTATCTAATTTAGCCCAAATACCCGTTACAACGTTAAAAGGTGTTGGCCCTGGTATGGCAGCGAAACTCGAAAAAGTAGGTCTAGTGTCGTTACAAGACTTACTTTTTCATTTACCGCTTCGCTACGAAGACCGCACCCGAGTTACTGCTGTTCGTGATCTCATACCCGGTTTATTCACCAATATTATCGGTGAAGTTACACAGAACGAAATAATTCAAGGCAAACGTAGAATGATGCTAGTAACCATTAATGATGGTACAGGTAGCATTAATTTACGTTTTTTTCATTTTTCAGCCAGCCAAAAAAATAGCTTGGCAGTTGGACTAAATATTCGTTGCTACGGTGAAGTAAACCGTGGAATGCGCGGCTTTGAAATAGTGCATCCAGAATATAAAGCGCTCGATCAAGACCAACCATTAACCCCAGTGGAAGAAACCCTAACCCCCGTTTACTCAACAACTGATGGTTTACGACAAATATCGCTGCGAAATTTAACCGAGCAAGCGTTAATTCGCTTAAAGCGCGGCCATGTTGAAGAGTTACTGCCTGAAGAAATTAACCATCAACAATATAGTTTAGCGTCTGCGTTAGCCTTAATTCATCGTCCGCCGCCTGAAACTTCAGTGGTATTAATGGAAGAAGGTAAGCACCCGGCGCAGCTACGGTTGATTAAAGAAGAGCTTTTAGCTCATAACCTGAGTATGTTGAAGTTAAGAGCGGCTAGTGATCATCACCCCGCGGTTGTGTTAGCAATAGATACAGCACTGGAAAAGAACTTTTTAGCATCATTACCCTTTTCACCTACGGGCGCTCAAGCACGTGTTACAGCAGAAATACGAACCGATCTACTCAAGCCTTTGCCTATGATGCGCTTGGTACAAGGTGACGTAGGCTCAGGAAAAACTTTAGTGGCTGCATTAGCCGCACTCACTGCCATTGGCCAAGGTTTTCAAGTTGCTTTAATGGCACCAACTGAAATATTAGCTGAACAGCATGCCATTAATTTTAAAAAATGGTTTGAACCGCTCAATATTACGGTCGGTTGGCTGGTCGGAAAAACCAAAGCAAAAGCTAGGCGCAGCGCCTTAGAGCATATTGAAAACGGTAATATGCAAATGGTTGTTGGCACTCATGCTTTATTTCAAGAGCAAGTGATATTTAACAAACTCGGCTTAATTATTATTGATGAGCAGCATAAATTTGGTGTGCATCAGCGTTTATCATTACGTGAAAAAGGCGCTTGGCAAGGTAATTATCCACATCAATTAATTATGACGGCAACTCCTATTCCACGTACGCTGGCAATGACGGCTTATGCTGATTTAGATACCTCGGTTATTGATGAACTGCCACCTGGCCGAACACCGATCACCACAGTCGCATTACCTGATAGTCGCCGTGACGATGTAATTGAACGTATTCGTCAAGGTTGTACAAACGATAATCGACAAGCTTATTGGGTTTGTACCTTAATTGAAGAGTCGGAGGCCCTGCAATGTCAAGCTGCTGAAGATACCGCAGTGTATTTACAGGCACAATTATCTGATTTGAAAATTGGCTTGGTGCATGGCCGAATGAAAGCCGACGAAAAACAAGCCGTAATGGACCAATTTAAAGTTGGCGAACTTAACGTACTGGTTGCTACAACGGTAATTGAAGTGGGTGTTGATGTACCTAATGCAAGCTTAATGGTAATTGAAAACCCAGAGCGTTTAGGTTTAGCGCAGCTCCATCAACTACGTGGTCGTGTTGGTCGCGGTTCAGTAGCGTCCCATTGTGTATTAATGTACAAAGCACCACTGACGAAAACAGCGACTAAAAGGTTAAAAGTACTTAGAGAAAGTAACGATGGTTTTGTTATTGCACAAAAAGATTTAGAAATTCGAGGCCCTGGTGAGCTATTAGGCACTAAACAAACCGGTTTAGCCGATTTGAGAATAGCAGATTTACAGCGAGACGCTTACTTAATCCCAGAAGTTCAACAACAAGCGCACCTGATATGGCGACAGTATCCTGATAAAGCCAACGCTTTAATCGATCGTTGGTTAGCCAATCGAGAGAGATATTCAAATGCCTAACTGTAATGGTAAGTTTATTAGTTAAATACCTCAAAAATTATGGTTTAGAGAAAGTTGTGTTCAAATAAACATTAATAAATTCGCGCTTTTGTTAAAGCCATTATCGGCTTTAAAAGTTACCTAACTAATGCATTTGCCATAAATATCTGTCACCTTGATTTGAAGTGTTAATAATTCTAAAAAAATGCGGTAAACTAGCAGTAACTTTAGTTTATAGCGAAACCATGATGTCTTCACACGATCAAAATCATCCTACTCATAACGACAACAGCGAAGAAGCCACTACTCACTTTGGTTTCCAAACGGTCGAAAAAAATGAAAAAGAGTCGAAAGTTGCCAGCGTATTTCATTCTGTTGCACAGCAATATGATGTAATGAATGATCTGATGTCATTTGGTATTCATCGCTTATGGAAACGTTTTACCATTGACGCAAGTGGCGTACGTCCGGGTAACAAAGTATTAGATTTAGCCGGAGGTACGGGTGACTTAACCGCTAAATTCTCTCAACTTGTGGGTCGTGAAGGAAAGGTAATATTAGCCGACATTAACAGCTCAATGCTCAATGTAGGTCGCGACAAACTACGCGATCGTGGTTTAGTACAAAACATTGAGTACGTACAAGCCAATGCTCAATACTTACCGTTTGAAGATAATACCTTTGACGTGATCACAATAGCCTTTGGTTTACGCAACGTTACCGATAAAGACATGGCATTACGCTCTATGTATCGTGTGCTTAAGCCTGGTGGTCGACTATTGGTATTAGAGTTTTCAAAACCTGAGCATGAACTAGTCAATAAAGCGTACGATTTTTACTCGTTTAATATCTTACCTAAAATGGGTGAGTTAGTGGCTAAAGACGGCGATAGTTACCAGTATTTAGCTGAATCAATTCGTATGCACCCAGATCAAGAAACCCTAAAATCTATGATGGATAATGCAGGTTTTGAGCAAACCAGCTTTAAGAACTTAACAGGCGGTGTTGTTGCCTTGCACAAAGGTTATAAATTTTAACCTTATGCCTCAGACTATGAGTCAGCAACTTATGTTTGCCCAGGCCTTAAGTGCCATGTTGGAAAAGTTGATCGAGCAGTTTTTGCGCTACAACTTACATGGCACACGCGCATTAAAACCTTTATCTGAAAAAACACTGACCGTGAAGCTTGGTGAATTACCATTTCCCTTAAGTTTTACTGTTAACAATGAAAAAATACATGTTAGCACTAGCGAAGCACACTACGACTGTTGCCTTGTTACCAGTGTTAGTACCTTGATTGAGCTGCAAAAAGAACAACAACTTACTGACTTAATAAGAAATGATAAACTCGATATTCAAGGCGATTTAAAAGTTGCGCAGCGTTTCGCCGATATTGCTCAATCACTTGATATTGATTGGCAGAGTGAACTAGCGAAAAGAATTGGCGATATTCCAGCTTACAAACTGGGCCAGTTAGGGCGAAAAATAGTGGATAAGTTAAACTTTGCACGACAACAAATTCAAGCAGACGCTAGCGAATGGCTCGTTCATGAAAAGCGTTTAATAGTAACATCAGCCGAATTATCATCTTTTAATCGCGATGTAGATGTTATAGAACAACAGTTGCCAAAGTTAAGCCAACGTATCGAAAACTTAATAAATCGCTTCAATGCAAGTTCATAAGGGTCTGTGGTGAGTAGCAAACGTTTATACAAAATAGTAAAAACATTTCTTCAGTATGGGCTTGATGAGCTGTTACCGAAAAAATATTTGCCGTGGTATATAAAAATAGCTCGCAAGTCTTTATTTTGGCTGCGAAATAAACATCGCGATAAACCTAAAGCACTACGATTTAGACTCGCAATCGAGTCATTAGGGCCAGTATTTGTTAAGTTTGGTCAAATGCTCTCTACTCGTCGAGATTTGCTACCTGACGACTTCGCCAATGAACTAACGTTATTACAAGATAAAGTGCCTGCATTTGCCGGTGAAGAAGCCGAACGCATCATTATTGCGGCAATGGGTGTTGAAATATTTCAAGCATATTTTAAAGACTTTGATCGCGCTCCTTTAGCATCAGCTTCAATTGCGCAAGTGCATACTGCCACTATGATGCACGACGATGGCGATAAAAACGTTGTTTTGAAAGTTTTGCGACCTAATATTGCCAAAACTATATTAGCCGATATAAACGTTATGTCGTCTTTCGCCAAAATAGTTGCTCGATGGTTGCCTGATGGTAAGCGTTTACGACCAGTTGAAGTGGTTGCCGAATATGAAAAAACCATTTTAGAAGAACTAGATTTAAATCGTGAAGCCGCTAATGCTATGCAATTAAAGCGTAACTTTAGTCAAGGGCGAGACAGTGACAAAGTGCTATACGTGCCAGAGGTGTATAGCGAATACTGTTCGAAAAACGTTATGGTAATGGAGCGAATTTACGGTATCGGTGTCGGTGAAATTGAGACATTACAAGCCAATAATGTCGATATGAAGTTACTTGCCGAACGTGGCGTAGAAGTCTTTTTTACCCAAGTGTTTCGTGATAGTTTTTTTCACGCTGACATGCACCCAGGCAATGTTTTTGTTAACGCCACTAAGCCAGCAGATCCTACTTGGATAGCTATAGATTACGGCATTGTTGGCACTTTAAATCGTGAAGATAAACGTTATTTAGCCGAAAACTTTGTCGCTTTTTTTAATCGCGATTATCGCAAAGTCGCGCAGTTGCATGTTGACTCAGGCTGGGTGCCGAGTGATACCAGTGTTGATGAATTTGAGTTTGCCATTCGCACGGTTTGCGAGCCAATATTTAATAAACCTTTGTCGGAAATATCATTTGGGCAGGTGCTAGTTAACCTTTTTAATACCGCTCGCCGTTTTAATATGGAAGTACAACCCCAGTTAGTGTTGTTACAAAAAACACTACTCTATATTGAGGGCTTAGGCCGTCAGCTCTATCCAGCGTTAGATCTTTGGCAAACAGCGAAGCCATTTCTAGAGAACTGGGTTAAAGAGCAAATGGGTATTAAAGCCGTATATAAAAAGGTAAAAGACAATTTACCATTTTGGAATGAAAAACTGCCGGAAATTCCCGATTTAGTCTACGATTACTTAAAAACTAATCGCGAAGCACAACGGCTGCAGTTAAAGTCGATGCAACAGATGCAATTGCAGCAGCAACAACACAGTAAGCAAATGACAAAGTTGGTTATTATTGCCACGCTCGCTATTTGCTTAACCATTAGCTTTACTTGATAAAGTGATCTTTCACTATTTTAGCGCTGAAACTAATATTTAGCGTTACTGTTCAGTAGTAAAAAATAGAACAATTAAACAGGAATAACCATGACTAACAACGAAGTTTTACATCACATTCGTTATATCTTTACGCTGAGCAATGAAAAAATAGCGACCATTTTTCAGCAGGCGCAGTGCCCAAAAACCGATGAAGACATTAACAATTTCTTCCGTAAGAATGGTGAGCCAAGCTTTGCTCGCATTGCAGATAATCAGCTAGCTAGCTTCCTTGATGGTTTAATTATCGCAAACCGCGGAGCAAAAGAAGGCGCACAAGCGCTTTTAAATCAGTCAATAAATAACAATATCGTCTTTAATAAAGTAAAAATAGCACTCGCTTTGAAAGCAGAAGACATTATTGCTTTACTTGATACAGCTGAGCTCACCTTGAGTAAGCATGAGCTTAGTGCGTTTTTTAGAAAGACAGATCATAAGCACTATTGCACCTGTACCGATGAGACTTTATTAAAGTTTTTTAATGGCTTACATTTACAAAAGAGACAAGCGGTTTTAATGATAAAAGAGTAAGGCCCATATAAATGAAGCTAAGCTTTTACTTAGTTTCATTTCTCCCCATAGGTTTAGCTGTGATCGTTTTCTTTATTTAGCTCTGATTCAGCCACCACGCGATTACGTCCGCTATCTTTAGCAACATAAAGGGCAGCATCGGCGCGACTAATCCATGCTTCAGCAGTTTCACCTGCTCGATATTGAGCAACACCAATTGAAACCGTGGCAGAAATCTTACCGGCAAAAGTAGATTTTTCGATTATTGCACGTAATTTCTCAGCAATTTGTTTAGCCTCTAATAAATCAACCTTCAAAGGTAAAATAATAAACTCTTCACCACCATAACGATAAAGGTCATCAAGAGAACGGGTATGTTTTTGAATGAGTTCTACTAGCTCAACCAGTACGATATCGCCATTTGCATGACCATAACTATCATTAATTTTTTTAAAGTGATCTAAATCTAATAATAACAATGAAACTTTTGAAGATTCACGCTTTTGATCTGAAAGGATTTTTTCAAGCTTTAAATCTAAAGCTCGGCGATTTCCAGAAGAAGTTAATGGGTCGATACTTGCTAATAACGTCAACCTATCGTTTGTTTTGTTGAAATTGCTAAAAATAACATAAGAAAATATGGCTGTTAGCAGTAACGTACTAATAATGGTTAAAAAATCTAACATATTAGTCACTGGGAAAATAATTGAAGCAATCAGTAAAATAGCAAGAAAACAAATCGCACCGGCGGCTCTAGCGGGTAAAATATAATAAAAAGCAATCATACCAGGGTATAGCCAAAATAAGTGCGTCTGCCCTCTAATTGCAACAATGGTAACAATGGCGATCGAGAAAAAAATGGAAAGGATAAATTTTGCAGTCTTTATTTTTCGTGTATAAAAAACAAACACAAAGAAAATAGCGGTGCCTAAAGAAAGAATAGCATCAATGGCTGCCATGACCATATCACCCTCAACCCACCGAATATATACAAATGGCGTAATCGTTAGAAAGGCAAATGCACTTAATATCAGTAGCATTTTTTCTGCTGTTGAACGTTGTGTCATTGTATATCCCTAATAAATCGACAATTTTCTGACAAACTCTGCGCTATATTCTCTGCTTAATATAGAGAAATCTATTTTAAAATTCAAATAGATAATATAGTAACAATCATAGTTTACGTTATTTTTTTTGTTTTAGCATTTCACGTAAGTTGGCCACACCCATTTTGGCTGCTGCTTGCTTTTTTTCAACGCTTTGTTTTGTTTGAGTAAGCTCCCAACTTAAATCATCTTGAGGTAATTCATGTAAAAATCGACTTGCTTCAGTGCGAGAAACTTCACCAAACTGCCTACGCTCTCTTGCGTAAGTAAATATTAATTCGCGCTGAGCCCTAGTGATACCAACATATGCTAATCGGCGCTCTTCTTCAACGTTACCTTCATCCATACTGGTTTGATGCGGCAATAAACCTTCTTCCATACCAATAAGAAAAACGTAAGGGAATTCGAGCCCTTTCGAAGCGTGCAATGTCATTAATTGCACTTGGTCGGTATCTTCCTCATCTTCATTACGCTCCATCATATCCCGTAAAGTCAGTCTGGTGACAACTTGAGCTAAGGTCATTGGCTCTTCATCGTCTTCACCTTCCAACATTTGTGTAACCCAGCTAAATAACTGCGTAACATTTTTCATGCGCATTTCTGCAGCTTTTGCGCTAGGTGAAGTGTCGTAGAGCCAATCTTCATAATTAATTTCACGCACCATGGTACGTAATACCTCAGATGTTTCTCCTCGTTCAGCGTGATCAGCTGTTTCTACCAACCAGCGTGTAAATCTTTGAACGCTTTGTAGCCCACGACCCGTTAAATGCTGCTCTAAGCCTAACTCGAAACTGGCGGCAAACATGCTTATTTGACGCATATTGGCATAACTGCCTAGTTTCTCTAAGGTTGTTGGGCCAATCTCACGACGCGGAACATTAACAATACGTAAGAAAGCATTGTCGTCATCTGGGTTCACTAGCACCCTTAAAAACGCCATCATGTCTTTTATTTCTGACCGTGAGAAAAACGAGGTGCCGCCATTAATTTTGTACGGTATTCTATTGGTCATTAAGGCTTTTTCAAGTAAACGTGATTGATGATTACCCCGGTATAATATGGCGTAATCTTTAAATTTACTCTTATTTAAAAAGCGATGACCAATGAGCTCCCCTACAACTCGCTCTACTTCATGGTCTTCATTTTTAGTTTGTAGAACGCGTAATTCAACACCATAATTTAGCTCACTAAATAAGGCTTTATCATAAACATGTGGATTATTAGCAATTAACGTATTAGCACATTTTAATATACGACCGCTAGAACGATAATTTTGTTCAAGCTTTATTAGCTTAAGGTTCGGGTAGTCTTCACCTAATAACACCAAGTTTTGTGGTTTAGCACCACGCCATGAGTATATTGATTGGTCATCGTCACCTACTACTGTCAATAAACCTTTCTCGCCCGTTATTTGTTTTACTAATTCGTATTGGCTGGCATTGGTATCTTGGTATTCATCAACCAGCATATATTGAATTTTTTGTTGCCAGCGGGCCCGTACTTCGGGGTAATTACGCATTAATAATGTTGGGATCAAAATTAAGTCATCAAAATCTAGCGCGTTATAGGCTTTCATATGCTTTTGATACATGGCATAAAACTCAGCAAACTGCAGGCTATCGGCATCGCTGACATTTTTAATGGCTGCATCAGGCAATAACAAATCATTTTTCCAATTTGAAATCATCATTTGCAGCCTGCTGAGCAAGTCTTTATCGCCATCAAGTTGCTCTTGAGTCAGTTCTTTCAATAACGCCAAACTGTCTTGATCATCAAACAGCGTAAAGCCAGGTTTGTAGCCTAAGGTTTTTAGCTCTCTTCTGATAATATCTAAACCTAAAGAGTGAAACGTACAAACCGTTAAACCTCTTGTTTGCGACTTATCCATCATTTTAACTACACGTTCTTTCATTTCACGTGCGGCTTTATTGGTAAAAGTTACCGCGGCGATGTTTTTCGCCTTATAACCACAGTTTTGAATTAAGTATGCAATTTTCTGACAAATAACCCCAGTTTTACCACTGCCTGCTCCTGCCAATACTAGGCACGGACCATCAACATATTTTTTTGCTTCATTTTGACCTGGGTTTAATTTCATTGCTGCGTTGTAACTCAATTAGTGGATAAAATATTTGGCGGTAGATTTTACCTGTTTTTCTAGCAAGACAACATCAACTTTACGTTTACTCTTGTAATTTCTTGTACCAGCAAAGGAGATATTAATATTAAAAGCGCTTACAATAACCTAATAGTTTACTAATGAAGAAGCCGCAAATGATTAATGCTAAAAAAATAGAAGAAATTGCAAAGCAAGTAACTGACTCGATTCCTGCAGGATTTAAAGATTTTGCTCATGAAATGGAAGATAAAACCAAAGTTGTTTTACAACGAAAACTTTCACAGCTTGACGTGGTAACTCGTGAAGAGTTTGATGTACAAACTCAGGTGTTAATTAAAACGCGAGCAAAATTAACGGATCTTGAAGCTAAAGTTGCGGCATTAGAAGCTATGCTAAACGCGGCAGAGTAACAGAGCAGAGAATAAGGCCTTAATTTAAACAAAGGCCTTATTTTGACCCAGCTACTTAATACGCATTGATTGCAGTTTTTTATAAGATAAACAGCGCCATACCCATTCTAATGGTCCAAATGCATAGTGATTTAACCACCAGCGTGAAAATAGCAATTGGAAAATCACAATGGCGAAAACAATCAGCATTTGTGGCGCACGTGATATTTCACCAAAATAGCCGCCAGCATAACCATAAAATATTGTAGTTAAAATAACAGAATGCATAAGGTAATTACTTAGCGCCATTCTGCCCATCGGTGTAAATATTGCTAAGATTTTTTGCCATTTAACATGGCAGAGTAAGCGCATAATTAAGCCAAAGTATCCTGCCGCCATGACAAATTGACCAATATAAAACAATGCTTCGCCAACAGTTTGTAATAGCACTATTTGATTAGATACCGGGTGTTGAACAACCAATAATCCTCCTACTTCAAGCACACAGCCTAACCCTAAACCAACATATGCCATGACTTTAAATGCGCTAGCATGCTGTTGATAGTTTTGCATGATGCCACTAGAGACTAACCAATAACCCAAAATAAATATGGGTAAAAGCACGGTTAACGAAAAAGGCAAAGTAAACATCAACATAAATAACGCAAAGTTGAATCTAAACTCAGTGGCCTGCCAGTAGCTATCTGCGGTAAATGCTGTAATTTCAGCATCTACCTCTTGCTGTATCTCTGTTTGCTGTTCGACGATGGCTTGCGCTTGTTGTTCAATTAAGTCGGCTGGAGGAAGCTCGGTGCTACTTTCTTCACCTGTGTTGTTAATAACGACTACTTCATCAGCAAGATTACCTAAGGCAGTCTCGGTTATATTTTTTTCTGCGTTAGCAGGCGCTATTTCTTCTGTGGGGGCTATTAGTTGTTCTGTTGCCGCAACCTCAGCTAAGGCTTCAGATTGTTGTTGTAATAATGTCTCTTTTTCTAGCCAAATAGCCTCAACACGTTGAGATATTTGAGTTTCCTCCTGCCATTGGCTTGTTAAATCATTATTGTCATTGAGCAAACCAAAACCCATGCCGCCGAGTACTGATAGTATTATTGGCACAGTTAACCAAACAACAGAGAGCTTAAAAAAAGATTTCGGATTATCGTATTTCTGCAGGTTTGGTTTTTGTAAAAGGGTGATCCAGCCTAATAATAAGAGTCCAGCTACCCCGTAATCATGTAAAATATCACCGCCCCATAAAAATATCATATGCAATAAACCGATAACAATTAACACTAGCATACGGCGGGAAAACCAAGCGCCAAAAGGCCTGTTGGCGGCTTTTGCTCTGATTAACATTACGGCGAAGCCCATGCCAAAAAGCAAAGCAAAGAGCTTATAAAATTTACCTTCTACAAAACATCGTATCAGCCAACCTACGGCATGATCTAACCCAGTTAAGTTAGTATCTTGAAAGCCTAAATTGGATATTGCGCGATTAAACCACTCAATATTCATTAATAAGATGCCAACCAGGGCTAAACCACGAAGAATATCCATGGCGTCTATGCGTTCTGTCACAGCAATAGGGGAGAGGCTTTCTAGGTGTGGTTTTTGAGCATTATTTGACCCTGACAAATCAGCATGAGTACCTGACATTTAACTTCCTTTTTATTATTCCTATGCCTAATAATATAAATTTTTTGATCAAAAAAAGCAGCTTTAATTAACTATTAAAACTGCTTAATGCAATGGAAGTTAACATCCTAGGATGAAAATATTGTGATATTTAGGTTAGAAAAGTCTGATAAGCTTTGTTGTCAGTTTCTTCTTGGCATTCATAATCTAAGGCTTTTAAATGCGCAAAGAAGTTATCTTCATGTGATTTCTTTACTTCAAAACCCGCTAATACTTGTCCAAAAGCCGCACCATGATTACGATAATGAAATAGGGTAATATTGTAATGCTCGCCAAGCGTATCTAAAAACTTCTCTAAAGCGCCGGGGTATTCTGGAAATTGAAAGCGAAAAATACGTTCTTGTGCCGACAATTCGTTTTTACCGCCAACCATGTACCTAACGTGCAATTTAGCCAGTTCGTTTTCTGTAAAATCAGTTAACTCATAATGTTGTTGCTGTAAACTTTGTATAAGTTTTTGTCGCTCATTACTTTCACCACCGAGGCGAACACCTACAAAAATATTAGCATTTTGTGTTGGGTTTGAAGCGTTAGCGCTATCAGCATAGCGATAATTAAATTCAGTAATTACACGCCCAGAGAGTGCCTTACAAAAGTTTCTAAAGCTGCCTTTTTCTTCTGGAATTTTTACCGATAATACTGCTTCTTTCTGCTCACCTAGCTCACAGCGTTCAGATATATAACGCAAAGTATGAAAGTTCATATTTGCGCCTGAAAGAATCGCGACTAATGATTCATCACCTTGGCTGCTTTGACAGTATTTTTGTAAGCCCGCTAAAGACAACGCGCCAGCAGGTTCTGATATAACGCGCGTTTGTTCAAAAATATCTTTAATTGAAGCACAGATTTCATCGGTAGATACTGTGATCACGTCATCGCAGTAATGTTTTATCAAATCAAAAGTATGTTCACCAATACGTTTAACCGCAACACCATCGGCAAATAATCCAACTTGTGCTAAATCAACAGGCTTACCAGCAACTAAGGCTGCTTTTAAACAAGCGGAATCTTCTGCTTCAACGCCTATTACTTTTATATGAGGTTGTAGTTGTTTTAAGTACACCGCCATACCGGCTAACAAACCGCCGCCGCCAACAGGAATAAACACCACATCGGTATGAGGTCGCTGTTGTAGTAGCTCTTTAGCAACTGTGCCTTGGCCTGCAATAACATCACTATCATCAAAAGGATGGATAATAGTTTTCTTTTCGGCTTCTGCGTATGCCATTGAGGCTTGCTGTGCCTCGTTGAAACTTTTACCAACTAAGCGCACTTCAGCGCCATAACGCCTAACATTATCTACTTTAATGTCAGGTGTAGTTATTGGCATCACTATCGTCGCTTTGATACCCAGTTTATGTGCTGCTAAGGCTAAGCCTTGTGCATGATTACCAGCAGACGCGGCTATAACGCCGTATAAACATTGTTGCTCAGTTAGGTTACTTAACTTGTTATATGCACCGCGTAATTTAAAAGAGTGTACCGGTTGTTGATCTTCGCGTTTAAGAAATATTTGATTGCCTAAACGTGACGACAATTTGCTCATCGGTGTTAATGCTGTTTCAACCGCTACATCATAAACGGGTGCAAGCAGTATCCTGCGTAAGTAATCTAAACCTTGCGCTTGCGTCGCTTGTGTTTGCATTAATGCTGTTTGTTCAGCCTCAGTCATTGTTTTCACCATTAAAATTACCATCGAGTAATTCTCGATTTCGTACTGCACCTTTGTCGGCGCTGGTGGCTAACATGGCGTAATTTTTCAATGCATAGCTGATTGGGCGAATACGTTCAGCAGGTTTCCATGCGGTTTTGCCTTTAGCATTCATAGCATCACGACGTTGATTTAGCTCTGTCTCACTTACTTTTAATTTAATTGAGCGATTAGGAATGTCAATATGAATAATGTCGCCTTGCTCAACTAACGCGATAGTGCCACCACTCGCTGCTTCTGGCGAAACATGGCCAATAGATAAGCCTGAAGTGCCGCCGGAAAAGCGACCATCAGTAAGTAACGCACACGCTTTACCTAATCCCATCGATTTTAAATACGTAGTTGGATACAGCATTTCTTGCATGCCTGGGCCACCTTTAGGACCTTCGTAACGAATAACAACGACTTCACCGGCAACAACTTTTTTATCTAATATGCCTGCAACTGCAGCATCTTGGCTTTCAAATACGTGAGCAGGGCCAGTAAATACAAGATTATCGTCACTAACACCTGCGGTTTTAACTACGCAGCCATCCACAGCAATATTGCCCGAAAGTACAGCTAAACCCCCTTCTAATGAAAAGGCGTTATCTATGCTTCGAATACAGCCATTTTCGCGATCGTCGTCTAAAGTATCCCAACGACAATCTTGGCTGAATGCTTTAGTGGTGCGAATACCGGCAGGGCCTGCTCGGTAGAATTTTTTAACCTCTTCATCGTCAGTAACTTTAATATCATATTTGGCGATAACATCAGCTAATGTTGTACCTAAAATATTTGGCACGTCAGTTTTAAGTAAGTTGGCGCGTGACAACTCACCTAAAATAGCAATAACACCACCGGCGCGATGCACGTCTTCCATATGATATTCTGGCGTTGAAGGGGCAACCTTACATAACTGCGGTACTATGCGAGATAATTTATCCATGTCTTCCATGGTGTAGTCAATTTCTGCTTCTTGTGCGGTAGCAAGTAAATGTAAAATAGTATTGGTTGAACCACCCATCGCAATGTCTAAACACATGGCGTTATGTAACGCATCTTTACAGGCAATATTACGTGGTAAGGCTGATTCGTCATTGTCTTGATAATAGCGCTTAGTTAGCTTAACAATTTCTTTACCTGCTTTTAAAAATAGTTGCTCACGGTCGGCATGAGTCGCTAACATTGAACCGTTACCCGGTAAGGCTAAACCTAATGCTTCTGCTAAACAGTTCATTGAGTTTGCGGTAAACATGCCAGAACATGAACCACAGGTAGGGCAAGCTGAACGCTCAACTTTATCGCTGTCTTCATCACTTACCGTAGGATCAGCGCCTTTAATCATGGCATCAACTAAATCTAGCTTGATAATTTGGTCAGAAAGCTTAGTTTTACCGGCTTCCATTGGACCACCAGAAACAAAAATTACCGGTATATTTAAGCGCATTGCTGCCATTAACATGCCTGGAGTGATTTTGTCACAGTTTGAAATACACACCATGGCATCGGCACAATGAGCATTCACCATATATTCAACAGAATCGGCAATTAAATCACGAGAAGGTAAGCTATAGAGCATGCCGCTATGGCCCATAGCAATGCCATCATCAACAGCAATAGTATTAAATTCTTTTGCCACGCCACCGGCTTCTTCAATCGCGCCAGCAACGAGTTGCCCCATGTCTTTTAAATGTACATGACCTGGTACAAATTGGGTAAATGAGTTAACCACGGCAATAATAGGTTTGCCGAAATCACCATCTGTCATACCCGTTGCACGCCATAGTGCTCGAGCGCCAGCCATATTACGGCCTTGAGTAGAAGTTGCTGATCTTAATTTTGGCATGACCTTAGTCCCTATATATTTGATGAATACGATAATAAACTGTTGTATGTAATAAAAATTATTTTAAAAATTCATTAATTTATGCGCTTTTAAAATAATTTTCAGCTGTGCTGATTTACTCATTGTAGTTTAGCAATGTTACTGCACTTTACTTAACGTAAACATATTAAGCGAAGTTAGAACGTATAAAGTGATTAAACTGGTTTTAAGCAATTTTCAGGTATTGTTGTTGTCCCGTGAAAAGTAGCTTCAAATACCGCTGACCCCTAATGAATATGATGGTTAAAACATGTGCCGTAGCATTTTGCCACGGCATAAGTTCACCATTAAACCTTGCATGTTGTATGCGTTAAAGCTTTGTTAAACTAGTGCAGGCATGCTCTTACTGCATTGCTGTGTGGTCTACTTTTACTTCTTTGATATCGATCAGTTTATTAATCTGGTCGACTAAAAGCTCAATTGGGCGTTCACTGCTAACCATTAATTCGATGGTACCAATTTTGGTTCCGGTATTAACCTTAGCGTTCATGCCATTGATTAAAAAACCACGATAACGGGTAACTTGTAATATGCGCTCAAGTACCACTTGCTTATCATCTACTGATATCATTAATTGATAATTATTCATTAGGTACTCTCCATCATTTTATCGTTTGCCGTATTCGGTGGCACTAACGGCCATACGTTGTCTTGTGCGTCAATTTTAACTTGTAATAAATATGGACCATCGTGCTCTAGCATTTCTTCGATAGCAGCACTTACTTCTGACTTTTTAGTGATCATTTGAGCTTTAATATCAAAAGCATTAGCTAACATAATAAAATCAGGGTTATCAGCTAAGTCGGTTTCACTTAATCGGCCATTAAAAAATAGGTCTTGCCATTGGCGAACCATACCTAACTTAGCGTTATCAATTAGCACTATTTTAACCGGTAATTGAAAACGTTTAATGGTTGATAACTCTTGTACATTCATCATAAAAGAGCCATCACCTGAAATGGCAATAATACAATTAGTTGGTCGGCTTACTTGTGCACCAACCGCCGCAGGTATACCAAAGCCCATAGTCCCCATGCCGGCACTGGTTAAAAAGTTACTTGGATCGTCAAATACCATATGTTGCGCTGCCCACATTTGATGCTGGCCTACATCGGTAGTTACACAGCTATTTTTAGGCATTTTATCGCTGATTTCTTTCAAGACTGCTGGCGCAAAAATAGTCTCGCCAGGGTGATTATAATCCCAGGCATAATCGGCGTTCATTTGTAAACAAAATGCTTTCCATGGCTCAATCGATAATGGAATAGCTAAGGCCGGTAAATTAACTTTTAAATCGCCTAAAATTGAAGCGTCAGCAACTCTGCGTTTATTAATTTCAGCAGTATCAATATCAAAATGAATAACTTTTGCATTGGGCGCAAATTCGTTTAATTTACCTGTTACTCGGTCATCAAAACGAGCTCCAACGGCAATTAATAAATCACACTCTTGTACCGCTAAATTAGAAGCTTTAGTGCCATGCATTCCTAGCATGCCCATATAGTATTTGTCTTCGGGGTCAATGGCGCCAAGCCCCTTTAATGTTGACACGCAAGGTAAGCCAGTTATTTTGGCAAAATCGCGTAACTCATCAATAGCATTAGCCATGCCAACACCACCGCCAACATATAAAATCGGCTTTTTCGCTTGATTTAATAATGCTAATGCATTGCCTACGTTTGCTGGTGGTAACTTAACTTTGTTTTGTAAATTAACTAAATCATCGACCGAGCCATTAACGGCTGCAATTTGAATGTCTTTTGGAATATCAACCAATACTGGCCCTTGTCTGCCCTCTAATGCGATGGCAAAGGCTTGATGTAAAACATCTGCTAAATCGTCAATATTAGTGACTTGAAAAGAATGCTTGGTACAGGCCAGTGATAAACCAAAAATATCTATTTCTTGGAAGGCATCTGAACCCATAGCGGCAGTGGCTACTTGGCCGGTTATAGCAACAACGGGAATAGAATCGGCCAAAGCATCAGCAAGACCCGTGATTAAGTTAGTTGCGCCTGGGCCTGATGTTGCTAAACAAACACCAACTTTTCCCGATGCCCTTGCATAACCTACAGCCGAAAATGCTGCACCTTGCTCATGTCGACATAAAAAATGTTCAACGCCACTGTCATAAAGTGCGTCGTAAATCGGCATTATTGCACCACCTGGGTAGCCAAAAACATGTTCAACACCATGCTGTTCTAGCACGTTAAATAATAAGCTAGCGCCGGTTAATTTTTTTTCAGTTGTTGTCATGTAATTGTTTAACTTATTAAAAGTATTTTATTCATAAACCATTCACTAAAATGAAAAGTATAAATTTATTAAAATTAACAAGTATTCTCCAAAAGTTAATAATGTTTGTGCGCTATGCGCGGTTTAATATTTTAATACGACAAACCCCCCGGTCCTTGCGAAGCGGGGGGTTTGTTATTTTAAGATTTTTAATTTTCTTTAGTTCAACAAATACCCCGCGACGATTTGAGAATCACCACGATGAGGACGTTAATAATCACTAAGGTATAGTTTTGCATATTTATTTAATTTATCTGTAAAATTATTTGTTGAGTGCTAAGAGTTTCAAGCCTATTTAAATTAGTACCATAGCTCTAATATCAAGCGCAAGTGGTTTATTAGTGTTTTTTTCAGTAAAAAATAATTACGCGTTATAACGGCCAAGATATTATGAAAAATTTTAGCTGATTATTTTTCGCGCAATGGGGTTTGTTTAACTACACTTTCTGTTCGATATGTAAAAATAAAAATGGATTTTTATGACCTTAGCCTGTGTTTTCAGTCGAGCGCGTATTGGGCTCGAATCGCCTTTAGTTACCGTAGAAGTTCACTTAGCTAACGGGTTACCGGCTTTTAATATTGTTGGTTTACCTGAAACATCAGTACGTGAAGCGAAAGATCGTGTGCGTAGCGCTATTATCAATTGTGGCTATGAATTCCCTGCAAAGCGTATAACCGTTAACTTGGCTCCCGCCGATTTGCCCAAAGAAGGCGGTCGCTTCGACCTACCTATTGCCATTGGTATTCTGGCCGCTGCTGCTCAATTGCCAGATACCGACTTAAACAAATATGAATTTGCTGGTGAACTTGCACTGTCGGGAGAGCTCAGGCCGATTATTGGTGAAATTCCGATGGCAATGGCCTGCAGAGAAAGTGGCCGAACCTTAGTTATACCCAGCGAAAATGCAGAACAAGCAAGTTGGGTTCAAGCAGTAAACATATTAAGCCTATCTCATCTAAGCCAGTTATTTCCGCACTTTTTAAAACAGCAGAGCCTGCCGCTGGTTCCGACAAAAATTTTACAAGAGTATGAGACCAAAATCGAACATGACATTGCCGATGTTGTTGGCCAACCATTAGCCAAAAGGGCATTAGAGCTTGCTGCTAGCGGTCGGCACAATTTACTTTTCATAGGGCCACCAGGAACCGGAAAAACCATGTTGGCGAGTCGATTACCTGGAATTTTGCCTCCCATGACTGAGCAAGAAGCTCTGTCGAGTGCGGCAATTCAATCTATTTGCCATAAAAATATTAGTCCAGAGTCATGGTTAACACGACCTTTTCGAGCGCCACATCACACCGCCTCTTCAGCTGCGCTAGTCGGCGGCGGCAGTCACCCGCAACCGGGTGAAATTTCATTGGCGCATAACGGCGTACTTTTTCTCGATGAATTACCCGAATTTGAGCGCAAAGTGCTCGACGTGTTACGTGAACCATTAGAGTCTGGTGAGGTAACCATTTCGCGGGCGCTAGTAAAACAAACTTTTCCAGCACAATTTCAATTAGTAGCTGCTATGAACCCCAGTCCTACTGGGTTTTACAATGATAAACGTAGTACACCTGAGCAGGTATTACGTTACCTCAACCGGCTGTCAGGGCCCTTTTTAGATCGTATTGATATTCAGATTGAAGTGACTCGTTTACCGCGTGGTATGTGGGCAAACGATAACGGTAAAGGTGAGTCGAGTAGCACGATTCAAAAAAGGGTAAGCACTTGCCATCAAAGACAAATATCTCGTCAAGGTAAGGCGAATGCGCAGTTAACTAGCGCCGAGGTTAGAAGTTTTTGTCAATTAAACGACGAAGACAATGAGTTTTTGGAGCTTGCTATTGAAAAGCTCAATTTATCTACCAGGGCGCATCATAAAATACTTAAAATCGCTAGAACACTGGCAGATATGGAATCGTTAGAACATATTGAACGTAAACACTTAATCGAAGCACTGTCGTATCGGGCTATGGATAGAATATTACGCCATTTGACTGAAGCAATATAATCACAATACGACAGAGATTTTAAGCGTTTTGATCTGACTGATACGATTGAATAGCTTCAAAAAAAGCTTGAATCAATGGTTTGTCTTTATGCTGATTCAAACAGCATACCCCGAGATCAAACGGGGTAATTTCGCCTGCATCTGCTAAGTATTGAACCCTATCTTTAACTGGGCTATTTTCCACCACAACTTGCGGCACTATGCCTACTCCACACCCTAAAGCGACCATGCTGACCAATGCTTCGTGTCCTGACACTGTTGCGTAAATATTGGCTTTTCCTTGCTGTTTTTTCCGAAACCAGTATTCAAATCGTTTTCGTGCAGGGCCGTGCTCGGGCAAAATAATCGGTATATCAGACCAAAGAAAATCTTGCTGAATTTGTTGTTGTACTTGGCAAATCATCTTAGGCGCAATAACTGCAAAAGGAATTTTTGCTAAATGCTGAAAAGTAAAAATACGTGATAGCTGTTCTGGTTTTGCCGCAATAGCAAGATCTACTGCTTGTTTTTCAACTTGCTCCAAACCGTCAGCTGCATCACCTGTGGTTAGCATAATTTCTACCATAGGATGTTGCTGCCTAAAGCGCTCAAGTAGCGGTGGTAAATGACTATAAGCGGCAGTAACAGAGCAATAAATATGAAGTTTGCCTTGCAGTTCGGCATGCTTTTGGTTCAGCGAAAGCTGTAACAATTGCCATTGCTCAAGTTGCTGCTCAGCAAATTGGTAGAATTGTTGGCCCGCTTCGCTTAACACCACTGTACGATTGTCGCGATGTAGCAATGCGTTACCCAATTCAATTTCAAGTCGTTGAATGACACGACTGAGCGTTGAGGGGCTAACATGATGCTGCTCTGCGGTTTTGCCAAAATGTAACGACTTGGCTAAATCGACAAACATACGCAAAGATTTTAATTCCATATTTATTCCTTAAATCGTCATTACACCTAACTGTATTGCAAAAATTGCAACACAGCAATGCAAATATATCATTTTAAGCAACGATAAGTTTTCGCTATGATGTGGTTAAGGTCAACAAACTGACCACCTAACTAATTTCTTGGTTGTACCAAGCACAGGAGAATACGATGTCTAACTATTTCAATACATTAAGTTTACGCGAAAAATTGGCACAACTAGGCAAGTGTCGCTTTATGAAGCGTGAAGAGTTTAGTGATGGCTGTAACTTCATTAAAGATTGGAATATTGTTATCGTAGGTTGTGGCGCACAAGGGCTTAACCAAGGTTTAAACATGCGCGATTCAGGTTTAAATATCTCTTATGCACTTCGTGATGCCGCGATTGCTGAAAAACGTCAATCTTACCAATGGGCGACTGAAAATGGTTTTACTGTTGGTAACTACCAAGAACTAATTCCACAAGCCGATTTAGTATTAAACTTAACACCTGATAAGCAGCATACGTCAGCGGTTAATGCGGTTATGCCACTAATGAAAGAAGGCTCAACGTTAGCTTACTCACATGGTTTCAACATTGTTGAAGAAGGTATGCAAATTCGCCCTGACATTACCGTTGTTATGGTGGCACCTAAGTGTCCAGGTACTGAAGTGCGTGAAGAATACAAACGTGGTTTTGGCGTACCAACACTTATTGCTGTTCACCCTGAGAACGATCCACAAGGTAATGGTTGGGCTATTGCTAAAGCTTATGCTTCTGCAACAGGTGGCGATCGCGCTGGTGTTTTAGCCTCTTCATTTATCGCTGAAGTTAAGTCTGACTTAATGGGTGAACAAACTATTCTTTGTGGCATGTTACAAACTGCCGCTATCTTAGGTCACAAGCAATTGTTGGCTCAAGGTGTTGATGCAGGTTACGCACGTAAATTATTACAATACGGTATCGAAGGTGTTACAGAAGGTTTAAAATACGGTGGCATTACTAACATGATGGACCGTTTATCAAACCCAGCTAAAATTAAAGCATTTGATATGTCTTTAGAATTAAAAGAAATTTTACGTCCTTTATTTCAAAAACATATGGATGACATCATCGAAGGTCGTTTCTCTGCCGGTATGATGGCTGATTGGGATAATGGCGATGCTAACTTATTAAAATGGCGTGAAGAAACTGCTGAAACGTCTTTTGAAAAAGCACCAACCTGTGACACTGAAATTTCAGAGCAAGAATATTATGATAAAGGTATTTTCGTTGTTGCTATGGTTAAAGCCGGTGTTGAACTAGCGTTTGATGCTATGGTTGACTCAGGCATTATTAATGCTTCGGCTTACTATGAGTCACTACATGAAACACCACTAATTGCTAATACTATTGCACGTAATATGCTTTATGAAATGAACGTAGTTATTTCAGATACGGCAGAATACGGCAACTACTTATTCTCACATGCGGCAGTACCTTTATTAGAAGAGTTCGCTAGCAAATTAACACTAGAAGAATTAGGCGAAGGCTTAAAGTCGACTTCAAACGGTGTTGATAACGCACGTTTAATCGAAGTAAACGAAGCCATTCGCAGCCATGGCGTTGAGTCAATTGGTAAAGAATTACGTGGCTACATGACCGACATGAAGCGCATTGTAGAAGCAAACGCTTAATAACTAAAACGACACAGATTATTAAAAAGCGGTGTTAGCGCATTGAGCTAGTACCGCTTTTTTTATGTCACACATTTATCTCGAATAAACAGATTAAGTAAAAAAGGAAAACTCATGACAGAATTTAATAACGTCACTATCTCAACCGTAGCAAGTGTTTATTTTGATGGCCAAGTTACCAGCAGAAAAGTTACCTTTGCGGATGGTTCATTCAAAACCTTAGGTATTATGATGCCGGGTGAATACACCTTTAAAACGGCTGAAAAAGAGTTGATGGAATTTCAACAAGGTGTTGTTAGCGTGTTATTACCTGGTAGTGATACTTGGCAGACCATAACAGCTAACCAATCTTTTTATGTGCCAGCGAACGCCTCTTTTGATATTAAAGTAAGTGAATTAGCTGACTACTGTTGTACTTATATTACTGAATAATTTGTTGAGTTATAACTTTTATTTGACGTTCATCCATTGAATAATAAACTCTTGTGCAAATAAAGCGCTTTTTAGTGATGTTTGCACAATACTCTAACTTCCAATAGAGCAAAAATTACACCTAAATAAAAATTAGTTCTTATCTTTAGAGTTTGAATCTACATTATTAGCTATATGCTAATTGAACTAAACCAGTAAACTTACTCGGTTATAGCTTTAATATTTGTTGCACCTGTCATTCTTTTCTCTCCTAATGGCCTAGTAGAAACATGATGTAATGCTATGCCTGATATTGCTTTATTCATTGTTAAATCCTCCAAATACCAAGTTCTACCATAATATAAAAAACAATTTTAACTGTTTATAGGCAATTTATAGATGCTCAGTTATAAAGGTGCATTAATGAAAATTACTATTAGGATTGATGCAATTGTACAAATAAATAAAATTCCCCTTTCATTCAAATGCTATAATGCGCAATTTTTACATCAAACTTAAGGTACTAAATGAAACGTAAGATGAAATTTAAAACGCCGGCGATTTTTTTCAGTGTACTTTATATCTTTTCGCTAATTACAGGTGTTGTTAACGGAAATAATTCCACGCTTTTACTTTCTAACGTTTATGCTCAAACTAATATCGGCATAAAAAAATTACCTGACTTCTCAAAAATATCTAACGTAAACGAAAAAAAAGAAGCGTTCTTCTCGACTTTATATCCCATTATTCAAGCAGAAAATAATCACGTATTACAATTAAGAAAGCTCATTGTAATGCTTAAAGACATCCCAGTTAAAAAGTTAAGTGCAAAACAGCAGGCTTGGCTATTGAGTGTGTCGAAAAAATATAAATTGGAAAATCAGTATATTAATAACAATATTTTTGAAGAGTTGCTTAAAAGGGTCGATTACGTGCCTCCATCGTTAGCTCTGACTCAAGCCGCTATTGAATCTGGCTGGGGATCATCTAGATTTGCAAGACAAGGTAATAATTTATTTGGCCAATGGTGCTTTTCATCAGGGTGCGGCATGGTGCCATCGTTAAGAGAATCAGGAAAAGGTCACGAAGTTGCTAAGTTTGATACGGTCAATTTGGCGGTTCGTAGTTATATATTAAATCTAAATAGTCATGAATCGTATACAGAATTAAGAGAAAACAGAGCAGACTTACGCGATAAAGAGCTATCGTTTACAGGTATTGCTTTAGCAAAGGCGCTGGCAGACTATTCAGAAGAAGGTAGCCTATATGTAGTAAAATTAACTGATTTTATTCATCAAAACAAGCTACAACGATTTACAATCGCTTTTGAAAATACTGTTGCTCTTAGCAATGAGTAGTCTGGATTTTTAGCTCGTACTAAAAGCAAGCGAGTATACTTTCTCTAAGAGTTACTCTTAGATATGTCATCGTATCTAAAAGTTAGAAGCGTTATTTACTGATTTTGGTTGTAAAATGATATTAGTCTCGTTAAAACCAAAATATAAGTTTATGTCTAGGAGTTACAAATGAGTAAATTACACCGGTATTTTATTTTAATATTGTCAATTTTGTGTCTGATTATTGTACTTCAGAATATGGCAACAGTTAGCATATCATTCCTGTTTTGGGAGTTTGCAATACCGCGAGCTATTCTTATTGGTTTGATGTTAATTATTGGCTTGATCATAGGTCTAATTATAAAAAGTAAGCGTAAGTAGTTTTTAACAGGTCATTGAAAGGTTTTTAAAAGGTAAGTAGTCGTAATGAAAAAAATAGCCGTATTGATTTTTGTTTGTATCGTGTTTAGCCAACAAGTTTTTGCTTTAGGGTTAACGATGTCTGAGCGCCAAATAAATAGTATTTTAAGCTTAAGGTTTCCAATGGTAGAAAATTATATGGAATACCGACTAGAGGCTTCAGCACCTTATTTAGCATTATATTCTTCAAGTCAATCAGTAGCCATTAGCGCCCGTATTAATGTAACCAATAATGGCAACAAACTTGTTGCGGATGCTACATTTAAAGGCCAAATATTTTTTGACAAAGCGAGCAACGCTTTGAAAGTCAGTAATCCATTAATAACCAAATTTGATGTTATTGATAACACCTTCCCAAAGTCTGAGGCTTCTATTAACTCAATTAAAAATACTATCGGGCAACATTTGCCCATTTCAGTATTGATTGATTTTGATCGTATTAGTAATGATTTATTTAAATTTACACCTTCTAGTTTAGTCATTGTAGAAGAGGGTTTAAGGGTAGAGTTTTAGTTCGATTAAATCTATGCAGAAGTTTACTCACGATATATAAAGCACCAATTAACTTATTGATTATTTTAACATTACCATGTCATCGCGGTGTATAACGACTTTGCTTGGACAATAACCGAGTAAAGTGTTTATTTCATCACTTTTACAACCTTTAATGCGCTTGAGATCATGGGTATTGTATTGGCTTATACCTTTTGCGATATGTTGGCCATTTTTGGCGTCATAAATATCTATACAATCGCCAACTTTAAAGTTTCCTGTCACATCAGCAACACCTGAAGGAAGTAAAGATGCGCCTTTATTGTTCAAAGCACTAACTGCGCCAACATCTATTAAGACCGTACCACTACTTTTTAACGTGTGCTTTAACCAATGTTTACGTGCCCGTGTAGCACTTTCTTTAGCAACAAAGTGAGTGCCTGGATTTTCAAAACGTAATATTTGCTCGAATATTTCTCCACGACTACCATTAAAAATGTAGGTTTCAATTCCGTTTTCTACCGCTTTTTCTGCTGCTTGAATTTTCGTTTTCATGCCGCCGGTAGCAATACTATTATTGGTAGCGCCTGCCATGGCATAAATAGCGTCATCGATTTTGTTGATAACAGGAATTAATTTAGCTTGTGGGTTTATACGTGGATCTTCTTCGAATACGCCGTCAACATCGCTTAAAATAAATAAACTATCTGCTTCGCTAACGACAGCGACTAATGCTGCTAAATTATCATTGTCACCAACTTTTAACTCTTCTGTAGCCACCGTATCATTCTCGTTAACAATAGGTATAACGCCATTTTCGAGTAAAATTCGTAAGGTGTTTTTAATGCTAATGTAGCGTTGACGATCTTTTAAGTCGCCATGCGTTATTAATAATTGGCTACAAGGAACATCAAAAAAGCGTTGCCAGTTAGCCATCATCTTCATTTGACCAACCGACGCCATCGCTTGCTTTGTAGGTATTGAAGGATTGGATGAACCGTGCGCAATTAATCCTCTGCCAGCGGCTACACTACCCGATGAAACCAGAATAACTTCTTTACCTGCTTGCTGACATTGAGTAATAAAACGCGCAATAGCGAGTATATACTTACCGCTACAACCCTGAGCGTCAGGTGAAACTAATGCACTACCAACTTTTATTACAACCCGATTAAAATTCATTACAATCCCTCTTTTTCTATTGGTTAAGATTGCCTTGAAACATGGTAGTTTTGCAACCAACTTTTGCCGCTGTATTAGACTTGTTTACTCTTTTTTAATGGTTTATGGAATTAGTGCACTAAAGTTAATGTTTTACTAAGTTAATATGGTGTTTTATTCGCAGAATGTCGATGGCAATAAATATATGGTGCGTTTTTACCCATGTTACTTTTTCCTCGCAATAACATAGAAACTTGAATTCTAGCTTTATTACGTTAAATAAAACCTGCTATAAAGCCTGTTTTTGTGACGTTGATACTAGTTTATAGATACACTTCAAATAACTACGATGTATATTCTCTATTAACAAGCTATTATTTTTTTAACGATTTTTACTGAAAATATGTGCGAAACCCATTAATATCATAGCTAGTTCTTAGACTTTAATTTTTCGGTTGTTTATATGCTACATTTTTTACCTGGCCCTATTATTGCGTGCTTCTCTGTGCTTTTGTATCTTGCTAACACCTTATTGTGGCTACTACCTATTCTAATCTTTTCGTTGTTAAAAGCTTTAGGGCCTATTCCATTGTGGCAAAAATTCTTTAGTTATTTACTGGATCAAATGGCCAGTAATTGGGTACTTTTTAATACTTTTATCCAAAAGCTATTCACTAAAACAAAAATTAACGTTTCTGGCTTAGAACAGCTAAAAATGAAAGACTGGTATTTAGTGATTAGTAATCATCAAAGTTGGACCGATATTTTAGTTCTTCAGCGTGTTTTTCATGGCAAAATTCCATTCTTAAAGTTTTTTCTAAAAAGAGAATTAATTTATGTTCCGTTTCTGGGACTAGCATGGTGGGCACTCGACTTTCCTTTTATGAAACGTTATAGCCAACACTTTTTAAGGAAAAATCCACACTTAAAAGGTAAAGATATTGAAACAACCAAAAAAGCCTGCGAAAAGTTTAAACACAAGCCAGTAAGTGTAATGAACTTTATTGAAGGAACTCGCTTTACCGCTGAAAAACATCAGAAGCAAAACTCGCCTTTTCAACGGTTATTAAAACCTAAAGCGGGTGGTATTGGCTTTGTATTACAAGCAATGAAAGGCAATTTGAGTAAAGTTGTTAATGTAACCATTTATTATCCCGATGGTGAGCCAAACTTTATAGACTTTCTATCAGGCAAGATAAAGCAAGTAGATATTGCTATTGAAACGCAAGATATTGGCGATTCTTTAAAGGGTGATTATGTTAATGATCGTGCTTATAAAATACAGTTTCAAAAGTGGGTTAATCAGCTTTGGTTAGATAAAGATAAAAAAATGCTTCAGCTTGAAGAACAAGCAAACAAGGATAATTAATGCAGGACATAATCACTTCATGGTTAACGGCGCAAGGTGTACATGAGTCATACTTAACATTGAGTTCGGTGATTATCGCTTGCTTGATTATTTTAGTGTTTTGCAGCATTAGTTTTTATATCGCGAAAAACTATGTACTTGTATTTATACATAAACTAACCACAGCTTCAAAAAACACTTGGGACGATTTATTTTTTGATCACCAAGTATTTGCCCGTATGTCTTTGTTAGTTCCTTTTATATTATTACTGTTACTGACCCCTTACTTTTTGGATGAAAGCTCATTACTCGCCACAGTACTGATAGTGATTGCCAAAATAGGCCTTTGTTTTCAAATAGCGCGCACTATAAGTGCTGTGCTTAATGTTATTAATAAACTCTATCGACAAACTGCTAGCGAACGATACTTACCGCTGAATTCGACCTTACAAGTTATTAAGCTTGTGGTGTATTTAGTAGCAACAATATTGGCGGTATCGCAAATTTTAGATCGTTCACCGCTTTACTTACTTAGTGGTTTAGGCGCTTTAACCGCGGTGTTAATTTTAGTGTTTCAGGATACGATTAAAGGCTTGGTCGCGAGTATTCAAATTTCAGCTAATAGAATGGTTGCACCCGGCGATTGGATTGAATTACCCCTGTATGGTGCCGATGGCGATGTCATCGAGATAGGCTTAAATACCGTAAAAGTGAAAAATTTTGATAATACTATAACCACAGTGCCTACCTACGCTTTAACCAGTGGTTCTTTTAAAAATTGGCGTGGCATGCTTAATTCTGGCGGCAGAAGAATTAAACGCGCTATTGTGATTGATGTCAGTAGTATTGAGTTTTATAACCAACAACAACTTGAATCATTGGCATCAGTGAATTTACTTAAAGATTACTTAGCAGCGAAAAAAGCTGAAATATTCAAGCAACAGGTTGAAGTAGATGTTGATAGCGCTATAACTGTCTCAACGATTAATACAAGGCAGCTAACCAATATTGGCACCTTTAGAGCTTATATAACGGCTTATTTAAAGCAGCACTCAAAAGTGCATCATAATATGACCTGTATGGTAAGGCAGTTACCGGCAACAGAGGTTGGCTTGCCACTAGAGTTATACTTTTTCAGTAGTGATCAAAACTGGGTGAATTATGAAGCTATACAGGCTGATATATTCGACCATTTATATGCAGCAGCACCGCTTTTCGGCTTGCGAGTGTTTCAGCACCCAAGCGGTTACGACTGGAAAAATGCCCAATCTAACGTTGGCGCATAACACCTTCTTGCATAGTAGAGGCGACTAACAAGCCAGCTTGGTTAAATATTTGTCCTTTTACTAACCCTCTACCACCACTAGCTGATGGGCTATCAATACAATAAAGCAACCATTCGTCTATGCGAAATGGTCGGTGAAACCACATGGAATGGTCAATAGTTGCTAACTGAAAGTTTGGTTGCCAATAGCTAACACCATGAGGAAATAAAGCCGTAGGTAAAAAATTAAAGTCAGAAGTATAAGCTAATAAGTAGGTATGAATACGAAGGTCATCAGGTAGTTTACCATTAGCTTTTATCCACATTTGACACTTAGCTTCTGTTTTTTCAGGTTTTAGCCAATCGTATTGTTTGACAGGGCGAGTTTCTATTGGCTTTTCAGATAAGAATTTACCGCGTATTCCTTCAGGAATAGCTTCTTGATTATCAAAAATAAAATCAGTATACGACTTTAACTCTTCAGGCTTAGGCACTACAGGCATAACATCTTGATGGTCAAAACCTTGCTCTTGCTGTTGGAATGAAGCCGTCATATAGAAAATTGCTTGGCCATTTTGAATTGCATTTACACGGCGTGTATTAAAGCTTTTACCATCACGAATATTTTCAACTTGGTAAACTACAGGCTTACTGGCATCACCTGGTCTTAAAAAATAAGAATGTAAAGAGTGTACATTGTGAGTTTCTGCAACGGTTTCTTGTGCGGCCGACAACGCTTGGCCCATAACTTGGCCACCAAATAAAGCTCTAAAGCCTAAATCTTGACTTTCGCCACGGTAGATACCCTGCTCTATTACTTCTAATTTTAAAAGTGCTGAAAGATCATCCAATACCTGACTCATAAAAACCTTACTCTCTTTAACTGTGACAAATCTACATTAATTATAACCTGCTATCTCGGGAGAATAACGAAATATACTTTAAAAAATTATTCTTTTTGACAAATGCAGGCTGCTATACTGGCCAACCAGCAAAAGTTTATTTATGAAAATTTTAACTTTAATGATTGATCTTAATAATGATCTACGATATGTTGCAGCTACTAAACGTATAATATGAATGTAAAATACGTATTACTAACGTGATAAAGAGGCCATTGTGCACGCAGTTCTTGAACGAGAAGTATTACTAGAAAGACGCCAATATACCGCAGAGCAATCTAATTTGTGGGACAAGCTTTCGCTTGCGCAAAAATTTGCTACTAGCAGTTTGACTCAATTCGGCTACGATCTTTGTTTTATTCGCAGTAGTAAAGCTGGCAACATCGCTATTTTATTATGTGATAATAATGCCGCGACCATTTCGGACGATGGCGAAATTAATACCTCACCAAATATTACTGTTAGAGCTTAATTCCTATTTTGATATAAAAATGCCGCTTACAGAGCGGCTTTTTTATTGCTACCTTTTAATATTTCAGAGCCTCAGCCTACCGCTATAAACAATACGGCTTTATTTATTCTTTACTAGAGCATTCGCTTAAACGTGAAAGAAATACGTAGGGATCAATATCTTGAATATTGGGCGAATCTATTGAGAATACAACTTTAACCGAGTAGTCTCCTAGATTTGCGAAGAAGCGAGTGCTTATTGCTTGTTTAATACGCGTTAATTTTATCACTGCCTGCTCAGGGCTTTGGTGAGGACATAAAAATAAATATTCGCCAGTGCTTATGACTCCAGCGTAATCTTCTTCATCGATGTTCTCATTAATAATGATAGCCAGTGTTTGGCTGACATCGTTAAGGGTTTTCCGATTAAAACGAAAGCTCAATTCTTGCCAGTTTTCTATTTTTAAATAGGCGATAGAAGCTTCATATTGATATTTTCTAGCAATTTTATATTGCTGTTGATACCAACGTTTTGTTTGTACTGGTTGTGCTAATTGGTTTTGAGGCAACTCTATTTCATCGTAACTACGGTTAAGTTGTTGGCGATGAGTCTGAAAACGACAAAAAGCGATAAAAACAGTACTACAGCATAAGAGTAGAGAAAGCAGAATAATGATATTTTTTTGTTGAGTATATTTTTCATTGAACTTTAGGCTCAGTTGGCTTTGCTCTGCTAAATTTAAAGCAAGTTTCTTAGCTTTATCACTTGTTGATATAGCGGCTCTAGCGAAAGAATCTTTAACACTAACGTTAGGGTATATCCCTCGATATAATGATAAATAAAGACTTTGATTTTTCAGCGCAAGTGGAAGATTATTTTTTACAATATAGTAGTCGGTTAATAACAAATACAATTCAATTTGCTGTGGAGAAAGCACAATGTTTTCAGTTAATACTTGCGCTGAAAGCAACGTACTTTCCGCTTCTTGGTTTTCGCCTAAAGCAAATAACACTTTAACTAAACTAATTTTAGCCGACAATTTAACCCGTACTAAGTTGTATTGATTAAATACCTCTTGGGCATTAAATAAGTGTTTTTTGGCCGCTTTAAGCCGCTGTTGCTCAAGTAATACCTGACCTAGACCAAGCTCGGCATAAGCTGCATGTATGTCGAGTTTATATTGTTTAGAAAATTCTAATGACTGCCAAAAAGCATTATATGCATCATCATATTGGTGCAATTGATAATAAGCTTGAGCGACTAAATGATAACTGCGAGCAAGGCCTTCTGATCTTGCCATGTCAGTGCGTAACTTGATGACATGTGTGAGAATTTCTACAGCGTTGTTATACTCTGATAAATAGAAATGTGCTTGAGCAATAGTTTCAAGCAATGTTATTTGATCCACATTGGTGAGATTTTGATTGAGTAACGTTTCAACTTTATTAAGCGTTTTTACTGCTTCCTCGTATTCAGCACTTAATGCATAGGCGACAACAGAGTATGCGAGAGCTTGTAAATGATAATTCATATTATTGGCTTGTTCAGCCAACCATGCTGCAGCCTGTGAGGTATCTTGTAATTGGAGGTAGTTCCCCTGTGCATAATAGCCGCGAGCAACTTTTAACATTAAATCTAGCTGTATTTCGGTAGCTATTTGATCAATTTCACTACCATATTGTGCGAGTTGAAATGCCACAAGCAAGTTACCTCGATTGTAAGCAACATCAGATAAAAGCGAAAATGCTTTGGCGATGGTGTTTGAGCTAAATTGATCTCTAAAATGGACAATTGATTGTGCTGTATCGACCACATCTTGTGAAAGTAATAATTCTTTGTTTAGACTGTAATAATTGTCAATAACTTGAATATAATTGATGTCATTATTCGTTTCACTTGCTTGAATAGAAAGCGAGATACAAATACTGATTAAAAAACCTATTAGCATTCGATTCATTGAACGTTAACTTCCATTTTTAGGTTGTGGGTCACTTTTGTTTTTTACTGTAACTATATTTTATTTAAAGTATTTAATTAACAGTTAGCACTGATAATGTAGAATTAAAGCTGAAAAATTATTAACTCTACAGCGTAATTAACCATTAGTAATACTACTTTAAACCTAAGCTATAAATAATAAACTCTTTAATATCAAGGCTTTAATTGTTGCTGCCAAAGTGATATTAAAAGGTGTTTACAAATATAATTCTTTATTTATAATTGTTACTGAGCTTTTTAAGCTTAATAAGGGCAAATCCAGTGAAAACTGGAGACGCAAAGTTACCGATCTAAGGGGCAACCTATGATAGCGGAACTGCAAAATTTAGATATAGTGGGGGCTTATCTTAATTTATCGGTTCCTTCATTCTAGTCTCTGGTAACTTTGCGTGCCTTCCTTTGTTTTCTCATCGCTTTTCTTCATTATTGCTTTTATCTTGCGATTTTTTATCTTCAACATACTTATAAATCAAAGTTTCTAACATTGATAATGGCATTGAACCATTCTTTAATATTTGATCATGAAAATCGCGTAAATCGAATGATGTACCTAGCTCTTTTTCTGCATGTTGACGTAACTTTTTGATGGTTAACTCGCCCATTTTATAAGATAACGCTTGTCCAGGCCAAGAAATGTAACGGTCAATTTCAGTTTTTACATTGTGCAGTGACAGAGCGGTATTATCAGCCAAATAGTTCATAGCACGTTCACGACTCCAGCCTTTCGCATGCATACCGGTATCAACAACTAACCTACAAGCACGCCACATTTCATAGGTTAGGCGCCCAAAATCACTATATGGGCTTTGATAAAATCCAGCTTCTTTACCTAAGTACTCTGAGTAAAGTCCCCAGCCTTCACCAAACGCAGAAATATAAGTACTATTTCGAAACTGAGGTACATTCTCCATTTCTCGAGCAATAGAGTTTTGTAAGTGATGTCCGGGTACTGCTTCATGTAACGTTAGTGCTTCTAAAACATATAGAGGGCGGCGATCTAAACGGTAGGTGTTAACCCAATAATTACCGGCTTGATCATCGCGTGAAGGGCCAGAATATCGGCCTGTTGTATATTTAGGTGCAATGTTCGCCGGTACCTCAATAACGCCGTAAGGTGTGCGTGGCAATGTCTTAAATAGTTTCGGTAATTGAGCATCCATTTTTTTAGCAATAAACGAGGCTTCTTTTAATAAACCTTCTGGGCTAGTGGCGTAAAATTGCTTATCTGTGCGTAAAAAATGGACAAAGTCAGCAAAGCTGCCGGTAAAGTTTAGTTGCTCAATAATGGTGTCCATTTCATGGCGAATACGTTTTACTTCGGCTAGACCGGTATTGTGTACCTCATCAACTGTATTAGGCAAGGTTGTATAGTGTTGTAATCGATTAACATAATAGTTATCACCATTGGGTAAAGAACTTGCGGCTATATTTTTTCGTGCATTGGGTTGATAGCGATTTACCATGTAGTCGTAATATTGTTGGTAACTGGGTATTACAGACTCAACAATAGCGTTAATAGCTTGTGCTTTTAGTTGCGCTTTTAATTGTGGTGAAAAATACTCAGGCATGGCAGTAAATGGTTGATAATAAGTGCTTAAACTCGCATCAGGCTTGATAAATGCTTTAATAGAGTCTTCAAAACCGAGCAGTACAACTTTGGGTTGAGTAATACCTGCTTCAATACCTTTATCCATCCAATACATTTGTTGAGTAAAATATTTTGGTAAAGCCTGCATACGCAAAATGTAATCGCGATAATCTTGTTCAGTTTTAAAGCTTACTTGGCTCTTAATTCGACTAATCCAAACATGGAACCCTGACTCAGCGGTTAATGGCATGTAATGCTCTTTGTTGGTGTAATTATCGAGTTGGTTTTTTATGCTATATGACAAAACTGAATGATTAATGGCCTCAGATTGATTAAGGTTTTTGTCGTCTATTGCTGATAGTCGCTGGTAAATTTCAGACAGTGCTAGATGTTGCACTTGTAGGTTTTTTGGAGATAAATCGGGTAATCGACTGTTAGTATCGCCGGCAATATCTTGATTAAACGGGCTTTGGTTGTCTTTAAATTGCTGGTAGTCTTTAATTATTTGTTCAAGATTGTTGCTAACAATTGGCGCGTTAAGTTTTGTCGACTGACAACCCATAATAAATGCAACAAGGAATAAGGTGATTGAAAAAGCTTTCATTAGAAATCTCAAATGTTAATTATATTAAAATACTCTCTGATTTAATTACCATAACAAATCGAAACCATTTATAAAGCAAAGATTACGATCACGTCTTAATTTTTCAACACTTTAGTCTATTAGGAGCGCGTTTTGTGCTTTTTAGCCACAAAATGGCTACTTGTTGCAGGCTTTAGGCATTTTATTATGGCACTTTCATGTAAATTACTGGACAATAACCTACCGGTTAAATTTAGCAATAATGAAATAAAAAGTTGGCATAGTGCAGTACCATGACTCTATAGCACAAGCTGAACAAAAAATGCATGCCGCCATAAAACAATTGCAGTTATGGCATATAGCGGCGACTCCAATCAATTACGCGGTGAGTTACGGCTACCTTAATAAACACTCAAAAAGTCTTAATAGTGCTATTGAAAAGCAACTTGCATCTAAAAAGAAACTCGATAATTTTTTTCTAGAAGAAATGTATCGTCAATTTATTTTAGGACAAAGCGCTTTTAGAGGTGAATTAATTGACGATCTTGATGAAGTGCTCGTAGATTTACAAGCTAATAGTCAACAATCTACTCTTAATACTCAGCGTTTAGTGACTGAGTTAGACGAAAATATTGTTAATCTAAAATCCAAAGATAGAAGCGAAATATTCAACGCTATTAAACAAATACGTTTAACAGCTCAGCAATTTAAACATGAACAAGAAAAGCTTGCTAAACAGCTTAAGTTTTCACAAAAATCTACAGCCGCATTACGTGTAGAGTTGGACGACGTCAAAAAAGAAATCTACTTAGATCCGCTGACCGGTTTATATAATCTCAAAGCGATGAATCAGCATTTAGAACTTTGGCTTTGTGATGACCCCAAAAAGCAAGTTGCAGCAATTGTTATTAATATTGATCAGTTTACTCAAATGAATGAAAGCTTAGGCCCATTAATCAGCGATGTATTATTAACAAAAATTGCCAATAAAGTGAGCAGTTATGTTGGTCAGAGTGGGTTACCGGTGCGAACCGCTGGCGATGAGTTTTTAATTTTATTGCCTAATATAAAACGAATGGTTGCTGGCGAGGTAGCTGAAAAAATTCGACAAAGTGTTGAGAAGTTAAGGTTTATTACCAGCAAGTCCGGTACTAGGTTACCTCAAATGACGTTGAGTATCGGTGTTAGCGATTTTAATGTTGCTACCAGCGCTAATAATATTATTAACCAAACCCGCGCTCTGATTAATGATAATACGAATAAACGAACTAACCACGTTAATATTGCTAATACTTAACCGGTATTTATTTATCTGCGCTGAGTTCAGTTATTAAAAGCGGTAAGTTTTTTTCTGAAAATACCTTTATCCCGTTCGCTCTTAATATTGCACTGGTAACACCTTGTCCTAGGATTTTTTCTTGCTTGAAACTACCATTGTAAATAGTTGTGCTACCACAAGAAGGGCTAGACTCTTTTAACAAGGCGTATCGAATATGATGTTTTTGACAGAGTATTAACGCTTTAGAGGCGCCTTGTTTAAACTCGTTAGTCACATCTTGACCCGTTATAGTTTTAACTGAAATGCTGCCGTCAATAACTTGCAATTCAGCAGGAGGTCTTGGCGTAGTTAACCCACCTGCTAGCTCAGGACAGATCACGACTAAACGGTTTTCTTCTTGCCAACGCAAAAGTGTGGCATTAACTAATAAGTTGTCACCACCGTCGTATCTCACTTTATTACCTAAAAAGCAGCTGCTGATGAGAATTTTTTCCACTAGCTATTCCTATACAATTTAAATATTAATACCAATTGAAATAAATAATCGATCACTTTAAGGCGGTTTAAATCGTCAATAACTGCGTTGTTTTCAATCCCAATAACCCGCTATTACTCGACAATATGCTCCTTTATTGCGCTAATAACTTAGGATGCAGGTACTTATGTTTAGTCTGGAACAATAAACATGTATTCTTGAACAATTTATCCTCGCTTAACATTGGTGAACAATTTATTACATTGGGTATAAGACTTTCTGCCAAGTAAATAAAAGCATAGGTCTTATGTTGTTAGTTATAATAAAAGTTGTTTCAGGGTTGGTAACCCGCAGATGTCTTGTTCGCTAACACATTCAAACCAACAAGCGTGGCTATATTCTTCAAAATTGAGAAAAAATTCATTATCAGCAATTTTTACTCTTAAACTATAAAGATCTGCCCCTTCTAAAACCTCTAATTTCTTCGCTGATGTTAAGCGTAAAATATGATTAATTACTGAGGTTTTATCATCCATTGTCCATGCAATATTAAATGAAAGTTGCAGTGTTGTGACATTTATTTCTTCAAGCTTTATGATTTCTATTTTCTTTTCTTTTAGCATACCGTTTCTACTTCAAATGAGTTAATTGTTGAAAACATATATCCTTGGCGTAATGTATTAGATTATTTTTCATCCGAGTGTGCATTTAAAAAAAGCAACGACAACGGTATTTTTTTTACATATAATCAACAAAGGATCCCTTAAAATTATTTACCAAAGAGAGATATTATCTATGAAAAAACTTACTTTAGCCGTTGCTGCTACTGTTATGATGGCTTCTCCAGCATTTGCTGGTGACGCAGCTGCCGGTAAAGCAAAATCAGCTATGTGTGCAGCTTGTCACGGTGCTGCTGGTATTTCTGCTGTTCCTATGTACCCTAATCTTGCTGGTCAAAAAGAAGCTTACCTTGCAAAGCAATTAAAAGATTTTAAATCGGGCAACCGTAAAGATCCAGTAATGGCGCCTATGGCAATGGCATTATCTGATGAAGATGTTGCTAACATCGCAGCTTACTACGCTGGCCTTAAATAATAAGCTTTATGTTTTGAAAAAAAGCGCTATTAAGCGCTTTTTTTGTCTTTAAAATTTAGGGTATGTTTAGCTTTGATGTTGTTTTATTAAAGATAAAAACGGCTCACCGTAACGTGCTAACTTAGTATCGCCAATACCACTAACATTGAGCATCTGCCTGGTTGTTGTAGGTTTTACCCTCGCCAATTCAGACAATGTCGCATCGTTAAAGACAATAAAAGGCGCAATATCTTCAAGTTTAGCTATTTCTTTACGCAGGGATCTCAACTTAGCAAATAATGCTCTGTCATAAACTTTTTCGCGTTTATTACTTTGCCAATAACTCGCTTTTTGTAAACGCGGCGCAGCTAACATTAAGGGGTGTTTACCTTTTAATATATCGCCAGCGGCTTGCGTAAGACATAAGTTAGATTGGGCAGCAATATCTTGTTGTAGATAGCCTAAATGAATTAATTGCCTAACAATTGAAAACCAATAACCGGGGGTTTTGTCTCTGCCAATACCAAAGGTTGATACTTTGTCATGACCAAGCTGGGTTATTTTATTATTTAACTCTGCGCGTAACACGGCAACAACATGCTCAACATCACCACTTTCTTCAATGCGATAAACACAGGAAAGTACTTTTTGTGCAGCTTGTGTTGCATCAAACTGGCTTGGTGGATCTAAACAAATATCACAATTGCCACAGCTTTTTTCAGTAAACTCAGCAAAATAATTTAATACTACTCTGCGTCGACATGTTTGAGCATCAATAAAGCCACGCATAGCCTGAAAACGTTGTAGCTCTACATTGACACGCTCTTCGTTTTCACCCTCGCTAATGCGCTTATTAATGCGTTCAGCATCTTTTTCATCGTAAAGAAACAGTGCTTCTGCTGGTAAACCATCACGACCTGCTCGGCCTATTTCTTGATAATAAGATTCAACGGTTTTTGGTGGTTCAAAATGAATGACAAAACGTACATTAGATTTGTTAATGCCTAAACCAAAAGCAACTGTTGCGACCACAATTTGTATGTCATCTTTCGCAAATTTATCTTGAATAATATTGCGAATTTCGGGCTCTAAACCGGCATGATACGCAGAGCAATTAACACCGGTTTCAGCTAAACGCTTGGCTAGCTTTTCAACTTGCCAGCGGCTATTACAATAAATAATGCCACATTCATCTTTACGTTTTTTAATGTAGCCGACAACTTGTTGTTCACCTTGGTATTTTTCTGCCAAAGTAAAACGAATATTGGGACGGTCAAAGCTATCAAGATGAATATAAGGATCGTTTAGGGCTAATTGCTGCAGTATGTCTCTGCGTGTAGTGACATCAGCCGTGGCGGTGAGTGCCATTACAGGTACATGTGGAAAATTTTGCTTTAGTAAATGCAGTTGGGTATAAGCTGGGCGGAAGTCGTGGCCCCATTGCGAAATACAATGCGCTTCGTCAATAGCAAATAAACTGATATTCAGTTGAGAAAGCCCTTGAATAAAGTAGTAACTCTTCAAACGCTCAGGTGCAACATAAAGTAATTTTATTTCGCCTTGCCCCAAACGGCGAAAAATATCGTTAATCGTGTCAGCGTCAAGTGATGAATTAACAAACGCAGCAGCTATGCCCTGTCGTACCAAACCGTCAACTTGATCTTTCATTAAGGCGATTAAGGGTGAAACAACAATAGTAACACCGGGTAAAATAGTTGCCGGTAACTGAAAACACATTGATTTCCCGCCACCCGTTGGCATTAATACTAAGCTGTCACGGCCCTGAAGTGCCTGATTGATGATTTCTTCTTGGCCAGGGCGAAAGGCCTGATAGCCAAAATGATGTTTCAGAGAGTCAGTTAGTGTTGTAGGAGAAATGGCTTGCAACAGAAAGTCTTTATTAAATTAAATCAGCAGGCATTTTACCGTAGTAATGGCATTGTGCGGAGATTTTTTTCAACATTAAGCTGAATTTTAACGCTTTCAAAAAGTAGTTTGTATAATAATTTATAAATTAGTTACTTAAGCTAAATAATATTAACTGCGACAGTATCTCAATATCCTTAGCGGGTATTAACTTGTTGATAGGCTGTTTAAATTAATAATGTTATTATGTTTGTTCCTTAGCAAAATTTAGTCTTCAAGTTCACCTCATGCCAACAACTGAAACCAACGCCCTTCGTGGCGGTATTATTTTTGCCATATGCGCTTACACCATGTGGGGTATTGCGCCTTTATACTTTAAATTAATTGATCATATTGATGCCGATGAAATTCTTGTTCATCGCGTAGTATGGTCGACCGTGTTATTGATGCTAATTGTTTTATTGACTAAGCGTTGGGGTAGCTTTGTTGCCACCATTACACAGCCTAAAATAGTCATGCAGTTAACAATATCGGCGAGCTTTTTAGCCGTAAACTGGTTTCTGTTTATTTGGGCGGTTAATAATGATCACCTACTCGATGCAAGCCTTGGCTATTATATTAATCCGTTGCTTAGTGTAGCGTTGGGCGTGGTGTTTTTAGGTGAGCGTTTAAGGTTTTGGCAGTTATTTGCTGTAGGTTTGGCATTTATTGGCGTGATGATTCAGCTTATTATGGTTGGCTCGGTTCCCGTTATATCGTTAGCCTTGGCTGGTACTTTTGCTACTTATGGTTTATTGCGGAAAAAGTTACCTTTAGACTCATTTGTTGGGTTATTAGTTGAGTCACTTATGATGTTACCTATCGCGCTAATTTATTGGTTAGTGTTTTTAGAAACCAATACCAATAATATGTTCGAAAATGCTATGTCATTAAATATGATATTAATTTGTACTGGTATAGTAACTACCGCACCTTTGCTTTGCTTCTCTGCAGCAACGAAGCGTATGACCCTAACCGCATTGGGGTTCTTTCAGTATATAGGGCCAAGTATTATGTTTGTTTTGGCAACCTTTTATTATCAAGAGCCGCTCTATTTTGCGAAATTAATTACCTTTGCTTGTATCTGGACCGCACTGGCAATATTTAGCTTTGACTCAGTAAAAACCAGACGTAAAGCTGCTAAGTTAGCAGCGACAAAGTTAATATAAGTTTATATCAGTTAATAGAGCGTGTTAAAAAGCACGCTCTATTTTGTGCTTTAATGGCAGGAATGTCGCTTGAGACTTAACTCAAGCGTGCTAAGTCATATTCGATTAAATATTTAGAGCTTCTCTAAATTAGCATAAGCAACGACTAACCACTTACACCCTGCATCAGCAAAGTTAACTTGAATACGACTTTGTGGACCACTACCTTCATAATTTAATACCACGCCGTCACCAAACTTGGCATGACGAACATTTTCACCCAACTTAAAGCCTGAGTTACCAAAGGTTTCTAAGGTCAGCGCTGAAGAGAATTTCCCGGTGGTTCTGGGTTTGCTTACTTGGTTTTGCATTCTAATTTCTTCAGTACAAGTATCGGGTAATTCTCGTAGGAAACGACTGGCTTTATGATGCTTCTCTTGGCCATATAAACGACGGCTTTCTGCATGACACAAGTACAACTTTTGCATTGCTCGGGTCATACCTACATAGCATAAACGTCGCTCTTCTTCTAAACGACTTAGGTCTTCAACCGACTGTTGCGAAGGGAACATGCCTTCTTCTAAACCAGCGATAAATACTAATGGAAACTCAAGGCCTTTAGCTGAGTGCATGGTCATCAGTTGTACTGCAGACTCATAATCGTCGGCTTGTGATTCACCCGACTCCAATGCAGCATGGGTTAAAAATGAAGTAAGCGGACTTTGTTCTTCTTCAAGCTCAGGGTCAACTTCAAAGGTTTGACAAGCCGTAACTAATTCATTTAAGTTTTCAATACGAGCCTCAGCACGCTCACCTTTTTCCGCTTGATACATGGCTTTAAGGCCTGAATGCTGAATAACATAATTTGCTTGTTGGTCTAGATTTAAGTGACTCGATTCATCTTCTAGTTGATCAATAACATTGATAAATTGCTTGATCACTTTCGCACTGCGACCTTTAAGCTCTTCATTTTGCATCATGTGCTGACAGGCTTCCCAGAGCGTACTTTCGAGGCTACGTGCAGCATCACGAACTAAGCTCAATGTTTGATTACCAATACCACGCGCCGGTGTATTAATAACACGCTCAAATGCAGCATCGTCATCTCTGTTGTTCAGTAAGCGCAAATAAGCAAGCGCGTCTTTAATTTCTTGACGTTCAAAAAATCGTAAACCGCCATAAATACGATACGGCAATTTAGCTTGAATTAACGCTTCTTCCATTAAGCGTGATTGCGCGTTGCTGCGGTATAAAATAGCAACATCGTCGAGTGAGCCTTTTTTATCTTTCCAGTCGCTAATGCGTCCGGCAATAAAGCGAGCTTCGTCAATTTCATTAAAAGCGGTGTAAATAGATATTTTTTCGCCAGCATCATCCTCGGTCCATAAGTCTTTACCGAGGCGATTATTATTGTTACCAATTAACTGGTTAGCCGCATTAAGAATGTTGGCTGTTGAACGATAGTTTTGCTCTAATTTAATAGTTTTTGCGCCATTAAAGTCTTGTAAAAATCGTTGAATATTTTCAATTTTTGCACCACGCCAGCCATAAATAGATTGGTCATCGTCACCTACTATCATGACACTGCCACTTTTTTTACCTAGCATGTTCAACCAGGCATATTGAATGGCATTGGTATCTTGAAATTCATCTACTAATACGTGGGCAAAGCGCTGTTGATAATGTGCGAGTAATTCTGGGTTGTTTAACCAAAGTTCATGAGCGCGCAGTAATAATTCGGCAAAATCTACTAAGCCTGCTCGGTCACAAGTGTCTTGATAAACACGATAAACTTTAACAAAAGTTTCTTCGGTCGCATCGTACTGAGTATCAATATGTTGTGGACGTAAACCTTCATCTTTTTTACCATTGATATACCAAAGAAATTGCTTTGGTGGCCAACGTTTTTCGTCTAATTCTAAGGAACGCACAATACGTTTAACCATACGAAGTTGGTCATCAGAATCAAGTACTTGAAAGCTTTGCGGTAGCTTGGCTTCTTGAAAGTGCATGCGCAATAAACGATGTGCTAAACCATGGAAGGTACCAACCCACATACCATGTACGTTGCCATCAACGGTTTGTTCTACTCGGGCACGCATTTCTGCTGCGGCTTTATTGGTAAAAGTTACTGCTAAAATACTGTGAGCAGATGCATGCTCAACTTTCATTAACCAAGCTATACGTTGAACTAAAACTCGCGTTTTACCACTGCCCGCGCCAGCGAGCACCAACATATTTTGTAATGGTGCAGCCACCACATCGCGTTGTTTATCGTTTAACGAGTCAAGTAATTCAGAAACATCCATAGCAAGGTAAAATCTAAAGCAAAATTATGCTGCTATCATAACAAGTTCAGCACTGTTTTGATAACGCTATAAGCCTGCGAAGCTAATGAATATATAAAGTGCTTTTGTTTACTGAAATATTAACGTCAATTTGCTTGTTTTTTCACATAAAGAAGTAAATACAATTACTTATTTTACAATTTTGGTTAGCTGTTCAATATGGTCAAGTGCTAGGGTAGGAATAACTTTCAGGGCTTTACCTACTTGGTAGGGATTTAACCAAGCAGTTTGGCAGCCGGCGTTAATACCGCCAAAAACATCATTTTTACCACAATCACCGACATGCAGTAATTGTGAAGAGCTTATTTGTAAGGTTTGGCAGGTTTTATCAAACATATCGCGATCAGGTTTTAATTTATTTTCGGTGGTCGCATTAAAGTGGGCTGTAAAATATTTTGCGATACCTATTTTGTCGGTATCTACATTGCCGTTAGTGATCGCTGCTAAAGGAATTTTACGCTGAAGGGTGCTAAGAAAGTCGTGTGTATGTTGTGGTAGCGTGAAGTTACTGCGTTGTTCAACAAAATAAGCTAAGGCTAAAGCCGCAACTTTTTGTGCTTCTGTGTCATTTAAACCCAATGACATAGCGCCAAGATAATAGGTTTTTTCTCGTAGCAGGCTTATATCATGTTTTATCCAAGGCGACTGCGCGATAACTTGTTGGCGAAAAGGCCACCAGAAAGTCATATCAAAGGCATATAAAGTACTCTCTAAACCATAGTCACTGAAAATAGTTTTAAAATATTTGATCATCTTGGTATCGGTAGCCAACATAATTGGGTGGTTACTGTACAAAGTATCATCTAAATCAAAGCTAATAGCATGAAAAGGGTGCAGTCGACGATAAAATCTCACAATACTTCAGCCTAGAAAAGTTGTTGATGAAGTAATTTAGCGACTAACTTTTTAAATTGCCCCAACAGCAAGGTATCCATTCGTGGGTCAAAATGCTCTGCATCTTGGCTACTAATCGCCAGGAAACCGATATCTTCTTGGTTATGCATAAGGCGAACTAAAACAACTGAGCCGGCGTTAGATTCACCAAAAATCAATGTTTGTTCGCTCTGTTGTAATCGACCAAAATAATATTCATCTTTACTTAATCGGTTTTCAATTATTTCAGCACAATTATTGTTAATTAAAGCACTGTGACTAACTTTAGCTGGTTTAACTAGCCATAGCTTTAAGGCATCTAATGATAATAATTGCGTTGTCGCTTGATGCAAACAATCGAGCAGTTCAACGGCGGTAGTACAATCAAGTAGGCGTAGGTAGAGATCGCTATATAAAGCAAAAAGTTGCTCGTTTTGATTAGCAATTACCATTAATTGGGTGATTTCTTCTTCGAGATTATGAATTTTATGTCGTTGTTGAGATAGTTGACGTTCCACTAAAGAAATTGTGCCCCGCTGATGATCGGGCAGTCTCAAGGTGGTAACAAAGTCAGCCTGACGGTTAAAAAATTCAGGATTTTCTTGAAGGTAAGCGACGATTAATTCATCGGTTAGTTTTATTTCGTCATCAGACAGTAAGTTTTGATCATTTATTTGCATAGGTTTATCTTGTTTATAGGTTTATTTGCCCATCGAACACATGCACGGCGGGACCTGTCATTTTTACTGAGTTACCGGGGCCTTTCCAAAATATTTTTAATTGTCCGCCGGGTAAATCAACCAATACTTGTCGATTGAGCTTTTTTTGCATGTGGCCAATAACGACAGCAGCACAAGCGCCACTACCACAAGCTAAGGTTTCAGCTGCCCCACGTTCGTAAACGCGTAGCTTGATATATTCAGGTGAAACAACTTCCATAAAGCTAATATTTGCTTGTTCAGGAAAGCGCTCATGAAATGATAATGCTTTACCTAAAACTTCTACGGGTGCTTGTTTTACATTGTCTACCGTTAAGACGCAATGCGGATTGCCCATAGAAACAACGCCACAAAGCACAGTTTCGTCTTCGCTGCGCAGAATATAGGTTCCTTCGGCTTTTTGTGCGGTAAATGGAATTTTTGGTGGTTCAAATTGCGGTACCGGCATGTTGACCGAAACATTACCGTCACGCTCAACAAATAAGGTCATTTTGCCCGATTGCGTTGAGACCTTTATTTTATGTTTATTGGTTAAGCCTTTTAAACGCACAAACTTTGCAAAGCAACGTGCGCCATTACCACATTGCCCAACTTCACTACCGTCGGCATTAAAAATTCGATAATGAAAATCTAAATCAGGATCATACGGCGGTTCAACCACTAATACTTGGTCAAAGCCAACACCAAAGTTTCGATCGGCAAGCTGCTTTATTTGCTCATTCGATAAGTAAACGTTTTGCGTTACATTATCGAGTACAAGAAAGTCATTACCTAAACCATGCATTTTAGAAAAATTTACTAACATCTATGCTTATCTTCCACTATGAAGGTAATATGCTTTCACCTTGCCATAATTGGCTTAAGGTTTCGCGTTTTCTCACTAAATAACTGTCAGTGCCATCAACCATAACTTCGGCTGCGCGTGGTCGGCTATTGTAATTTGAGCTCATCGTAAAACCGTAAGCACCTGCACTACGAATAGCAAGCAAATCGCCCGCGCGTATGGCTAAGCTTCTATCTTTACCGAGAAAATCCCCTGTTTCACAGATTGGCCCGACAATATCATATTGTGCACTGGCTATATCATCACGCTGTTCAACAGGAATAATCGCTTGCCAAGCTTGATATAGTGCGGGTCTGATCAAATCGTTCATCGCGGCATCTACAATGGCGAAATTTCGATCTTCATTTTCTTTTAGATACTCTACTTCAGTCACTAAAATACCGGCATTGGCCATAATGGCTCGGCCCGGCTCATAAATTAGCTTGAGGTCTCGACCTACTAACTTTTGCGCAATAGCTTCAGCATATTCTTGTGGGTGCGGTGGCTTTTCGTCGTCGTAACAAACACCTAACCCACCACCAACATCAATATGTGATAATACAACGCCTTGCTCAGCGAGTTGATCAACTAATTTTAACACGCGATCGAGAGCATCTAAAAAGGGTAAAACCTCGGTAAGTTGCGAACCTATATGGCAATCAACACCTTGAATATTAATGTGCGATAAGGTTGCAGCATATTGATAAAGGGCTGGAGCATGTTCAATACTAATACCGAACTTATTTTCTTTTAAGCCTGTTGAAATATAAGGGTGTGTGCCAGCATCAACATCGGGATTAACCCGTAAAGAAATTGGCGCAACCTTATTTAAGCCTTTGGCAACCTCTTGAATGCGATCTAACTCTGCCGCTGACTCAACATTAAAACAATAAATATCAAGATTTAAGGCATAAGCTATTTCTTCAGATGTTTTACCAACGCCTGAAAAAACCACCTTTTTAGGATCGCCACCTGCTTCAACCACACGCATTAGCTCACCTTTGGAAACAATATCAAAGCCTGAGCCTAGTCTAGCCATTACATTTAACACACCAATATTGCTATTGGCTTTTACGGCGTAGCAAACAAGGTGCGGGCGATCGCCAGCCGCTTGATCGAAGGCATGCCAATGACGCTCGATAGTCGCTCGAGAGTAAATATAGAGTGGCGTACCATATTGCTTTGCTAACTCAGTGACCTGACATTGCTCGGCGTATAATGAGTGTTGTTTACGATTAAAAAAGTCCAATGCCGTTATTCCTAATGCTTTAAATTAGATTTATCGCTATTTTTGTCTGTTTCTTCACTTGTTTTAGGCAAGTTCTCTTGCTGTTGCTCAGGAGTTTGGTATAAAGGACCTTTAATACCACAGCCTGTTATGATTACTAAACTAACCAAGCTGAAGAAAATAATTACAATTTGTTTACGCATAATTGATTTATTCGATTTTTTTCCCATGATAGACGTTTTATAATCCCTTGACCAACAATTACCAAGCAAAGATTAAACAATCTTAATGTACCGGTAGAAAGGAATAGTTAATGAATGATAGCCAATACAATATAGCCGCTGAAAATATTTTACTTGCGGTAGAAGAAGCCATTGAAGATTGCGGTTGCGATATCGATTATGAAGGTGTTGGCGGTATGTTAACGCTGACCTTTAAAAATGCCAGTAAAATCATCATTAACAAACAAGCGCCCTTACATGAAATTTGGGTAGCAACAAAATTTAATGGCCACCATTTTCATTTCGAAAATGAGCAATGGTTAGATAAACGCGGTGGCGATGAGCTATGGCATTTTTTATCTAATGCGGTCAGCAAACAAGCAGAACAAGCCATCGTGCTTACTGCGCAATAAATATTAATTAAGGTAATTGAAATGACACAACACACCGTACGTATTGCCACTCGAAAAAGCGCGTTAGCGTTGTGGCAAGCCGAATATGTGAAAGCGAAACTTGAGCACTTTCATCCAGGTATTAATGTTGAACTAGTTCCCATGACCACAAAAGGTGACATTATTCTTGATACGCCGCTAGCAAAAGTTGGCGGTAAAGGTTTGTTTGTAAAAGAGCTTGAAGTGGCGATGTTAGAGAATCGTGCTGATATTGCGGTGCACTCAATGAAAGATGTACCGGTTGAATTCCCTGAAGGTTTAGGATTAGAAATAATTTGTCCGCGTGAAGATCCGCGTGATGCATTTGTTTCTAACACCATTAAAAGTCTTGCTGATTTACCACAAGGCGCTATTGTTGGTACCTCAAGTTTACGTCGTCAATGTCAAATTAAAGCACTGCGTCCAGACCTTGATATTCGCGATCTTAGAGGTAACGTTAATACCCGTCTTAAGAAGCTTGATAATGGTGAGTACGATGCGATTATTTTAGCGGCAGCAGGCCTAATTCGCTTAGAAATGCCTGAACGTATTCAAGAATATATTGAGCCAGAAGTTATGTTGCCGGCTAATGGCCAGGGCGCTGTCGGTATTGAATGTCGAAATGAAGATACGATAATAAAAACCTTACTTGCACCGCTAGCATGTGAAAATACGCGTGTTAGAGTGGTGGCTGAGCGAGCCATGAACCGTGCGCTTGAAGGGGGTTGTCAGGTGCCAATAGGTAGTTACGCTGTGCTTGAAGATCAACAGTTATATTTACGTGGCTTAGTCGGTGCTATTGATGGTAGCGAAATATTAACCAGCGAAGTACGTGGTAATATTGACCAGGCCGCCCAACTAGGCAACCAATTAGCTGAAAATCTCTTGGCTAAAGGCGCTGATAAAATTCTTCGTCAGGTATATGAACAATCATAAGCTTAATGTATTAATTACGCGTCCTGAAAAAGCAGGGCGCGAGCTACAAACTTGTCTAGAGCAATATGGCTATGGCAGTTATTGCCAGCCATTTTTCGATTATCAAGCCGCCGAAAACCTTGATCAATTACAGACACTGCAAAAACAGTTAGTATCACCTATTGTTATTTTTATTAGCGTAGCAGCCGTTGAATTTGCACAAAAATTAATGCCAATATCGTTATGGCCTGCAGAAATTGTTGTTGCAGTAGGCAGTGCTACTCAACAAGCGTTAAAAGCGTTAGGCATTAACGCACTGGTTCCCGAAAAGCACGACAGTGATGGGGTTTTAGCGCTATTACCTTTGAAAAATGTACAAAATAAAAATGTGCTGATTATACGTGGCGATGGCGGTAGAGAGCTAATAGCTGATGCTTTACGTCAGCGTGATGCAACTGTGCATTATTTTGAAAGTTATCGACGTGTTTGGCGAAATTACCCACAAAAGATCATCAAAACATGGCATCAGCAACAGATAAATTGTATCTTAATCACTAGTAACGCTTTGCTAGAATTCATAGTAAACTTAATTAAGGATTCAGACCCATACTGGCAACAACAATGTTTATGGGTCGTTGCGAGCCAAAGAATTGCTGAAAATGCCAAAACTATGGGTATTCAGCGTGTAGTAAATGCTAACGGCGCCAATACCATTGCCATTATACGAACGCTTGCTTGTCAGGTTAGCGAAAGCACGACAAGTGAAATAGCGCTTAAGTAAGCTATAAAAGTAAAGTATGTAGTAATAACCATGCAAGATAGGATCAGTTCATGAGCGATAAAAAACAACCTAAGCAAACTAAATCTGATGATAAATCTTCAGCTTCAAACAGTAATGTTGAGCAGCAAACAGGTTTATCTGCCTCGATTAAGGTTAGTTCAGCGAATGAAGTCGTACCTGAAAATCCTGCCATTATTGCACCTAATGAAAACCAGTCAGAAAAAGCACCCAGTGCAGCAAGCCAAAAGCCAACTGAGTCATCTTCGAAAAAACCTAATGAAAAGAGCGAAGCCCCATTGAAAAATAACGCGACTACCGCATCAAGTAAGCCAACAACGGCTAGCACTAAAAAGCCTATCGATAAAAATACCACGACTAAAACGCAGCAAAATAAAATGTCTAAAGTTGGTATTATCGCTTTAATAATTGCTTTGCTTGCAATTTTGGCCAGCGTTGGCCACTTTTATTGGAATGAGCAGCAAAAGGCGCAATACAGCCAACAACTCAATGATGTTTTAGAGCGCAAGCTTATTGAAAACCAACAGCAAGTAGCCCAACAGCTTGCAAATAACAGCCAAAATATTAGTCAGAAAGTTAGCCAACAGTTTTCTCAAAATAAATTAAGTAATACTAATGAAATTAATGCATTAGCTGATAAAGTTGCCCAAATAAATCGTATTGAAAATAGTAACCAGACTGCGCTTACTCAATTGAAGCAAAAACTGGCTAGCTTAGGACAAAATCAACCCAGTGATTGGCTCTTACAAGAAGCGGAATATCTAATTCGAGTTGCTTCAAGGAGTTTATGGTTAGAAAAAACGCCAAGTACAGCGGTTAGCCTGCTTAAAGATGCTGAATTGCGTATAAAAGAATTAAATGATCCTCAATTTTTAGCATTGCGCCAAACTATTCAACAAGATGTTGCGCAATTACAGCTATTACCTACATTGGCGACCGATGATGTAATTTTAAAGTTGATGGTACTTGAACAACAAATTGCCACATTACCGATGGCGCTATTTGAAATTCCAGACTTAAACCCAGCTCAGAGCTCATTAGCGTTAACAGATAACGCAGCTGACTGGCGTGAAAACCTGGCGAAAACATGGCGTAAGTTTATCGATGAGTATTTCACCGTTACACGCAGAACAGGTAATGTTGAACCATTAATGTCGCCACAGTTTCAGCAAAATTTACGTGAAAACTTAAGTTTAAAAGTGCAAACGGCTATTTGGGCAGCGAGTAAATCTAAAAACGAGATCTATCTTCAAGCGCTTAATGCTACTGAGCGCTGGATTAATGAATATTTTGATCTAACAACAGATGAAAACCAACATTTTCTTCAGACAATAAATACGTTAAAAACAGCCACTATCAAAGTTGATTACCCAAATAAACTTGCCTCATTGCAGGCCATTCGACAAGTGTTGTCGGATAAAGAGTCGTCTTCAGTAGAGGTTTTTGATAGCAGTAAGAGCGTAGAAACACCGCCAGCTACACCAGAGCCAGCAACAAGCTCTGAACTGAACGAGGAATTATAATGAAACGACTTTTATTATTGCTGATTTTATTTCTTAGTGTCGTTGTTGTAACGCCTATGTTAATTGGAGAAAAAGGCTATATTCTGATTTCTATTGGCGATTCAGCCATTGAAACAACAGTCATTACCGCAATTATAACGCTGGCATTATGCTTTTTTACCTTGGCACTTATCATAAAATTTTTCCGCGGCGGAGTTAACTTTAGCTTTAAAGCTTGGAATAAAATTGCTTTTGCCAGTCGTCGAAAAGCGCTTAAAGACTTTAATAAAGGTATTGCTGCCTATGTGCTAGGTGATTACAAACAAGCTGAGCATTTGTTAGCTAAGTCTGCTGACGGCTCTACCTTTGAGCATATTGCTTACCTTGTTGCCGCTGATGCCGCTCAGAAACAAGCATTAAAGCCCAATACTGATCATTATTTAGGTTTATTAGAAAACACAACGACCAGTATTAAAGAAACGGGCTTAGAAGCGATAATAATTAAAGTTAAATTATTGATGGGACAAAAAAACTATCAACTAGCGCGCACGATTATAGATGAACACCACAAGCATATTGGACATGACGCACGATTACTCAAGCTGGAAATAGAATTAAGTTTAATTGAGCAGCGCTTTGATTATGCAATCAAGCAGTTTAACGCGGCTCAAAAAGAAAAATCTATTAGTATCGAGACGATAACCTTATGGCAACAACAAGCTTTTTATGGTGCATTTAATCAGCAAATAAAGCAGCACGACAGCTCGGCATTAGTTGAATATTGGCAACAGCTGCCGAAAAAAATCAAGCAAAATGAAGTTGTAATTATGACTTATTGCCAAGTGTTGGCAGAAAATCAAATCAATGAACCTTTGGCAAAGTTATTATTACCGATCATTAAAAAAGGCAACGCGTTAAGCTTATTAAAAGCACTAAGAACATTGCCTATTACTCATGACGATAGTTTGATGGCGGCAGCTCAAAAGCACTTGCACAACCAGCCTAATAATGCGCTTTGGTTATCTTTAGTTGCACACTTTGCCGCAGCTTCTAAACAGTGGTCATTAGCAGAAAAGGCCTTCAACAGCTTAGTAAACCTTGAAGAACAGCAATACGATAAAATCGATTTGCTGACTTTTTCACAAGTACTTGAGCATCAAGGGCTGTTAGATAAAGCCAACCAAGTACTGCGAAAAATACACCTTTAATTTAGCCATATAAAACTAAAGTCCTATTTAATAGCGGTTATATTCTTAAGAATTAAACCGCTATTAAATAGGACTCTTGTCCTTTATGTTTTTGCGTTCTTTGATAAGCGCCTTTACCTTTTTTTGCTGTTATAACTTGTTGCTTAAATAGCTTAGATGTAACTACAGCGGCTAAAAAGTTATCTTTAATTACCCCTCGGCCTAATTCACAACCCCCTTGATTTTTGAGTTGTTTTTTTACTTTATTCTTAGTCATATTATTTACCTTTTACTTACTATTAATTGAGTTGCTCAAACAAATTTCGATAAATTTGTTGCTTAGTAGCGAAAACGCGCTGAGTATATACTAAACAAAAAAATATGCACAAATATTAAATACACAAATTATTTAACTAACAGCAAGTGGCCATGACAACGACTATTACCACCAGAAAAATTAAAGCTATCGCTCGTCATCATGGTTTGTTTATTACCTTGCTGGGGCTTATTGCGTTAGTTATTGTGCTAGGTTTTTGTTTTAATTATTGGCACCAAGCTAGGTTTGTGCTGATGTTTATGGTGTTAACTTGCTTGGTAACTATTTTTATTGGCTTATTAAAACTTGCAGAACCTCAGCATAGCTTAATATTAGCACCTGAAACGTTAACGTTTTATCATCGACATGGACGCTGGAAGCTTAAATGGCAACACATTCGACATATTCATAGTGTCACTAATACCGTTGGCATTGAGCGACAAGAGCTGAATTACGTTGGGATTAAATTATACTCTGTAGATGCACTTGCGAGTAATATATCGTTACGATTAGCCAATCGAATGATTCACGAACAAAAGCCGCTTATTCACTATTGCATAAAGCAGCAACTTATTACCATGGAGCAAGGGGTATTAAATTTTGAGCCTTATCGGTTAACAACCGGTGAAGTGATAAAAGGGCCTTTGGCAGGTTTCTTACATCATTGTGAAATATTGCACCAAGCACTTGGCGCGCATTTGTTTATTTCAGCGAGTAGTTTAAATAGCTCAATTGATGATTTTGTGGTCTTATCGAACCATTATTTACAACATGCGAAACAAGATTATTACTCAGCACCTAAACAAACAAGCTAAATAAGCTATTTAGCTATTGAGTGAAAGTTTACTGTGCTTTTAATTGCGCTTGTTCAAATGGCATAAGTAAGGTTCTCATTGCTGGTCGAAGCGCGATAAGAACCGTTTCTTCAGTAAGTTCTGGGTGTAACACTTTTCGCAGTAATAACCCTGCCATCACAGAAAAAATAACGTTAATGCGACTTTCAATCTCTTCTTCCGGTTGGTTTTTTAACACACTTCTATCACTAATTAACAATTGCCTCATGCGAGTTCTGGCTTTTAAATCACACTCACGTAAGAGTGTAGCCACTTTGTAATTTCTATTAGCTTCGGCCATCATATCTAAATTTATGACACATGAGCCTGTATCCATATGTCGTGATACACCCATATTTAATCCATCTAAAAGTGCAGTGAGCACATCACTTGGATGATCTTCAAATTGTTGAAAGATAGAAAACATTTCTTCCATATCTTGCTCAATAATACTTTCAATAATCGCTTCTTTACTATCGAAGTAATTATAAATATGTCCAGCACTCATACCGGCAGTGCGTGATATTTCGGCCATTCCTGCACCGTGATAACCTTTACGATGAAAGCATTCAGCGGCTGCACTTAGTACTTGTTCGCGGCGTGCTTTAGCGAGTGCAGGATCTGCGTATTTTTTTGTTTTCATTTAAATTTCCTTTATCGAGCCTATTGGCCCGATAAAAACCATATTTAAGTGCTACTTAAAATAAATTTAAGTAGGTTATTAAGGTGCTTTAGTTTCAAGTGCCGCTTTATCATTGCTGTCATTAGTTGTAGCTGGGAATATTCGACGAACAATAACGAAAAATACGGGTACAAACACCACCACTAAAATTGACGATGCCAGTGTGCCACCAATAATTGAAATACCTAGGGCATTCTGGGCACCTGAACCGGCACTTGATGCAATAGCTAGTGGTAATACACCACAAATAAAGGCCATTGATGTCATTAAAATAGGACGCAAACGAAGTCGAACAGCGGCAATGGCTGCATCAACAAGTTCTAGGCCTTCTTCTTCCATTTGATGAATAGCAAATTCAACAATTAATATCGCATTTTTCGACGCTAAACCTATGGTAGTTAACAAGCCTACTTGTAAGTAAATATCGTTTGATAAGCCGCCACCAAAAGCTGCCATGATGGCACCAAATATACCCAAAGGTACAATCAACATAACGGCAAAGGGTACAGACCAACTTTCATATAGTGCGGCTAAACATAAGAATACAAACAGTAATGAAAGACCGTATAACAGTGGCGCTTGTCCACCGCTTGAGCGTTCTTGAAATGAAATGCCTGTCCACTCAGAAGCAAAACCTTGAGGCAGTTGATTAACCAATCGTTCCATTTCGTCCATGGCTTGACCCGTACTATAACCAGGCGCGGCACTACCTTGAATTTCCATTGAAGCAAATCCATTATATCTTTCTAAACGTGGAGAGCCATAAGACCAATAAGAGCTCGCAAATGCAGAGAAAGGCACCATATCACCAAGATTATTTCGCACATACCATTTATTAAGATCTTCGGGCACCATACGAGATTCTGCACTACCTTGAAGATATACTTTTTTAACACGGCCACGGTCGATAAAGTCGTTAACGTAACTACTACCCCAAGCGGTAGAAAGCGTACTATTAATGGTACTTTGTGATACACCAAGGGCTTGCGCTTTTGCAAGGTCTATATCAAGTTTCAGCTCAGGCATGTCTTCCTGCCCGTTAGGACGTACACCTGCTAAAATCTTACTTTGACCTGCCAAGCCCAATAATTGATTTCGAGCGCTTAAAAGTTCCTCGTGACCAAGACCAACACGGTCTTGTAAAAACATATTAAAGCCGTTTGCGGTACCTAATTCAACGATAGCAGGTGGTGGGAAGGCAAAAACAAATGCTTCTTTAATCGTTGAGAAAAATTGCATACCTTTACCTGCAACCGCCCAAACTGACAGGTCGTGGCGTTGTCGTTCATCCCAATGCTTTAAGCTAACAAAACCAATCGCTGAGTTTTGTCCTGAGCCCGCAAAGCTGAAACCAGTAACGGTAAAGATACCTTTTACAGCTTCTGACTGTTCATTTAAGTAATGATTTTCTACTTTTTTGACTACCTCTAGTGTCTCTTGGGTAGTTGAACCAGCAGGTAACATAACTTGGTTGAATAAGAGCCCCTGATCTTCATCGGGTAAAAAAGCGGTAGGTAAGCTTGAAAAAACATAGACCATGCCGCCAACAATCATGGCATAAATAATTAAATAACGTTTAGAGTGGTTGATCATTCTAGAAACAAAGCTTTGTGCGCCGGCATTAGTTTTATCAAATCCGCGGTTAAAGCCTGAAAAGAACTTACCTATTAAGGTTTTGTTGTTGTGCACATGGCTTGGTTTTAATAACGTTGCACATAATGCAGGCGTTAATATAAGAGCAACTAATACTGAAAGCCCCATGGCTGATACCAGCGTAATAGAGAACTGTCTATAAATAACACCCGTAGAACCACTAAAAAATGCCATTGGAATAAATACAGCAGATAGCACCATGGCGATACCCACTAAAGCACCTTTAATTTCATCCATGGATTTTCGAGTTGCTTCTAGCGCAGAGAGCTTTTCATCAGTCATTAAGCGCTCAACATTTTCTACAACAACAATCGCATCATCAACGAGCAAGCCTATGGCTAATACCATAGCAAACATTGTTAAGGTATTAATTGAATAACCAAAAGCGAATAAAATACCAACGGTACCCAGAAGTACAACCGGTACTGCTATTGTAGGAATAAGTGTCGCACGAAAGTTTTGTAAAAATAGGTACATAACTACAAATACTAAAACAACCGCTTCAATTAGGGTGTGAACAACTTTTTCGATAGACAAAGCCACAAAAGGTGTCGTGTCATAGGGTACAACAGATACTAAGCCCTCAGGAAAAAACGGCTGTAATTCGGCTAATGCTTTTTTAACACCAGCAGCGGTATCAAGCGCATTAGCACCACTGGCTAACTTAACCCCTAAGCCTGATGCAGGCTTACCATTGAAACGTGCTACTACACCGTAATTTTCACCACCAAGCTCGACCTTAGCAACATCTTCAAGACGTACTACAGAGCCATCGCTATTGGTTTTAACAAAGATATTTCTAAATTGTTCTGGCGTTTGTAAACGGCTTTGTGCGGTAACGGTGGCATTAAGTTGTTGACCTTCAACAGACGGCATTCCGCCCAATTGACCGGCAGAAACTTGGGCATTTTGTGCACTTATTGCCGCACTTATGTCGGCAGGGTTTAAATTAAAGTCTTGTAACTTGGCGGGATCTAGCCAAATACGCATCGCATATTGTGAACCAAAGAGCTGCACTTCACCAACGCCATTAACTCGTGAGACTATGTCTTGTATATTTGAAGAGACATAATCACCAATATCGATATTGCTCATGCTGCCATCTTGAGAGGCAAAACCAACCACTAATAAAAAGTTACGGGCAGATTTTGCTACCACTACGCCTTGACGTTGTACTTCTTCTGGCAGTAATGGTGTTGCTGTAGCTAATTTATTTTGCACTTGAACTTGGGCAATATCTGGGTCGGTATCAGCACTAAAAGTAAGCGTAAGCGTTGCTGAACCGCTAGATTCAGACGTTGACGACATATAAAGTAAACCATCAAGCCCTTTCATTTTCTGTTCAATAACTTGGGTTACCGAGTCTTCTAGTGTTTTTGCTGATGCTCCTGGGTAGTTAGCTGAAATACTAATAGCAGGTGGCGCAATTGAAGGATATTGTGCAACCGGTAAACCATTAATCGCTAAAACCCCTGCTAGCATGACAACTATAGCAAGTACCCAAGCAAATATAGGTCGGTCGATGAAAAATCGTGACATTGAATACTCCGTTATTGCGCTTTGTTAGTTGTAGAATGTAAAGTCGACTCTGCTTCTTCAGGAGCCACTGCACTGCCAGGTCGAATTTTCTGTAAGCCTTCAATAATTAACTTTTCGCCAGCTTTTATGCCATTGGTAACCAACCAATTTGAGCCAATGGTTCTATCAACTTGTAAAACACGGCTTTCTACTTTGTTATCTTTATTTACCACCATAGCTGTTGGCTCACCTTTAGAATTTCGGCTGACACCACGCTGCGGTACTAAAATAGCATCGCTGACAACACCTTCAACAATAGAGGCGCGAGCGTACATACCTGGAAGTAAAAAGTTTTCTGGGTTAGGAAATTGTGCACGTAAGGTTACTGAACCTGTGCTTGGGTCAACTGTTACTTCAGAGAACTGTAAAGTGCCTTTATGCGGGTAAACTGAACCATCTTCCATAGTTAATTCAACGTCTGTTTGGTTTGCAGCATCTACTGTTAAGGCACCTGTTGCCAATGCTTTCTTGAGTCTTGTAAGCTCATTGCTCGATTGTGTTAAATCAACATAAATAGGGTCAAGCTGGGTAACTGTTGCTAATGCAGTACTTTGATTTGCACTAACTAAAGCACCAACGGTGACACTTGATTTACTGATTTGGCCACTAATAGGCGACGAAACATGACTGTAGTCGAGGTTGATTTGCGCTGTTTGAAGTTGCGCTTTGGCGGTAAGCAAAGCAGCTAGTGCTTGTTTATATGCTGCATCTGCTTCATCAAAATCTAACTGGCTAACGGCTTGAATTTTTAATAATTCCTTGAAACGAGTCGCTTTAGATTTACTGCTTGCAATACTCGCTTGCGCACTTGCAACTGCTGCCTCACTTACGGCTAGTTGTGCTTTAAAAGTATCAGGATTAATTTGATAAAGTGACTCGCCTTTTTCTACGCGCTTGCCTTCGGTAAATAAGCGAGATTGAACAATACCACTGACTTGAGGACGAATTTCCGCGATTTGAAAGGCATTAATACGCCCAGGTAATTCTTTTTTTAGCGTAAGCGCTTGGCTTTTTAAAGTAATAACACCAACGGGAACGGCTTGAGGACCTGAAGCTTGTGGCTGTCCAGTCGCTTGTTCACAACCTGTTAAAGCAACCAGAGCAACAAGGGCTGAAAATAGAGATAAAGCGATACGAGAACGCAACATGTTAAATACCTTTAATTTTAAATATAGAATGTAGAATGAACGATCATTCTAAGCGAATTTTATGTAAGAAGAAATTTAATAAGTGCTTTTTTACAAAACATTACACTTATGAAACAAACATGACACTTTTCATGAAACATTTAGCTTTTTATCATTCATCAGAGCAATTGTGATAAGGCTTGTAGGTACATAATGGGTTAAGTCTAGCGATAAGAAATGTTAATTTTTATGGTTAAAAACAACCGATTTCTATGCGCTATTTTGAGGTGGTTTTGAAGCCTAGCGCATAAGAGATTGTTTATCATTTATAGGGGTAAGGATGACAAACCCTAGAGACAAAAAAACCAGCTTAATGCTGGTTTTTATTTTCTATCAAAGTGACAAATTATTGTGCGATTTTAACGCGAATTTTATTATTTGAAACTTTGGTTTCATGAAGGTTTTTTAAAGCGTCTTTAGCTTCTTTTTCATTTGGCATTTCAACAAAGCCAAAACCTTTTGATTTTGCGGTTGCTTGGTCCAAAACTAAAGTACATTCAGTTACGTTGCCGTGAGCAGAAAATAAAATACGGAGTTCTTGTTCAGTCGTTGAACGAGAAAGGTTGCGAACTAAAAGTTTCATAATTGACCATAGGTATGTGATTGCAGTGTCAATTATCTCATAGTTTTGCTCAAGACCAAGCTATTTTTGTATTTAGCAAAAATAAGGCGTTAGCTTGAGTTATAAAATCAATTGTTGAAGCGTTAAATCTTCATTTTTTTTACTCGTTTGTGCTAACAATAACTCAGCGGTAGCAATGGCATCATTTAAGGCATTATGGGCATAGTGATTTGGTAATTGGTACTTTGCGCGCAAAGCTGAAAGCCTTAACTCTGAAGGGTCATAAGCCACATCGCGTTTATCAAGCTTCTTTTTTGCAATAACTAAAGTATCAATTATTGGAAATACCGGCGCCATACCATATAGCTCGATACATGCTTGCTGTAAAAATTGCCGCTCAATACGAGCAAAATGCACTAGCATGACTTTGCCGGCTAGCATTTTAAGTAGCGCAGCAACCACTTCAGCTAAAGGTTTACCTTGATCTTTCTGGTCATCAGTAATTTGATGAATAGTGACATTATCTGCTTTTAAACTCCCTTGAGTTTGAATGATTTGATGATAGCTTGTGCCAATTTTAATTTGTCTTTGAATTAACTCAACACAACCAACACTGAGTAGCTTGTCTTGAATAGCATCTAAGCCCGTGGTTTCAAAATCTACTGCTAATATCGGTATTTGGTCAACGGGTGTGTAAAGCAAAGGAAAAGGCACGCTAAGAAAGTCATGTAATGGCCCCTTTGGGGCGCGCGCTAACATGCGTTTTCGTTGCGCTTCGTAGCCGATTAGCCAACGCATTAGTGGATGATGGTTTAACATAATAAGTACTGTTTTTAGTAAGTGGATTGTCGGCTGTCTTGCATGGTTTTGATCACTTTAAAAGCGTCTTTTAAATGTTCTCGTTCAAGCTTTGAAATATCTTTTGGCGATAAATAATTATTCGGCTGTAGCCCTTGTTGTAATTTATCGGCTTGATTAACCATGCGCAACATACTGAGAAACTCAAATGCATCAACAAGATTTGCTGCCGATGCTGTTGATAATGAAGGTGTGCCTGCTGCTTGCTTTAGTCGTTCTATGGTATTAACAGAAGAAATTCCTTCTGATAAAGCATAAATACGCGCAAGGTCAACAATCGGCGCAATACCATTATGCTTTAAATCTAGTGTTGCTTTATTTTCGCCATTTTGCTTTAAAACGAAGTCACGAAAAAAGCCCAATGGTGGCCTTAAATTTAAGGCATTACGTGATAAGTGAGCGATAAAGAGCGTACTGCTTTTAGTGGTTTTCAACATCTTCGTTCGCACTTTTTCTAATAATTGGTTATCGCCATAAACGGTGGTTAAGTCAAAAAAAGTGCTGCAATGCATTAAGGCTTTTGGCTCTGGTGTGTTTATCCATTGAAAAAAATATTGTGACCATTGTTTTTGGGTTTTACACCATTGTGGGTTTGTGGCCATGACATTACCTGGGCAGTAAATAAACCCACAAGCAGCTAAGCCATCAGATACAAACGTAGCAAGGTCTTTAAACCAATAGCCATGCTCTGGTTTTAGGTCGTTAGATATGATCAAGGCGTTGTCTTGGTCTGAGTGCGCAAATTGCTCTTGCCGCGCTTGAGACCCTGCAGCTAACCATGCATAAGGTACGGGAGGAGGACCTAACAGTTTTTCAGCCATTTCTATCAAACGAATAGTAAATGCCATGGTAATAGCGCTAATACTCTTACCCACATGATCAGCAGTAGTGCCTAATTTAGCCATACGAATTTGTAGCTTAGGAATCATGCTACTTATTTCAGTTAGCTCGCCTACAGAGGTTGCTTTATGAATAACGCTGGTAATGTTAACGGCATTTTGTCCTTCATTATTCATTAAGTCGGTGACGGTAACCATGCCTTTAAGTTGGTTATTAGCAGTCACGGGTAAGTGATGTATATGTTTTTGTGTCATTTTCATTAACGCATCGTAAGCGGTGCTATTAATATCTATGGTGGTCATATCGTCCGTCATAATTGCACTAACGGGTTGTTTTATACTTAACCCTTGCGCCACACATCGACGACGAATGTCTTTATCGGTGACTATGCCTAATGGATGTTCATTATCAGCAACTACTAAACAAGAAAAGCCTTGTTCGGTCATCAAAATAGCTGCTTGTTGAATCGTTTTATTCGGACTAATCGTTACTACAGGGCTGTGATAAAAATTATCAATTGGGCTATTCAATAAGGACGAGTTTACTATTGCTTCTTCATTTACTTGCAACATTTTTTTATTCAGTCTTTGCTCTGAAGTGTGTTGAAAGTAGGCGATTACATCAGGATACTCTTTAATTAATTGCTGAAAATTATTGTAATTAATCCCATAGAGTAAGGTATCTTCATCTGAAGCAATATTTGGGGGTGTATGCCTATGTTGACTCAAACAAAAAGCCGAACATATCTCCCCTTCACTATACTTTGCTAATAACTTTTCATCTTCGCTAAAGTAACTTAAAGCACCCTTGCGAAGTATGTAGATATTCGCTTCTTCATTGTTTGTGGCTGACAGTGATTGGCCGCGACGAACATAACTAATGCTGATCTCTTTTACTATTTGCTCAATGATATTACTCGGCAATAAGTCCAAAGGAGGAATCGCTTGAATAAATTCGCTGATTTCACTTAATGCTGAGTCCATAACAATATCCCAAGTAAATACACTTACTGTATTTAGGGGAATTGTGTGACTTAAGTCAACCGTTAGAATCGCGTTCTAGACTAAAGTTTAATATAAGCGCTGAAATAATATTGCTAGTGTGTAACTTAGAGTAGGTTAAGTATTCATTTATCCAATGTTGGTTTTACCAGCGGGTCGAATTAATAGTCAACCTCTCTTAAACAACAGGTAATACCGATTGAAAATCAATTTGGTATATAGCGTATAAAAATCATAAAACGCTGTGCTTATTAAGCTGATTATGTTTGATAAGAATAATTGCTAGGAGAGAATGATGGAAGGTAATGCAACATATTGGACAGAGAATCTGCGCCTAATATTTATATGTCTTGCTGTCTGGTTTGTAGTTTCGTTTGGCTTTGGCTTATTGCTTGTAGAGCCATTAAATGAGATTCGATTGGGTGGGTACAAACTAGGTTTCTGGTTTGCACAACAAGGTTCGATTTACACATTTGTCGGTTTAGTTTTTTGGTATACCAAGAAAATGAACGACCTTGATAAAAAATATAACGTGGAGGAATCATAATGGATGAGTTAAAGATTTATACATACATTGCCGTATTTGGTTCTTTCGCTATTTATTTCGGTATAGCTTGGTGGGCACGTGCTGGCTCAACAAGTGATTTTTATGTGGCTGGTGGTGGTGTAACACCTATGCAAAATGGTATGGCTATTGGTGCCGATTGGATGAGTGCTGCGTCATTTATCTCAATGGCCGGTATGATCTCATTCTTAGGTTACGGGGGCTCTGTATTCCTAATGGGTTGGACCGGTGGTTATGTATTATTAGCCATGCTACTTGCACCTTACATGCGCAAACACGGTAAATTTACCGTACCTGAATTTATATATGATCGTTATTATTCAAAAACGGCTCGTATAGTCGCGGTTGTTTGTTTAATTATTGCTTCATTAACTTACATTATCGGTCAAATGAAGGGGGTAGGTGTTGCTTTCTCTCGCTTCTTAGAAGTTGACTACGATTTAGGTCTTTACATCGGTATGTTCGTTGTTTGGGTTTATGCAGTATTAGGTGGTATGAAAGGTATTACTTACACGCAAATTGCTCAGTACTGTGTATTGATTTTTGCTTACACCATTCCAGCCGTGTTTATTTCATTGCAGTTAACGGGTAACCCAATTCCACAATTAGGTTTAGGTTCTACTTTAGCTGACGGTAGTGGTGTTTACTTACTTGATAAGTTAGATATGGTGGTTACAGATTTAGGCTTTAAAGAATACACCACTGATAACATGGGCGGCACAGTAAACATGTTTGCTTATACCTTATCTCTGATGATTGGTACTGCAGGTTTACCGCACGTTATTATGCGCTTCTTCACAGTTCCTTCAGTTAAAGCAGCACGTCAATCAGCCGGTTACGCCTTAGTATTTATTGCTTTGTTATATACCGTTGCTCCTGCAGTTGGCGCTATGGCTCGTTTAAACTTAATGAACACCATTGAACCAGTAGCAGGTCAAAATCTTGAATATGCTGAGCGTCCTCAGTGGTTTAAAGATTGGGAAAATACCGGTCTATTACAATATGAAGAAAAAAATGGCGATGGTAAAATTCAGTACACTGCTGATAAAGAAACCAATGAAATGATTAAAGTTGACCGCGACATTATGGTATTGGCTAACCCTGCAATTGCTAACCTACCTAACTGGGTAATAGCTTTAGTTGCTGCGGGTGGTTTAGCTGCTGCATTGTCTACGGCTGCTGGTTTATTATTGGCCATATCATCCTCAATTTCTCATGATTTAATGAAAGGTATATTAACGCCCGATTTAACAGAGAAGAATGAGTTAATGGCTGGTCGTATTGTGATGACAATATCGGTATTGGTGGCTGGTTGGCTAGGTTTAAATCCGCCTGGCTTTGCCGCTGGTACGGTTGCACTGGCCTTTGGTTTGGCAGCGTCGTCAATATTCCCTGCACTAATGATGGGTATATTCGCTAAGAAAATGAGTGGAAAAGCAGCCGTTGCTGGTATGATTTCAGGTATCGGTGTAACTATGCTTTATGTATTCCAACATAAAGGTATTATGTTTATCCCAGGTACTTCATTCTTAGGAGATATGGGTCCTAACTGGTTCTTTGGTATTTCTCCAAATGCCTTTGGTTCAGTTGGTGCGGTTGTTAACTTTGCGGTAGCATTTACTGTGTTGAAATTTACCGGTCCAGCACCTGCGCATATTCAACAATTAGTTGAAAACTTCCGTACGCCACATGGTGGGGTTTCGGCAGCACATGACCATTAATAACAAGTAATGGAATTGTATATTCAATGAATAAAGGCTCCACTTTGGGGCCTTTAATTTTTCTGATTTAGGGAGGACTTAAAGCGAATCGGCTTTGTATTATCGGCACTACTTATAGTGCTACAGCATAACGTTTACAATTGAATATTAAAGAGGATGATCATGAATCGTCATACAAAAGTAGCTTTAATGGTGGCACCGTTTCTTATTTTGGGTGGCTACATAGCGTCAGATTTTTATCTTGAAAATAAAGCGGATCAAGAAAGGGTATTTAATATGGTGCCTTTTGGTCATTGTGATGTTATTAATAAAAAATGTATTTTGAAATCAGGTGAATTTGAAGTCAATATATATGATGAAGCAGGAACGACTACGTTAAATTCAACATTCCCGCTCGACAGCGCAACATTCTTTATCGTTGATAACGATAAGCAAGTCAATGCATACCCATTAGGTATGATTGACAATGCATATTATTGGAAGAGTCCAACGCCTTTGCGAAACAAAATGTCAGGTAACAGTGATAAGCAAAAATTACGGGTAATAGCGAATATAAAAGGCGGACAATATATTGCTGAATTTTATACTCAAACTATACAGTAGCCATTAACCTTCGCATGACAAGTTTAATGACAGACGTAAATAAATTAATATAATCGTATGTTAAAACACACCATTTAAGTTATAGAGAAATTCAATGTTTCCAAATTGGCAATTAGCGGGCTTAAGTTTTGCTTATATAGGTTTGCTGTTTTTTATTGCCTATATTGGGGATAAGTATCGACATAAATTATTGCGTAAAAGCCAAGCGATAATTTATGCCTTAACGCTTGGCGTGTATTGTACGTCTTGGAGTTTTTTAGGCACTCCCGGGCAAGCATCTAATAACTTTATTTCTCATTTACCAATATATTTAGGGCCAATATTACTTTTTATTTTTGCCTGGCCCTTTATTCAACGCATTATACGGGTAAGTTTAAAGCTCAACCTCACTTCAATTGCTGACTTATTAGCAGCACGCTTTGGTAAATCACATAATTTAGCTATCTTAGTCACCATTGTGGCGTTAATTGGCACTATGCCTTACATTGCGCTGCAATTAAAAGCGATTGTTTATACCTTTCAACAATTACAAGCAGAGCAAAGTCTCGCCAATTGGCATTTCGGTTTAGTGGTCAGTTTAGTTTTGGCTGGTTTTACTATTGTCTTTGGTGTACGAAATATCGATGTTACGGAGCGCCACCCAGGTGTTATGCTTGCTATTGCTTTTGAGTCTTTAGTGAAGCTATTTGCTTTTATCGCGGTCGGTTTTTTTGTCACTTATGTATTGTTTGATTCGCCTATGGAGCTTTGGCGCCGCTCATCGGTAAGTCTACAACTTGATCAACAACTGAGTTTCCCAAATGTAATGTCAATGTTCGCCATGTTAGTGATCACAATGGCAGCATTCCTATCTTTACCTCGTCAATTTCAAGTGATGGTGGTTGAGCTAAAAGATGAGAAAGATACTTGGTTGAGTCGCCGTATTTTCCCTCTTTATTTATTAGTTTTTGCTGTTTTTGCTGTACCCCTAGGATTGGCAGGCGATTTATTGCTCGGAGATACGGTTCCGTCTGACGCTTATGTATTGTTTTTACCTTGGTACCAACAACAACCTTGGTTAACACTATTTACCTTCTTAGGTGCGATTTCTGCAGCTAGTTCAATGGTTATTATTTCTTCTATTGCTTTGAGTACCATGCTCAGTAATGAGATTGTTTTCCCTTGGCTGTATCGCGCAAATAAAAGTCATGATACTGATTATGACAAATTTCGCTTACGGTTATTAACCATTCGTAAAGTCTTAGTCTTATTTGTTATTTTATTAGGTTACAGCGTATTTCTAATGGCATCGCCAGATACCTTGAGCTCGTTAGGTGAAATAGCATTTGGTGCTTTTGCGCAATTAACACCCGCTTTAGTTGCTGCTTTTTACTGGCGCAGAGCAACATTAACAGCCGTTTATGGCGGTATCGCTATTGGGTTTTCTGCATGGCTTACTCTGAACTTTATTCCTCAGTTTGGTGTTTACCCGCACCCATTTGAAGGCAGCTTTTTACCCGCCAATTCAATGGCAAGCTTATTGTCACTCTCTGTTAATATTATTGCGATGTGGTTACTTTCACATGTTAGTCGTCAAAGTGTACAAGAGCGTATGCAAGCCTCGTTATTTATGGAGTATCAAGCACCAAAAGCATTACAGCTGCAGCGCAACAAACAAATTAATTATCTAGAGTTGGAATTATTAGTTTCTCGATTTGTTGGTGAGAAAAAAACCATCACGAGTTTTAAGCAATTTCAACGTTCGATAGACAAAGCCAAAATGAGTCATGTTGCCTATAACCAGAAATTGCTGCAGCACACTGAAAACACGTTAGCAAGTGTTATGGGGGCTTCGTCAGCACGTTTAGTTTTATCATCGGCATTAGAAGGGCGTGATATTGCTTTAGATGAAATAGCCGTATTGGTAGAAGAAGCATCAAGCCAGCGTCAACAATATAGCCAAGACTTATTACAAAGTGCTATTGAAAACGCCAGTGAGGGCATTTCTATTGTCGATAGTGAATTAAATCTTGTTGCTTGGAATAAAAAATATATTGATTTATTTTCCTACCCTAGTGAACTTATTTACCAAGGTAGCCCGATCAGTGATTTAATTCGCTTTAACGTGGTACGTGGCTTATGCGGTGTTGGTAAAGTTGAAGAGCAAGTAAATAAACGCCTTGAGCATTTGCGTAATGGTAGTCCACATAGCTCTGAACGCGAACATAGCGATGGCCGAGTTATTCGTATTGAAGGTAATCCGCTACCAGGTGGTGGTTTTGTTATGTTGTTCTCCGATATAACCGCTTATCGTCAAGCAGAAAAAGGTTTGAAAGAAGCGAATGTTGATTTAGAAACACGGGTACTTGAGCGGACACAAAAACTAGAACAAACCAATGATGCTTTAGCATTAGCACGTGAGAAAGCTGAACAAGCACATGTTAAAAAAAGTTTATATTTAAAAGCATGTAGCCACGACTTAATGCAACCATTAGAGGCAGCACGTTTATTTACTTCGGCATTATCGAGTCAAGGAAACTTAACGGCTACTCAGCAACGGCAGGTAGATAACATAGATCATTCACTGAAAGTTGCAAATGACTTAGTGGCAGATCTTGCTGAAATCGCACGTATTGAAAGTGGTAATATTAAGCCTAAAATCAGTAGGTTTTCAGTAAAATCTCTGTTTGATGATCTTGCTAAAGAGTTTTCTGCCAGTGCTGTTGATCTCGATATTGAGTTTAGAGTGCATTGTAACAATAGTCTGTGGCTACGCTCAGACAGAAGTTTATTACGTCGGATACTGCAAAATTTAATCGGTAATGCGTTTCGATATGCGAGCCCAGGTAAAGTGTTATTAGGAGCAAGAGCCAAAGGTGGTAACGTTGATATTCAAGTACTTGATAACGGTCCAGGTATTCCTGAGGATAAACAAACATTAGTTTTTGAACAGTTTACGCAACTAGAAAATCAACAAAATTCATCTGCTGGCGGGCTAGGTTTAGGGTTAAATATTACCCAAAGTTTAGCGCAACTGTTAGATCACCCTTTAGCCTTAATTTCTCAAGTTGGTCTAGGTTGTAAGTTCTCAATTAACGTTGAAAGAGCGCAAGAACAACAAGAAGTTTTAGCGGTAAAACCGAAAGCGAATATAGGCTTGAGAGATGTGACGGTCATGTGTATTGATAACGACCCTGATGTATTAAACGGCATGGTTGAACTGTTAACCGCTTGGGATTGTAATGTATTAGCGGCAGATTCTTATCAACAGGCGCTTTCATTGTATGATATTCATAAAAACGATATTGAAATTTTGTTAGTTGATTATCAACTTGACGCTAACTATAACGGCATTGCTTTAATTGCTAAATTGAGAAAAATGAGTCGACATTACGTGCCTGCCATTTTAATTACCGCGACCACTGATAGCGACTTAGAAGAGAAAACTTTAGCTGCTGATATTGGCTTTATGCGGAAGTTAATCAAGCCTGCAGCGCTTAGGGCGATGATGAGCTCGATGTTAACGAAGAAGTTACAAGCGAAGTATTTAACCTGACACTGAATAATGAGTACTTAATACTCAAGTGAATAAAAAGCTTAAGTGGTAAAGTCAATGCTATAGCAAGGTGAACATCACGAATAGCCACCAATGCTTCATTTTCTGCCATTTCCAAGGCAAAACGTTGATGGATAGCGCGCTATTTATCGACGTTTTAACGCAGATAATGGGTTAAAAAGAAGGGTTGAGCAAGTGCTGCTTATCTAGCGTTCAGGTTATTTGCAATAATCGCCTTACATTGAACTAAGTTAAAAAATTAATTCAATGTTTTTTGAGGGATTATTAACAGTCTTGTAGTTGTACGTCGTTAATATCAAGTTGTGCAATTGCAATAACCGCTTGGGTACGATTACGCACATCGAGTTTACGAAATATAGCCGTTGCGTGTGCTTTAATTGTCGCTTCAGAAACATGTAAATCATAAGCTATTTGTTTATTGAGCATGCCTTGAGCAAACATCATTAAAATTCGATATTGTTGTTGCGTTAGACTTGCAACACGTTCAGCTATATCGTTATTGTCTTGCATAGGTGATGATTGACTATACGCTTCCGGTGTCCAAATATTCCCTAGCAATACTTGTTGAATAGCATTGTAGATATCGTCTACTGGCGTAGACTTAGGAATAAAACCTGAAGCTCCGTAACCCATAGATTTATGAATGGTATCGTGATCTTCATGGGCTGATACCACCACAACGGGTATTTGTGGGAAGTGATTACGTACATGGATCAAAGTGTTAAAACCATGAGCGCCGGGAATATGTAAATCGAGTAACAATAAATCACTGTCATTATTATCGCTAAGTTGTTGTTCGAGCTCTGCAATGGTTTGTGCTTCTAGCCAGTGGGTTTGCGTGAGCTTTAATTTTAGTGTGCCTAGTAGTGCTTGCCTAAATAGTGGGTGATCGTCAGCTATTATAATTTTTTCTGGCTGAATCATATTATTGTTTCCTTAAAAGTTCCCCGATCCTATCGTAGACCAATAAACGTTAATTTTTTATTAGACTTTAGCCTAGTAAAAAAATAATACCAGTTTAAAAAAACATTTAAACTGGTATTAATCATAGTCTATGTTACTGAAAAGTCGCTGCGCTAATTAAGCTAAGACATCAATATACTAGTGTTACCGCTATGCTTTATCAGGAATATTTGCCAGTACCGCTATTAATAATTGCCAATATTGCTCTACGGTTGCAATCTGTACTTTTTCATCCGGAGAATGTGGAAATTTAATTGTAGGTCCAAATGACACCATATCCCAATTTGGATAGGCAGTTTTAAATAAACCACATTCTAAACCGGCATGAATAACCATAATTTCAGGTACTTTATTAAACAAAGACTGATAGGTATTACGCACCGTTTGCATTAATGCTGAATTTGTATCTGGCTTCCAACCAGGGTATGCCCCAGAAAAAGCAATGTTTGCGCCTGCTAGTTCAAATACAGACTGCACCATGGTTTGCGCTTCTTGTCGGCCATCGTCATGCAAGCTGCGAATTAGCGTCATGGCAACAAACTTATTACCTTTACTGCGCATAACACCTAAGTTTAAAGACGTTTCAACAATACCTTCAATATCATCGCTCATACGTAGCACGCCATTTGGACAAGCATTAAGCGCACGTAAAATAGTATGTTGAGTTGTACTGGTCCAACACTCGTCAAAAGTTTCAGGAGATATTAATAACATCTCGATATCGGTTTCGATAGCACCCAGAGACTGATTAATGGTGGCTAAGTATTCAGATAACTTTTCTTTTAGTGCCGGTACCTTTGCACGATCAATAACGAAACTAGCATCAGCTTCTCGTGGGATCGCGTTGCGTAAACTTCCGCCATTGAGTTCGGTTAAACGTATATCTAATGCTTGGCTAGCGTCGAGTAAAAACCTGACAAGTAGCTTATTAGCATTTGCACGTCCGGTATGAATATCCACACCAGAATGGCCTCCTTTTAAGCCCGAAATAGATAAGTTAAATGATTCAACTTCATCTGTAACATCTTCATACTTAATGGCAAAAGTCGCTTCGCCATCAATACCGCCGGCGCAACCCATATAGATTTCACCTTCTTGCTCTGAGTCGGTATTGATCAGTAACTCACCATCAAGCCAACCGGCTTCTAGACCAAAAGCACCCGTCATACCGGCTTCTTCATCGATGGTGACTAGAACTTCTAATGGGCCATGGGCAATATCATCGCTAGCCAATACAGCAAGTGCAGATGAAAGACCAATGCCGTTATCTGCACCTAATGTAGTACCTTCTGCTGTAACCCAGTCGCCATCGGCTTCCGTGATAATATAACCTGAACTCTGGATAAGCAGCACTTGCTCAATGTTCCCTTTTAATCCATTTTCTGCGTTAAAACGTCGATAAATAGCGCGCTATTCATAAACGTTTTGCCTTGGAAATGGCATAAAATGAAGCATTGATGATATCTATTCGTGATGTTCACCTGGCTATAGCATTTACTTTATTACCTAAGCTTTTGGTTTACTTGAGTTTCAAGCACTCATTATCCAGAGTTCAGGTTATTTAACTCCAATAGTCTTCGGTTGCTCAACAACAAATATCGGTATGGTTCTATTGGCTTACATCCCTGTAAAGGTTAATTATTTTTTTGAAACCTGAACAGTAATCTATATTAAATGAAGAAAAATTTAATCCATTCCTAGATGACAGTAATTGAGGAGCTGAACTTTGCTAAGCAGGTGCAGGAATTGCCATTAATTTAAAAACAAAAGGCCTCTTATAAAGAGGCCTTTTGTTTTTAAAACTTGGTTAAGTACTAGCTAGAGTTCGCCAGAGCTCGGGATTGAATAAAGCCCTCGTTTTTCACTATTCTTCTGTTTTATTTCTTCTAAGGCTCTTAATTCGACAGCATCAAATAAGGCATTAATTAAGCGGTTAAAGTGACCATGCATAGCAAACCTTGCTTGGGTTGAATCACCAGATTTAAGTGCTTGATAGATTGCAGTATGTTCAGCTAAAGTTCTTGAGTTATCTTTGCTACATACACTGTCATAGTCTTTAATTATTTCAGGTGTTGAAGAACGTAACTTCCAAAGATTTTGTACAGAAAGTATCATTGCGCTATTGCGAGTCGCATTAGCAATAATTTGGTGGAACTCTTTATCAGCCGCCGCAATAAATTGCCCTTGTTCCATATCAACTAAGGTCTGGTGTAATCGAGCTAATTCGTCTTCAGTAATGGTAGTTGCGGCAATTGCAGCTACTTCGCCTTCAATTAAAGCACGTGCTTGAGTTACTTCAAATGCATTGACTTGCTTGTGCGACCCAGCAAGTTGATTGGCCGGCTTTAAAACATAAACCCCTGAGCCAGTTTTTACCTCAATTTTTTCACGCACTTCTAAAGCAATAATTGCTTCACGAATAGTTGGTCTACTTACTTTAAATGTTTCTGCTAATTCTCTTTCTGGTGGTAAGCGACTTCCTGGAGAGTAAACTCCAGAATCTATTAATGCTTCAATTTTATCTACAATACCCCAAAACAGCCTGCGGTTGCTGCCCATATTATTTTCCTTAGCTAACTTATATTAAAGTAAAAACATCAATTACTAATGATATCGTTTTCACTGGCTTATGGCAAAGCTATTAGGCTTTTACCTATCAGTTATATACCTGTTATATACCATTTTGGTCTAGAGGTAAATAGAATTTAGGTAAGCTCTCTTTGCATATAATGAAACTTTTATTATTACCAATTGTTTATTGTTTGGTAATGTTATTTGGTTGACAATTGGTGTTGGTATCAGTTAAATTGGATTGAAGGTAATTTATAAATATTTCACGAGCTAACTTTTGCATTATAAAACGAGCTGTTTGGCCCAATTATAGTGAATGTGAGAAGTTATTTAGTTTAGGAAGGCTCAATTCAATCAATATAAATATGTTGACGTTATTATATTTTTATTAATAAAACGCCAAATTTTAAACTTTAATTTTATAGGTCATTTTATGCAACAAACAAAATTATCAGCTAACTTAGTAGGTTGTTTCACCTTAACGCTATGTTTAGCGCTAACAGCAAACCCGCTAGTAGCTAAAGAGTGGTTGGTTGATGGCCAAGCGGCTTATAAAAAGGCGATGAAAGCAGTTAAAGCGGGTGACAATATTGTCTTAGCAAATGGTACTTATAATAACTTTGAAATTTTGTTTGAAGGCACTGGCACAAAAGATAAACCCATTACCTTAGAAGCTGAAACCAAAGGTCAGGTTTTTCTTACCGGGCAATCTAACTTGCGTCTAGCAGGTAAGCACTTAGTTGTTTCAGGCCTAGTATTTAAAGATGGTTATACGCCAAGCAGCGCTGTTGTTTCTTTTAGAAGTAATAAAGACAATTTAGCTTTTCATTCACGTGTAACTGAAGTTGTTATTGATAATTTCAGTAATCCAGATAAGCGTGAGTCTGATTATTGGGTTGCAATCTATGGCCAATATAATCGTTTAGATCATAACTACCTTTCTGGTAAACGTAATAAAGGTGTCACTGTAGCTGTTCGCCTTAATACAGAAGAGAGTCAAGAGAATCATCATAAAATAGACCATAACTATTTTGGTCCACGCCCAATCTTAGGCTCTAATGGTGGTGAAACACTGCGTATTGGCACTAGCCATTACTCTTTATCAAATTCTTTTACTGTTGTTGAAAATAATTACTTTGATCGTTGTGACGGTGAAGTTGAAATTATTTCAGTTAAGTCGGGGAAAAATGAAATTCGTAACAATGTTTTCTTTGAGTCACGAGGCACACTTACCATGCGCCATGGTAATGGTAACTTAATTGAAGAAAATGTATTTATTGGTAATGGTGTTGATCATACCGGCGGTATTCGAGTCATTAATAAAGATCAAATTATTCGTAATAACTACTTAGAAGGTTTAACAGGTTATCGTTTTGGTAGCGGCTTTACCGTAATGAACGGTGTGCCTAACTCATCGATTAATCGTTATCATCAAGTTGAAAACGCATTAATTGAAAATAATACTTTAGTCAATGTAAAGCATATTCAGCTTGCAGCGGGTAGTGATGCAGAAAGAAGTGCAGTACCTATTAACTCAACGATAAAAAATAATTTAATTATTAATGAAGATGGCAACCAGCCATTTACTTTGTTTGATGATGTTAGCGGCATAAAGTTTAAAGGCAATGTGGCTAATACCGTTGCGTTAACGTCTCTTGCATCGGGTATTGAAAAGCGCAGTGTTGAACTTAAAAGAGCGGAGAATGGTTTACTTTATCCAACATCTTCTAAATTTGCTGATAAAGGCGCTAAAAAAGGTTTAACGCCAACATTGAAATCAGCTACAGGTCCTAGCTGGTACCCAAAAGTTGACAGTTTAATTGCTTTTGAATCAGGTAAAACTGTTCATGTTAACGCGGAAGATGATGCATTATTCGACGCGGTAGCTGCAGCAAGTAATGGTGATGTACTTATATTGGCTGATGGCGAGTATGAAGCCAGAAAAATGGTCGATATTAACAAAACGCTTACGATTAAAGCACAGCATAAAGGTAAAGCTGTGATTAGTTTTCAACGTTCTACATTGTTTCAAGTTTCTGATGGCGGTAGCTTAACACTTGATGGTTTAACTATCACAGGTAAAAGTAGCCCTGATGCAGCTGGAAATACATTAGTACGAACTCAAAAGTGGGGCATGGTTGATAATTATCGTTTTGTTATGCGTAACAGTTCGGTAAGTGCACTTGATATTAATCACTCTTTTCATTTCTTTGATGCTGGTAATGGTTCGTTTGCTGACTATATTGAATTAACAGGGAATACTTTTACCAATATTACCGGTGATTTCTTACGCTTAAATAAAGAAATTGAAGACTTAGGTATTTATAACGCTGAATATGTCACGCTTAAAAACAATACTTTTAATAATGTGCAGGGCACTTTAGTTAATTTATATCGTGGTGGAACTGATGAAAGTACCTTTGGACCACATTTAGCAATGTTTGAAAATAAAATTAATAATAGTAGTAATGGTAAGCGTAACAAAACATCGTCAAGTCTTTATTTGCATGGTGTACAGGTTACCAATGTTGAAAATAATACGTTTAACAACACGGCTGATATTGTTATAGAGCATACTGTAGGCGAGCCGATCACGGAAGTTACAAACAATGTTTTAAAGAAAACAGCATCACCTAGCGTAAAAGAGTTACATGCTAAAGGCCCGCACACTGCTGTGCTATCAAATAATAAACAATCGGATTAATAGCCGCTATGAAATTTTTTAATCAAATGTCACTTTCTTTATCTAGATTATCTAGCTTAAATAATAGCTTATTAGCTTTAGCCATAATGGTAATGGCTTTATTGGTAACTACTAGCACTTTAGCTAGAACTAGCCCTAACTTGGTTATTACACCGGCAGACGTTAAAGACATGCGTGGTGCAATTGAACAAGATGGGCAATTTACTGAAGCTTTTGTTGCACGCAAGGCATCTGTTGATAAACAAATAGCACAAATCATTACCGTGCCTTTACCTAAAGACGGTGGCGGTGGTTATACACATGAACGTCATAAGAAAAACTATAAATTAATGTATGACGCTGGTGTTGTTTATCAGATAACGCAAGATGATAAATATGCTAGTTATGTTCGCGATATGTTACTGGAGTACGCCAACCTTTATCCAACACTACCGTTGCACCCGCAAAGAAAAATGGGCAAGCAAAACCCAGGGAAATTATTTTGGCAAAGTTTAAATGAGGCTGTTTGGTTAGTTTATACCAGCCAAGCTTACGATTTAATTTTAAGTTCTTTGTCTAGTGCAGAGAAAACAAAAATTGATAACGGCTTATTTCGCCCAGTCGTTAAGTTTTTATCGGTGGAGTCACCTGAAACATTTAACAAAGTACATAATCATGGCACTTGGACAACAGCCGCTGTTGGTATGACTGGCTATGTTTTAGGCGAGCAAGAGTGGGTTGAACAAGCGCTTTATGGTTTAGACAAGTCAGGCACAGGTGGCTTTTTAAGACAACTTGATGAATTATTCTCGCCACAAGGTTATTACAACGAAGGTCCTTATTATCAACGTTATGCGTTAATGCCTTTTGTAACATTTGCTAAAGCCATTCATTCAAATCAACCTGAGCGTAAAATATTTGAGTATCGTGATGGCATTGTATTAAAGGCAATTGATACCACAATACAGCTAAGTTACAACATGCTTTTCTTCCCAATTAACGATGCGATAAAGAGTAAAGGTATTGATACCATTGAGTTAGTTAATGGTGTCACTATTGCTTACGGATTGACTCAAGATTCATCGTTACTTGATATTGCACGCCAACAAGACCAAGTTATTTTAACGGGTGATGGTTTAAAAGTAGCAAATGCGTTAGATAAAAACTTAGATACACCTTATAAGTTTAAGTCAGTAGCTTTTGGTGATGGTAACGACGGCAAACAAGGTGCGCTTGTTGTTATGCGTCAAAACGTTGGTGGCGAGCAAGCTGTGTTGTTCAAACCTGCGGCGCAAGGTTTAGGCCATGGTCATTTTGATAAGCTAACTTGGCAATTTTACGATAAAGGTGCAGAAGTAGTTTCAGACTATGGCGCTGCTCGTTTCTTAAATGTTGAAGCAAAGTTTGGCGGTAGATACTTACCAGAGAATGACACTTGGGCGAAACAAACAGTTGCACATAACACTGTGGTTGTTGATGAGAAAACGCACTTTAATGCGAACGTTAAAAAAGGTAATGCTAATCATCCTGAGCTAGTGTTTTTTGCAAAAAATGACAATGTTACTATCAGTTCAGCGCACATTGACAGTGTTTATGATGGCGTATCTTTAAAACGAACAATGGCACTAATAAACTTGCCTATGCTAAACAGCAAAGATCCTGAACAGTCTTTAGTTGTTGATGTATTCGAGGTTAATTCTAATGAAGCGCATCAATACGATTTACCTGTGCACTATAAAGGTCATCTTATCAGTACAAATTTTGAGTTAGCAACCAACTTAACCAGCTTACCAGTGCTTGGCACAGAGAATGGTTATCAACATTTATGGTTAAAAGCGCAAGCTCAACCAAAGGCAGGTTTATCACAAATTACATGGTTAAATGACAATGGTAGGTTTTATACAAATTCATCAATGATGGATGGCGATGCTTCAATTATATTTACTCAAATTGGCGCGAATGATCCATTGTTTAATTTACGTAATGAAAATGCTTTTATTAATCGTAAAGAAAAAGCTAAAAATCATACCTTTGTTAGCGTATTAGAGCCACATGGCGAATATAACCCATCAAAAGAATTTACCTTATCAGCGGTAAGTAAAGTACAACAGTTAACACACACAAAAATTAATAATATAGATTTAGTAGAAATTATTTTAAGTGGCAATAAGCATTATCTATTAGCGTTTAATGCCGCAAATAAAATCAAAAATAATCAACTAAACACATTTTCGTTTAATGGCTCTAAATATCAATTTGATGGCCGTTTTAAATTGTTCAATATTAAAGAGTAGGGGTCAGCTATGAGTCAGAGTGCACATTTTACATTAGGTAATGAAGCAGAAATTGAAGACATAGGCGGTGGTTTAAAACGTCAAATGTTAGGTTACAACCATGAGCTTATGGCAGTAAAAATTTGGTTTGCTGAGGGGGCTATTGGTTATAACCATGCACATAGACATTCTCAAGTAACTTATGTGGTTGAAGGTGAATTTCACTTTAATATTGATGGCGTAACGCAAATATTAAAGCCAGGCGATAGTTGTTTTATACCGCCACACGCTGACCACGGTGCTACATGCCCAACGGGCGGTATTTTAATAGATACTTTCAGCCCTGCACGCAAAGACTTTGTTGAAGAAGGGGCATTTGACCATATTCATAATAAGGAAACTAGCGCATGAAAATGAAAAATTTACGTTGGTGGGTTATTGCGCTTATTGCGTTAGCAACTGTGATTAACTACATCGATCGCTCAGCACTTAGTGTTCTTTGGCCTGATATTGTAGAAGATTTGTTTCCGGATGAGTCGGCTTTAGAGCGTAAGCAAATATATGCCAATATTTCTATCGTCTTCATCTTGTCGTATGCTTTTGGTCAAGCGATATTTGGTAAAATATTTGACTGGGTAGGTACACGTTTAGGCTTTGTGTTATCTATCGGTGTTTGGTCATTAGCAACCGCTGCTCATGCCTTTGCACAAGGCGCACTTAGCTTTAGTATTTTTCGTGCAATTTTAGGTGTTGCAGAGGCTGGTAACTGGCCGGGCGCAGCTAAAAGTAATGCTGATTGGTTCCCAACTAAAGAGCGTGCTTTAGCGCAAGGTATTTTTAATTCAGGTGCTGCTATTGGCGGTATTATTGCCATACCATTAATTGCCTATTTAACGGTTTATTTTAGCTGGCAAATGGTGTTTATCGTTATTGGCTTAGTGGGTTTACTATGGTTGATTCCTTGGATAATACTGGTAAAAGCGCCACCTAAATCTCATCCTTGGATCACTGATGAAGAACGCGAATATATTTTAACAGGTCAACGAAATACGGATGCAGACTGTACTTTAGATGACAAAGAATATAACCCTTCTACTAAAGAATTACTGTCTCGTAAAGAAAGCTGGGGCGTAATTATTGCTTCTGCTGCGATTGACCCTATTTGGTGGTTATTTGTATTTTGGATCCCTATTTACTTGAACGAAGTTTATGCTATGGATGTTAAGTCTATTGGTATTTACGGTTGGGTTCCTTATGTTGGCGCTATGTTTGGTGCTTGGTTTGGTGGCTTACTTGCTCAAAATCGTATTAAAGCGGGTTGGAACACAGATAAAACACGTAAGCTTACTATAACGTTAGGCTGTTTAATTATGTTACCGGCACTATTAGCTATGGCTGATCCTGGTGGACCAACTACTGCAGTAATGATAATGGCGGTTATCTTGTTTGGTTTCCAAACCGCTATCGGTAATGTACAAACTTTACCAAGTGATTTATTTGGCAAAAAAGCGGTTGGTACTTTAGCTGGGCTCTCTGGTATGGCTGCTAAACTTGGTGCTTTAGGTTTAACGGCGTTAGTGCCTATTTTGACCGCGGACGGAAACTACACTCCAGCATTTGTTATTGGCGCTTCGCTAGCTGTAATTGCCATTGCTGCTGTTTGGATATTCATTCCGAAAGTAGAACCATTAAAAGCTAAAATTAAAAATTAAATATTAAACGTTAAAGCATAAATTCTCGGGAACTGATTTCGAGAATTTTATTTTATTTAAGTCAGTTATTAAGGTTTGTAAATGAAAAACATTTTTTTATTCGGTGAATGTATGATTGAGCTGATGGCCGCGTCGAAAGACCAGCCAGCTAATACAATGAAACAATCGTTTGCTGGAGATGTTTTTAACACGGCCGTTTATTTGAAACGTACGTTTTCTGAACAAAAAGTGCACTTGGTCACGGCTGTTGGTCAAGACAAATTTAGCGTAGATATGATCGAATACTTTAAAAGTGAAAACATTGGAACTGATTTTGTTTATCAATCTGAGACTAAAATTCCAGGTTTATATTCAATTCAGCTTGATGACCAAGGTGAGCGAAGTTTTACTTACTGGCGTGAAAACTCTGCTGCTAGGCAAGTTATGCAACATATAACAGACGAAGCCATTAGTCGATTATCTATAGGCGATATGTTTTTCTTTTCAGGTATTTCTTTAGCTGTGATTGAACCTTCAGCAAGAGCAGGCTTCTGGAACTTAATCGACAGATTAAAGGCGGCTGGCGTAAAAATAGTTTTTGATCCTAATTACCGACCTCGATTGTGGAGTAGTCCTAAAGAAGCTCAAGATCAATTTGAGCTTGCTTTAGAAAAGTCTGATTTATCGCTCCCTGGTGTTGATGATTTTGAGCAGCTATTTGGCATGAAAACAGCAGAAGAAGTAAATAACTACTGTCAACAATTTGCTTTAAATGAGTTAATCATCAAAAACGGTGAGCAAGGTATTTTAGTTGTGTTAAATGGCGACATTACACATTTTGAAATTACTCCAGTTGAAAATGTTGTTGATACTACATCTGCTGGTGATTCATTTAATGGTGTTTACTTAGGTGCGCGTCTTGAAGGGCATTCGGTCGTTGATTCAATTGCTTTAGCCTCAAAAGCAGCAGGCTTTGTTATACAGCACAAAGGTGCCATTGTAGACAAAACAGCTTACCAACAGTTTATGGCATCTTAATTATTAATGCCTAGTATCTATTCGCTTAGTTTATTTATTTTATAAAATTGTTCAAAAGGAACACTCATGACATTATTCTCTACCTTAATGGGCCAGCAAAAGTTACTTCCTATTATTCAGGCAGACACCGTTACTCAAGGGGTAGAAATAGCAAAGGCTATGTCTGCTGCAGGGATTGACTTAGTAGAAGTTGTATTAAGAACAGAAGCATCACTAGATGTTATTAAAGCAATTAAAAAAGAACTTCCTTCATTAAAAGTTGGTGCGGGCACCATTATAAATGCAGATATTTTGCAACAAGCAATAGATGCTGGCAGCGATTTTATAATTACACCCGCTATTTCACCAAGCTTATTAACACACTTAGCTAATTGCAAAGTTCCAGTAGTACCAGGCGTATCTAACACGGCTGACATTTTGTTAGCTATAGAGTTTGGTTATAGTGAAGTAAAACTGTTTCCTGCTTCATTATCTGGTGGCGCTCCTTTTCTAAAAGCTATGGGTTCAGTGTTTAAGGGGATTTCTTTTTGTCCTACCGGTGGTGTTAATCAAGACAATCAACATGAGTTTTTAGCATTAAATAATGTTTTTGCTGTGGGTGGAACATGGGTCGCGAATCCAGAATGGGTTGCTAATGCGCAGTGGTCTAAAATTACAGATGCCTGTAAGGCGGCGTTAAACAGTTAATCAATTCAACTTTTAATAATAAAAAGCCGGTGTTGCCTGTAATGGGTCACCGGCTTTTTTGTTATTTTTTAATGCTTGAGATTTAGAGGCTGACTATTAATATAATTACTTGTTTACCTTAAATTTAATTACTAATGTCAAAACAAACTTCTTTCATTCTATTTCAAATTCTACGTTATTAATCAGTATTTAGAATAATTATGCAAGTTTAGGCGAATAATATTAGTAGGGTAGAATGTGCGTACAGTACTGATTATCTTAAATTTAGATATTATTTAATTGCTTTTTTACGGTTTATAAGTTTGAATAAAGTAATATTAGTCTTCTCATAAGGATGGTCGAGTGAAGATCGTTTTATTAATTAACCTGAATTCTGGATAAGAATGGAACTATTTGCCCACCTAGCGATCAGATCTTTCGACTAAAAACGATTTGAAAGCAAACAAGGTGGGCAAGTGGATAAACTAATAGATATTTTTTGTGATGTCGATGATTTTTGTCATAAATTTTTACCTGTATGGGAGGCAGAGTTAATTACTGACGGTGTTAAGAAGCGTAGACGACAATCAAAAATGTCTACAAGTGAATGTATGACAATCGTTATTGCTTTTCATCAATCAAACCATCGTGATTTCAAGAACTTCTATATAGGATTAGTGCGAAAGTATTGGTTAGAAGACTTCCCGAACTTATTAAGTTACACACGTTTTTTGAACAAAATGTCTGAACTCATCGTCCCTATGTGTGCTTATTTTCAAACCGTTAAAGGAGAATCTACGGGCATTGCTTTTGTCGACTCCACAAGTCTTAAAGTTTGCCATAACATTCGTATTCCTCGTAACAAAGTCTTTAATGGCATTGCTAAGCGAGGCAAAGGAACCATGGGTTGGTTTTACGGCTTTAAATTGCATCTATTGATTAATCACATAGGTGAAATCATTTCTTTGAAGATAACACCTGGCAATACAAATGATAGAACGCCTATACCTGAGTTATGCCAAAATCTCACAGGAAAGCTTTATGCGGATAAAGGTTATATAGGTAAAAAATTAAGTGAGAAATTAGCTGAAAATGATATAGATTTGGTAACAACAGTGCGTAAAAATATGAAAGCTAAAGCGATCAGCTTGTTTGATAGAGCCATGTTATCAAAGAGATACATTATAGAAACAATAAATGATCAGCTGAAAAACATTTCACAAGTAGAGCATAGCCGACATCGTAGCGAGACTGGTTTTATGCTGAATGTTATTTCTGGCATAGTGGCTTATTGTCTAAAAGAACAAAAGCCATGTATTAAATTATCACCGAGTGAATTTGCTCTGATGGCCATTTAAAACACACGGCTTAAACAGATCTCAGGTTAATTACTTTCTTGTTGTTATTCGCCAGTTCTGCAATTAATGCGCAAACATTTCGCGACAATAGTGCCTATGCCGCCTTATCAAAAGAAATTCAAAGCAATGATGCTAGCCGTGCATGGCAGTTGGCAACCAGCCTTGAAGATGAGCATTTAGGCGATCCTGACTTTGATTTTCTTTATGGTATTGCAGCGCTTAAAGTAAAAGAGAATGAATTTGCTGTGTATGCATTTGAGCGTGTTGTTGCGAATAAGCCGCAGTGGTTAGATGCACAATATTACCTAGCCCGTGCTTATCATCTAATGAAAAATTATCATGCGTCTGTCGAAATTACGCAGTCGTTAATTAATATTGACGCAATATCTCCTAAGCTGAAAGCCTCAACAGAAAGTTTAAACCGCCAGTCAAGTGTTGCACTTAATAAGCAATCATTATTTATACAACAATCAGTGAATATGAGTTTGGGGTATGACTCGAATATAAATGCAGGCACTAGTGAAGATAATATTTATTTACCTTTTTTAGACCAAGAAATTCTTCTCTCTGAAAGCAGTAAAGAAAACAGTGATAGTTATTTAGGGCTTGGCTATCAATTAAGTGGCACTAAAGCGTTAACTCAGTCGTCGAAATTAACATTTTTGGGTAGTGGTAAATTACATCGTTTTTTTAGTGAGCCTGAATTTAACCGAATAACACTTAGAACTAACGTGCAATATCATAAAGATTTTGAAGCTTTTAGTGCCAATGTTGGGTTTAGAGCTGTGCCACTTTGGTTAGATGGTGAATATTACCGAACACAATATGGTGCCACTTTTGGCTTAAGTAAGACTCTTAATCAACAATGGATGCTTTCAACGCAAGCTTTTGTAGGTAAAACTAAAAATGATATCAATAAACTTTTAAATACTGATGACGCTTCCATTCAATTATCGGCTCAATATCTAACGCAAAAATGGCGACATGTTCTTTCACTTATCTATTCTCAAGAAGAAAGTGAATTTGTTGAAAGCCAGCACAATAGCAAAGATATTAACACGATTAATTACATGGTTAATTTTGCTATTAATCAACAATGGTTGGCAACGACCAATATTGCTTTTCAACACCAAGCCTATCAGCATGAACATCCTTTTTTCTTAGAAAAGCAGAAAGATGATATGTGGTTGTTTAGTTCGTCAATTCAATATAAAGATTCTACAAATTGGACCTACCAATTAAGTGCTAATATGCAAGACAAAGATAGTAATCTAGCACTTTTTTCCTATCAACGTGCTGAAATTAATTTATCTGCTCGTATGAGCTTTTAGGGGTAAACGATGAAAACAAATAAGTATCTAAGCAGGTTTAAAGTATTTAACACTCGTTTATTGTTTACGTTTTTTATGTGTGTTTTAGGCTTACAAAGTTCAGCTTTAGCAAGTGATGTTGCAGGCAAAACGATTCTAGCCAAGGGAACCGTGGAGTCGTTTAATGTCGATAATAATGAAAAACGCAAACTTAAACGTCGCTCACAAATATTCACCGTAGATAAAATTGTTACTGGTGATAAAAGTAAAGCCCAATTTAGTATGACTGATGGTGGATTAATTACTTTAAAAGCAAATACAGAAATTTTAATCACTAATTACAAATATAGTCCAGAGGCAGGAGAGTCTTCAGCAACGCTTGAAGTTGTTAACGGAGGTTTTCGCTCAATAAGTGGCTTGATTAAAAAATCGGGTGGTGATTACCAAGTTAAAACCCCTGTAGGAAGTATTGGTATTCGTGGTACACACTTTGCTGTTGAAGTTGTTGGAGGGGAAACTTTTTTAGCGGTTTACAGCGGTAATATTGATGTTGCGTTAAACGATCAAAGTATTTTATCACTTGGCAGCTCAGAAGACTTCGCGTTTGCTTCTGTAAATGCTCAAGGTCAAGTAACCCGCATGACTCAAGCACCAGCCGCTATTTCTTTAGGCTTTTCTGATGTTGCACCTAGTGATGTCGATGAAGAAAGCGATATTAATGAATCACCCGAAACAACACAAACTGTATTAGTAGACTCAGATGTCAGTCCAATCGAGTTAGACACAGCTGATATTGATATTAATGACCAAAGCGATGTTTATAATGAGTCTGAGCAGCAAGGTATTGATGGTTCATCAGTCGCAGAGCTTTTAGCAGAGCGCACAGGCGTTATTGATTATAATAATGTAACCCAAAATGCCATTGTTTCGAGCGTTGGGGGAGTAAGTGATTTTTCTATCAACATGACCATAGATTTTGATAATGCTTCTGTACCAGGCGGCACGTTGAGTTTTTCTGACAGCGAGGGCGAATGGTTTGCCGCATACTCAGGATTGATAAATATTGATCAACTCGACCTAGGTATTAACTTTGCTTCGCATGGTGATAATAGAGCTGAAGGTATTATATTTGGTGCTTTTTCCAATGGTTTAGATGAAATTATTGGCGGTTTTGATTTACAAGAAGTTAATAACCCATCAGTAAATGCTGACGGTTCATTTACTATTCGCCCATAAACATTAGGATTTTTAAAATGTATATTAATAGATGTATATATATTATTACTTTATTGGGCCTTACCGCATGTGGTGGCGGAGGTGGTGACTCAGTATCTGAACAAAAACCAGTTGATACTGCTCCGGTAGTCACTACTCCTCAAGTGCCTAGTGCACAAACTTTTGATTTAACTGGGCAATCAGGTTTAACACTTGCTACGCCTCAAAAAGTTGCGGGCACACAAAGCGAGAGTAATAGCACAGTTAGTACTAGCTTTTCAAATGCACTAGGTACCATCAGGTACCCCAACACAACCGGTATTGCTGAGGGGAATTTAACGTTTGGCGTTACTGCATCAGATACTGATGTAATGAATAAAGTATCGCTATATTTGCCTAACACTGCACGTAGTTTGGTTTTATGTGCAGACAATTGTACTCCTGATTTTCAAGCGACCATTACCGGCTTTAACCCTCAATTATCAGATGAAGTAGCGGGTTCACTACGTATAGAGCTTGTTGTAGAAGATAGCTTAGGCAATAGCGTCGTGGTTGATGCTTTTAGTGTTAACTGGCAGCCAATCCAAATTTCAGCATTAAGTGCGAGCCGAGAAAATGGGCTTATTACTGTTTCTTGGTCAGGGAACTCAACACTAGAGCGCTATAATTTATATGCAGCGACAGAAGTTGGTGTAACATCAGAGAATGCTACTGAACTAGAAAACGGTATTCAGCAATTGGCCATTAATGGCACAACAGCGCAATTTAATGATGTCGACGAAAGCAAAAATTATCATTTATTGGTTACAGGTATTGATAACGGTGGTGAAAGCGGAAAATCAGCGCCTTTTAGTTTGGCTAAGTTAACGGGGGTCACGAACCTACCTCCTGTTGCAAATAACGATAGCTACCAAGTTAATGAAGATGAAACCATTACCGTTAATATGCTCGATAATGACTTTGATCCCGAAGGGTTACCTTTAATCATTGAAAGCATATTGTTAGCACCCATTAATGGTACATTAACACGTGATGATGAAGGTAACTTTACTTATGTTCCTAGATTAAATTTCCACGGCACTGACAGTGCTAGTTATAGAGTTATGGATGCTGAAGGGGCAACAGCTGAAGCAACGGTAGTTTTTGAAATACTCGCTGTAAATGATAACCCAATAGCCATAGATGATGCTTATGGTGTCGATGCCAGTGGGAATATTAGCGCCGTTGATACTAACTTATTAAGTAACGACTCTGACATAGATGGCGATAATTTAGCTATCACGACAACACCGATAACTCCACCCCAGTCAGGCACTTTATCAATTAACGCGGATGGTAGTTTTTCTTATCAATCGTTTGGTGTTTTAGTTGAAAACGATCAGTTTGTTTATCAAGTTACTGATGGTCAAGGAGGCACTGCCGAAGCAAGAGTTACCATATTACCTAACGGTGATGTTTTACCTCCTCTTGCGCTTAACGATAATTACACCGTGGATGAAGACAGCACACTAGTAGTATCTGCTATTAATTTAGGTATTTTAGCTAACGATAGCGACCCGAATGATTTGCCTTTTGAGTTACAAGAGCTATTACTGATTCAACCACAACACGGACTGTTAAATTTAGCGCTAGACGGTACCTTTACCTATATTCCCAATAGTAATTTTTTTGGTGTAGATCAATTTCAATATCAAATAAAGAATTCAGCCGGCTTAAATGCCCAAGCTTTTGTTACTATTACGATCAACCCAACGGCGGATATTCCTGTTGCGTTAGATGATAACTACCAGGTTCAAGAAGATATTCAGCTGATTGTTGAAGCATCAAATGGTTTATTAATTAATGATACCAATATTGATAATTCATCTTTACGAGTTAATACAACACCAGTAAGCGCACCTCAAAATGGTAGTCTAACGTTGGCTGACGATGGTAGTTTTAGCTATTTACCAGAGTCTGATTTTAATGGCGTTGATAGTTTTACTTATCAAGTTATTAGTGGCACAGGGTTAACTAATACCGCAAATGTAAATATCTCAGTTATCCCATTAAACGATGCGCCCGTTGCTGTTAATGACCTTGCTAGCACAAACGAAGATACGCCAATCACAGTTGATGTTTTAGCGAATGATAGGGATAGCGAAGGCGATTTTCTAACAATTCTATCGGTTAGTTTAGAAAATGGCACAGCAGACATTGTAGATAATAAACTTAACATCACTCCGGCATTAAACTTTTTTGGTGAAATTACTGCTACTTATACAATAACTGATAGCATTAATGGGCCTAGCTCAGGTTCATTAGTGTTAACTGTTTTCCCTGTTAATGATGCGCCAATAGCCGTTAATGACCGATATAGCTTGGCTGAAGATGCCGTATTGAGGGTTTTACCAAGCAGCAATAATCACTTATTAAGTAACGATAGTGATGTTGATGGCGATACTTTAACGGTTAATACCACGCCAATCTCTAGTACAACTAGCAGTAACTTCAGTATTAATACTACACCGTTGTCAGACGTTAATAACGGTAATTTAACGCTAAATAGTGATGGCTCATTTACTTATATTCCTGATCTTAATTTTAATGGTATTGATAGTTTTATTTACCAAATTACAGACGGTAATGGCGGCACAGCCCAAGCGAGCGTTACGATAGACATTGCTGCACTAAACGATGTGCCTGAAATAATAGTCAGTAAGGTCTTTACTATTCTTGAAGATGGTAATTTAATTAAATTAGTTGGTGATGCTGACAGTTTACTGAGCGGTGCAACTGATGCAGACGGTGATAATTTAGCTATTAATTCAACGCCGATTTCAACTGTTAATAATGGCAGTTTAACCTTAAATGCCAATGGTGCATTTAGTTATACACCAAGCCTTAACTTTAATGGCACAGACAGCTTTACCTATGAAGTTGTTGATGGCAATGGGGGAAGTACTCAAGGTAACGTTACACTAACGGTAAGTGCTGTTAATGACCTGCCGATTGCCATTGCTGATGCCTATAGTATTAATGAAGATATTGTTTTAAATATATTAGCTTCAGATACAAATAACTTATTAAACAATGATAGTGATGTAGATGGCGACAGCTTAACTGTTTCTCTGGTTTCTAGCACAAGTAATGGCTCTTTAGTCTTAAATAGCAATGGCGCGTTTAGTTATACGCCGAATTTAAACTTCAATACTACAGACAATTTTGTTTATCAAATAAGTGACGGAAATGGTGGTACAGCTCAGGCTAGTGTTACCTTAACTGTTAATGCTGTTAACGATATTCCTGTATAAACAGGCAATAAAAGCTTTAGTTTCGATGAAGATAATAGTTTTACACTATTAACAAGCGATAGTAATAACTTATTAAGTAATGCGACTGATGCTGATGGTGATACGTTAACTGTAACATTGTTTTCTGACGACGATCCTAACTTAACCCTTAATACTGATGGCTCATTTATATATACGCCAACACTCAACTTTTTTGGGGATAAAACATTTGAATATAAAGTTAATGATGGTACTAGTGATAGCGTAGGTACCAGTAGAGTCACATTAACCATAAACCCTATTAATGATATTCCCCTTGTATCAAGTACTACAAAAAGCTACACCTTTGATGAAGATGCTACTTTTAGTAAGTCTGCAGCAGATACTGATAATTTATTAGAAGGCGCTAGCGATGTTGATGGTGATGCGTTAACAGTAGTGCTAGCTACTGATAATACCACTGACGGTAATTTAACTTTTAATGCTGATGGCTCATTTAACTTCTCACCTGTGCCTAACTTTTTTGGTGCTAATGATTTTAGCTATACAGTAACTGATGGTGAAGATTTCAGTGAAACTGTTACTGTTACACTTAATATGCAAGCGGTAAACGATGCACCTATTCCAAGCGCAGCATCTTATACTTTTAGCATTACTGAACTGGCCACAGGTGGAGACGCTGTTGGCACCATTAGTGCGCTTGATATTGAGGGGGATGGAATTGTTTATTCCCTCAGCGCCGGTGATATTAGTTTATTCGAAATAGACCCCACAACAGGTGCTATTACAGTAAAAGGTATTTTTCCTTTCGACTTTGAAACAAATCAGGCTCATACCTTAACTGCTACTGTTACTGATGATGGTAGCCCATTAATAGCATCTACAGATGTTACTATTACTATCAATATAACCAACGAGGGTGGAGACTCTTCGATTGAAGAGCAATCTGACTTTGGCCGTACAGCTTTTGGTGGATTAGAGTTAACCGGAAAGAAAACCCAAGCACAGTTAACTGACTCTGTTAGGGATGGCTCTAGAGTGTATTTTGTCGGCAGCATAGATAATGTTGATAAAGATATATATATGGTGGCCTATAAAGATGATGGCGACGTAGATAACGGTTTTGGTAATAACGGGACAAAAACCTTTGATTACGGTGCAAATGAGTATGCTAAAGCGATCGTAAATATTGGCAATGATTACTTTGTTACCTTTGAACGTAATGAAAATAATGTTACAGAAGTGTGCTTTATTAAAGTGGATAACGACGGCGATATTGATGACAGCTTTGGTGATAATGGCTTACGATGTACTGATGAACAAAAAACGCTTTCAATCAATGACGCGGTAGCTTATTTAATTCCTGCTACACAAGGGGACGATACTACCGAAATTGAAACTATAGTTGCAGTCGGTAAAGTAAAAGATGCGTCTGATGATGACCTGTTAGTGATTAGAGTTGATAAAAACGGTAATTTTCAAACATCGACCACGATTGTTTCTGGTGTGGAGGTCGTTCATTCGCCCCATATTATGCTCGATATTACCGGTAATAATCTAGACGACGAGGGTGTTGCTGTATACAACCCACACGATAATGAAGCGATGATTGCTGGTAATGTGTTATCGGCCGATGGCGATTATGATGTTTTCGCTTGGATATTCAATCCGAAAAATGCTGATGGCAGTTACGCTGATTTTAATAACAGTACTCCAAAAGTTTATGATGTAGGGAGTATTGGCAAAGATGATAAAGTTAAGGCTATTGACGGTGAAAATACAGGTGCTGGTGGTCATACTGCTCATATCGTAGGCTCGACAGTTTTAGCAAGTGATGAGCAAGACGCCTTTATTATAGAACTTGATAGTTTTGCCCAGTATGTTACAGGCTTTGGTACTAACGGAATCGCTACTTACGATGTTGATGGTGTTTTGGGTACAGGTATAAGTGAATTTACAGATTACGTCTATAACTATGAAGATAACAACTTACTTTTAAGCGGTAATTTGTTTGATGGCAGTAATTATAAACCATTTGCAACACGTGTCTTTTTAGATGGTAGTGTAGATACCGACGATTATGGCTCTAATGGCTATCGGTTAGCTAATTACTCGGGAAATAATGCTTATGCGAAGTCAATGAGCTTAGATGGGGATGAAGGTATTTGGATCGCTGGTTATGTTGAAGATGGTAGCGATAACGATATGGCCATTACTGTTTTCGATTCGGATGGCGATTTATTTGATGAGAACGATTTTGATAATGGGAAAAACACCTTAACGCATTCAAGTTCATATTCAGATGACAGCGCAGCTGAAATATTACAGATTCAAAGTGGCGCGCAAGCGGGTAAGTATCTCATCGCTTCTATTGCCGATGATGGCACTAATCAACATATTATTTTGACTAGGCTGACAAGTGCTGGACAATTAGACACAACGTTTGATAGTGACGGTAACAAACAATTAAAAATTGGCACCAGCGCTAAAGTTAATGGCATGTTGGAGTTACCAACCGGAAATTTCATCATCTATGGTGATGTTACGGAAGGTGATAATACTGATGGATTTATTGCACGTTTAGATCAAAATGGCTTATTGGATTCAAGTTTTGCAATCAATGGTATTTATACAACATCAGCAATTTCTTCAACTAATATAAAGTTCAATCAAGTTAAGACTGATAGCTTAGGTAGACTTATTGCCGTGGGTAGCTTTGAAAGTGGTAATATAAGTGCTTTCGCTTTGCGATTAACCAGTAACGGTGAGCTTGATACTTTGTTTAATACTGGGATTAACTCTGGCTATATTATAGGTGCTAACACCGATGATTATTTAACCGTTGAAATCGACGCTAGCGATAATATTTTTGCAGGTGGTAATCGTGATACCGGTGATAAAGATATGCTGGTAGTGAAATATTTAGCAACTGGCCTACTTGATAATGAGCAAACTATCGATATGAGTCCATCTTACGATGATAGCGTGCAAAAATTAATATTTGACAACAACAATGACTTAGTATGGATTGGAAGTGGCTCAGCTTTTTTAAGTCCAATTACCCTTAAAGCAGTTAAAACTACATCGTCAGGCGAGTTAGTTACTAGCTTCTCTGGTGATGGTAAAGCAAGCTATACCATGGCGGTGCTTGGAGATACTATAGTTAAAGATGCTTTAATTGATGGTAATAACAATATTATTGTCGCTGGTGATGGTGAAATTTTAGGTAACAGTGGTTACCTAATTGGCCGTATTAAAACCAATGGCGATATAGATACATCGTTTGATGATAATGGCTATTATATTGAATTAAATTGCTCATCAGCAGCAAGTGTCGAGTCTATTATATTACTTAACAATAGTTCATTTGTTGTTGCTGGCCAATGTTATCAAGGTGCAACAGAAAAAAACAATATTAATATAAGTCACTATAAACTCAATTAATTTCACACAAAATAAGCGACTTTATGAAAATAGAATTTTACGGTGTTAGGGGATCTACCCCTACACCGGGTAAGAACACTCTGATCTTTGGCGGTAATACTTCCTGTGTTTATATTTCTCTAGATAATGGCCATAACGTGGTTCTAGATTCAGGTACAGGCATCGTTGAGCTTGGTGAAAGGTTGGAAAAAACAAAACACCCTATCAATATATTGTTAACGCATAATCACTGGGATCATATTCAAGGTTTTCCTTATTTTAGGCCAATATTTCAAACGAATAGAGATATTTCAATTGTCACCGGTAACGTTGATGGCGATGATAAAGATGCGATTCTCACGCAAATGTCAGGGTCGACTCATCCAGTTAAATTTGGGCAGCTACCGGCTAATATAAAAGTCGATATTAAAAGTTCAGCGTTAAAGCAGTTTGAAATTCCTGGTTTTGAAGTCAATACCCAACGCTTAAATCACCCTGATGGCGGTACGGCTTATTGTTTAGTGGCAGAAGGTAAAAAAATTGCCTATGTTACCGATAACGAACTGAATTCACCGGATGTAAAAAACACCTCATGGCAACAATGGCTTGATTTTATTGCTGATGCCGATATGTTAATTCATGATGCACAATATATTGAAGCTGATTTACCTTTAAAGCTTGGTTGGGGGCACAGTACTTTTTCAGAAGTGGCAAGGTTAGCCTACGAAGCAAAAGTTAAAAGTTTATACATTATTAGCCACGATCCTGCCCGTACCGACACAGAGTTATTACACGAAGAAAAACTATTACAAGCGCAATACAAAAATAAACTGGAAATTTTCTGCGCTCGAGAGGGGACGATTGTTAATCTGTCTAAGCAAAATAATGCGCAGCGCATAAATTAATGATCAATATCTTACGTTCAAAAAGTTTTCTAGTAGGTTTAGTCATTACCTTATTGGTAATCGGCTTAAACTTTATCCGTGTTGATAACGTTCAAAAGCTATTACAACGGGTTGAAGGTATTTTGTATGATGCACGTCTTTTAGCAACGTTATCAAATGAACCTCGACAATTTGATGAACAAGTTATTATTATTGATATTGACGAAAAAAGTATGCGCGAGCAAGGCCGATATCCTTGGAGTCGGAGTAAAGTTAGTGATCTCGTTGTTAAACTCATGGATGCAGGTGTTGTTGTTGTCGCATTCGATATATTTTTTGCCGAGCCTGAAAGAAATGCAGTCGAAGTTGTTTTAAGTAAAAATAATCATCTTGGGCAACAACCTCGTGAGCAGCTTAAACAATTAATAGATTCTGTTAATTTTGATCAAGAATTTGCTAAAACTTTAGAAAATTCAGAAGTGGTACTAGGTTTTTTATTTGATGACAGTGCCCAAAATGCTGGACAAATACCTAACTCAGTTATTAATTGGTCTAATGATGAAAGCCAACTCTCAGAAATAGCCAGTTTTAAACATGTACTGGCTAATATACCTGTCCTACAGTCTGCTGCTACAGGGGCCGGTTTTATAAATTCTGTACCAGAAAGTGACGGTTTTATTCGTAAAGCATCGTTGGTTTTAAATTACCAAGGAAAGTTATACCCATCGTTAGCACTTGAGGCGGCGCGGGTTTACACTTTGGCCGATACCATTGAAACTAAAAGTAAACAATCCGGAGGAGCGTCATGGCTTCAGGGGCTTAGTTTTGGTAGTCACTTCATTCCAACCAATGAAAAAGGTCAAATTTTTATCCCTTATAAAGGCCGTGAGCGCAGTTTTAAATATGTTTCAGCTACCGATGTATTAAATAATCGTGTTGAAGAAGATGTATTGAACGGTTCTGTAGCATTTATTGGCACCTCAGCCGTTGGTTTAGCTGATTTGCGAACCACTTCAGTTGGTGTTCAATATCCAGGAGTAGAAGTACATGCGAATGTCTTTGAAGGGCTTATACACCCTGAAATTATACCTGTAGAGCTTGATATCACCGTAGCTATTGTTTCTGTCTCTTATACACATCTGACGCTGCCGACGAAGAGGATAG
>OJFP01000026.1_pt1 | contig 114254 bp, 100 predicted proteins | sample 1594141 | NCBI WGS metagenome assembly OJFP01 (sample SAMN05416843, study PRJEB24817) | seawater metagenome | isolation source: Sea water | place: Canada:Atlantic | collected 2013-07 | reverse complement strand
ACGAGATGTAGAGAGGTCTCGTGGGCTCGGAGATGTGTATAAGAGACAGTAAAATTTCATGAATCTTTTTTACAAATCAACCTTATCAATACTCATGTTGTTTTCTATAGTAACAACAGTTGCTGCTCAAGAAACATCTGATGAAATTATAAACACTTTTTTTGAAACCTACGAAAAAGAACCCTTGGAAGCTGTTGATTATGTGTTTAGTACTAATGAATGGATGGACAGAAATAAAGATGCTGTAGAAAACCTTAAAACTCAATTATCAAGTTATTTACGGTTAGTAGGAGATTACTATGGTTATGAAAAAATTACAGAGAAAAGTGTAGGAGAAAGCTACAAGTTAATTAGCTATATGTCTAAATACGAAAGACAGCCTATTCGATTTACATTTGTGTTATATAAAGGAAAAGATAGATGGCAAGTACAAAATTTTAAATTTGATGACAATATAGATGACGAACTTGAAGAATCTGGTAAAGTTCAATTTTTAAAGGAAAATTGGAATTAATATTTAAAGTGTTTATTATTAAACTTCAGCATTACTACCTATGAAAAAAGCCATCTTACTTATACTTGCTTGTGTTGCATTATCATCTTGTGCACTTAAACCAATACCATCTCAGTTTAACTTTGTGAAAACAAATCTAGAAGAGGTTTCATTAGACAGTCTAGGAAACGGAACCATTATGGTATATAATGGCGCAAATTTCTTACATAAGATAGACAATACTGCACGACTTAATATTTGGATAGATGAAAAGCCTTTAGGTCAAATTCGTCCTAGTGAATATGTAATTATAAACTTAAAAGATGGCAAACGTCTCTTTAAGGCAGTACATATAGATATGGTAAAAATGAGCAGTCTTCATGATGTTGTTATAGATGCAGAGACAAAGGTGATTGAAATAAAACCTACCGTGACATCAAACAAATTAACGGTTACCAATGCATTTCCTGAAAAGTTTAAAAAATTTAAATATGCAGAAAAGCGATAAGTTTACTTTTCTGTAGCCATCGTTTTTAAACACCTTATCTTTAGCCTTAAACTAACCTATTCATGCATTCGTTTTTTATAAAGGTCATAATTAAAGCTACGCGCACATTTAAAGATGAAGATCACGGCGATTATTATTCAGATTATGAAATTGCCAAACGCTACCGAGAATTTATAAGACTTAGCAAACGCTTTTTTAAAAACTTCATTTTAATTGTTGCTGGTATTTTTTCAGCATCATTTGGCTTTAAAGGATTTTTACTTACTAATGATTTTATAGATGGTGGCGCCACTGGTATCTCACTACTATTAGCTGCACTAACAGTCGTGCCACTTTACGCACTTATTATTTTAGTAAACCTGCCTTTTGTAATCTTAGGCTATAAGATTATGGGAAAAAGCTTTGCCATAAAAACAGCCTTTGCCATTGCAGGATTAGCAATATGTGTGGCAGTAGTACCATTTCCTAATGTCACTAATGATGATTTGCTTGTAGCCGTCTTTGGTGGTTTTTTCTTAGGTGCAGGAATAGGTCTTGCCATACGTGGTGGCGCGGTGATAGATGGCACCGAAGTTTTAGCCATTTACTTAAGCAGAAAGTTTGCAGTAACCATTGGTGATGTTATAATCATAATTAACGTTTTAATTTTCTCTGTAGCTGCTTATTTTCTTTCTATTGAAATTGCCTTGTACTCTATGATCACCTACATTGCTGCTTCTAAAACCTTAGACTTTATTATTGAAGGTATAGAAGAGTATATAGGTGTTACTATTATTGCCTCACAAAGCGAACGCATAAAAAAAATGATTATTGAAAAACTGGGTAGAGGTGTTACTATTTACAAGGGTAAAGGTGGTTTTATACAAGATGGTTTAAGTAAGGATCACGATATTATTTATACGGTAATTACAAGGTTGGAGCTTAATAATCTAAATTCTGAAATAGAAAGAATTGAGCCAAGTGCTTTTATAGTAATGAATAGTATTAAGGATATTAAAGGTGGTATGATTAAAAAACGACCGTTAAAACATTAGCCGTAAACTATCTTAAGTCAAATACTATGGAGCATCAATTTATAGCAGACCAAGAACTATCTCAAAAAGATTTTACTGTTGAAGCATTTGTTGTGGGAGATTACGAGTCTTGCACGTTTAAGAATTGCAATTTTGCAAATGTTAACCTTTCTCAGGTTAAGTTTATTGATTGTGAATTTGAAGCCTGCAACTTAAGCTCTGCTAATATTTATGAAACCGGATTTCAAGATGTAGCATTCTTTGAATGTAAGATGTTAGGATTACAATTTGATAAAGCAGATACGTTTGGGTTTTCAATAACCGTAAAAGATTGCCAATTAAATCACGCTTCATTTTACAAGGTAAATTTAAAATCAAGTTCTTTTGAAGGCTGTAATTTTCAGCAAGCAGATTTCTCTGAAGCTTCTTTAAAAGGAATAACCCTTACAGTTTGTAATTTTCAATTAGCAGTGTTTGATGGTACCAACTTAGAACACGCCAATTTTAAAGGCGCCACAAACTACACTATAAACCCAGAAAAGAACCGAATTACTAAGGCAAAATTTAATTATCCAGAAGTTTTAGGATTGTTAGAAGCGTACCAAATAACCGTTGAAGAGTAATACAATGACACCAAGAATTGAAACTTTAAAACCTACAGTGTTAGTTGGTGTGCACAACACAATGAGTATTGCAGCAAACACCACACAACAGCTTTGGCAAAGGTTTATGCCGAAACATAAAACAATATTAAATAGGAGTGATGCTATCTTATATTCGGTTGAGGTTTATCCTTCATTAGACTATTTTAAGAGTTATAATCCAGAAGCAGAATTTCAAAAATGGGCGGCAGTTGCAGTCCACTCATCTCAAATTATCCCTGAAACTATGGATATGCTAATGGTGCAAGGAGATTATGCCGTTTTCACCTATACAGGATTAGCTAGCGACGTTTATAAAGCCTACCAATTTATATATTCAAAATGGCTTCCTGCTTCAAAATATAAACTATCTAATAGACCACATTTTGCGAAGATGGATAGTACCTACAACCCAAATGATCCTAGCTCTCAAGAAGAATTATGGATACCCATTCAGTTAAAAGAGTAAAAAAACAAAACACCGCTAAACTAGTGTTTAACGGTGTACTACTAACCAATCACTCAAATGGCTTATGAACCACGAGTACGTTAATTATTTTTTAAGGTCTTCCAATTCTCATCTGCTTTGCTCTGTAATTGTTCTGGACCTTCTTCGTCCCATTTCTTTTTAGTGTCGGCAAAGATATTGTCATAAAACAAGTATAGTTTACCATCTCTAATTTCATAAGATTCTGGGTTTATGCTAATTTTCTTGTTTTGTGCACCTACTGCATAAGCACAATACCCGTTATATTGCGGCTCGTACTTCTCAGGATTAGCTTTAAACTTGTCCAAATTATTTTGGTTTACAAATTTATATTTGGCGCCATTATATGTTGTTGAGTAACGATCAAAGCCTTCTGTAGCATTGTTGTTAAAATATTCTGTAACATCATAACCATCTGCCATATAGCCATTGCCATTTACATTTGGTCCAATATTCTGCGATGCACACGCCACAAGTAATAATGTGGTAAATGCTAATAATGCAATCTTTTTCATAATAGTATAGTTAGGTTATTAGTGCGTTTAGTCCACTACTAACCATCTACCTAACATTTAAAGTGCTTATTAACAGTAAGTTTAACAAAACTTAAAGAAAGTTGGTGGTTTCTGGATAGGGTATAAGAGCACTAATTAGTAGAGAGATACTATCTTTTAAGATTAAGGTGATGGCAATGAGTATAGCTACTACCAAGATACTAGTGCCAATATTGTTCTGCTGTATATCTTTAAATTCATTAATTCCCTTTGTTAATGTTGAAAAGAGTACAAACACAGAGAAATAATGATTACTGCAAATACAAACCCAATAATAAGATATAAGCCAGAATAGAGAAGTATATCTGTTATGGTTATACTTTGATTGGTGCTCATAGAAAGTCTTATAACATTGGTGATGCTTGGTATAATTTCACTCAAGATAATACCAACAGATAAGATGATGCCACTAGTAAACACAATAAATGCCATGTTGTTTTGCTTTAAATCTGTACCCCTAAAAAACAAACGTTTTAATATAGAGTAAGAGGCATAAATTATAATTACAGAAATAATAACTGCAATAACAATTTCTAAAATAGCAAGACCAAGAAGATGTGAGTTCATAAGTTAGTTGTTAGTAAGTACAATGTACCATTTATTAAGATCTTTAAAATTTTGAGGCAGTGTACCCATTGTAAAGTTTTGAGAAGTGGTTTCCCACACATAGTATTTTTTACCACGATAGGTTTTATACTGTCCGCTGGTTGGTAAATTTATACCTAGTATAGAGTGCATATAATAGTCGCTATTCAAGATGGCTATATCATACCCAAAGTGAGAAAGTATTGTGTAAATTAAGACAGTACGAGTATCACAATCTCCCTTTAAGTTAGCCAGATAGGAAACAGGGTTTTGTAACCCAAATCTTTTATTGCCTATGCAACACGATGGGCATTCTCGTAACAACTCAGCAAAATCTTCCTCATAAAATTCTGGAGCTAAACAGGCGCCTTCAAGTACTAGAGCATATGGCATATCTTGTACCATAGTGACAACCATATCTGCAAATTGCTTGGCATTTAAGTTTTCTGAGGTTTTTAAACTTTCAAATGCATTATAAACCAAATCTAAACTTGAGTCGTCATTGGTTGAAACCAAAGTATATAAATCTCCCCAAAATGTTGCTTGACCTGTATATTTAAAATTGTCAGTTTGGTTTTTAAGTCTATGGTAATCTTGTTCTCTTACCATAAATTCACTAGAGTAGGAGGCGCCATAATAATCACGCCAAGTACGATTATGTGTAAAAACCTTAACAGAATCTGTTCCTGTTTTTAAGAATCGGGTGTCAATAGTATTCTCAACAGTGTCTATAATGTTACGATCTTTGCTAGTACTATTATATAGGTAAAAAAGACCTGCAGATATAATTCCGAGGATTATAAAACCAGCCGTTTTTCCTGTTTTAAATGTTGAGGTAGATGCTGTCTTCCTAAACAACAAAGGTGTAACTCTATTGACGATAAAAAGCGTTCCTATAAAAATAAGAAGTATGTTGTATTTAATGTTAGCATAAATAATAGCTGTAAATACTGCAGCAACAATTACACTAATGCAAAATGATAAACAGCCATAGCCTAGGTTGTTATTTTGCTCTGCCATTATAACACCATTAAGTTACAACCACGAACATCACTATGATCAAAACGCCCTAAGATTTCGAAATCTGTTTCAGATATCTGTTTGCCTAAATCTTGAGTTGCTATAAACGAACAAGAGTTTAAATTGGCAAGATCTATAACATTTATACCTCCAGTTTTTCCTTTATTTAAATATGTTACGGCATCTTCTGGATCTCGAATTAAAATTTTCATATGCTTAGGACAGTTAAAAACACCTTGGCCGTTTGAGTATGCCTGGCTTAATAACTCTGTCATTCCATATTCACTATGAATATGCTTAACTCCAAACCCTTTACTTAAAATTTCGTGCAGTTCTTCACGAATCATTTCTTTTCGGCGTCCTTTCATTCCTCCAGTTTCCATAACAATTGTGTTTTCAAGTTGAAACGAATAAGCATCAACCAAATCTAATAACGCAAAAGAAACACCTATTAATAATGTTTTTTGTCCGCTAGCATCAAGCGCTTTTAGTGTTTGCGCAAGGTCTTCCAAATTATGAAGATAAAATCCGCTTTTAGGATGTTTAGAATCTGCTATTAAATTATTTGCCATATAGATTAAAGACGAACCATCGCGTTCAAGATAGGACGGCAGCAATGCTAAAATTGCATAGTCTTCTGGGTTTCCGTAAAATTCTTGAAATGCTATATTAAAGCTGTCTTCGTAGATAGTTAAATCTGTAATGAAATGCTTACTGGTTTGAGAACCTGTTGTGCCACTACTTGTAAATGTTTTTACAATAGGCTCTTTAGACGATAGGATGTCGTGAGACTTAAAAAATTCAATAGGAATAAAGGGAATATCACGTAGGCTGTTTACGTTGCTAGGATGCTTATCTAGAAGTTTGCAGAATTTTTGATACACTGCATTAGCTTCGTACTGAAACTTAAACACACGTAAGGCAAGTGTGTTAAACTCTAATTCTGAAGTTATTTTAAAGATGTCTTCTCTTAGCATTATACAAAGATAGCTAACCTAAAGATGTCATTTTAATTAAATTTTGAAACATAAAAAAAGAGCCTTCAGTTATTGAAGGCTCTTTATATATTATAAACTCAGCTAAATTATCTTACGATAAGCTTTTGAGTAGATACTGCTCCATCTTGAGTTACTTTCACTAAGTAAATTCCAGATTGTAAAGCAGACACATTTAATGTGTTGTTTGTAAGCTTTTGAGACACTACTTTCTTACCAAGGATGCTGTAAATTGCTACAGTCGCATCAGAAGAGTTAGTAGTGTTTATTGTTACAGAACCATTTGCAGTTGGGTTAGGGAACAATACAAATGTTTGCTTGTTAAAGTTCTCTGTTGCTAACACAAAATCATTTGGAGCGCCAGGCGTTCCCATATCTGTACCATCTCCATATGTTGAAGTTGCAGTACCCCAATTAGAACCTAAATCATTGTCTGTGCTATTTAACGCATCGATAGCAAGCTCCATACTTGCACCATCTGGATCTGGGAATTCTGCACCACCATCGTAAAATACTTGGTCTATTACAGTGCCAGAACATGATAAAATAATTTCATCATCTCCATTTGCTAAAGCCATACCATCATACTCGTAAGCAACGTTAGTAATACCACCATTAAGAGCAGCATCTCCTTCGTTAGCAAAAACAGCATAAGAGTTAGGAGCAATTATTACAGAAGTTTCAACAGTAAAAGAATCTGATCCAGCATCTGAAATAATCCAACCCATCATATCAATAGGTGTAGCAGTTGTATTGTAAACTTCAAAATATTCCTTATTTGTATCTGTTCCATCAGGATTCTGAAGAATTTCAGTAATAATTATAGCACCTTCACCAGGACAAGCTGCTGTAGCTACACAAGTAGGAGCACTTATAAATCTTGTAAGATCGCAACCGCTATCTGCAGTGTCACCTAAAATGTTTACAGTAAAGTCTGTACCTTCATCTACAAGTGTAATTGTTATAGTACCTTCTGTAACAGCAGATGGATCGTCTCCACCAACAACTCCTACACCACCAGTATTAATTGTGTACGTAGATGTTCCGCCGTTTGTAAAAGGAATGCTTGTAGTATATGTATCTGTTCCTGCAGTTTGTGTATCACAATCTGTAGTCGCATCTCCCAAGAATAAATCACAAGGAAAAGCAACGCTAAATGAAATTGCATTTGAGTCTAAAGTAGCATTACCACTATCTTTTAATTCAACAGTAACATTGTAAGTTTCTCCGTTTGAAGTAGGAATAGCAAAAGGACTTGCTGCATCTTCAGTAGTTACGCCATCTACAATTACATTAACTGTACTTCCTGCAGGAGCATTAGCTGTTGTAAACTCTAGGTCTACACTTGTAGTGCCATCTGCAAATACTTGACCATCTGTTGGTGCAGTAATAGTAACCGTTGGTGTTACTGTAAAATTGTCTATTAATCTTAAATGATCTATTGAGATATCTTCATCGCCTGCATCTAAGTTTGCGAAAGTAACTCTAAGATCTGCTACAGTTCCTGTAACACCTAAATCAACATTAAATGTTTGAAAAGCACTTGATAAAGGCGTGCTATCTGCAACACCATCAAAATCTGTATCTAAACCAGGTTCTGTATTAGTACCACCTTGAGAAGCAAATTGAAGAATTTTAGTGTAACCACCGCCATCTACTTGAACTTCTACAAATACCAATGCATCTGCATCCCAGTCTTGGTTAGCTGCATCATCATCTTCAGCTGCAAGCATTACAAATGAAAGGTTTGATAATCCTGAAATATCTATACCAGTAAAATCTAATGATTGTATTGGGGCTGCACCTTCACCATCTATATCGTGAGCTGCAAAGAAAAAAGAACCATCTGCTCCAGATACCTCATAAGATGAGTTAATGTCTGAACCATCTGTTCTAAGGAAAAAATCATTAAAACCATCAGTAAATTCTGGTGTAGTGGTAGTATAACGTGTACCATTACCATCTGTCTCGAAGCTCTCTTCTAGAGCAACTGTTTGAGCAAGCATAAGCGTGCTTGCAAATAAAAAGGTAAGTAAAAAAGTAATTTTTTTCATCATAGATAAATTTTATTATTCGTACGAAAATACGAATTAGATTCCAAACGTTTTGTTAATATGATTAATATCAATACTATTTAATGTTATTATAACATAGTAGTAATAGATAAAAAAAAGCCTCTCACATGGAGAGGCTAATTTATATTAAATGGTTCTAGCTTAGTTTCTTACCCAACCAGCGCTCCAAGTATCGTAATCTGTACCTGTACCATTGTCTATACCAGAAAAGAAATCATCTTCTGTAAATTCTGCTCCAGTATCGTTCTTTAATCTTAAAGTAACATCTGTAAATAAAATATCTGTTACACCTGTTTCGTTAGCTGTTACACCAGAACCAGTAATGTTTTCTCCATCTTCATCATCTAAATCAAAAGCTTCAGCAAAACCTGAAAGTTCTACATTTGTGAATAAAGCTCTTGTTCCTGCACGTAAACGAATTGCTTCATTTTCGTTAGACGATCCACGTCCTACAATTGTAATGTTAGTGATGTTTGGAGCTGAGAAAAATCCAGAGTCTGAATTATTTCCTATATCTGTATTAAAGCCATCTCCTTCAATACCTTTGTCATGATCTACACCATGTCTTACGTATACGTTAGTTAAAGAACCTGTATAACCTTCAGTCCAGTCTACAGAGTCGTCTTGTGCGCCAACTACAGATATGAAGCTTGCATTTACAGTACCACCGAAAAACTCAACACCATCATCTTTACCTTCAAAAGCTTGAATGTATTCAATAGTTGTACCAGAGCCTACACCATAAAAAGAAAAGCCATTGTTTTCTGAAGAAGCATCTGCACTACCACCAGAATACTCAACACGTACGTAACGTAAAGTACCTGAGTTGTCATTTTCTATACTACCACCATATGGTAAGTTTCCAATTTCTGAAGTAGATGTTGCGTCTCCACCAGCTACAGAGTTAATAGGTGCTCTACCTAAAATGATAAGTCCACCCCAATCTCCTGCATTAGGAGTTGCAACATTTGATGTTAATACAATTGGGTTAGAAGCAGATCCTGAAGCGTTAATTGTAGCACCTTGTTGTACAGCAATATATACATCTGATCCTGCATTTGCTTTAACTACTACACCTTCATTAATAGTTAATGTTCTTCCTGTTGGAACAATAAGAGCAGAAGATAATGTGTAAGTTTCATTAGCCGTTAGAGTTAAATCTTCAGATAATGTACCTCCAATTACGTTGTCTTGGTTTCCGTTGCCACCATCTCCACCATTGGTGATGTTTATTTGAGAAGTGTCGTCATCTGAGCAAGATGCAAAAAACATTGCAACTGCTGTAAGTCCTGTTAATAAAAGATTTTTTTTCATTGTTTTTAAATTTTAAGATTGATTGGTTTAGAGTTGATTTTAAAAGTTATATTTAAGTTGCAGGCCGACATTAATTCCTCTTTTGTAATTAGAGATAGTAATATCGCCTCCATTATTTTCACGTACTCTTTCGATGGTTGGATCTAAAAGATTTTTTGCGCTGGCATTAATTTCTAAGTGATCTCCTATTTGGTTTTTCCAGACAAAGTCTAAAGTAGTTACACTTTTTTCTGTGATATTTCCTAGTTGTCCAGATCCTAATGCATCAATACGATCTGAGAAATAAGAAACAATAAGGTTAGCTACTGGCTTATATGTACCAAATGTTGGGCTATAGCTAACATCTGCATTTATTAGTAATGGAGATGCTCCTTGTAATTCATCTGAGTCTCTATCAAAAGTTGTAGAAATAAATCCTTGAGAACTCTTTAAATCTTGTTTTGTGTGCATTACTGTAACATTAGCACCTGTAGAGAATATGCTGTTTTCATCTTCATCTACCATAAGGTTTTTACGAATCTCAATTTCTGCTCCTAAAACTTCTGCTTTGTCTCCTGTTCTTGCATATCGTTGTGTACCTGTTGCATCATTAGCAACAACTAAGTTTACAGGATCGTTTATTTGCTTTGCAAATGCTCCTAAAGAAAACAACTCAGATCTTCCAAAAAACCATTCGTATTTAAGGTCTAAGTTAAGGATGCTTGAAAATGCAGGATCTGCTAATAAATCTGGGTTACCACCAATACGCTGAGTTACATCTTCATATACGAAAGGCGCTACTTCCTTAAATTCTGGAGTAGATACAGTTCTACTTGCAGAGAATCTTAAGTTTTGATCTTCAGTTAACGCATATTTAATATTTAAACTAGGTAGTATAAATAACTCGTCTGCTTCTCTAAAGCCTGGATCTGTAGCAATAATATTAATTACATCGTAATCTATACGTTGGTCAAAATACTCAAGCCTTAATCCAGGTACAAATGTCCATTTTTCTCCAGATTTAATTTCTGCATCTACATAAGCAGATTGTACGTTAAGTTCTCCTTCGTAAATGTTTTCTGGTAAACCTGGATTGTTTCTATTTGTAATACCTTGAGAAGGATCTATTGCGTTAAAAACAAATATGTCATAAAGTTCACCTATATTTTCTGGAGAAAATACAGCGTCTAAGTTGTTTATGTCTGGAACTTCTGTGCTGGTACCGTTAATAAAGTCGTAACCGTATCTTACATTTTCAAACTCACGAGTTTTAGATCTACCATTGTAACCAAAGTTAAACGTAAGCTCTTCTGAGTGCTTGTAATTTAGGTTTACACGTGCATTAAGCTCATTATCTGTAATTTCTTGAAAATAACGTTGATTGTCAAAGGCTATGTTACTGTAAAAGAAAGGGTTTGTGTTTGGATCATTATCTAATGCTAAATCATAACGCTCTACACTAATACGTTTACGGTCTGGTTGTCTTGCTAGTACATTATTAAAACCAATACCATACTCTACTTCTAATTTATCATTAAGTCTGCTCTTACCAGTTAATTGATTTACGAAAACCATATCCTGATCAAACTGTACGTTCATCTGGTAAAAGCCTTTGTCTGTATTTAATATGGCATCTCTGTTAGTACCATTTCCACCAATACCAAAATAACCAACTTCATCTGTAGCATCATTAATAAACAATGAGTTAAAGGTTAACCTGTGATTGTTGTTTATCTTATATCCAATATTTGCCATAGCAGTTGTGTTTGTGCTATATTCAAACTCTTCACTGTCTGGGAAACGTTTTTTCTCTACAGTTGTAAAGTCTACTTGTGTACCTCTTCTGTATTCAAAATCATTACTGAAGGATACTGTACCAAAAAAGCTTAATCTAGACTCTTCCCCGATATTCCAAGAATTTCCTGTTGTAATAGCGCCTGTAAAAGCAACTGGTCCAGAAGCAGATTCTGGATCTACACCGTGAGAAACAACTACTGCAAAAGGGTTGTTGTCATATCTGTTATAATATCCAAAAAAGCTTGTACCTTCACTTTTCACAAAGTTTTTATCAACTGCTCTAGTATTTATTGAGCTACCAGTTTCAGCAGTTATAAAGAATTTTCCTGTGTATTCTTTAGAAACGATATCAACATTCCCAGCTGCAAAATCTCCATAAAAATTTGCTGCGTGAGTTTTACTAACACCAATATTCTGAATAACATCAGAAGAGAATAAACCTAAATCTATATTCTTCTTTTCAATATCATTAGATGGTACTGTAAGGCCATTGTATGTAGTATTTAAATAGCGATCTCCTAAACCACGTACATAAACATTGCCACCACCTTGTTGTTTAGAAATACCAGAAATTTTAGATACAGCAGCTGCAGCATCACTTACACCTTTTCTTGAAAGTTCATCTGCACCAATACTCTGTTTAATAGTTACAGCTTTCTTTTGATCTAATAATAAAGCGACCTCACTTTCCTTTCTAGCAGTGGTTTTAATAATAACCTCATCGAGTGCAGCAGCAGAAGCGCCTAAGGCAGTGGTGATATTTGTTACCTTTCCTGCTTCAATAACAACATTAGGAACTTCTAATGTTTCATATCCAACAAAGCTAAACTCGATAGTATAGGTTCCTACTGCAATGTTGTCTAGCAAATAGTTACCATCAAAATCTGTAGTGGTTCCTTTACTTGTACCTTTAATAATAACATTTGCAAAGGGCAATGGTTCATTGTTGTTATCCTTGTCTGAAAGGCTACCTGCAACCGAACCTACGTCTTGTGCTACTACGATTGTAGAAAAGACAAATATTAAGATCTGAAAAACTCTAATCATTACTTTTATAATTTTGTGCAAAGAAACTATCAAGATTAAAGATTCAGGTTAAGCAGAAGTTAACTCTATTAGCTATGTATGTTAGCATAATGTTATTTTAACACGCAATAACTTAACATAGCCGTTTTATCGATTATATTTACTTTTGCAGAAACTAACTTACCTATGGACAACAAGAATATTACTATCTTACTGGTTGATGATGAGCCAGATATACTAGAAATTGTAGGATATAACCTTTCTTCTGAAGGCTACAATGTCATTACAGCATCAGATGGTAAAGAGGCTGTTAAACTTGCAAAAAAAAGAAAGCCACAGCTAATAATTTTAGACGTTATGATGCCAGAAATGGATGGTGTTGAGGCTTGTGAGCAAATTAGAAAAATACCAGACCTAGATACCATAATTACATTTTTTACAGCAAGAGGAGAAGATTACTCAATGCTAGCTGGTTTTGATGCAGGTGCAGATGATTATATTACTAAACCTATTAAACCAAAAGTCCTTGTAAGTAAAGTAAATGCTTTGCTAAGACGTATTGTAGAAGATAGTACCAATGATAATGTTGTAAAAATTGGTGATCTTATAATTAATAGAGAAGAATATAAAATCCTTAAAGGAAAAGAAGAGATTCTTTTGCCAAGAAAAGAGTTTGAATTATTATCTTTATTAGCATCTAAACCTGGTAAAGTCTTTAAAAGAGAAGATATATTAGACCGTGTTTGGGGTAATGAAGTAGTAGTTGGTGGCCGTACCATAGATGTTCACATTCGTAAGTTGCGTGAGAAATTAGGCGACAAGCGCTTTAAGACTGTTAAAGGTGTTGGCTACAAGTTTGTATCTTAATTAATGGCTAAAGAATTTAAGCGTTCCTTTAAGTTCGCATTTAACACCTCGTTTTATATTACAATATTCTTAACGGTACTTGTAAGTATATTTCTATTCTCATTTTTCGACTTCTCAATTTCATTATTTTTTATCCTAACCTTTGCTGGAAGTTGCTATCTGTTTTCCTTTATGGTTATACAGTTGCGTATTGAAAAATTCATTTATAAACGTGTTAAGGGTATTTATGATAGTGTTTCTCTTTTAGATGCTACTACACTACAAAGAACCCAAGTAACTACAGATATGGCAACACTTAAAAGTGAAGTGGAACGCTTTGCAAAGGGTAAAAAATTAGAGATTGAAGCTTTAAAGATTAGAGAATCTTACCGTAAAGAATTTTTAGGGAATGTATCTCACGAATTAAAAACACCATTATTTACGGTACAAGGTTACATTCTCACCTTGTTAGATGGTGCAATGAAAGACAAAACCTTAAGAAAAAAGTACCTTAATCGAGCAATGAAAGGTGTAGATAGGCTTATCTATATTGTTAAAGACCTGGATATGATTACCAAGCTTGAAGCTGGAGATCTTCATTTGGATAAAGAAAACTTCTTAATTTCAGAACTTATACATGGCGTTTATGAGCTTTTAGAAATGAAAGCTGCCAAAAAAAATATCACCTTGCTCTATGACTTCGATTCTAATACAGATGTTATGGTTTGTGGAGACAAGGAACGTTTACAACAGGTCTTAACCAACCTTGTAGTTAACTCTATTAAATATGGAGAGAAAGATGGTACTACAGAAATAACTGTCGAAGATTTTATAAACAATAAGATCTTAGTTAGGGTTACAGATAATGGCGAAGGCATCAAGCAGGAAAATATACCACGTTTATTTGAGCGTTTCTTTAGAGTAGATAAAAGCGGAAACCGTAAAGAAGGAGGTTCTGGCTTAGGACTTTCTATAGTTAAGCATATACTTGAAGCTCACGAAGAAAAGATTTATGTAGAGAGTGAGTTTGGTGTAGGTAGTGAGTTTTCGTTTACACTAGAAAAGCTTGAAGAAGTCACTGAAGTTGACCCATTGATTACCGAGATGACCTAAACCATCGTAATTAGACACTTGTTTTAGTTTCTCCACCTTAAATTTATGCTGCTTACAAGCAGGCGCTAGTTTCATTTTCTTTAAACGCTTAGCTAAGTACTTTTGTTCAAACTGGCCTGGTGTAGGTATAAAGAATGCGGGTTTACCCAATTTAGCAACATCCATAAGCGTTGTATAGCCAGATCTGGAAATAACCAAGTCACTTTGGTTAAATGCATCTTCCAATTCTTTGCCCATCATATAATTGTAAATGGTCAAATTGCCGTCTTTCTCGATAGTCTGCTTGTCTTCAATCTTTCCTTTTATAAGAAGCACATCACCTTTAAAATGTTTTAGTTCCACCTTAAAAATGTCTTCTATCATTTCGCGTTGAGGTTCTGGACCAGAAACCATAGCAAGTAAATCGTATGTTTTAGGTAATAGCTGTTTATTAAATCTGCTTAACGGCCCAAGATATTTAATGCGTAGAGTGCTGTTTTTTAAGTGCCCAAGCTTGCCACTTAAATTTTGAGAGCCTTCTAAATCTGGAACCCAACACTCATCAAACTTTTTAATATAACGTCTGTGTAATTTAGAACTGAATTTTGTAGTGCTGCCCGACAACACATTTAGTTGATGCGTGATAAATACAGAAGGTATAGTAGTACTCCTAATTCCCATACGGTTATCAGATATAATACCGTGAAACTTAGCAGTCTTTAAAATCTTTTTTAAAGCTTTTTGCTCAGCATAAATACTCTTTAGTAGTTTAGGACTTTCCAGCAACATTTTAAACTGAAATAATGCTCCTTTTTTAGAGTAAGTTATGTTATAAGAAGGTAATTCGTAGAATGCTAAATTTGGAAATTCTTTTTTTAATAAAGCTAGGGCTGCACCGTCTGAAGCTAATACAGGCTCAAAGCCATCTGAAATTAATGCATTAATGATAGGAATACAACGTGTGGCGTGTCCTAATCCCCAATTAAGTGGTGCCACCAGAATTTTTTTCTTCAGCATAAAACCTGTTGCCTTTAAAACTTTTTTTAAAAAGTAAATATACACTTATTCTTAAAGCTTTATAAATCTCTACTTTTGCATAAAATATTATCTGTGGGAAGTAAAAATAAATTGAAGCGTTTTAAAGAAAATGAAACATTTGAAAATGTGTTTCAGCCAACGCGAGAAGATGTTGTTTCTGGAAACTTTAAACACAAAGGAAGTTGGGCCTCGTTTTTTGGTAATAGCAATCCTGTAATTGTTGAGTTAGGTTGTGGTAAAGGAGAGTATAGTGTGGGCTTGGCTAAAAAATATCCAGAGAAAAATTTTGTGGGTATAGATATTAAAGGTGCTCGTTTTTGGCGTGGCGCAAAAACTGCAATTGAGGATGAGATGCCTAATGTGGCTTTTGTAAGAACCCAGATTGAATTGGTAGAAGATATTTTTGCAGCTAACGAGGTAGATGAAATATGGATTACTTTTCCAGATCCCCAAATTAAATACAAGCGCACAAAGCACCGTATGACCAATACAGAGTTTTTGCAGAAATATAAAAGAATACTAAAACCTGGAGGTGTAGTTAATCTTAAAACAGATAGTGAGTTTATGCATGGCTATACACTTGGCTTACTGCACGGTGAAGGACATGAAGTTTTAGAGGCTAACCATAATGTTTATAAAAACGAATATTCTCCAGAAGATGTGATTGGCATACAGACTTTCTATGAAAATCAGTATCTTGAACAAGGAAAACCTATAACTTATATTCGATTTAGGATAAACTAATACACTTGGCGTTAACCAAACTTTTTATAATTACATATATAGCTGCTCTCGTAGGTGTTATACCTCCAGGTTTAGTAAACATGTCTGTGGCTAAAACTTGTGTAGAGCGTGGCCGTAAAAATGGAATGTTTGCTGCCTTAGGTGCATCTGTAACTGTACTGTTTCAAGCATTAATTGCCATACTGCTAGCTAAATATATTTTTGACAATCCATTTGTTAGAAATATTTTATTAAGAACTGGTCTTGTAATTTTTGGAATTATGGCCATTTACTTTTTTGTTAAGGCTAAACAACATCATCCAGAGTTTAAGGTGCCTAAACAAGCAGGATCTCGCAGTTTCTTTAAAGGCTTTGGAGTGTCTGCATTAAATATTTTCCCGATACCATATTTTTGTGTAATTAGTACAGCATTTAATGCCAAAGGAACTGTAGATTATGGTAACCTGGAGATTCTTTTATTTATGCTGGCAGCAGGATTAGGAACATTTACAACCCTGTACTTTTATGTCTTATCTTTCCTTAAGATTGAGTCTAAAACCCAAACGTTTTCTAAATATTCCAATTATTTTATGGCTGCTCTTATGGCCATATTGGTAGTAATAGCTTTAATAAGAATTTATTATCCATTTCATATAGAGTAATATGAAGGAGCCTAGTTTTTTTGATAGGGTTTATGATGTTGCAAAACTAATACCCTATGGCAAGGTGACCTCTTATGGTGCTATTGCAAAGGCAATTGGTGCTGCAAAAAGTGCAAGAATGGTTGGTTATGCTATGAATAATGCAGGAAATATAGAAGATGTACCAGCACATAGGGTTTTAAATAGAAACGGTGTGCTAACTGGCAAACATCATTTTAATGGTACAAATCTTATGCAGCAGTTATTAGAAGAAGAAGGTCACATTATTATAGATAACCAAGTGCAAAATTTTACAGATGTATTTTGGGATCCTATGAAAGAGATTTAAAAGCGAAACCCGACTACAAAGAAATATTGGCTTTCATCTACCTCTGGAGAATAACTCCATTTAACCTCTACAGGTCCTAAAAGTGTTTCAATACCGTAGCCAAGAGCATACCCACTAAAATCTGGAGAAGTTAACCAATTTCCATTTTTAAACAATCCATCTTCAACATTTGCAAAATTGGCGCTAGCTATTATGTGATTCTTATTAAAGACTTCAAAATCTAAATCTAACGTTCCTTTTATATAGCTGTCTCCAGAAAGGCTTATAAAATCATAACCATAAAATGGGACAATACCATTAATAGGTTTATTACCATAGCCGCCTAAAAAGAAATCTAAAGTATTCATATTAGAATTTCCAATTTTAAAACCAGCTTCAGAGCCAATTTTAAAGGCGAATTTGTGTAGTGGAGAAAATACGTAAGCAATTTTTCCTTTAGCTATAGAGAACTCTTCAAAATCATTATTAAAGTCGCTAGAAAAAGCATACAGATGAAAATCACCATCAAAGAACACACCATTGGTAGGATAGTATTTATTGTCGAAAGTATCTAACCTCAAGTTTCCAAAAGTGCTAAAGATATGGCTGTTTTCAATTACGATGCCGCGTAATTGGGTGTTTTCATCTAATCCAATTGTTTCAGAATCTATTCTAAGATATTTATGCTCCAAGCCTAGCCCAAGTTGAAACTGTTGTCTAAACAAAGTTTGCCCATATATTTGGTTGGTAAGATCTTCAAAATTTACTTCAATTTGGTTAACATCAAAGTTAGGAATGTTGGTGTTTTCTCTTATTAAAGAGAAGTTTATGTTCTTTTCAAATGAGTTGTATCTGGACTTTGCGCCAACACTCCAATACCTTCCTTTATCTATATAATATTCAAAATTATAACGCACATTGTCTCCCAAGATAAAGTCTAAAGAAGTAATGTCATTTTTAAATAAAAGACGTTTTCTAGTTATGTTTAGTAAACCTGCAGTTCTGTATAAATCATCATAATGAAGCCCTAATCTTAGGAGCATTTTTTCATTACTTTCTATAACATCTATACTAACCCTGTAGCCATCTCCATCTGGAATTAGTTGATGATTTACTCTATTAAAATTTCCAGTTGCAGAAAGGTTGTTTATGCCATAGTTAAAATCTTCATAGGTAATTAACGTGTAGTCTCTAATTTTAAGCTTACCAAGAATATAGGATCTTGGGTAATTTTTGTTTCCCGTAACAATAATATCTTTAATGTAAAGAACATCGGAAGATTTGACATCTACCTTTGAAGCTTTTTTAGGTTTTTGCCTAAGTGCGATACGTTTTAAATCTTCAAATTTTAAAAGCGCAGCCTTGTATCCGTTTTTAATGATAGAGTCGCCATCATCAAAAGACAATACGTTGTACTTAGTAATATCTGGTCTTATGTAAATGTCTGTTTTTTCACGCTTAGTCTCCATATCTTGTATGGTCCTAAAATTATTTACCTGCGTAAGAATTTCGAAAGCTGAGCTTAAGTTTTTACGATCTACTAAGCTATCCTGTACGTTAATGCCAATAATAACATCTATACCTTTCTTCTTCAGTTCTTCAATAGGGTAATTGTTGCTAACGCCTCCATCTGTTAATATTTGATCTTCAATTGCTACAGGACTAAAAATAGAGGGAATGGCTCCACTAGCAGAAATAGCTAACGGTAATGAGCCTTCTTCTAATAAAACTTGTTTTCCATTTTCAATATTGGTAGCCATACAGAAAAAAGGAATAGGCAATTTGCTAAAATCATTTAAATCTCCAATATGATTTGTAAGCTTATTCATGTAGTTATATACATTCTGACCTTTACTTAAACCTGATGGAAATGAGATTTTAAAGCCATCAAAAGGTAATGTTAAAGCATACTTCTCTGCGTCTTCTTTTTCGTAAAATGTTTTAGCACTTCGCGGAAGGTTATCCTGTATAAGTGTATTAAAATTGGTTTTCTTAAAAATAGAATCTAGTTGGTTGGCAGAATATCCGGAGGCATAAAGGCCACCAATAATAGCACCCATACTTGTGCCGCCAATATAATCTATCCTAACACCAGACTCTTCAATTAATTTTAAGGCACCTATATGGGCTAACCCTTTAGCGCCACCACCACTAAGTACTAAGCCTACTTTTATATCTTTTGTAGCGTCTAAATTATCCTGACCAAAACTGTATGCAGAGTTTAGGATTAAACAAAGCAATAGGATAGCAGTACTATGTATTTTAATTGATCTCAAGGTTTTATAAAGATAGGTAATACAATGGTTGTTGGTTGTAACAAAATTATATAAAAGTTGAAGATGCAAGTTTAATATAGAACGTATTTTTTCTGTGTATATTTATAATAAAAACATGTCTTCACAAAAACGGTTTTCTAGAGCATATAAAGAGGCCAAACGTATTTCATTTAATGATGACTCTAAGCTTGTTTTTTTTAGTGATTGCCATAGAGGAGACAATAGTTTTGCAGACGATTTTGCCAATAACAAAAACGTATACTTTCACGCTTTAAAGCATTACTACAAAGAAGGCTTTACATATTGTGAATTAGGAGATGGAACAGAACTATGGGAAAATATAGAGTTTGACACTATTTTAAGAGCACACAAAAATGTTTTTGAACTTTTAAAAGCATTCTATCTTGAAAATAGATTACATATTGTTTACGGAAATCACGATATGGTTCTGCGTGACCAATCTTATGTTAAAAAACATATATACACATATTTTGATCACCGTACAGGAAAGGATTTACCATTGTTTCCAAGTATTCAATTTCCTGAAGCATTAGTGTTAGCACATGAGAATAGTAAACAAGAAATATTTTGTGTACACGGCCATCAAGCAGATTTTATGAACTATGTAGGTTGGAGAATTAATAGGTTTTTAGTTAGGGTTTTGTGGAAACCTCTACAAATTGTTGGTATTGCAGACCCTACAAGTCCTGCTAAGAATTATAAAGAACTTATTAAAGTGGAACGGCGTACTAAAAAGTGGATAGTTAATAATAATAACCTGCTCACTATTACAGGCCATACACATAGACCTAGATTTCCTGAGCCAGGAGATATTGCTTATTTTAATGATGGTAGCTGTGTGCACCCGAGAAGCATTACCGGTTTAGAAATAGAACGTGGCAACATCTCACTTATAAAATGGGATATTGCCACGACTAATGAAGGGTTTCTTAAAATTGAAAGGGTGCTCTTAGAAGGACCTACTCCTTTAAAAGATTACATTACAACCTAAGTAAATAAAAACTTAAGGTGCAGGATTAGGAATGTCATTATGTACTTCATCTATAGCATTTATGATCTCTTCAGATAAAGTGACGTTGTAACTTCCAATGTTTTCTTTTAGCTGCTCTAATGTTGTTGCGCCTATAATTGTAGATGTTACAAATGGCTTTTGTCTTATAAATGCAAGAGACATTTGTGTGAGGCTTAAATTATGCGATTTAGCAATTTCATTATACCTACGTGTAGCTTCAAAAGCATTAGGATTGTGATATCTTGAGTACTGCGGAAATAAAGTTACTCTACCTTTCTCCGGCGTTTTTCCATCTAAGTATTTTCCGGTAAGTTGCCCAAACCCAAGTGGCGAATATGGTAATAGACCAATTTGTTCTCTTAGCAATACTTCGCTCAAACCTATCTCGTCTTTTCGGTTTAAAAGATTATATGGGTTTTGTACTGTAACAACCTTAAGGTTGCCTTTTCTAGCTTCTTCGGCACATCTCATAACACCGTAAGGCGTTTCATTACTCAAACCAACTTGTCTAACCTTACCATCTTTCACATAACCTTCCAGCGTATTTAAAACTTCATTAAAGTTATCTTCCCAAGCTTCTGACGGTTTATGGGTATAATCACGCTGTCCAAAAAAATTTGTATGTCGTTCTGGCCAATGCAATTGGTATATGTCCAAATAATCTGTATTTAACCGTTTAAGGCTTTTATGCAAAGCGTCTTCTATTGAAGATTTACTAAAATCTAAAGGTTGCCTTATGTGTTTAAATGTTGGGCTAGGTCCTGTAATTTTAGATGCTAATACTATATCTTTTCTCTTACCAGTTTTTGCCAACCAGGAACCGATAATGCGTTCTGTAGAGCCTTGCGTCTCTGGTTTTCCGGGAACAGAATACATTTCTGCAGTGTCTATAAAATTAACACCTTGCTCTAGTGCATATTCTATTTGCTGGTGTCCTTCTACTTCTGTGTTTTGCTCGCCCCAAGTCATAGATCCTAAGCAAATTTTACTTACTTTAATATCTGTTCCTGGTATTTTGTTGTATTCCATAATTAGACTGTTGTGAGGTTAGTAACTTCTTTAAACTGATTTATATATCGTTAAGAAGTTTAGAGATTTCATCTAATTTAGGCGTTAAGATAACTTCTATACGTCTGTTTTTAGCTTTGCCAGTTGCGCTATCATTAGACGCTATTGGTAAATACTCGCCACGTCCTGCAGCAGTAAGATTTTGCGGATCTATTTGAGAGTTCTCTCTTAAAATATTTACTATTGATGTTGCTCTTTTAGTTGAAAGATCCCAGTTGTCTTGTAATGGGCCGTTACCACCATAAGGTACATTGTCTGTATGACCTTCAATAAGAACAGCAATATCTGGATTTGAAGCCAAAACTTCACCAAGTTGATTTACAGCACGACGCCCTTCTGAACCTACAGCCCAACTACCAGAATTAAATAGCAGCTTATTTTCCATAGAAACATAAACTTTACCATTACGTTGCTCAACAGTTAACCCTTTTCCTTCAAAATCTCCTAAGGCAGAAGAAACGGCTGTTTTAAGAGCTTGCATCTTAGCTTCTTTGGCTGCAATAACGCTTTCTAGTTCGTTAATTCTATTAGATCTTGACTCTAAATCTGCTTTAAGCTTATCTAATGTCGCGCGTTCTTCGGCTAATGCTTTCTTTTTGTCTTCAAGTTCTGCTATAAGTGCTCTATTTTGTTTAGAGTTTTCAGCTAATGCTTTACTACTATTTGCCTCTAATGCATCATAAGATTTCTGTAGGCTTTCATAAGATTGCTTAGTAGCATTATAATCACTTTCTAATTGATCATGTTCTGCTTTAAGTGAAGCGTATTTATCTGTCATAACATCTAAGCTAGTTTCAAACTCTTCGCTTGAAGTTTTAAACTTAGATAAATCATCTTTTAAACTTCTATTTTCTCGTTTTACATCTGCATATTTTCCTTCTAAATCTTTGTAAACTTTAGATGAAACACAAGAAGTTAATAATAAACTTCCTGTAAGGGCAACTGTTGCTAATTTTATGGTGTTCATACTTTGTAGGGTTTTTGGTTTGGGTAATTATAAATCTAATTCTAATAATACAGGACAATGATCGCTATGCACTGCATCTTTTAAAATAACGGAACGTTTTAGTTTTTCTTGTAATGGAGGTGTAACCATTAAATAATCTAAACGCCAACCTTTGTTATTAACTCTTGCATTTGCACGGTAGCTCCACCACGTATAGTTTTCTGGCTGGTCATTAAAAACTCTAAAAGAATCTATAAAACCACTGTCAATAAATTTTGTGAGCCAATCTCTTTCTACAGGTAAAAATCCAGATACATTTTTTAATCTTACAGGATCGTGAATGTCTTCTGGTTTATGACAAATATTATAATCTCCACAAACAACAAGATTAGGTATACTGTGTCTTAAATCTTTAGAGTATTCTAAAAATTCATCCATGTAATTTAGCTTAAAGTCTAATCTTGCAGAGTTTGTTCCAGAGGGTAAGTACATGCTCATTACAGAAACATCATTAAAATCTGCTCTAATATTTCTACCTTCAAAATCCATTGTAGCTATACCTGTTCCGTATTCAACGTGGTTAGGTTTAGTTTTGCAGAGTAAAGCAACGCCGCTATATCCTTTTTTTTGAGCAGGATACCAATAACAATACTTGTAGCCTATATCATGAAATTCTGTTTCATCAAATTGATCTGGATTAGCTTTAATTTCCTGTAAACAGACTACATCTGCATCTGTTTGAGAAAGCCAGCTTATCAAGTCTTTTCGCATTGCTGCTCTTATACCGTTAACGTTATAGGATACTATTTTCATGAGATTTGTTTTTGCAGCTTCAAATTTAAGGGATACAATTAACGAAACCCATATAAATAGCGACTAAAATGATTGTGTTTTGCATAAAATAATTATCAAAAACAGTAGTTTTACTTAAGATGCGCATACTAACTTTCATTTTATTGTTTTGTGTTGTAACAGTTGGTGTTGCACAACAAACTGTTGGTAGTATGAAGACGAAAACTTTAGTTGTTCGTGACAGTGTTTTTATAGACTCGGTTAGTATAAACCCTAATAGGTTTCAATTACTCGATACAACAGGAAAACCTATAGATACTGCATTTTATAAAGTTGATTTTTCCTTGGCTAAAATCACATTTTCTAATACGTTTTTAAATACTGCGGCAAATGATACCTTAAAGGCATCATATTTACCATATCCAGATTTCTTAACCAAACGATATTTTCAGCTAGATAAAAGTATCATAGTAGAAAATAACGATGATCTAAATAAATTATACCAACTTAACCAACAAGAAAAGGGTGTAAAAACATTCACGCCTTTTGATGGCCTTAATACAAGCGGAAGTATTTCTAGAGGAATACGAGTTGGTAACAATCAAAATACAGTATTAGACTCACAATTAGATTTACAGATTTCTGGACAAATAAGCCCTAGAGTAGGCTTAAGAGCCTCTATACAAGACTCTAATATACCGCTTCAGGAAGGTGGCTATTCTCAAAATTTAGATGAATTTGATCAAGTTTTTATTGAGCTATTTAGTGATAATTGGAACATTAGAGCAGGTGATGTAAACCTTGTTCAAAATGAATCGTTTTTTGCTTCATTCGAAAAAAAAGTACAAGGAATATCTTTGGGCGCAACATTAAACCCTGAAGGTAATTCTACAAATTTATTTGCAGCAGGCGCGTTGGTTAGAGGTGTTTTTACAGAAAGTAAGTTTCAAGGACAAGAAGGGAATCAAGGTCCTTATAAACTTACTGGTCCTAACGGAGAGCTTTTTGTACTTATTGTTTCTGGCAGTGAAACTGTATATGTAAATGGAGTGCCGTTGGTACGTGGAGAGAATAAAGATTATGTGATAGACTATAATGCCGGTGAAATAATGTTTAACAGTACCTATCCTATAACTTCAGAAATGAGGATTAGTGTACAGTACCAATTTAGTGAGCGTAATTATACTAGGATTATAGCAACTGGTGGCGGAAATTATGAAAGTGATAATTTAAAGATAGGTGCTTTTGTATATTCAGAAAACGATAGTAAAAACCAACCACTACAACAAAACCTTAATGCGCAGCAAGTAGCAATATTGGCAGATGCTGGAGATGATATGTCCCAAATGTTTACCTCTAGTGTGCAACCTTCTGAATTTAGTGAAAACCGAGTGTTGTACAGGTTAGAAACTATAAATAGCCAGCCAGTTTATGTGTTCTCTACAAATGCTGAAGATGAGTTGTTTCAAATACAGTTTAGTAATGTGGGCGCAAACAACGGAGATTATATTTTAAGTGATGCCTCTGCAATAAATAGAATTTATGAATATGTAGCTCCAGTAAATGGCGTTCCTCAAGGTAGTTTTGCGCCTGTTATACAGTTAGAGGCACCTACCAAATTGCAGATAGGTGTTGTAAATGGGAGATATAAACCTTCAGAAAAAACAAATTTATATTTTGAGATTGCAGGTAGTAAAAATGACTTAAATCTTTTTTCAGATATAGATGATGATGATAATGATGGTGTGGCAACAAAATTTGATTTCAGACAACGAATAGTTACCAATGACTCACTTTGGAATTTAGATGCCTTCGGAACATTTAATTACATACAAGACGAATATCAAAGTATACAGCGTATTTATAATATAGAATTTGAACGCGATTGGAATTTACAGACACCTATAGGAAGCCAAACCTATGTAATAGGAGGTTTAGAGTTGTCTAACCAAAAGCAAGGTGTTGTTAACTATAGTTTTCAGCAGTTAGATTATGAGGATAATTTTAGTGGTTCTAGACACGTGTTTAATTCGGCATTAACTTTTGGTAGGCTTAAAACCTTTGTAAACTCAAGTTACTTAAATAGTGAAGGTTCAGAGATAGATTCAGAGTTCCTAAGAGCAAATATTAACGCAGTATATGGGTTTAAAAAGTCTTGGATTGGAGCAAAATATAGTGCAGAAAATAATCAGCAGCGCCAAGTGGCAACAGACTCTTTAACGGGAGATAGTCAAAGATTTATGAATTATGAAGTGTATACTGGTGTTGGCGATAGTACAAATGTGTTTGCAGAAATAGGGTATAGGTATCGCGTAAATGATAGTGTACAAAGTAATGAGCTAACTCGTGTTAGTAATTCAAACAACTACTATTTAAAGTCTAGGCTAATTAATACTAGTAATACAAAATTAGCAGTTTTTGCAAATTATAGAGTTTTAGAAGATGAAACTGAAGATGATAATGATGATGTCTCTTTAAATTCCAGAATTGTATATAGCCAGTTTATAGCCAATAAGAAAATCTCTTTAAACACTACGTTTGAAACCAACAGTGGTACTTTGCCACAACAGGAATTTACTTATGTTGAGGTTGATACAGGTGAAGGGCAATATACCTGGAATGATTATAATAATAACGGTGTTCAAGAATTGGAAGAATTTGAAATTGCCCAATTTCAAGATGAAGCACGGTTTATAAGAGTGTTATTACCAAATCAGGTTTTTATAAGAACACACCAAAACAAGTTTAGCCAGACATTGTCCTTAAACTTGAGGTCTTGGGAAAAAGAAACTAATGGGTTTAAGAAGTTTATGTCTCATTTTTACAATCAGACAGCCTATTTAATAGACAGGAAAATTCGCCGAGATGGTGAGGCTTTTGATATTAATCCTTTTAATGATAATGATGAAAAGGAATTAGCTCTTAACCTTAGTTTTAGAAACAGTATCTTTTTTAATAGAGGTAAACAAAAGTATACTACATCCTATAGTTACGTATCAACCAAAGCTAAAAACCTTCTCTCTACTGGTTTACAAGAAAATATACAGCAGAGCCACCAAATAAATTTTAATCATAAATTTGCAGAAAGCTGGTTGATTTCAATAGAAAATCAATTAAGTACCACTGAAAGTATTTCTCAAAATTTTGAAAGTAGAAATTTTAATATTGAAGGCGTTTCAATAGATCCCAAGCTGTCCTACCTTTTAAGCAGACAAACTCGTTTTGATATCTTTTATAATTACAATTTTCAAGACAATTTAATTGGAGGTAAAGAACAGTTAGATCAACAAAAATTTGGGTTAGGGTTTTCTTATGCCAACCAACAACAATTTGCTATAAGTGGAGAGTTTAATTACATACAAAATGATTTCTCTGGTAGTGCATTTTCGCCAGTTGCATATCAAATGTTAGAAGGATTACAGCCTGATAAAAATTATACTTGGCAGTTTTTAACACAGAAAAAACTTACTAAGTACTTAGACCTTAATCTAAGTTATAATGGAAGAAAGAGTGAAAACCTAGATGCTATACATACAGGAAGCGTACAACTTAGGGCATACTTTTAAATAAAAAAAGGCTGCCAATTGGCAGCCTTTTATATTTATTAGTGATTGGTATTTAGTTCTTTACAAACTTAACAACACCACTAGTGGTTTCATTCTCTATTCTTACAAAGTAAATTCCTTTTTGTAAGCTAGAAACATTTACATTTAAATCTGAGCTATTGGTTACAGACTTAGTAACAACTGCTTGTCCTAAAGTATTAAATACTTTTACAGTTTCTGGCAACTCATTAGTATTGTTTAACGAGATATTTAAAACATTATCTGCAGGATTAGGGTAAATAGCAAAGTTTGCAAAAGCATTCTCTTTAACAGATAGAGATTGATTAGCTCTAAAGGCAACGCTTTCAGAATCTTCAAATTGTCCACCTTCAATTACCACAGTACCGTCACCTGTTGTTAGTGAATAGCTACCATCACCATAGCCACAGCAGATACCATCGCCAAATGCATCGAAAATAGTAAACTGGAAGCATTCATTGTTATCAACTGTAAATTCATCGTTTATAGTTGTGTTATCCTCATATGGACCGCCTTCGTACAATACATTACCACTTGCATCTGTTACTTCATAAGTTGTTTCGCTACCATAATCATCAGTAACTAATTCTAAGAAATACGTTGTTGCGTTGTATTCAGTAATATCACCGTCGTTCGCATAAATATATTCATCACTATCTAAGTTGTTACTAGCAACTTCATCTGTAGTACCGTTAACATCAGTTACAGATACATTTACAGTGTTATTACCATTAATACCATCTACGCTAGGTAAATTAATTGAAGCTATATCAAACTGATTAAGGTTTCCTGTATACTCATAAGTTTGAGCAGCATCACCATTTACAGAATAGGTAATTGTAGCTTCAGTTACTGCAGCTGTACCTTTATTTATAATTTCAATTCCCGGAGAGAATCCTACTTCACAAATATTTTCAGTGAAACAAGTTAATCTAACTTCAATATCATTAGTGCTAGCAGTACCTGCAGAACACCCTATTGAAGTTGGAAGCTCCATACGTCTTGGAGAGTTCATCATTACAGTAAGCATACGTGTTTTTTGGTCTTCTGTAAATGTATTCATACAAGAGTCGTCTGAGTAGTCCATGTAGTTTTCAGACATATCCATAGAGCCACAAGAAGAATCCATAGCACAACCAAAGTTTGCGCCATCTGAGTTTGGAGTGTCATCACAAAAATCATCTACGCTACAAGCGCCATCTCCCCAAATATGTCTTAAACCTAGGTAGTGTCCAACTTCGTGAGTCATAGTTCTTCCTAAGTTATAAGTGTTGTTTAAGATAAAAGATCCGTCATCTTGTGCTAAAGTTCCAAATGCATTATAGTTTGAAACAACACCATCTGTATCTGCAGGACCATTATTTGTGTTTAATCCACCTAATCCTGAGCTGTTAGGAAATTGAGCATATCCTAATAAAGAAGAGTCTGTAAAGTTTACAGACCACATATTCATATATTTAGTAGGATCCCAAATAGTTTCAGGCTTTACAATACCATCTATATCTGCTGTAGACCAACTTTCTTGGCAAAGGTTTACACGATTTACACCATTAGATGCTGCACCGTTAGGGTCTTGTGTAGCAAGACAAAATTCTATTTCAACATCTACACCTGCATTGTAATTAGTTTCTCCAGCGCCAGGTGTTCCCATAAGGCGTCTAAAATCTTCGTTTAATACATCTACTTGAGATACAGCTTGTGCGTAAGAAATATTCTCAGATAATTCTCCGCCAGCAACATTAATAGGATCTCCATCATGTATAATGTGAATGACAACTGGTATGGTTAATACTGGTTGCTGTAAGCTAGTTAAAGCTTGATTCACTTTAAATTCTTCAATTTTTGGAGCTAGCCACTCTTCAAACTCTTCTTTAGAAATAGTTTGTTCTGGATAACGATTAGAAAGTTCTGTATCCATTTCTGTTGTTAAACAACGTACTAGTCCATTGGGACCTTTAACACCTTGCGGATCTTTCTGTGCCCATGCACTTAGACTAAGAATAAAGCAAAGCGAAAAACAGGCTAAACGAGTAAAGTTTTTCATAAATTTATAATTAAGTTAAGTTTATCAATCGGGGAAAGTACAAAATTTACGATAAATCACTAATAAAATCTTATTTTTAACATCTAAATATACAACATGAAATTTTTAATAGTCATTTTAGGATTCGTAACAATTGTTAATGGAGCTTGCGAAAGTGGTAAAAAAGCTACTGCAGAAACTGCTAAAGTGGAAACACAAAATAATTTGAAAAAGATTAGCTGGAGTGCCTATACAAGAGGAAAGCAAGAATTAATTTCTGTTACAGAAACTAGCTTGGTTGTAAATGAAAACGGAACAGTTACGAAAGAAAAGAATATTACTAGTGAAGATTGGAAAGCATTAAATAGCCTTGTTGAAAAATTAGATTTAAATGAAATATCTAATTTGGAAGCGCCTTCACAAAAACGATTTGCAGATGCAGACTTAGCTAGCAAAATTGAAATAAATTCAAATTCTGCCAGCTTTACATCGTCTGAGTTTGATAAGACACAACCGCCAAAAACACTTGTGCCGTTAACTAATATGATAAAAAACTTAGCGGGATATTAACCTAACCAAGTTTTAAAATCTAAAGCCTTACCAATAATTGATTTTAAGTCGGAAATGTTTACTCGGCTTTGCTCCATACTGTCTCTGTGACGTATTGTAACAGTTTGATCCTCTAAACTATCATGGTCTACAGTGATACAAAATGGTGTGCCGGCAGCATCTTGGCGTCTATAGCGTTTTCCTACTGCATCTTTCTCGTCATAAAGTACATTAAAGTCCCACTTAAGATCTTCAACAATTTGTTCTGCCAACTCTGGTAATCCATCTTTCTTCACTAACGGGAAAACGGCAACTTTTGTAGGTGCTAAAATAGAAGGAAGCTTTAATACTGTTCTAGAGTTTCCGTTACCTAAATCTTCTTCTACTAAAGACTTAGAAAGTACAGCTAAAAACATACGGTCTAAACCAATTGAGGTTTCGACTACATATGGTACATAATTCTCACCTAATTCTGGATCAAAAAATTGAAGCTTTTTGCCAGAATGCTCTTCGTGAGCTTTTAAATCGAAATCTGTTCTAGAATGTATGCCTTCTAATTCCTTAAAGCCAAAAGGAAAATCAAACTCTATATCTGCAGCAGCATTTGCGTAATGTGCTAGCTTTTCGTGATCGTGAAATCTATAATTTTCTTTTCCTAAACCTAATGATAAATGCCAATTAATTCTAGTTTCTTTCCAATGCTCGTACCATTTAAGTTCTTCTCCTGGACGTACAAAGAATTGCATTTCCATTTGTTCAAACTCACGCATTCTAAATATAAACTGTCTTGCAACAATTTCGTTTCTAAAGGCTTTTCCTGTTTGCGCAATACCAAACGGAATCTTCATGCGCCCAGACTTCTGTACATTTAAAAAGTTTACAAATATACCTTGTGCTGTTTCTGGTCTTAGGTATAAGTCTGTAGCCGTTTCTGCATCTGCGCCTAACTTTGTGCCAAACATAAGGTTAAACTGTCTTACGTCTGTCCAGTTTTTAGATCCCGAAGCAGGACAAGCAATGCCAAGCTCTTCGATTAAAAGCTTTACATCTGCTAAATCTCCATCTGTTAAGGACTTTGCAAGGCGTTCTAAAATTTCTTTCTGTTCTTGTCTGTATCTTAATACGCGTGGGTTTGTTGTTACAAACTCTTCTTCATTAAAAGCATCACCAAAACGTTTCTTAGCTTTTGCAATTTCTTTTTCGGCTTTTTGGTGTATTTTTTCTGCGTAGTCTTCAACTAAAACATCTGCACGGTAACGTTTTTTAGAGTCTTTGTTGTCTATCAAAGGATCGTTAAATGCATCTACGTGACCAGAAGCCTTCCAGGTAGTTGGGTGCATAAGTATAGCAGCGTCTAAACCTACAATGTTTTGATGCATTTGTACCATACTCTTCCACCAGTATTCTCTGATGTTTTTCTTCAGTTCAACTCCATTTTGACCATAGTCATAAACAGCGTTTAAACCATCATATATTTCGCTTGAACTAAAAATATACCCATACTCTTTAGCATGAGAAATTACATTCTTAAATGTTGTGTCTTGGTTTGCCATAGCGCAAAAATAGAAAGTTGATTATAAATACAATTCTGAAACCTTGAATATTTCAGAGATGGATAGATTATTTTAATGTAAAGGAAGTTGTTGCCAGTAAATCTGCATCCTGAAAAATATTAACCTGATAAACGCCAGAGATAATGTTATTCTCATCTGCATCAACAAGAATACAAATGTCTAACTCTTCATTTTCATAAAATACTTTAGTAGTAGCACTGTACATAAGAACTTTTTCTTCAAACATTTCTTGTTTGTTATCTCCAATAAGGTTGTTCTTAGGGTTTATAATTTGTGCGTATAATTTCTTTTCGCCAGGTTCTGCTATTAGGTTTTTAGCAATAGTAAAGCAGGTTCTTATTTTATCTGCTCTGCGATGCCTTTTTGTGTTAGCAATATCACCAGAGTTTTTAATGATAACACCTTCTGCAGATAATTTTGTAAGCTGCATTTTAGAACCAGCAGCAACTTTTTCGTTTAAAATTTCATTTTGCTGTACTAAAGAGTCAGTTAGTACAATGCGTTCTTTAAGTACAGAGTTTGTGCTGTCCACAGCTGTTGCTAATCTTTGGTTTTGTCTGCTTAAGCTGTCAACAGTTTTAAACAGTTTATCCTTTTCTCGTTCTAGTTTTTTAATTTGAGATCTAAAGCGACTAATAGCTGCATAATTTGTATTGTCTAATCCTTTAATGGAATCTAACAGGCGCTCAATACGCTGCTTAGCTTCATAAAGGTCTTTAGCCATGACATCATTCTTTGAAATTGCAGTATCGTATTTAATGATAAGTTCGCTAAGGTCTGACTCAAGATCTGCTTTTTCATTTTCCAGCCTAGAAATTGTTTGCTGGTTTTCATTGTAAAACTTCATGGTATAAACACCAAGTGCAATTATTCCTATAGTGAGTACCGCAGTAAGTATTTTTAATGCCTTGCTGTTCTTTTCTTCAGTCATTTATGATGATGGTTGCTTTATTAGGATGCTAAAAGTAATGAATTTAAGGTAAAGTTGTATTATTGTTATTGATGATAAACGATTTTATTCAGCTTTTATTTCCTAATGCATGTGTGGTCTGTAATGCAACTTTGCCTAAAGACCTTAATACGTTGTGTGTGGCGTGTAGTGACGACCTTCCTGAAGCTCCAATGTTTTACAATAGTCCAACTCAGGTTGAGAAAATGTTTTATGGAAGACTACCTTTGGAACATGGAGTTTCACTTTTAACCTTTGAGAAAAAAGGAACGACTCAAAAGTTAATGCATCAGCTTAAGTACAGAGGTGATGAGCAAATTAGCGAATACTTAGGTAAATGGATGGCTCAAAAGCTTTTAAAAACAGAATGGCATAAGACAATAACTGCAGTGGTTCCTGTACCAATACATCCTAAACGTAAAAAGAAAAGAGGTTACAATCAAGTTACATTATTTGGAAAAGCTATAGCATCTGCGCTAAACGTTCCTTACGAAGATCAAATTTTAATAAAAACAGGAATTACTAAGACTCAAGTGTTTAAGAAAAGAATTGCACGTTGGGGACAATTGGATAACACCTTAACAATTAAAGATTTAAATGTTTTAAAAGGACAGCACGTACTTTTAGTAGATGATATTATTACAACGGGTGCTACTATTGAAGCTTGTGGCGCTAAACTTTTAGAAACAGAAAACTTAAAACTTAGTGTGGCTACTATGGCAATTACATTATGACATCTCAAAATAGATAGTTAAAAAATGCGTTTCTTTGTCATGTATATTTACACGATTATGAGCGTTTTTTTTAGGTTTATTTTTACGGTTGTTTTGTTATCTGCTGTGTTAGTTTCATGTGCTAAACGTGGCTCGCCGTCTGGTGGAGATAAAGATGAGACACCTCCTAAGTTTGTGAAGGCAAATCCAGAACCATTTACCACAAACTTTAATGAAGATGAAATTAGAATATTTTTTAATGAATATGTTAAGCTTAAAAACTCTCAGCAGCAAATAGTAATTTCTCCACCAATAGATCCTGCACCATATATTACTCCTTTAGGAAGTCCTAATAAAGTGGTTAAGATTAACTTTAATGACTCTGTCTTAAAGCCAAATACGACGTACACGGTAAATTTTGGCAGAAGCATAGAAGACAATAATGAAGGTAATCCGCTTGAGTTTTTTAAATACATTTTTTCAACAGGAGCTTATATAGATTCATTAAAGCTTGAAGGCTCTGTTAAAGATGCATTTAAAAGAGTGCCAGAACAATTTATTACAGTTGCTTTATATGAGCTTAATGAAAACTACAAAGACTCTATTATTTATAATGAAATACCACGTTATATAACCAACACGTTAGACAGTGCAACAACATTTCAATTTGAAAATCTTAAAGAAGGCACCTATAAATTAGTAGCGTTTAAGGATAATAACAACAATTATAAATTTGAACCTAAAGTAGATAAGGTCGCATATTTACAAGACACTATAACTTTACCTACAGATAAAACCTATGAACTAACCGTTTTTAAAGAAGAACTCGATTTAAAATTTTTGAAACCTAAACAAATAGGGAAGCAACATATACTTTTTGGTTATGAAGGTAGGCCAAGCAATACTAATATAACATTGCTAACAGATACACCTGATAATTTTGAATATAGAGTATTAAAAGATAGAACTACAGATTCCTTACATTATTGGTTTAAACCCTTTTTAGAAGAAACAGATAGTTTGGTGTTTAAGGTTGAAAGCAGCACATATAATGATACGTTAATTACTCGATTTAAAGATCAGTTTGCAGATACTTTAGAAATAGCAAAAGCCGATAAAATAAATATATTATTAAATAAAGCTTTTACAGTAAGTGGCAATACGCCTTTAGCTTTAATAAATCCAGAGTTAATCTCTGTTGTAGATAAAGACACTTTAAACATCCCATTTGAAGCTTCTCTGGATACAATAAAGAATACTGTAAATGTAAATTTTGAACCTACAGAAAGTAATAGATACCAGATAACATTTCTACCTGAGGCTATAACAGATTTTTTTAACGCTACTAATGATAGTTTAAGTTATAGTGTGCCAACAAAAGAATTTTCAGATTATGGCGATTTATTCCTAACCGTTCAGAATGTAAAATCTTATCCAATAATTGCTCAGCTTTTAAACAATAAAGGTGAAGTTATTTATGAGAAATATAAAGAGACAGAAAGCGTTTTCGAGTTTACTAAAATAGACCCTAAAAAGTATTTTATTAGAATTATTTACGACATAAACGCTAACGGTTATTGGGATACCGGAAGTTATTTAGATAAAAGACAGCCAGAACCCGTAGTGTTTTATCCTGAAGAGATTGAAATTAGAGCAAATAGTGAAATTTACCAGACGTTTATTTTAAAGTAAACGCATCTCTATCCTGTAAAAACTTTAAATGAGATCTAGTCTTATTTATATGAGACTTTTCTAAGGTTACTGTTTGTAACAAGTCTGTCTCTAGTTCTTCTGATGATACTAGTTCACCTAGTGTATTGTAAACTGCTGAATGTCCAACATATTCATAGCCATTGCCGTCTAGGCCTATTCTATTTACACCTATGCAGTAACTAATATTTTCTATTGCTCTAGCTTTTAAAAGTGTATCCCAAGCGTGCGTTCTTATCTTAGGCCAATTGGCAACATAAATTAAAGCATCATAATCTTCTGTATTTCTTGCCCAAACAGGAAACCTTAAATCATAACACACCAACGGACAAATTTTCCACCCTAAATACTCAACAATTAAGCGTTCTTTTCCAGCATCATAAGTATGGTGCTCATTAGCAAGAGTAAATAAATGCTTTTTGTCATAGGTTTTAAAGCTGCCATCTGGGTATACAAAATAAAGTCTGTTGTAATAGTTCCCATTTTCATTTACAGCAACACTGCCAGTAATTGCAGCGTTTATTCTTTTTGCCCATTGTTGTAGCCAAGCTAAAGTTTCACCTTCAGAATTTTCTGAAGCCTGTTCTGCATTCATAGTAAAGCCAGTAGTAAACATTTCTGGCAACACCACTAAATGAGTATCTTTTAAACTTGTTAAAAGCGTATCAAAAAGAGAACGGTTCTCAATTGGGTTTTCCCAAGCTAAATGGGTTTGTATGATGGTAACATTTAGGGAGTCTTGCACAGCACAAGTGTTTTTAAATTCAGTTTAAATATAATAAACTAAAAACACTATTAACTAAATTGCTCTAGCTCTAGTTGTATTGTTTCCCAATCTTGCATGTAGGTTGTTAGTTTTTTCTTTTTTGCCTGGTAGTTGTCAAAGAAATTATCTTGAGCAATGGTTTTGTCGTAATTAAGCTCTAGTTCAAGATCTATAGCTTTAATTTCTTTCTCTAATTGGTTAATATTCTTTTCAACCTTGCTTAGTCTGTTAGAAAGCGACTTTACCTTTTTTTGGTCTTCGTAAGATTGTTTGTTGTCTTGAGAAGCAGCAGTATCATCTGTATTTTTAGAAGCTGTAGGTTGCTTGTCTCTTTTTTCGACAGCACGCATATCTTCAACCTTTCGTTCACTTAAGTAATAGTCTATATCTCCTAGGTATTCTTTTATCCTATGATCTTTAAACTCATAGATAGAAGATGTGAGTCCTTGCAAAAAGTCTCTATCGTGAGAAACTAAAAGTAATGTGCCTTCAAAATTTTCTAAAGCATCTTTTAAAACATTCTTAGATTTAATGTCTAAGTGGTTTGTTGGCTCATCCATAACCAAGACATTAAAAGGTGATAAAAGCATTTTGGCTAATGCTAGCCTGTTACGTTCACCTCCAGAAAGTACACGAACGTATTTATCTACTTCTTCACCTCTAAATAAGAATGACCCTAAAATGTCTCTTACTTTGGTGCGGTTTTTTTCATTAGCAGCATCTTCCATAGTTTGGAGTACTGTTTTAGTGCCGTCTAAATAATCTGCTTGGTTTTGGGCAAAATATCCTATCTGTACATTATGTCCAAGCTTTAAATGACCCTGATGAGAAATCTCATCGACTATAATTTTTGCTAATGTGGTTTTTCCTTGTCCGTTTTGACCTACAAATGCTATTTTACTTTCACGCTCTACAAGTAAATCTATATTCTTAAGTACTTGTTTGTCGCCGTAACTTTTTGAAATGCCTTCTGCTTCAATTACAACTTTTCCTGGTCTTACAGAAACAGGGAAGCTAACAGTCATAACAGAGTTGTCATCTTCATCTACCTCAATACGCTCAACCTTGTCTAATTTTTTAATTAGAGATTGTGCCATTGTAGCTTTAGATGCTTTTGCTCTAAATTTTTCAATTAGCTTTTCGGTGTGCTCAATTTGTTTTTGTTGGTTTTTTTGAGTGGCCAACTGTTGTTCACGTAACTCTTTACGTTGTACTAAGTATTTTGAATAGTAGGTATTGTAGTCGTAAATCTTACCTAAAGATATTTCAATAGTCCTATTAGTCACATTATCTAAAAACATCTTATCGTGAGAGACTACGACCGCAGCTCCAGAAAACTGTTTTAAGAAAGATTCAAACCATAGAATACTTTCTATATCTAAGTGGTTTGTAGGCTCATCCAGAAGCATGATGTCATGGTTTTGCAATAAGAGCTTTGCCAGCTCTATACGCATACGCCAACCTCCAGAAAAGGTGTCTGTTTTTTTGTTGAAATCTTCTCGTTTAAATCCTAATCCTTGTAAGATGCGCTCTGTATCTCCTTGATAATTATAACCACCAATTATTTCATATTGATGTTGTATATCATTAAGATCTATCATTAACTGCTCGTAACCTTGACTTTCGTAATCTGTACGTTCAGCAAGCTGTGTGTTAATGTCGTCTATTTGTTTTTCGAGGCGCTTTATCTCTTCAAAAGCTTGATAAGCCTCTTCTAATACAGTTCGGCCTTCTACAAAATCTATATCCTGTCTAAGAAATCCAATGCTTATGTCTTTCTCAATTGCAATTTGACCAGTGTCTGGTTCTAAATCTTTTGATAAGATTTTGAGCATTGTAGATTTTCCGGCGCCATTTTTACCAACTAAACCTACGCGATCTCCCGCATTAAGCCTAAAAGTTATGTCCTCGAAAAGGAATTCGCCTTGAAATGATATAGATAATTCGTGAATGTTAAGCATAGCCGTGCAAAGATGATTATTTTTGTATTGTAAATCAAAAGGGAATGAAACTATTTAAAGGCACAAAGATCTATTCTATTTTAGGAGGCGTTTGCCCTGTTTGTCATGAGGAATCTATGTACAAGGAACCTAACCCGTATAAGATTACAAAAATCATGCATATGCACGAGCGTTGCTCTAATTGTGGTACAAAATATAAAATAGAACCATCCTTTTTTTATGGCGCTATGTATGTAAGTTACCCGGTTGGTATTGCATTTGCAACAGCTGCATTTGTAATAGCATATTATATGCTTAACGTAAGTTTACTAAACTCATTCTTTGTAATTGTTGCTACAATGATTGTTTTTATGCCTTTAATAATGCGTTTGTCTAGAAACATCTGGATTAATTTTTTCTTTAGCTACGATAAACAAAAAGCAAAACACTAATGGATATTAAGATTACCATTATAGATAGAGAAGGTGAAGCTCATGTGGTAGATGCGCCTACAGACATGAATATGAATCTTATGGAGGTTTGTAAAATGCATGAATTGCCAGTTGAAGGAACTTGTGGTGGTATGGCAATGTGTGCTTCTTGCCATTGCTATATCTTAGACAAAGCACACGTCTTACAAGAAAAAAGCTATGATGAAGAAGATATGCTAGATCAAGCGTTTTTTGTTGAAGATAATAGTAGGTTAGGCTGCCAGATACCTATCACAAAAGAGTTGGATGGTATGGAAATAAAATTGGCACCTCAAGCAGACTAATGTCGTCGGTTTTAAATTCTGTATTTTTATATCCTTAAAACTAACATTATGGCCTCAATTTTCACTAAAATTATAAATGGAGAAATACCGTCTTACAAAATTGCAGAAGATGAAAATTTCTTTGCATTTTTAGATATTAACCCAAATGCTAAAGGTCACACACTTTGTATTCCTAAAAAGGAAGTTGATAAAGTTTTCGACTTAGATGAAGAAACGTACAATGGGTTAATGTCATTCTCTAGAAAAGTAGCAATTGCTCTTGAAAAAGCTATTAACTGCAAGCGTGTTGGTGTAGCGGTGATAGGGTTGGAGGTTCCTCATGTTCATGTGCACCTTATACCTTTAAATTATATGAAAGAGATGACCTTTAAACATAAAGTCTCTTTGGAAAAAGATGAGTTTATAGATATTGCAGAACGTATAAGAACTTTCCTGTAATGTCTGCTGAAAAATTTCCGTTAACCCTAACCTTAAGGATAGATTGGAGTGAAACAGATGCTTATAAGCATGTAAATAATGTAACATTCATTAAATACATGCAATCTGCTAGAGTTAATTTCTGGGAAGAAACAGGACTTGCAACTTACCATACAGATACTAATAAAGGACCAATGTTGGTCTCTACAAAATGTGATTTTAAACAACAATTAACCTATCCAGGAAACGTAATTATTAAAACAAGGGTTACTCATATAGGCACTACAAGTTTTAGTTTAGAACACTATATTTTAAATGAATCAAATCAAGTTAGTGCCATAGGTCAAGATGTAGCTGTATGTTTTGATTTTAATACTCAAAAAACCTTTGAAATTCCAGATTGGTTGCGTGAAAAGATGGAAGAGTTCTTCTAATCTTTACACCATAGCAATAAACGCGTAGGCTGCTATACCACCTAAGGCAACTAAACTTAAGCCAATAGCTATATATAAATTTTTTGAAGGCTTAAAATAAGAAGGTTTTGGAGGTGATGCCTTTCTTTGGTATTCATATACACGCTCAATATCTTCATCCCAATCAACAGGAAAAATTTGCTGATTACATGTATTGCAGAATAACGTACTAGTTACTTCGTCTGTACGTTTGTTGTACCACATTGTCTTTAAGTGCTTTTGTTTAAAGGTAACCTGCAGGCCATCTCTTGAAAAACATTTAGGGCAATGATTATTTAGCGGAGCTTCTCGTAATGTTGAAAATAATTCTTTCATAGCTGTTAACTGCAACAATAGTTGACTTATACTTTTCTCAATTTTATGCCAAAGGTAGTACCTTTTCCGAGATCACTTTTTAAAACTTTAATGTTTCCATTGTGGTATTCTTCAATAATACGTTTTGCAAAAGATAATCCTAATCCCCAACCTCTTTTTTTGCTGGTATAACCGGTTTCAAAAACCTTTTTAAATTTACTTTTAGGAATTCCTTTGCCAGTATCAGAAATTTCGATCTTCACTACTTTTTGATCTTCAATAAGACGAAGAGAGAGTTGCCCTTTTCCTTTCATAGCATCTATAGCATTCTTAACTAAATTTTCAATAGTCCAACTAAACAGAGGTTCATTTAGCATAACCTCGATTGAGCTATTAGGAATCTCACTTTTAAATTCAATTAATTTAGAGCTTCTGTTTTTTAAGTAGCCAAAAGTTTCTTCGGTTACTTTAACAATATCGACCTTGGATAGGGTTGGCTTACTACCAACTTTACTAAATCTGTCTGTAATAACTTTTAGCCGTTCAATATCCTTTTCTATCTCCTCAATATACTCAGGATTAACATGTTCGGTTTTTAAAATTTCTGTCCAGCCTACTAATGAGCTTAATGGCGTACCAATTTGGTGTGCGGTTTCTTTGGCCATTCCTGCCCATAATTTGTTTTGCTCACTTGATCGTGCAGTTCTGTAAAAGAAATAGATAACTCCTATAAGTAATAACAAGAATACTATTAATGCTAGAGGATAGTATTTTAAGCGATTTAAAGTAGGACTGTTGCCATAATACACATATTGAATTTCGCCATCGCCTAAATTTACTTTTATAGGGTCATTTTCAGACTTCATTTCTAAAAGTATACGCTGCATACGATCTGGGTTGCTTTCATCTTCTTCAGAAATATTTGCAGACTGCATAATGTTACCGTTGCCATCTGTGTTTATAGATGGTATTGTAACGTTGCTTGTTACAATTTCTGTAACTAAATCTAGGTTGGCGCCATCATTAGGATTTTCTATATCAAAACTTATAAATTCTTCTAGAGCCATTGCCCAGATTCGCATTTTATTACGCTCATCATTTTTTAGCTGCTGAAAAAATAAAGAGGCATTAAAAAAGATAAGGCCAATAAACACTAAGGCAGAGACAAGAATAAGCCAGCGTTGTATATTACGTTCGTTAGAAAAGTTCATAGTTGATTAAAAAGACCAAGTTACTTATAAACGTGTTCACATCAAATTATTGTGTGTTCGGTTTTAAAACGCATTTGCAATTGTTACCTTTGCCGTATGGAGAACATCTTGTCTATAGACCCTAAAAATGAAACTGTTGGTACAGTTCATGGCCACTTACTAAGTGCCATTAGTCCACGTCCAATTGCATTTGCAAGTACTGTAGATGCTCAAGGAAGACCAAATTTATCTCCATTTAGTTTTTTTAATGTCTTTGGTGCAAATCCGCCAATAGTTATTTTCTCTCCTGCAAGACGAGTAAGAGGTAACACCACTAAGCATACCTTAGAGAATGCTAAAGAAGTAGATGAGGTTGTTATCAATATTGTAAATTATAATATGGTGCAACAAATGTCTCTTAGTAGTACAGAGTATGCAGAAGGTGTAAATGAATTTGAAAAAGCAGGACTTACAATGCTTAAAAGTGACTTGGTTAAACCGTTTAGGGTAGCAGAGTCTCCAGTACAGTTAGAATGCAAGGTAAAACAGATTGTTGAAACCGGAACTGAAGGTGGCGCAGGTAACCTTATTATTTGTGAAGTAGTGAAAATACATATTAATAAAAATGTGTTAGATGAAAATGGAAGCATAGATCAACATAAAATTGATACTGTAGCTAGAATGGGTGGTAATTGGTACTCTAGGGCAAATATGGGAATGTTTGAAGTTGAAAAACCACTTCGTACACTCGGAATTGGAGTAGATAATTTACCGCAAACTATTAGAGAAAGTAAAATTTTAACCGGTAATGATTTAGGTAGACTTGGTAATGTTGAAACGCTACCAACTAAAGAATTAATTGAAGATTATATTATAAAAAATAGCTTAGGAGAGTTTGTGAAAAATGCAACAGTAGAAGATTTGCACAAGCAAGCCAAGCAACATTTAGAAAACAATAACACCACAAATGCGTGGTATATTTTATTAGCAAAATAACAGAAGAAGATGGAAGTACAAGGAACAGTTAAGTTAATTAACGACACACAAACATTTGGTAGCAATGGCTTTAGAAAAAGAGAGATTGTTGTTACTACAGAAGAGCAATATCCTCAACATATAATGATTGAGTTTGTTCAAGACAAAACTAATTTGTTAGATAACTTTAATGTTGGACAACAGGTAAAAATTAGTATTAACTTAAGAGGTCGTGAGTGGGTAAACCCTCAAGGAGAAACTAAGTACTTTAACAGTATTCAAGGTTGGAGAATAGAAAACTTGCAGCCGCAAAACAATGCAGGTTCTAGTAATGCAGCTCCAATGCCACCAGTTGATGAATTTGAGCCAGCTGGAAACAATTTAAATCAAGATGATCACGATGATTTACCGTTTTAATACGATAAATTAAAGTTGTTTATAAGTAAGACACCCAAAGCATTTTGTAGTGCTTTGGGTATTTTTTATATTTTTATTTGTCGTTCTATCTGTTGTTCTAAAGAGATAAATGTTTCTGTTCTGGATACTCCAGAAATAGCTTGTATTTCTTTATTTAAAACCTCCATTAAATGGGAGTTGTCCCGACACAGAATTTTAAGAAAAATAGACCAGTTTCCGGTGGTGTAATGGCACTCTATTACTTCTGGTATCGCCTCTAGCTGTTTCACAGCCTTTGGGTTACTCATAGCTTTATCTAAAAACACCCCAATAAAAGCCATTGTATGATAACCTAGAACTTTAGGGTTTATGACAAATTTAGAACCAGCAATAAGCCCACTTTTTTCTAATTTTCGTAGTCGCTGATGAATTGCAGCACCACTAATACCAACATTTCTTGCAATTTCTAAAATAGGTGTACGCGCATCGGAGATTAAAGAGCGAAGTATTTTTTTATCAATACCATCAATAACAACTTGTTCGTTTTTTAGTTTCATCAGCTTTCAGTTTAAAACCGAAATATAAGAATTAATTAAAAAACATTATGCAGAAACGCCATCTGGATTATAACCTAAATATTTTCTTTCTGTTTCTTTAAAGGTAATTCCGTGCTCTTCCAGTTCTTTTAAAATTGGTTCATATACCTCTTTAGTAATTGGTATTTGAACACCAGGCGTGGTAATTTCTTTATTTAATATTTTTAGTGCTGCTATAGCTACTGGTAAGCCAACTGTTTTAGACATAGCAGTATAGGTTTGATCTTGCCCCAAAGCTACCATTGTTGAGTCTATTTGATGTTTTTTGCCATCTAACTCAAAGCCAAACTTATGATACATAACAATCATATCCTTATCATCTGGTGCTAAAGACCATTTTTCCATTAGAATCTTCTGAAGAATTTGGGCAGGTGTAGCACTTTTTAATCCTATTTTCTTTTTGTCGTTAAATAGGTCAAGCTCTAATAATTTATCCCACATAATATCATCTTGATCTATCTTAAGACTATGTCTCATTTTTAGCTCTACAGAATCTGATGGAGAATACGGAAGAAAAGAGTTAACAAACTCTCTATAACTCATATCCATAGTGTCTTCCATGGTATAGCTATCGTCTGTCATACCAAGTTGAACAAACATATTCCAGGCTTTACTAAATCCTACGCGACGCATAGTTCCTCTATATAATGTAAGAGCGTCTTCTAATTTATAAATACTTCTATATTTTAAAGAGTTTCTATTGGCATAAGCTTCAAACCTGCCATACCCATCAACTTCTAAAAATTCTGTTCTTCTAAAAAGTTTATTATAAGGGATGTATTTATATTGGCCTTCTTGAATAAACTCTGCAACACCACCTTGGCCGGCCACAACAACATTTCTGGGATTCCAGGTAAACTTATAATTCCATAAATTGTTATCACTTTCTGGAGCCACTAAGCCTCCTGTAAAAGATTCAAACAACAGCATTTTTCCGCCTTTGTCTCTTATTCTGTCAATTACCTGCATAGCACTCATATGGTCTATACCTGGATCTACACCTATTTCATTCATAAACACCAACCCTTTATTTATTGCAGATTGGTTTAAGCTTTCCATTTCTTGGCTTACATAAGATGCGGTAACCATATGTTTTCCAAAGGTTATACAGTCTTTTGCAACTTCAATATGATAGCGTGCAGGAAGCATAGATATAACAAGGTCTACTTGATCTATTGCTTCTTGTCTGTTTTTTTTGTTGAAGACATCAAGAGTTATAGCTTTGGCATGTTTATGATTTCCTATAGCTTTTTGAGCATTAGCTACATATAAATCTCCTACAGTAATTTCTAATTGTTCTTTCTCTGCATGATCTAACAAGTAAGACATTAAATAACTTGTAGATTTTCCTGCTCCTATAATTAATATTTTACGCATTTAGTTTAGTTGGTTAGATTTGTAGTAAGACGAAAGTAATGAATTGGCTACAACCTAAAAAATTTAAACATGGATAAAAGATTTCTTATTGCAGGCTCATTTTTTGGACTAACAGCTGTAATTATAGGTGCTTTTGGAGCTCACGCTTTGCAAAAAGTATTAGATGTGGCACAATTAAATACATTTGAAACAGGAGTGAAATACCAAATGTATCATGCATTACTTTTAGTATTTTTAGGATTGTTTAGTGTAAAGGCATCTAAATCTAAAACTGTATTGCTTTGGTTATTAATTATAGGAGTAATTTTATTTTCTTGGTCAATTTTTGGACTGGCTACAAATAGCTTGACAGACTTTAATTTTAAAAGCATCGCAATTTTAACACCATTAGGAGGTACATTGCTCATAACAGCTTGGGCACTCATATTTTACAAAGCATTAACGTTAAAAAATCAATAAATAGAATTTAATTCTCTTGGTTAGGAGTGATTTCTGTACTTTTGCTTTATAAACAAAACACAACTTCAAAACCTAGTTATGGTTACAAATACCAACACTACGAAATCGATTTCGCTAGAACCTTACGGAATCAAGGACACAACGACCCATTATCAACTTACGCCATCACAATTACATGAGACAGCAATAGCAAACGGCCAAGGCCAAGAAGCTAGCAGCGGTGCTCTTGCAATTAACACTGGTGAGTTTACTGGGCGTTCTCCTTTAGACCGTTTTATCGTTAAAGACGATGTTACTAAAGATGAGATTTGGTGGGGAAATATAAATATCCCTTTTGATGCAGATAAGTTTGATGCACTTTATGATAAAGTCACAGATTACTTATCTGGAAAAGAAGTTTTTGTGCGAGATAGCTACGCTTGTGCAGATGAAAAATATAAATTAAATATTCGTGTTGTAAACGAATATCCTTGGAGCAATATGTTTGCCTATAATATGTTTTTAAGACCTTCAGAAGATGAGCTTAAAAACTTTAAAGAAGAATGGCTTATTGTAAATGCACCAGGTTTTATGGCAGATCCTGAAGTAGATGGAACACGCCAGCACAACTTTGCAATTTTAAATTTTGGAAAGAAAATAGCGCTTATTGGTGGTACTGGATATACAGGTGAAATTAAAAAAGGGATTTTCTCTGCGCTTAATTTTATATTGCCAGTACAAAAGGAAACTTTACCAATGCACTGTTCTGCTAATGTAGGAGAAGATGGAGATACTTCAATCTTTTTTGGTCTTTCTGGAACAGGTAAAACAACATTGTCTGCAGATCCTAATAGAAAACTTATTGGAGATGATGAGCACGGCTGGACAAAAGAAGATACCATCTTTAATTTTGAAGGCGGTTGTTATGCAAAGGTTATAAACCTCTCAAAAGAAAACGAACCAGATATTTATAATGCAATTAAACCAGGAGCTATTCTTGAAAACGTTGTGTTAGATGAAAATGGTGATGTAGATTTTGCTGATACTAGCATTACTCAAAATACAAGAGTTAGTTACCCAATTTATCATATAGATAATATTCAGGAGCCTTCAATAGGGAAGAATCCTAAAAACATATTTTTCTTAACCGCAGATGCTTTTGGTGTACTGCCTCCTATTAGTAAGCTATCTCCAGGTCAAGCTGCTTATCACTTTATTAGTGGTTATACGGCAAAAGTTGCTGGTACAGAAGCTGGTGTAGATGAACCGATGCCATCGTTCTCTGCGTGTTTTGGAGCACCATTTATGCCATTACACCCGACACGTTATGCAGAAATGCTAAGTCAGAAAATGAAAGATTCTGGTGTAAATGTTTGGTTGGTAAACACAGGTTGGACTGGCGGTCCTTACGGTGTTGGAAAACGTATGGCTTTAAAGTATACTAGAGCTATGATTTCTGCTGCTATGGATGGTTCTTTAGAAGAAGCAAACAAAGATAACTACCACACACACTCAGTATTTGGCGTTAAACAACCAAGAACTTGTCCTAACGTGCCAACAGATGTTTTAAGTCCTCGTAAGACTTGGAATAATGATGAAGGCTACTACAAAAAGGCTTATACTTTAGCAGAAAGCTTTAGACAGAACTTCTTGAAATTTGAAGAGTACGCTAATGAAGAAATATTAGCAGGCGCTCCAAACGTTAAGTAAAGCTCAATTAAGTAAAACAAAAAACCCGATGATATTTTTATCATCGGGTTTTTTTATGTTTAAAAGTTAGTGAAGTAATTACTTCTTATTAACTTCTGTAATGTATTTTTTTAAAGCCATTGTCATAGATGGTGTTTCTGGTGAAGGTGCTTTAATGTTTACCTTTAAGCCGTGATCTTCTGCAGCTTTAATTGTAGTGTTTCCAAAAACAGCAATGCGTGTATTGTTTTGCTGATAATCTGGAAAGTTTTCAAATAAAGACTTTATACCGCTTGGGCTAAAGAATACTAAGATGTCATAAAATACATCTCTTAAATTAGAAAGGTCACTAACTACAGTTTTGTAGAAAATAGCTTGTTTCCAAGAAACACCAAGTTCATCTAATGTTTCAGGAACCATAGGTTTTAGCATATCTGAAGAAGGTAATAAAAACTTCTCGTTTTTATGTTTCTTAATAAGAGGAGTTAACTCTTGAAATGTTCTTTTACCTACATAGATTTTTCGTTTTCTATACACTACATATTTTTGTAGGTAATAGGCAACAGCTTCACTTTGGCAAAAATACTTAAGAGAATCTGGTACAGTATATCTTAATTCTTCAGCTATTCTGAAAAAATGATCTACTGCATTTCTACTAGTAAGGATAATTGCTGTGTAATTCTTTAGATCAACCTTTTGTTGTCTTACATCTTTAGAAGAGACGCCTTCAACATGTATAAAAGGAATAAAATCTATTTTTACTTTTTGCTTTTCCTCAAGCTCAAAGTAAGGTGAATTTTCTATTTTAGGTTCAGGTTGGGAAACCAAAATTGTTTTCACTTTCATAGACGGTGTTTAAATACGTTAATTCAAAATCGTTACTACTTTATATAGAATAAAATAGGGGGCAATTTCAAGTGCGCAAAGATATAAAATAAAATAGAATAAATTATTGAAAATTAGAAGTCCCTTTTTTCTATAATATTTTAAGATAAATAATAGGTTAATTATTAAAAATGCAACGGAAATTATTAAAAACGCGTAACCTCCTAAAAGATGCGTATATACGTCTATAATACACAGTGGAAATATAGCAAGTGCTAAATAATGTCTGTGGCTAAACTTGAAGAATAGGTAATCCTCGATAATGTTTTCCATTAAAAAAAGATTAGCCAACATTTTCTCTGCAAAATACTTTACAAGCATTAAAACGCCAAAACCAAATACTACCTGAATAAAAAAAATAAATTCCCGAGTAAGTAATTCAGGATAATGATCTCTTGCAATAAGATTTAAAACAATACCAGCAACCAAACAGTTAAATGTGAACAGTAATGTATTAAAAAGAAAACTTAATTTATGTTCGTTCTTTTTTATGATGAAATATCTTGGCTCTATAGGTAATGCTAAAAACCTTAAAAAACGTTCTTCATATAATATCTTACAAAGACAAATAAGGCCAAGACATATCATTATAGATGCTGTGATCCATAAATTTGTGGGTTCTTGAAGTGGAATTGCCTGTAAATCTTTCATTGTTGCAAAAGTAATGTAATGAAAAAGACTATTGCAATTTCTTAGATGTTTACGGTAGTTATTTTAAGTACATTTGCAAAAAAAAAAGCTTTTTTGAAAAGTTTAGTCATTATACCAACTTACAATGAGAACCTTAATATAGAAAGGTTGTTGCGTAACATTTTTTCTCAACAAAGAAAATTTGATGTGTTGGTGGTAGATGACAATTCACCAGACGGTACTGCAGCTACAGTTAAGTTTTTAATGGAAGAGTTTCCAGATCAATTATTTATTGAGGAGCGCCAAGGAAAACTAGGTTTAGGAACAGCATACATACATGGCTTTAAGTGGGCGCTTAAAAGAGATTACAATTTAATCTTCGAAATGGATGCAGACTTTAGTCACAACCCAAACGATTTACACAGACTGTATAATGCTTGTGTAAAACAGCAGGCAGATCTGGCTATAGGTTCTCGTTATGTTACAGGAGTTAATGTTGTAAACTGGCCTATGTCAAGAGTTTTGCTTTCCTACATTGCTTCAAAGTATGTAAGGTTCATTACTGGTATGAATATTCATGATACTACAGCAGGATTTGTTTGTTATACAAGAAATGTACTTGAAACGATAGATTTGGATAAGATTGCTTTTGTAGGCTATGCATTTCAAATAGAGATGAAGTTTAAGGCCTATTTAAAAAAGTTTAAAATAGTTGAGGTTCCTGTCATTTTCACAGACCGAACTAAAGGAGAATCAAAAATGAGTGGCAATATTATATATGAAGCTGTTTTTGGGGTATTTAAAATGAAGTTTAAAAGCCTGTTTAAAAAATAACAATGGATAAGATTTTAATAAAGAATGCACATATTGTTTCAGACGGTAAAATCCTTTTAGGAGATGTTTACATAGAGTCTGGTATTATTAAAGAAGTTGCAGATCACATAAGTGCAAAATCTCCAGATGTAAATGTTTTCGATGCAGAAGGAAACTACCTTTTGCCAGGAGTTATAGATGATCAAGTTCATTTTAGAGAGCCAGGTCTTACTCAAAAAGAAAACATACACACAGGCTCTAAAGCTGCTGTGGCTGGAGGTATTACATCATTTATGGAAATGCCAAATACCAATCCTCAAACTACAACTATTGAAAAGCTTGAGGAGAAATTTGAGATAGCAGCAAAAACCTCTTATGCAAACTATTCATTTATGTTTGGTGGTACTAATGACAATTTAGATGAAATTGTTAAGGTTAACCCTAAGACAACAGCTGCTTTAAAATTATTCCTAGGATCATCAACAGGTAATATGCTTGTAGATGATGAAACTGTTTTAGAAAAAATATTTAAAAATAGTCCTTTAATGATTTGTGCTCATTGTGAAGATGAAGATACAATTAAAGCAAATTTGGCCACATATACAGAACGCTATGGTGATGATATTCCAATTGAGTTTCATCCTATAATTAGGTCTGAAGAAGCTTGTTATAAATCATCTTCTAGAGCTGTAGAATTAGCTAAGAAAACCGGCGCTAAATTACACGTGTTTCACGTTTCTACCGCAAAAGAACTGGAGTTGTTCGACTCTAAAAAGCCATTAAAAGATAAAAAAATAACAGCAGAGGTTTGTATACATCACCTTTGGTTTAATGATAGCGATTATGACGCTAAAGGCACACTAATAAAATGGAATCCTGCTGTAAAGACTAAAAAAGATCAAGATGCACTTTTAAAAGGGTTGTTAGATGGTAAGTTAGATGTTTTAGCTACAGACCACGCACCTCACACTAAAGAAGAAAAAAAGAACCCTTATACAAAAGCACCAAGTGGTGGTCCTTTGGTACAACATGCATTACCGGCAATGCTTGAATTTTATCATGAAGGTAAAATTTCACTAGAGAAAATTGTAGAGAAAATGTGCCATAATCCAGCAATACTTTTTGATATTGAACAAAGAGGGTATATAAAAGAAGGATATAAAGCAGATTTAGTAATGGTAGATCTAAATGCACCTTGGACAGTGCAGGAAGACAACATCTTTTCTAAATGTGGTTGGTCTCCTTTTGAAGGCTCTACGTTTAGATCACGTATTACTCACACATTTGTAAATGGTAATCTGGTATATAAGAATTTTAGACATTATGACGTTTTAAAAGGTGAACGTTTAACTTTTGACCGTTAATGAAATATAAACTCATCATATTATGTGCTGCTCTGGCAGTGTCTTGCCAATCTATAGAGCGTTCCTCTAAGCCAGACAAGCTTATTGCCGAAGATAGGATGGTAGATATATTTTACGACTTAAGTTTAATTGAAGCATCAAAGCGTTTAGGAAATCATGATGTAGATGTAAAAGAGTTAGACCTTAATACATTTATATATGAGAAGTATGATATAGATAGTGCACAACTTGTTCAAAATACAACGTACTATTCAGATAACATACCCAAATTTAAAAGTGTTTTTGCACGAGTAGAAAACCGCTTAAAAGTCTTGAAAACAGAATTAGATTCTCTTAGGTCTAAAGAAAACAGAAAAAAAGACTCCTTAAAAAGAGCTGCGGAAAATGTTAGAAAAGACTCGCTTTCCAGTTCTTTAGAAATTGCTAAAAAGTTAAATTCAAAAATTTCTAATTCAGAAGGTAGAGACCGCAATTAGTAGTGTGCTGCAGTATCTTTGATACTTTCATCTATTAATTTAAAATTATAATTTAAGGCATCTTTAAGTTTGTTGTTTGAGTAAACACTTTTGCTAAAAACACCTTTTATAGAGTCGTAGGTTATAGTTTTTTTAGTGTTAAAAAGTGTATGTCCTATACTTTGAAACGCCCAACCCATAAATACCATCCAAGACTCAAGTGTCTTTTTTGGTGGTTGTTTTTGTAAGGCATTTGCTATTTTATTTACAACACTATCAAAACGCAGACTTTCCGAAACCAGTATGTAGCGTTCTTTTTGATAATCGCTTTCCATTAAAGAAATCATAGGTTTTACAACATCAAAGACATCTACAAATCCTGTGGTGAGAATAGGTGTGTATTTTAAGCCATTGGCAACTTTTGTAAATAAAAGACCACTTCCAGATTTCCAATAACCAGGACCAATAACAACACCAGGATTAACTATTACAACATGTAATCCTTCTTGAGAGCCGCGCCAAACTTCCATTTCACCACCATATTTAGACCAAGCATAATGAGAATGAGATAATTCTGGGTTCCAAACAGTATCTTCTGTTATAGGCTTATCGTTAATAGTAGACCCTATAGCAGCTATTGAGCTTACATGACAAAGCTTTTTAATATCATGGTGTAAGCATAGGTTAACAACATTTGCTGTGCCTTCAATATTTATACGACGCATGATTTTGGCGTCTCTCACATCATATGATATAAAGCCAGCGCAATGATATACATGCGAAATACCTTTAAAAGCTTCAGACAAAAGTGGTATATCAAGTATATTTGCTTCTACCCAATCTATTTTTTCAAATAGCTTTTCTGCTTGTTCTTCATCATACAATTTAAAAACAGACAATACGTGTTCTAAGTTACTGTCCTGTCTGTGTATGGCTCTTATAGTCTCGGTTGAGTTTTGTAAAAGCTGAAATAATAAATGAGAACCTACTAAGCCTGTTCCTCCTGTAACTAAAATCATATTTCGAAGATAGTTTTTCTCCACCTAACAATGCGTTATCGAAATTGGATTTTTATCTTTGTCTCCTTAAAAAAATTATATAATGAAGACCAATTTTGTAGCCGAAATGACTTGGAGAGGTATGTTGCATGATGTTATGCCAGGTACTGAAGAACAACTTTTAAAAGAACCAACTGCGGCTTATATTGGATTTGATCCTACTGCAGACTCGTTACACATAGGGAGTTTAGTGCAAATTGTAATCTTAATGCACTACCAACGCGCTGGGCACATTCCTATTGCGCTTGTAGGTGGTGCTACAGGCATGATTGGTGATCCTTCAGGAAAATCTGCAGAACGTAATTTGCTAGATGAAGAAGCATTAGCTAAAAACGTAGCAGGAATAAAAGAGCAACTGTCTCGCTTTTTAGACTTTAGTGAAAATTCTGAAAATAAAGCAGAGCTGGTAAATAATTACGACTGGATGAAAGATTTTAGTTTTATAGAGTTTGCTAGAGATATAGGAAAGCATATTACCGTAAACTATATGATGGCTAAGGATAGCGTGAAAAAACGCTTAAGTTCTGAGTCTACTGTAGGAATGAGTTTTACAGAGTTTACCTACCAATTATTTCAAGGCTATGATTTTCTTCACCTTTATAGAGAGAAAAATTGTTTGTTACAATTAGGAGGTAGTGACCAATGGGGAAATATTACCACAGGTACTGAGTTGGTGAGACGTGTGGCTGGAGGCAAAGCTTATGCTATGACATCTCCATTGTTAACTAAAGCAGATGGTACAAAGTTTGGAAAAACTGAAGGAGGTAATGTTTGGTTAGATAAAAACAGAACATCGCCTTATAAATTTTACCAATATTGGGTAAATGCAACAGATGAAGATGCAGAAAATTTCATTAAAATCTTTACATTTTTAAGTCAGGAAGAAATTTCAGAGTTGGTTTTAAAACATAATGAGGCTCCACATTTAAGACTATTGCAAAAAACTTTAGCAGAGCATGTAACTAAAATGGTACACGGTCAAGAAGATTTAGACAATGCAATTAAAGCGAGTCAAGTTTTATTTTCAAAAACCTTTAAAAACGATATTTCACAATTAGATGAAGCAACGTTTTTAGATGTGTTCGAAGGTGTGTCTCAAACTGAAATCTCTAAAGCTAAATTAGAAGAAGGTTTAGATATGATTGCAGCACTCTCTGCAGAAACTAACTTCTTAAAGAGTAATGGTGAAGCAAGAAGAGCTTTAAAAGCAAATTCTGTTGCTGTAAATAAAGAAAAGGTAACAGAAGCCTATACACTTACTACAGATGATATTATTAATGATAATTATGTGATATTAAATGTAGGTAAGAAGAATACCTATATTTTAAAAGTAAGCTAAGAAATACTAATTCTTTAAATAACTCATTTGAAAGCAGCCACTGTTAAACAACTAAAAGACGAATTGGAGATGCGCTCTCCAGTGGAGTTAATGCAGTTAACATTGAGGCTTTCTAAATTTAAGAAAGAAAATAAAGAACTGCTTACTTATTTGTTGTTTGAAGCTGCAGATGAAGAAGAGTATATTAAAGAAATAAAAGTTGAGGTAGACGAAGCTTTTTCAGAAATTAATACGTCTCGAGGTTATTTTATAAAGAAGGGAATCCGGAAAATATTAAAACGACTTAAAACTTATATTCGCTATTCTGGCAAGAAAGAGACAGAAGCAGAGTTGTTAATATATTTCTGTAAGAAGATGAAAACATTTTCTCCTTCTGTATTTAAGAATAGAGTTTTAGCAAACACATATGAGCGGCAATTAACTATGGCATTAAATGCAATAGATAAACTACACGAAGACTTACAGTATGATTATCGGATTCTTATTGAAGAATTAGATTAAAACACAAAAAATACCCTTTATTGGGTATTTTTTTATGTCTTATATGAGCGTAAGTTTACACTATAAGTTTAAGTAAAAATTTCTTATAATTTGACTAGACTAGCCTTATTATAACGATTTTGGAAAATTGGGGCTTTTCAAAATTTAAATAATATTAGGTCTTAAAACAGCTACCATCGGTAGCTGTTTTTTTTATGTTTAATATATAGGAAGTAAGTTATCTTCTGTCAAATCCAAATTTACCAGGACCCATTAATGCGATAGCTGTAAAAGCTAACAAGTAAACAAGACCAAGTTCTTTAGAGCCTATAGGGTCATTTAAGTGTACTACAAACACTGCAACCAGCATTGTAACAATTAAAGGGATGCACGCCAATCTTGTCTTATAGCCTATAAGTACAAGAATTGAGCAAACAAATTCTGCAAACACAGTAAGAAAGAAAGAGATAGTAGCGCCAATGCCTAATGGATCTCCAAAAGAAAAATCTCCTTGTACAAGTTGTAAAAATTTAGGGATGCCGTGAGTTAGCATCAGTGCGGAAAAGCCTACTCTCAAAATAAATAGACCAATGTTGTAATATGATTTCATAGGGGTATGGTTGGTTTAATTTTTAAAATTAATAAAGTTGTTTCAATTTTATTTCATCTAAAGTTGTTTATTTACAAGACATCGTAGGAAATAGATGAGAAAAACAATTCTTTTTGTCATAGCGCTATTGATTATCAGTAATGTATTATCTGCTCAAAATGTTGATAATTTATATTACTTATCTCCAGAAATCTTAGTTGGAAAAACACTTCCAGCCAATACAGACTTTCCTAATACAAATTTACAGACAGCTTTATTTTTTAGTTTCGGAACGTACAATTTAGATAACGAGCAAGAATGGGCTGTAAGATTAAACTACCCTAAAACAGGACTTTCTTTAGCTGTTATAGATTTTGGTAACCCAGATCAAGTTGGTCAAGCAATTACTGTTATGCCATTTGTTGAGTTTTCTGTGTTTAAAAAATATTCAGACAACTTTAATCTCAACGTTGGTTATGGAGCCTCATATATGAACACCCAATATGATTTTGAAACAAATCCTTTAAACAGAGCAATTACAACTAAAGTTAATTGGTCATTTAGATCATTTTTATATTACAATGTATTAAAAAATAAACTTACCAACTGGCGTCTAGGTTTAGGGTACATTCATCACTCCAATGGCCACACGCGCTTACCTAACCAAGGATTAAATTCTTTGTTAGCAAGTGTGTCTGCTACTATTAACACTTCAAAAGTAGAGAGTGTAAAACCACACAAACCCAAACTTGAGCAAAAAAGCGAAACATACACATCAAGTAGATTTGGATTAGGTTATAACACACTTTCAGACTCAATAAACACCAAGAAAGAAGTATATACAGTGGCTTTTGAAATAGGAAAAGTAATTAATAAAACCTTTAAATTTGGCGGTGGTTTTTATGCGCGTTATTATCAACATTTCTATGATTATATTAAAGATGAAGAAGCTTTAATTAATAGTCATTACCCAAACTTTAAAGACAACGCTTTTGCTTATTCAACAAATTATGGAGTATTTGGAACTGCAGAGCTACTTCTAGGTCATTTTGGTGTAGAGCTAGATCTGGGTTTAAATCTATATAAACCGTTTTATAAGCTAGAGTGGCAAATTACACAAGGCTACAGAGCAGATAGCGGAAATTATGTATATGCAGATTTAGATTCGTATTATGAATTAAAACGAACCATTTCAAGTAGGCTAGGTGTAAAATATTATTTGATTACTAATAACAAGTCGCCACAACATAACTTGTTTTTGTCTGCACATATTAATGCGAACTTAGGTCAGGCAGATTTTTCTGAAATTAGCCTAGGTTATACTTATAGGTTTAAAAATTAAGGCTTAACAACCGTTAAATCCTAATGAAGCCTTAGGGTTTTAGGATAACATTAACAATTCTGCATTAAACCCTCTTTATTTTTACACATCTAAGCTTCAAAGACCAACTATACATGCGTAAAACTATATTATATATTATAGCAGGAGTGCTATTAATTGCTGCATTCTTTGCTATGAGAGCTATTGCCGATAGTAAAGACAAAGAGGCTCCTAAAACAAAAAAAGTAGTAAAAACAGTTTTCGTAGATACTATTAAAAACACAGATGTCCCTATAATTATACCAGCCAATGGTAATTTAGTGGCTAAGCGAAGAGTAGAACTTTATGCAGAGGTACAAGGTATATTTAAGAACAGCTCTAATTTATTTAAAGCTGGTCAAGAATATAAAAGAGGTCAAACTTTAATTAGTATAGATGCTTCAGAATATTATGCATCTGTTCAATCTTCAAAAAGTAATTTATACAATCAAATCACGGCAATTATGCCAGATTTGCGATTAGACTATCCAGATGTGTTTCCTAAATGGGAAGCGTATTTAAATAGTTTCAACATAAATGAAACAACGCCTAAACTACCAGAGATTTCCAACGATAAAGAAAAATATTTTATAAATGGGCGTGGTATCCTAACAACATATTACAACGTAAAAAACTTAGAGCAGCGTTTAGGCAAGTATAGAATTTCAGCACCTTTTACAGGTGTGCTTACAGAAACTTTAGTTACAGAAGGAACACTAATTAGAGCTGGACAAAAATTAGGTGAATTTATAGATACGAGCACTTATGAATTACAAGTATCCTTAAATAAAGATTATGCAGATTTACTTGAAGTTGGAGAAAATGTAGAGCTATCTAACATTAATAAGACAAAAACATATAAAGGAAAAGTAAGTAGAGTAAATGCTAGTATAGATCAAGCAACACAAACAGTTAGTGCATTTATCGAAGTGTCTAATAATACATTGAAAGAAGGCATGTATTTGCAAGCTGAATTAGAAGCAAGAACTATTAAAAATGCAATATCTATAGATCGTGGTTTAGTTAATGACCGTAATGAAATTTTTACAGTAAAAGATAGCACATTAGTTAGCCTAACTGTTAACCCAGTTTATTTTTCAGATAAAAAGGCAGTAGTGAAAGGTGTTCCAAATGGCGAGGTTATTTTGTCTAAACCAGTATCTGGAGCTTATAATGGTATGCTTGTAAAAGTAATGTCTAATGAACCTTCTGCAGAGACCAATAGTGTAAAACAAGATTCTCTAACTGTTACAGAAACACCTAAGTAGTTATGAGAAATGTCATAAGTTACTTTATAAAGTATCACGTTGCGGTGAATATAATGATCATCGCATTTATCATTTTTGGTGTTGTAGGCATGCTAAGAATGCAGTCCTCATTTTTTCCGTTATTAGAATCTGAAATTATAACAATAAGTGTAACGTATCCTGGTGCAGCGCCAGAGGAAATTGAGGAAGGTATTGTTTTAAAAATTGAAGACAACCTAAAAGGCTTGGTAGGTGTAGATCGCGTTACCTCTACATCTCGAGAAAATGGAGGTAGCATTACTGTAGAGATAGATCCAGATGAGAATATAGACGTCATGCTCTCTGAAGTTAAGAATGCTGTAGATCGTGTTCCTAATTTCCCAACTGGTATGGAACCTTTAGTGGTTGCAAAACAGGAAAATATAAGAGAAACAATAGATTTCTTTATTAGTGGAGATGATGTAGATCTTGCAACGTTAAAACAAATTGCAAGACAGGTAGAGTATGATTTACGTGCAATGGATGGCTTGTCACAAATAACTATCGATGGTTACCCAGACGAGGAAATTGAGATTGCAGTTAGAGAGAATGATTTGCTAGCCTACAACTTATCGTTTGCAGAAGTTGCAGACGCTGTTTCTAGAGCTAACATAATTACAACTGGTGGTAATATAAAAACAGATGCTGAAGATTTTCTCATTAGAGCAGACAATCGATCTTACTACGGTAATGAGTTAAATAAACTAATTGTAAAATCTCAACCTAACGGCACACAGATATACCTGGAAGATGTTGCCACGGTAAAAGACCGGTTTTCAGAAACTCCAAATGCTTCGTATATAAATGGAAGGGTTGCAGTAAGTGTAAATATTTCAACCACAAATAATGAAGACTTAATTTCTGCAGCAGAAAAAGTAAGAGCTTATACAGAAGAGTTTAATGAAAAATATACAGCACTTCAAATTATAATTGAAGATGACAGAAGTATTACGTTAAACCAAAGGACACAGCTTTTAATTGAGAATGGCGCAGTAGGTATTTTGCTGGTATTGTTTTTCCTGTCTTTATTTTTAAATACGAGACTCGCATTTTGGGTAGCTTTCGGGTTGCCAATTGCATTTTTAGGAATGTTTATGTTCGCTGGATCATTTGGGGTTACGATTAATGTATTATCATTATTCGGGATGATTATCGTTATAGGTATTCTTGTAGATGATGGTATTGTTATTTCAGAAAATATTTACCAGCATTATGAAATGGGCAAAAAGCCTGTACAAGCAGCCATAGATGGAACTTTAGAAGTGTTGCCACCAATACTATCTGCTATAATTACCACTATTTTAGCATTTTCTACATTCTTGTTTTTAGATAGTAGAATAGGCCAGTTTTTTGGAGAAGTTTCTACCGTTGTAATCCTAACGCTTGTGGTGTCGTTGGTTGAAGCACTAATTATCTTACCGGCACACATAGCCCATTCAAAAGCATTAGTTAGAGAGACTGAAGAAGAAAAGCGCAATAAGAAAGGCATAGCAAAATTCTTTCTTAAAATGCGAAAGTTTAATGAGTATGGTGATAAGTTTATGAGCTATTTGCGTGATAAACTTTACGAACCTGTATTAAGAGCAACACTAAAAAACCGCTTCTTAAGTTTCGCCATTTTAGGGACGTTGTTATTATTAACTATTGGTTCCTTAATGGGAAGTGTTGTAAAGGTTACACTTTTTCCAAGTATAGCTAGTGATCGTGTTAGCATAAACTTATTAATGCCAGAAGGCACAAATCCAAGAAAGACAGATAGTATTATTTCTTTGGTTGAAGATGCTGCCTGGAGAGTAAATGAAGAATTTACAAAGCGACAAACAGGAAATATAGATGTGGTTAAAAACATTGTACGTCGAGTAGGTCCTGGAAATAATAAAGCTTCGCTACGGGTAAACTTATTGCCTGGCGAAGAACGTGATTTTGGTTCTCCAGAAATAACAAATGCTATAAGAGATGAAGTTGGTGAAGTTTATGGTGTAGAGCAACTAACCTTTGGTTCTGGCGGTAACTTTGGCGGAAGCCCTATTTCTGTATCACTCTTAGGAAATAATTTGGAAGAATTAGAGGGCGCCAAAGAAGAGTTAAAGACAATTCTTCAAGAAAAATCTACTTTAAAAGATGTTACAGATACAGATCCAGAAGGAATAAAAGAAATAAGTATCACATTAAATGATAATGCTTATGCTTTGGGCCTTAATTTAAGAGAAGTTATGAGCCAAGTTCGAGCTGGTTTCTTTGGTCTGCAAGCACAACGTTTTCAACGTGGGCAAGATGAAATTAAAGTTTGGGTAAGGTATGATCGAGAAAACAGAGAGTCTATAAATGATTTAGATGATATGCGCATTATAACCCAAGATGGTAATAGAGTGCCGTTTGGTGAAATTGCAGATTATACAATTAGAAGAGGAACAGAATCTATAGCTCACTTAGAAGGTTTAAGAGAAATTCAGGTTAATGCAGATTTGGGTGACCCAAATGCTAGTGCAACAGATATTCTTGCAGATATAGATGAAAATATTTTGCCAGAAATTCTCTCTAAGTATCCAAGTGTTTCAGTGTCTTATGAAGGTCAAAATAGAGAAGCAGAAAAGTTAACTAATTCAGCTATAAATGTATTTCCAGTGATCTTGTTTTTAATTTATGCTGTTATAGCATTTACCTTTAGAAGTTATAGCCAACCCTTGCTACTTATAATTATGATTCCGTTTAGTATAATTGGAGTTGCTTGGGGTCATTACCTACACGGTTTCCCTGTAAATATTTTATCACTATTAGGAATAATTGCCTTAGTTGGTATTATGGTGAATGACGGCTTGGTGTTAATAGGTAAATTTAATAGTTATCTACGGGAAGGCATGTCTTTTGATAAAGCACTTACAGAAGCAGGTAAATCTCGTTTTAGAGCTATTTTCTTAACATCACTTACAACTATAGCAGGTATTGCACCTTTATTAATTGAGAAAAGTAGACAAGCCCAGTTTTTAAAACCAATGGCAATATCTATCTCTTATGGTATTTTTATTGCAACATTCCTCACGTTATTAATTTTGCCGCTATTAATCTCTTTAACCAATTCAGCAAAGACAAAAGGGAAATGGTTGCTTACAGGGAAAACGTACAGTAAAGAATCTGTTGAGCGAGCAATAATGGAAAAGAATGATGAAGAGAAAAGGCAAAAAGAATTAGATGAGGCAAAAGGTAACAGTATTTCAGAACGCAATACTAATACAAATGATGAGGTACAATGATGAAGTATAAAAACATGTCAGCATTTCTGTTATTGGCTATAACTTTTACTGTAACAAGTTTTAGTCAGGACTTGTTGAGTAAGGAAGAAGCTATATCTCAAATGCTAGTTAATAATTTTGGGATTAAAATTGCTGAAAATCAAGTAGAGGTTGCAGATAACAACCAAAGTGTTTTAAACTCAGGATACCTGCCAACACTTACAGGAAATGCTAATGCTCAATATGATAGGTCTAACGAAACAAGAGAGTTTCCAGGTGCCTTCAATGAAGATGGTAGTCCAAGACCTAATACAGAGATAGAAGGAGCAGAATCACAAAGTTACAATGCCTCACTTAATGTAAATTATTTGCTTTTTGATGGGTTAGGACGTTTTTATAACTACAAGCAACTTAAAGAAACTTACAACTTAACAGAGCTTCAAGCGCGCGAAACTATTGAGAACACAACCTTGCAATTATTTTCGGTTTATTTTGATGTAGCTAGATTAACAGAAAACTTAGAAGTATTTAAACAAGCCTTAGAAATTTCTCAAAAACGCGTTACACGATCACAATATGGGTTTGATTATGGGCAAAGTACCAAGTTAGAAGTCCTGCAAGCAGAAGTGGATGTAGTGACAGACTCTGTAAATGTCTTAAATGCAAAACAACAGTTATTAAATGCAAAAAGAGATTTAAATGTTGTGCTTAACCGCGAATTAGAAACTATAGGTTTTCAAGTAGACACATTAGTGGAGTTTGAAAACGATTTGCTTTTAGAAAGTTTTGTTGAAAAAGCAGAATTTAATAATGTAACGCTATTACAAGCTGAAAGCCAAACACGAATTAGCGATTTTGAAATTAAAGCGAATAAAGCCTTGTTGTTACCTAGTGTGGGCTTAACAGGAAGTTACGGTTGGAACAGAGTTAACAGTCCAGCATCAGCATTTTTTCCAGGTTCTGTATCTAGAGGAAACAATTTAACTGTAGGCGCAAACTTAACCTGGAACTTATTTGATGGTGGTAGAAGCATTGTAGGTATAAAGAACGCAAAGATTTTAAATGATTCTCAGAAATTGCAAGAACAGCAATTTGAATTACAGGTAAATAGAGATATTGCAAATGCCTTGGGAAATTATAGAAACCTTTTGAAAATTTATAAGATACAAGAGCAAAACGTTGAGACCAATCAAAATAACCTTGAGCGCTCCAGAGAACGTTTAAATCTGGGTCAAATTTCTTCTATTGAATTTAGACAGGCACAAATAAACTTAATAAACGTACAGACCAATAAAAACTTAGCTAAATATGATGCTAAGTTAGCCGAGCTAGAGCTGCTAAGGCTTACAGGTCAACTTTTAAATGTAGAGTTTTAAGTGTCTTATTTTATTCATAACTTTAAGATATGTACGAACACTTCTTTCAATGCCCTTATTGCTGGGAAACAATTTCAATGCTCTTAGACACTTCTGTAAGACAGCAAGTTTATGTTGAAGATTGCGAAGTGTGCTGCAACCCTATTGAAGTAGAAGTGAAGTTCGAAAATCACGAATTAGTACAATTTGAGCCTCAAAATTTAGGGCAATAATATTTTCAAAAATAATAGTCAAAATATTTCGTCAGATTGTGAATAGGTTGTATATTTGCCATCCCAATCAAACGAAAGGGAATTGTTTTTTGTCAAGCTTATGATTTGAAGGTTGCAAAACCAAGTAAAAAACAGACATACAAATCGCGGGATAGAGCAGTAGGTAGCTCGTCGGGCTCATAACCCGAAGGTCACTGGTTCGAGTCCAGTTCCCGCTACTGAGTAGGAGACTTTAGAAATAGGGTCTCCTTTTTTATTTACGACCTCTTGCAAGCCCTTGTTATAGTTGAAGATAAGATTTATTGCTTCGGTAAATTTTATGGTTCGATATTTATTTGTTTCAAAAACTAAATTTTCAGAAAGTATCGAACCAAGTATTTTTCTTTTCACTACAGCATTTGCTTGGAAATAAAATTCGTTCAGGTTAGTGAGCAGACTAAGCCCAAATTCTAGATATCTTTCAATATTTTTATCCGTTGATGGTATAAATTCAATTTCAGTTTTTAAATCATTAGCTTCATCAGAAAGTTTAGTTTTTAATCGATTATAGATTTCTTTGTCCAAGTCACCTTCCACATATTTCATTGTCAATGAATCTAACTTTGCCTCGTATTCCGCTAACTTCTTTGTAAGCTGTTTCATGTCGTTTTTAAAGTGTTTTCTCAGCTTTTCATATTCATCAATAAGAATTTCCTTAAATAGTCGCAAAACAGCTTTACAGGGCTTTAGATTTTCAAATTCTGCTAGTAAGGCATCATGCGCCAAGTTTACTCTGAACCGCTCATTACAACCTTTTCTGCTATTGCAATGATAGTAATAGTGATAATCTCCATTTCGACTTTTTGACCTGCTTCCTGTCATGTTTCTTCCGCATTGTCGGCATTGTAATATCCCACCTCTTAAAGGGAGTTTGCTATCGTGGATAGATTTGGTTTTAGTATTGAGGCGAACATTGCTTTTTCCATTCTTTACTTTTTGAACCTTATGAAAAAGAGTTTCTGAAATTAAAGGCTTATGCAAAGCAATAACTGTCATGCTTGGTTCTCCATTATGTTCAGGAATCTTTATAATTCCTTTGTAAATAACATTAGATAACAAATTACTGAATTGACTTTTTGAGCGTTTGATGCCTAGCTTGTGGTATTTTTTTCTCAAACTTTCCTGACTATACAAGCCAGTAGCGTATTCCTCGAATATCCTCTTTATTAGTGGCGCTTTATCGGGACAAGGCGCTATAAGTGGTTTGTCTGTATTTTCTGGGTCTCTGGCATTAATATACCCGATGGGTGCTTTGTTTACGTGTCGACCCTCTTTTAAAGCGCCAATAATACCGTTCTTAGTTCTCTGACTCCTAACAGTATTTTCTACTTCACCTAGACCTAGGTACATTAGGAGCATAATTTGTTGTTGAGGTATATTAAAATCTATACGCTCTATCAAAGAGTTGACTTCAACGCCTAAGGATTGAAACTTTTCTATTTCGACCAAGCCTTGTAAGGTTTTTCGGGAAAACCTATCCCACTTATGGAAAAGAACTAGGTCTACCTCATTTTGCGAGACAAATTCTTTGAGCAATTTTATTTTTGGTCGGTCTAGGGTTGTACCTGTATAATCTTCTTCAAAATACCCTAATACTGTAATATTATTTCTCTCGCAATAATCATAGAGCAAGTCTTTTTGTTGAGGTAAGCTGTAGCCATTATCTTTTTGTTCTGTAGTGCTTACTCTGGCATAAAGAACAGCTGTCTTTTCTTTATTAAGCATCATCTAATAATTTACTTTTGGATTCAACAATTAACTTTGCGCTCGTATAAAGAAATTCTCTGATTTTAATGATTTCATCGTCAGTATACTGTTTGCTCCCGCTGTCTAGTAATATTTTTTTGCATTTTTCAACCGCCAACATACCTGCTATTTTTTTGACAAGATTACAGTTTCAGACTCATCATCAATAGTAACCAATATTTCTTCGAATGACCACTTAGTCAAAATTTCCTGCAAGTCTTTTGACTTTTCAAATAATATTGGTTTATCAACATATCTGATATCCTCCTGTGATAACCTTACTTTCATTTCTTGAAAATCTCCTGTTTTAAGAAAATAGAGCATTTTTAATTTTTCGTTGGAACTAAATGCATTAGAAATTTTAAAATCTTTGGACATTAAATTTCTAGGAAATTCAGGTATTATAAATTCATCGAGATTGATATTGATATGGGCGCTTAGCTGATGTTTATTTAGAAGCTTGGAATAAATTTCAGTTGCCAAAATTCTAGCATCACCATTTTTATAAACGACTAAAGTTTGAGGCTTTCGTAGAATGCAATTCAGTACTTGAAACTTGAAAAGCGAAAAACCTTTTAATTGGTAATCGAATAGAATTTTTCTGGTACGAGCTATACTGTCGAGAGGTAAACCAAAATCTCGAAGTTCGACAACAATATTGAGCCAAATACTTTCTAGTCTATCGAAGCGCTTAACCTTACCTTTATCATTTTCATCTACCTTAACAAGTCCATTTTTAACCCAATTATTAAGTACCCTTGGACTAGGTTTATCTTTGAGTCCAAATTTTTTCTCAAGACAGTAGTTTAATATTGGATTCGCAGAAAACTGAATAAGACTTTCTGGTATATCTTCTAATATCTCCAGAACACTATTTTGATCTAACTTATCCAGATGTTCTTTTGAGGATAACTTTTGTATATCAATGCCCATATTTGAAAAATTTATTCAAATATAAAATATTACATTGATGTAACAAAATATAAATCTTAAAGAAGATGTATTCTGTTATCTTTCAACATCTATATTAAATAGCGGAAAGTAATGCGCTATAAAATAGTCCTCAACATAGAACCTGTTGATAGCCTCTGCATATTTATTCATAGGGTGATAGCTGAGCGAAACGTTTTCCTTGATCTCTTCAAGCATATTCCTATCATAAACTGTTTCTAGACCGATTCGCATCTGGCTTACGGTATTTGGTTTGATACCACTGTTTTTAGGTTTACCTTTCCAAATGTTGGTAGAGCCTAGCTTCAAATGTTTTGAGACCCTATCTCTAATGCTTGTTGTTTTTCCAACATATAGGCAAACCTTACCATTGTGGGTAGCACAATCAAGCCATTCCTGACTAAAGCAAATCTTTATTTGGCTTTGGTGAGACTTTTTGCCCTTTACTAAGAATGTCGAGTTTATAACCGTTTTTCTAAAGGAATCAATGTCACCGTGCCACCAAAAAATGTAAATACCGCTTTCTTCGGTAAGCAGGCTTCCAGAGACACCCTTATCTTTTATAAAATTTTTAATGGGCTTAGCATTTTCTGGGAGCAGGTTATGCTTTGCAGTCTTAATATTTTCCAGACTGAAAACAGCCATAGTTTTACTCTTCATTGCTATCGATATTTACGGTTGTAAGCAGAATCTCCTTCATTTTCTCCTCGTGCTTTTCGACAATATATTCATCACCCCAGTTTTCTGCTTCATTCCACATCAACTCCATTTTTAGACTTTCAACAGACCTACTAGATTTTTGATAATTTGCCTTTTTAGCCTCAGGTAGGTCATTACTAAATCTGGAGTTGTTATTTTGACTAATTAGACACAGATTTCCAAACCTGTCGATATCATAATTCGCAGGTTGACCATTTCTAGGTTGTTGTGGGTAAAAGTGTTCGACTGACGTTCTAAAACCAAACTGAAAATCATCTAGAAAGCTACCAAGACCTATATTTTGAAACACCTTCTTTTCATAACTACTGAAATACCACAACAAATAGTCAAGCCTATTAAAAATAAAATTAGCTGTATCTACACCTGAACGCCAAGTTTTATCTATTACATTTTCATTTTGGGCTTTACAGTCATTTTCAAAAAGAATATCGTCGTATTCAACAGGAACGGGTTGGTTTCTATCATAGAAGAAAGCATCACTCATTTGCTCAAGGAAATCAGTAAATGTAACTGCATCAAGCTCTTCATCATAAGCATCCCAATGTTCGCAAAGAAATTTTAATGTCCCGCACAACCAATGCTTGTAGATTCGTGTAGGAAAAGACACGTGAAACATAGACTGTAACATCACGACACGCTTATGATTTTTTTTCTCAGCATCATCATCACCAAAGGTAGCATTGTAGTGGTACGACTTATTCTTTTCAAACTTATGTATTTGTTTGCGCAAGACCCATTGCGTCGTGTCTCCTAAGTCCAGATTCCTGATAATATATTTATCATACAAAAACTTGATTTTGAACAAGGCAAAAATGAAATCCTTTGAGAATTGACTCTGCTCATCGTCAGGCTTGGGTTTGTAAATTCTCTCAAATTGCTCCAACAACTGCTTGTCGTCCAAAACTACCGTTTTGTCATTGGTCATTATCTTGAGGACGTGAAGCAGGAAATTTGGAAAATTTATTACGGAGGTCAGCTTTTCTAGTTCTTGTTGTTTATTATCATCCTCACGAAATTTTTCAATATTCCCTGTAATGATGTCTTCTATACTGAGTTCATCTGTTTCCTCATTATCAATTTCTGTCGCTTTTTCAAATAAAGAGTAAAGCTCCTCATAACTTTTAGGCATACTGTTCCCGTCCTTGCCAAAGACCAACTTTCTGAGATTTGTACTTTTTTTGGTCGTTCTTTGAAAGAACATCTGCAAGTATCGATTCATATCGCTTGCGCCATCCCAGATTAATGTAAATAACTCCCTATCCACTTCATCATCTAGGGATGACATTAGTCGAGACTTAAGAACTTCGTGCTTTTCAAGCTGTTCGCCTCTTACATTCATTATCTCGAAGTAGTGGTTCAAATCAGTATCAGGTGGCACTTCCACTTTTAGCAACAATGTTTGGTTGAGTAGATAATCAGAAAATTCAGAAATAGTAATATTATACTCATCGCAATATTGCTTTAGACTGTTTTTTATAATGTTGTAGGCGCTCCTTAGAGAAGCGTTGAACATATCGTCACTATTTCCTGAATGAATCGCTTGAAGCGTCTTAATGGAGTCTGGTCTCGTGTCAAAGCTTAGGGTATCACTCCTGAAATTTTTACTGTAATTTATTTTGTTGGTCTGAGCGAGATAACATAATAAAATGTACAAGGTCGTCAATCGTTGTTGCCCATCAATTACCTGCTCGCCTTTGGTTTCATTATAAACCACCAAAGTTCCTAAATAATACTTGTCATTAGAATTTGCCTTGACCTTACTGCATAAGTCTGAAAGCAGTTGGGTAATCTCCTTAGTAGTCCAAGCATACTCACGTTGGTATATAGGAATACGGTATTTAGCATCTTTGAAAATTGACTTTATGGCGATTATTTCAGGCATAGTAGTTACACAAGTTTTTGTTCTTTGAAAAAGCCAATTAAGCTTGGTGAATTTTGGGCTGATTTATCCAGGAACCTTTGCTTATAAAGCACAACATCTTTACTTGACAAGCTATTCGCAATTACCCGAATTGCGCTGTTCCAATGTCTTGCATGATTGTCAATTGACTCTAACCTTACTGCTGATAGCTTTATTCTCGGTCTAAATGCCCAAAAGAAGAAGATGGGTATTACTTTTTCCAATTGCACTTTGCCAAACTTATCCACATAGTAGAGGAGTGCCACCTCAAACAGGTTGCGACAATACTTATCACCTGTTCTGCCCGATTCAGGATACACTTGTAATTTATCAATTATCATTCTCGCCTTGCTGTCTTTTTTAAGTGATTGGTACAATGGGCTACTAAAGTTTCGAACTAAATCCACCAATTTTGACTTATGCTTCACGAAATCAAAGAAGAGTTCTCCATTAATCGTAAAGGATTCAAGCTGATGCGGAAAGTATTCTTTTTCCGAACTGAAATCATAGAGAATACTCTTCTGTAACTCTACATACTTGGCGTTCATTACAGCTGACCTCGCAAATGGCGCTATTTTATGTTCTGAGATATCGATTCCTTTAAAAACACCAATTTGGCCCTTTGAAAAATAAACACCTTGCTTGCCCTTAGACCATTGTCTTACTCTGAAAAAATAATCCTCGAATATGGTCTTTAAAAGGTTGGCATCTGTACTTTCCCAATGCTTGATGCAAGACAATTGGTTTTCTTCGTCTTTTGAACTTAACTCCCTAAGGTGAAAGGCTTTTAAAAGATTGTGAGGGTACAGCGCCTTTCCTCTAGAATTTTGGGAGTCAAAAAATTGAAATGCCTCTCCTAAGCTTGAAATAGAGACGTGTACAAACTCACATTTTTCAAGAAAAAAATCCACCAATATATCGTCAAACTCAGCTATTCGGGTTTGAATATGTTGATAGTTTATTTGCAGGTTATGCTTCGTAATTCTATTGTCAAAGTGCAGAATGGAAAGCCCTAAAGCATTGACCTTTTTAGCATTTTCAAAACCTGCGTCTTGTAATGCTTTTAAAATCAAGAGCAAGGTTAAATAACGCTGTTGACCATCAACTATTTCTTTTTTAAAGGTAATTACCGTTCCAAGCCTGTAAGCTTGTTTGTCTTGAAACGAAATGATGTCATTTATGAGGTCGTCAACATTCTTTATCGTCCATTTGTATGGACGTTGATAACCAGGTATTACCAATGCTTTGCTTAAGAGAGCTTTTACATTAATAATTTGTGCATCAGGCGGCCTATTCATAATATCTAATATTACTTTATTGTAAATGCTATTCTCCAACAATGTAAATTAAATTTTACCACTTTACTATTCCAAAATCTTTCTTTTCTGAAACTTTTTTGAAATCATTATATATTTCTAGCCATCCTTTTACTGGCTTTTCATTTTCTTTAAATTCGTACATATCTACTGCAACTTTGATAAAATGATTTACTTTTTTCTTGATAGCCAAGTAATCCTTAGGATTAACTTTTGAAAGGTCTTTTTCTGCTGTTTTCTTAAGATGCTTTAAAATTTTTATGATGTATTTGACTGTCTTCATGGCAGTGTTATTCGTGTTATAAACCTTCAAGACATTTATCCCAATCATACAAAATTCGTGAAGGGTACCAATAAGTTGGTCTGTGGATAACTTGTTGTTTTCAAATGCTATTATTAAGTAGTCAGCAAGATGTGAAATTACAACTCTAACATCTCTTTCGTCAACTTCATTACCTTCAATTATCCTATCAATAAAATATGTTGGTATTTGAAAACAGTCTTTTGTATCAGAGAACAATCCTTGTTCTAATGCTAAACTAGAGCTATAAGAAGATGATGTCATAGCATTCCAGAAAATGTTACCTTTTTGGTAATTACCTAACTTAAAATCGAAATAGAATAAGTCTTTACAAACATCTTGGTGTTTTCTAATACTTGACTCAAAGAGGCTCTTGTCAGATAAGTTAATGGCTGTTTTTTCAATGTAAGAAAATATCCCTAATATTTCTTTTATCTTATCCCATTGCGAAGAATCTTCAAAACCAGTTTCAACAAATTTGCCGCCTTCATAACTTCTAATTAATTCCTTTAAATTCTCTTGTGAGGGACAATTGTTAGCCAAATTAGCCTTAAAGCTATTTTCTATCTTATCTAAAGCTTTGGTTAATGGTAGACCACTTCCTAAAGCCACGTGTAGTTCTAAAAAAACAAACTTTATGAAATAATCTAAATCCTGTAAATGAAGTAAAGGTGCTTGTTGCTGTGAAAAATATAGATAGATTTTTTCGATATAATCCCATAATAATTCAAAATACTGGGTGTCGTTTACCCTAATCGCAGTTCTACAATTTTCACTCCACAACCAAGTAAGCCCATTTATAACAATATCGCAAGCATCTCTATTATTTCCATCTGCAATCAGAATTATAGCATTACTAATAATGTCATCATTAATTTTTTTGTAAGCGGATAAATTGTTAGACAACAAATAGGAGTCAATTTCTTTTTGCAGTGTTGTTAGTTTCCCATCTGGCTTGTTTTGCAGGCGATACTTGTATCGTGAAACAGATTGGAACGAATCTAAGGTAATAGTACTTGCCAAATCAATATTCCCTTTAATACGACTGCTTTTGGCAATCATTCTTTTTAATACGGGATAGACAGCATAGATATATGCCAAGAAAATTAAACCTATAAAATAACCAATAGTTAGATTTTTTGAGTTGTTAAAACTGTCAACGAATATGTATGCAATAAAGGAAAGACCTATTAAATTTATCGAATTGTAAATTGAATTTCTTACCAGTTCATTATCCAAGGGGTTAATGTGTTGATTATTATTGAGACGTTCCTTAAAAAATTCAATAGTTAATAGGACAACTGCCATCAAAATACCAAATATTGAAGCAATCGCACCAATTATTAATCCGAAATACTCTTTAGGTTTTAGTTGTTCAAGATTTAACAAATCTGGAATAAATGCTATGTTTTCAGCATAGGGATTAATTATTAATAATAGGAATACAAAAATAGTAGTTACGAACAACCACCCTTTCTTCAAGCTGGACTTGATTTTATTAAAAATTATGCTTCCTACCTTTCCTGCCATTAATTCTAAAGTTTACCCATCAAAAAACAAACTAAAGAACCCAACATCAAAACCACTCCAAAAATAGACAGAACGAAAGTCCATTTTCTACTATTTGTCAGCCTATCCTCAAGATTAATATTCTCTTTTCTTATAGTTTTTAATTCTTCGCCTTTGGGTTTAGGTATGCTAATGACTTGTTGCATATAGTATTCTCGTATCCTTTTTTCCTTAGTTATGTTATGCAGACTCATAAAAAGAATAAAGAGCCATAGAACTATTGGAATAGCTAGCCAATATGAATATGTGTAATCAACGGTTAAGTACCATTTGAGCATCTCAAAACAGCCATAGAGACCAAAGCCAGCAAATATCATAGAGACAGTATCATAGCGTCTATCGTAATATTGATAGTCGTTTAGGATAGTTTCTTTCATCTTATCTAAATCCTTTTTTATGTAGTCAAAATTCTGCTGCTCCATTTTATATAAGTTTCTACAGTTTTAAATTACTTCACCTCCTTACCATAACCCTTAGGTTCATAATTTTTCTCTTTCAACCAATCTATCGCTTCTTGAACATCGTCCTCATTAAACTTTTTGCGTTTGCCTGTCCAGTTATCTAGGCTTTCCATGACGATATTTTCAAAAGATGGTGATTGTTGACGGATGAGCAGGTTGTTCCAGCCTGCGTAAACGGTCATATAAAGCTCAGTACGGTTTAAATCTATATACAGGAAGGAATTGATGATGTCATCAATTTTATCGCTTACAGGAGCTAATTTTGGCTCGGTGTAACTTTCGTTGACAAAGAGGTCAAAGTTTTCTCCTTTTTCGTAATGGTATTTATCCTCTACTTTTATGGCTTCAAACACATTGCGCTTTTTTGCCATAGGCTCAACAAAGCGTTTTAGATATACAAAATCAACAGGTCCGCCTTTGTGTTTTATGGCATCTCTGGCAAGGTCAGTTTGTGTGATGTATTCTATAGCGTGATTTATTTTTTCTGCCTTGGTATGTCCTAATTTTTGATTGCTTTTTTGATGATAGTCGATTATTCTCGATGTTGTCAACACCTGCAAGCGTTTTGTTTTCTTTTTATGCGAAAACCTTTGGCGTTGTTCGTATGGGTCAGGAAACTGTTCTTTTAAGGTGAGAACTGTAGGCTTTTTGTAAGCAATACGCTCTTCTGCCGCAATATTTAGCGGTTCTTTAATTTTTTCATAGGCTTGGTTTACCGTGACTTGACCGTTCATCAGCATAGGCAATAACCAATCTCGAAGTTCCTTAAGCTCTTTATTTTGTTTGAGATTATTTGCAATCTTCTGATTAAGCGGCAATACTTTCTTACCATAAATATGAAAGAGGTCATTGTCTGGTATTGCAATTTTCAAGACAGCCAAATCCTTAGGATAAACGTGTGGCTGAGCTGAGCCTCTTGCTTGACTCATTATAAATTCCTGTCGAATATTCAAAAACTGCAAAATCACTAAAGTTTCTGCATCTGTTTTGCCTCTTACCGTCGTACAATCATTAGCATAAATTGGTTCTCTCCAAAAATTAATGTATCCAGCATTGGCGCCTGAACCACTAACAGTAATTGTGTTTTCTAATCTATTTGATGCTGAATGGCAGTAAGAATAGGCGACACCTGCTGAAACAACTTTAATATATCCATCCAAGTCTGCTGTTTTTGCAGTCAAGAGTTTTCCTCTTTTGATTTCAGCAACCTCATCTAAGCTTTTCAAACCCCAACCCTCAGGAATCTCACGTTTCAAGGATTCATTAAAAACCATTTTACCACCAGAAGATTTATAAGGCTTACCTTTAACATCTGGAAAGTCAAACTGTACAAACCAATAATCATAAAGCGTTTTTGCCATCGCTTCTAACTCTTTGTTTATTTTGTTGTTGACTTCGATTTTGGCGTCTAAATCGGAAAGGACTTTGGCTATTTGTTTTTGAGTTGCAAGATTTGGCAGGAATATTTCAAAATTCTTTATATCATTAGAATTTAGATTCTTACGAACTCCAGATGAAAGGTTTCTTAAATTATAATATTGCGTTTTTAAATAATAATAAATGAATTCAAATTCTGCTTTATCTTTATCAATTACAATATTGCAACAAGCTTGATTAGTAGTCGTTTCATTCTTCAAAATAGAAACACTTCCACGTGTTTTACCTTCTCCATACATTGCAACACTTAACGTATTAGATGGATTCAGTTTAATAGATGTTTTTTCTAAAGCGTGATTAGTTATCTTCTCATTTGAATCATAAATATATTTTTCTCCCAATTGTTCTGTTTTAACCCAAGGAATATTACCATTTAACCAAAATTCTTGATTAGACCTTAAAGGTGTTAAACCACTATTTATAATAATTGAAATATTTTTTAGAGCTACCTTATTCATAATTCAACTCTTTCATATTATTCCGAATCTTTTTCTCCAAATTTCTAGATTCGGCAAACAAGCTTTCTAAATTGCTTTCAAAATCGTTCATTTTAGTAGTAAATTCTTCCGCAGTAATATCTATATATTCAATTTTAACCTCAAAATACTGTCCTGCGCTTAGGCTATAGTTTTTAACTTTTATATCGTCATAGCTTACAACCACTGAGAAATCATCTTTAGCTTCTTTATTATTAAAACTTTCAATGATTTGCTCTTCTTCAGCTTCGCTTAAGACTGTTTTTTGATTTCCATTACTATCTTTCACTTTACTACCTAAATTTGAGGCATCAATTAATACCACATCTTTAGTGTTGGTCTTATCTAAAAACAAAATACTTACATTAGTCCCAGTAGTGGCAAAAATGTTTGATGGCATACTCACCACACCTGCAAGCATTTTACTTTCTACCAATTTTTTTCTAATCTTCTTATCGATTCCAGATTGTGCCGTAATAAAACCTGTTGGCACAACTATAGCAGCCTTACCTGTTGACGTTAGACTGTGCATAATATGTTGAATAAACAACAAGTAAATTGCCATATTGTCTTTCTTCTTAGGCGGTACTTTAGGAATGCCTGCAAAAAAACGTTCTTTATTGGCTTTAGAATCTAAATCTGCACTGTAATCACTAAAATCTAATTTAAATGGAGGGTTAGATACGATATAGTCAAATTGCCCTAACCGCCCATCATCTTCTTTATGATAGGGACTTAAAATTGTATTGCCTTGTATGATGTTTTGAATGGAATGTACAAGGTTATTTAAAATTAAGTTTAAGCGTAGTAATCTAGAGGATTTTTGCGAAATGTCTTGTGAGTAAATAGTGCATTTATCCTCACCAATGGCATGTGACAAATTCATTAGCAATGTGCCAGATCCTGCACTGGGATCATAACACGTAACGTTACTTACCGTATCATCTGTAATCAGACAAGCAGCCATAATTTTGGCAACTGCATGAGGTGTAAAATACTCTGCATACTTACCACCGCTATTAGAGTTATAGTCTTTTATTAAGTACTCAAAGATGGTTGCGAAGAAATCAAATTTTTGGGTGAAAATATGCTCAAAACTAAACCCAACTAATTTATTGACCAGTGCCTTACAGAATTCATCTCTATTATCTGTAACATACTTACTTAAATCTTCAAAAAGGACGACTTTCTCTCCACCTTGAGTTAATACTGAGAAAATATCAATATTATTCTTAGCGACATTTAATAAGGTTTCATCAAAAATATCTGCAAAGTTATCTTTGTTTTGCTGTTCGAATAATCGAGACAATAGATTTTTAGGAGCAATACGAGCAGTGTTCTCACTTATTTGCATCGTTAGCAATTCTAAATCATCATCTGATAATTGCTTTAGAGCCTCATCAAAATCATCAGCTTTTGCTAAATCTGGTTCTAACAATTTTAATTCGTAAACAAACTTGTCGTTTAAGAATTTGTATAAAAATACTTGCGTGATAATCTTAAACTCGTTTCCATCATTTCCTAAACCATAATTAGCACAGACGCTCTTAAGGTCGTCTATGAGTGTTTTAGTTTTGGTTTCAAATTGTGCTGTTTCAGTCATTCTTACTTTTATGCAACGTAACCGTTGTATTCATTCATATATTCTCTTACTACAATACTGTTAATGCGTCTCACATTGGTTGTATCGATAGCGATATTTTGCTCTTTCTTAAATTGATTAACTACCAAGCGCATCACCATTTTTTCGACATAGCTTTCATTTTCTAATAACTTGGAGTTTTGCAGAATCTCTTTATCTACTGCTGTCTTTAATCCTTTTAATGCTTCAAATAATTTACGCTCACTATCTGTTAATGGGTCTTTCTCCATTAATCGCTTGTGAATGCGTGCATACTTAGCATCGTAATCATACTTAGCTTTTAGTAATTGATTCTCACGTTCTAAGGTTTTAGCTTTGTCGTAAATGGTATTTAGAGCCTTTATATTAGCTTCCATTTCTTCCTTAGAGACTTCGCTTAAGTTTTTCTTTTTAAACAAGCGTTCTAGCTCTTCCTTAAGCGAAACAAAGGCTGGATCTTTTTGGTCAAAATTACCTGCAAGTATTTCTCTAGTTCTACCTAAAGTATTTTTTAATTCATCTGCTAAAATCATTTCCTCTTCTTTCACTTTCGTAAAAGCAAAAATGACATCTTCTAAAGCTGTATTGAGGATGTTTTCTGTATCGACATTGTTTTCTAATGCAATTCTAGTATTGATTAAAGCAAGCCTATCATTGGTTAAACGTGCTAATACATTAAGTTTTCTAAAATCTAATTTGTCTAGAAGTTCAAAATTACCTGACAACCGAATTAAATTGTAAAGTTCCTTCGATGTATTTAAAGCTTTAGCTATTTGGCGTATTTCACTACGATCATTAATTTCAGAAATTTGTTCACCAAAAACAGTGGCGTTTTCTGTATTGAATTTGAAGAGAATGTCCTTAATCTCTTCAATATCCTTTTTTATTTCTTCTGGAGTTTTAAATAGATCCGTATAATGTTGCATCTCATCACCTAACTCACTTTGTAATTCATTAAAATAATCTTGATTGGTTTTATCAAACTCCTTTTGAATATCTGCAAAGTCAACAACATAACCATATCTATGGTTTTTATATGTTCTATTAACTCTGGTAAGCGTTTGAAGTAAATTATGAGATTTTATTTTTCGTCCTATGTATAGTTTCTTTAATCGCTTGGCGTCAAAACCAGTAAGCAACATATTATATACAAAAAGGAAATCTAGTTTCCCCGCTTTAAAATCTGACACCCAATCTCTTCGGTCTTGTTTAGTGCCGATATCGTGTAAGATTACTTGTGCTTTTTTTACTTTACTATCATCTCTTTTCTTGTTACCATAGCTCAACGATTCTTCAGCTGCTTGACTAAAATAAGATTCAGATTTTTCAGCGTAAGTTTCCTGAAATATGTCGTACATCATCTTAGCTTGATCTGAAGAATCACACACAATCAAACCTCCAACGCTATTGTCGTCCATAGAAATACGAGCTTGCTCCATATCTTTTACGATATAGTCTAACATTGGCTCTACAAAACGATGATCGGCATAAAGTTTCTTTTTGTCTATATTACCCTGTAATACTTTAATATTCTCAAGAGCTTCTTGTAATACCAACTTATAATTAGTTTCTATTTCCTCTCTAATCAGTCGTAATGTATATCCATCTTTTATTGAAAGATTATAGTAATATTTATGAATATAATCACCAAATAAAGTTTTAGAATTATATTCTGAACCCAGCAATGGTGTACCTGTTAAACCTATTTTAATAGAGTGTTTATCTGCTAGTTCTAAATTTGCGAGAAAACTTCCTTTAGGGTTGTAGCTACGGTGTACCTCGTCTAAGAAGAAAATACGTTGCACACTCAAGTTATAGTCATTATTTTTTATGACATCTGGATCATCCTTGAACTTCTGAATATTTACAACAGTAATTTCAGCTTTACCAGAGCTGTTATGAATAACCTCAGTTGACTTGATATCTTTACTAAAATCATCTCTAGAATCAATTTTATGGACAACCAAACCTCTTGCAGTAAATTCTTTAGCTGCCTGAGTTAATAAGTCCAAACGATCTACAATAAAATAGAACTTAGGAATAATATTGTTTTTCTGGAAATAATGTGTGAGATGACTTACATTAAAAAATGCCAAGGCAGTTTTCCCTGACCCTTGCGTATGCCAAATAATTCCTTTCTTTATTCCTTTATCCAGTTTTTGTTCAATTGCTTTGGTTGCAAACAACTGAGGATAACGCATAATGTGTTTCTCCAATCCTTTTTCTTCTTCAACATAAGCGAATGCATATCTTAAGATGAATTTCAATCGATCCAACTGAAACAATGACGTCGCTATTGAATTTGTAGCGGTTAAGGGGTTCTTGTTAGATTGGTATTCTTTGTTGCTTTTTATACTCAACAAATTTGTATCCTTCAAAACAAAATTTTCAACTTCAGCCGAAAGCGGTTTTAAGAGAGTGTCTAAACTAAAAGTGTCTTCTTCTCTAAAATAATTAAATATGGGTTTTTTGTAATTGGTAGTACTGTAAAATGCACCTTCTAACATTTGGGTGTCATCATCACTGTACTTCATATTATTAGAAAACACCATAAGCTGAGTCAGGTTGATAAACTTTCTAAACTTTTTGTTTTGAAAACGTCTCTGCATTCGCCTATGCTCTTCTTGAACACCATTACGGTTGTTTGGTTTTTTTACCTCAATAAACACTAGAGGCATACCGTTAATTAAAAGAATTATATCTGGTCTAAAGCTTTCGTCATCTTTTTGGTATGTTAGCTCAGTAACAACGTGAAAAGAATTGTTTTCTTCAAAATTTTCAAAATCAATTAACTTAACACCAGATTGATCAATAAGCTTGTTATAAAAAGCCCTACCTAGATCTTCATTTTCAAGTGATAAGGAAATTTCATCAAATGTTTTTTGAATATTGGCTTCAGACAAATTTGGATTTATCTTCTTTAGTTGAGCATCAAAAATTGATCTAAAGATATTCGTGCTTTCATCACAAGAATGAGTTTTTAACGATAGGTATTCATATCCCAACTGGATAAGGTGGAGAATGGATGGGATTTTTACTCTAGAGTCTTCGTTAAATATCATTTGGCTAGTTGGTCCTTGTAAATATAGATGAACATGAACTTAGAATCAAAATATCTTGAACTCTAACATAGTAAAATACCCATTAAAGGTTATTTCTGCTAGGCTTAATTTAACTTAGTTTTACCTAAACCAACCTTTTGAGCTATGCGCACTTCTATTCTATCACTATTTTTAGTTACAACTTTCAGTCTGTCTTTAATTGCACAGAAAAAAATTGATGAGCAAGTAAAAGATTCTATTTTATATGCTGAACAGTTTAATAGGTATCAAAAAGTTCAGCTAAAATTACTTGACAAATATAATTTTAAAGAAGACGGAAAATATAAAAATGGTAAATCCCTACAGGTTATTTCACCTATTTTATTAAATAAAAAAATTGAAGAAATTTTCAATCAACTTGTTTTTTCTAATGGTGACTTAGTTAATAACGCTAGTGCCTTTGGTTATTCTCAAGATAAAGACAAAACTAAAATTTCTGTTAGTAATAACTTTAAATTAAATAGTGGCACTTACCTTTCATACTTAAAAGTAGGTGCTAACGCTTCTGGAACAGGCAACGTTTTCAACCTATATTCTGATGATACTTGGCGAAATAATGTTGGTATAAGTGTCGGTGGAATAATTAAATTAGGGTCCGCTAGTCAATATGTTGTATCTGGGTACTCAGATAAGAAATTTAAACAAGATCAGTTAGGTAGAAAAGTCTACAGTGGTGAACCGCTTAGAAAAAGAACTGAATATGATAAATTATTTTTTGCTCAAATAGAAAGTTTAAAGTCAGATTTAGAAGCAAACAACTCTAAAGAATATATATTAGAAAAGCATGAGGGTATCTTAAATCATTATGTAAGTATAAAGGATAAAATAGAACTTGACTCTATTGTTCAAGCCTACGATCTACTTATGGTTGAATACAACAAACGAATTTCATTCATTGCAATGGATATGGAGAAATCAAAATATAAAGATTTCATCGAAAAAAAAATGTCAGAATATGATAAGAATAATGATCGCCTTTCTGGATATTCTTTTAAATGGGTTGATTTTGGACTAAACCTTTCTAATGGTACATATCAATTTAAAGATGAGTCTATAAATGACAACTTATCTCCTGCTTTCGATGATGAAAAATCCTTAAATAAGTTACTCGCAAAGGCTTCCATAAATTTAAACTTCACACTGAATAATGCAACTAAAGTAATTTATCTTCAATTAGGTACAAGTTTTACCAGTGGTTCTTTTTTAAATAGTAATTTAATTGATGGTACACCGATAATAAATTCAAATCAAGGGGATGATTTTCTAATTGTAGATGAAAACGAGGTTATAATAGGCAGCTATAATAACATTGAAGAAGAGGCTCTTCAATACTTTGATTTTCATGGTTATGCTGCATGGTTCTTTGCAAACCAGAAAAATTTTGGAATAAATGTCTCTGCACAACATAATTTCTTAAGTAAACGCCCAGAATTCACAACTTACAGAAATAACTTTTCTGCGTTCTTCGGACCAGTTTTTAGAACCGTTAAAGGTGAATCTTCTGGATTGACTTTTGGTTTAGATGTTGGATTTGATAATGCAATCTATAACACTAAAATAACAGATGACTTTTCAGCTCGCTTAAGGATAGGAATTCCATTCAAAATTTATGAAAAGAAAAAAGAGAAGAAGTAATTCTAACGCATCAAGGCGTTATAGTATTTTGACAGGATTTTCTTAGAGGTTAACTGATATAGTTCTTCAAATTTATCTTTAAGTTCTTCTCTACTACATTCGAACAACACCTCCATACCACCGATATTGGGCATTAAATCTAAAACTTGAATTGTTCTACTGTCTGTAATTAAGCCAAAGTGACAACCTAACCATACTGAATAACTTTTGGTTTGTCGCTGTGCTTTTTCTAATTCTGCTTGCTTAACAAGCCTATGCTCTTTTTTAGCTTCTACAACTAATAACACTTGATTTTCTAACTCTTCAGAATCAGAATCAAACATTGCAAAGTCAATTTCTAAAATTGTGCTACGAGAACCATGTGCTGCATTGACTGGCATTGCATCATACCTATCATCTTCCACAAAGCCAAGTTTTTCAAGTAATGGTAATATAAATTTTGTCTCAACTTCTTTCTCTGTTCGAAATTCTTTATTCTGTAACGAATCAAACCAACTATCATTATTCCAATTATTGGGTAAGACACTTTCATCTTTAACTTCTATTTTTTCTTTTTTCTCTTTCCTTGACAAATAGACCCAATCATCTAACGTAAGCTCCCAATGATTTCCTAGGCGCATAATTGATGGATGCATTTGCACCATTTCGTTTGACAACGATTCCGTGATTAGTGTGGTGTTGTCATCTGAACGTTTTTTATATCCAAAATGACTCAACAATGTTTTAATTTTCATACGCTTTGGATATTCACAATCATCAACTTCTTTACTCAGTTGTTTAGCAATAGATTCCATATTAAATTTTGGTTTGAGTTAAATATATACAATATGTAGTATTTTAAGGTTACAATAATATGATTTTCACTTTGCACTTTCACAGTGTGCAAAATTTAACAGAAAAAGACATCCAGAAAATCAAAGATGAGCTACCTCGTTTAGTTGGCGCAAGAGTGAAAAAATTCAGGAATCACTTAGATTTAACCCAAACAGAATTAGCACAAGCTGTAGGCAAGGATAGACAGTATCTCTACAAAATTGAAAAAGGTATTGTAACTCCAAACATTTCAACCTTAGGTTGCTTAGCCGAAGCACTTGGAATTACTCTTTCAGTACTTCTTGAAGATCTCCATAATAGCGATCAAAAAGAATTTTGACTTGATTTTGCTGAAATTGGTTACCACGCCTAGTCTTAAAATTCAAAGCATTTAATCTTTTAGTAATTCTGTAAAACGTTAATCCTTGGTTTCGTAATGATACAATAAGCGCAGTTGCTTTTTGATTATTTTCGTTATTACGTGAATTTTCTATCCTCGTTTGAAACCCCTTTTTACGTGCAGCCAAATTTAAATTTTGTGGAGAACCAAGTTTTTTTCCTTGTTTTTTCAATTCAGAAAGTGCTGCCTTTGTCCGTTGACTTATACGCTCACGCTCATCCTGAGCCAAGACCGCCATTATACCAATGGTTACAGAATTTGCCTCAGGCATATCGACACATTTAAATTTTACGTGTGTATCCCGCAAGGTGAAGATAAATGCTGCATTCCTTGAAAGCCTATCTAATTTTGCAATTAGTAAGATAGCTTCTTCCTTTTTACTCTGTGCAATCGCTTCTAACAAATTTGGACGGTTATTACGTTTACCGCTTTCGATATCTGTATATTCTCCAAGCAAAATATCATTCTCTGAAAGAAATTGCATTACAGCAGATTTTTGAGCTTCAAGCCCCAAACCTGATTTACCTTGTTTTTGGGTGCTGACTCTATAGTAAGCTATATATTTTTCCATTACTTACGTTTTTTAAAGGGATGTTTAGAAAACTTAACCATTAGAATAGGGTATTCTGAATCTGCCCTTTCTGGTCGATATGTTTGATATCGAATCCCAGATTTTCCAGATGTGAACCTACAAGATGTTTACGGTGACAGCGGTCAGGATTTAATTCTGCGCACATAAGAGCGATTTTAAGACCTTGTTGATGCAAATCGGCAAGAGCATCAATGCCAGTGGCGAAAAAGCTCTTAGAACGCACGATTTGATAGTCAACTTTACCATTTTGATAGCAAGTGCTATCCTTTGGCTTACCGCCAAGCTCATTACCTAAGAATAAATAGCTGATGCCGTGATTGAGTAAATGCAGTTCTAACGACTTCTGCCGAAAGTGAGGATTGAATCTTGAAAACGGACGAGAGCGAACATCGATGAGATAATCGATGTTCCGCTTTGTAAGAATTCCAATAAAATTTTCGATAGTTCGGTTTCCATAACCGATGGTGAAGATGCTCTGAGTCATTTGATTTATTGTAAATCTAATCTGCGTAGAGCGATTGACCAAACTGACTTACCTATATTTTTCCTCTTTTTTTAGGGTGTCACGTTTGTAACCTTTTATTACTACTTTTTTTAGTGTCAGATGTGTAAGATTCTTCTTTTTAAAGGTGTCGTGTCTGTCGGGTTAAGCAACTTAAATTTAGTGGCTCATATAAAATTTTATATTCTCTGTTGCCTATGTCTAATTCTCTCATACTAGAATGAAAATACAGTTACTCTCTTTCACACTCTATGAATATTTCAAATAATTTTTAGAGGTAGACCTACAGCTGCTACACTTCTCTGTTATACACTTACTATCTTATCTTTCTTCTTTTATATTTAAAGATTAAAGATTCATTGACTATAGAATGTTTAATACATATACGCTGGTATGTGAGTAAACACATATTCTAATTCCCCCTTAGGAACCCTATTATCCGTTTTCGTTTTTTCCTATACTTTCAAGCGTTTCCTTTTGGTTTTAAGACTAGAGTATAATAGGTCTGGAAATACTATTTTGAGGTATAATTTACCTCTCCTAAGTCTTTGAGCAAATTCCGGATAATTCTTCAAATAAACTTCGTATGCTTCTCTAGGAAGTTTATTCCCGTCAGAGTCTGTAACAAACTCAATACGTCGTTTTCTTTTAATAAACTTGCCATCTATTGCCTTAGCCTTAAAATTGTAAGCACTACTTTTACTCACATCCAAACAGGATGCTAGATACTCCAAAGGCATTTCGTAATAGCCTTTAGGATAAGAATTACTACTCGTATTGGTGCCACCCATTATAGACACCGGCAGTCTTTTCCTATCGCTAAAACGCTTACGATTCATGTAGTACGTTATTATTCCCGCACAACAGAATGCTTTGAAATTTTCAAAATCATCTTCCTCCCAGATAACCGCAGATTGGCATTGCTCAATATTTGTAATTCGTACCAATTGCTTATATCCAATAACTCTGAGAGATTTCTGCTTATTATTTATTGTTACCCAACCCTTTTTAATAAACCACTTGAAGGTGTTTTTTGTCCATCTTTCTGACATACATATATCAGATGCCCAAGCCGAGTATGACGAATTATCATATTTTAAATGCCCACTAGCCATAACCTTTAAATAAATATAGAATTTAAGGTGATTGGTTTTCCGATTTAAAATCGCATACTTACACAGCATTACAGGTATTGTGGTATATAAGGATCTCATTGACGAACAGCATTAGCAAGGTTTGTGTTCTTCAATGGTAGTATTAGCCCATCTTCTTCCAAGATGGGCTTTAACTCATAAAGTTTTCTGAAATTGTTGTATGTTTGGTTCGAGAAAAGTTTTGTTCCCGCTACTAGCAAAGCTTCAGAGAAATCTGAAGCTTTTTTTATCTCTAATATTTAAACTATGGATTTCAATTACATAGAGCCTATAGGTTACATTGCGAGTGCATTGGTGTTATTTTCTTTTTTCTTTAGAAACATTATAAGGTTAAGAATAGTTAACTCCTTTGGTTGCGCATTTTTTGTGGTTTACGGCATTTTGCTAGGTAGCATTCCCATTATAATTACCAATGTTGCTATTTTATTAGTAAATGGATATTATCTTTTTATAAAAAAGAAGTAACTAAGATATCAAACCTATAATAGTTTAGTATTTATAGGGTGTTGCAAACTATACTTATCTTTGTAAGATGCAACCGAACAACTTTACAACAGACTTTTTTGGAATAGGAATCTTAAATGGTAAGACTCCAGAAAATTTAGGTGTCTTATGGCGAACAGCCCAGAACTTAGGCGCTAGCTTTATTTTTACAATAGGTAAGAGATATGCCCATCAAGCAAGTGACACACACAATTCGGTGAAATCTATGCCGTATTATCATTATAAAGATTTTAATGATTTTTTTGACCATCTTCCAAAAGGTGTAAGAATTGTAGGTGTCGAAAAGACTGAAACAGCAATACAATTAGAAGATTTTGAACATCCAAGACGCTGTGTATACTTATTAGGGGCAGAAGATCATGGGTTAACTAGAGAAGCTATAGACAGGTCGCACTTCTTAATTCAATTTAAATCTGAATTTAGTCTAAATGTTGCTGTTGCAGGAAGCATTGTGTTGTATGATAGAAGTAGGAATAAACCATTTCAATAAACGTTATGAGTAGAGGATTTGTAAAAGAAGATGATCAGGAAGAAGCACCAATTATACCACCAAGAGCAGCTTTGCCAAATGGTGTAACTAACTATGTAACGCCAAATGGCCTGCAAGAATTAAAAACAGAACTTAAGCAATTGGCAGAAGAGCAATCTAATCTAGGCATTAAAGACGACCAGGAACGAAGACGCGCAATAGCCGTAATTACTGCAAAGATGAATCAGCTTAAAGAACGCTTGGCTTCAGCAAGGTTATTAGATCCTAAAGACCAACCAAAAGATGAGGTTAGGTTTGGGGCTACTGTAAAGCTAAAGAATAAAACATCTAACCTGGTTCAGAAATTTCAAATAGTTGGTGTGGATGAAGCAAATATTAAAAAACAGAAAATAGCATTTGTTGCGCCATTGGTTTCTGCAATTATTGGTGCAAAAGTGAATGAAAATGTGAGTTTTAATTTAGGTGGCGAGGTTCGTGAATTGGAAATTTTATCAATCACGTATTAAATTTTAAAATCTTATGTTTTATTGATTGGTTGTGTGAGATTACCTTGAGTAAATACAGGTAAAACAATAATATTTTAGTGAAAGTCATAATTTTTGGGTAATTTCAAAGGCAATTAACCGTAACCAACTAAATTATGAAAACACTAATTTTCACACTGGGCTGTTTATTTATAACAGCCTTTACATTTGCTCAAAGTTCTGTGTCGGGAACAATTACAGACTCTAACGGCGGCCCTTTACCAGGTGTCAATATTATTGAAAAAGGCACTTCTAATGGTACATCCACTGATTTTGATGGAAATTACACGTTAACAGTACCAAGTGATGCTGTTCTTGTAATAAGCTTTGTAGGCTTTGAAACTCAAGAAATTTCAGTAAACTCACAAACAACAATTAATGTAACACTTCAAGAAGGTAATACCTTAGACTCTGTCCAGCTTGTAGGATCACGTAGCCCTAAAAGAACTGCAACAGATACGCCAGTGGCAATCGATGTTATTGAAGTTTCAGACATAGTAACTCAAGCTGGTAAAATTGAAATTAATGAGCTTCTTCAATACGCAGCGCCTTCATTTAATGCCAACAAGCAATCTGGTTCAGACGGTGCAGATCATATAGATCCTGCTACATTAAGAGGTCTTGGCCCAGATCAAACGCTAGTATTAGTAAACGGGAAACGTAGACACCAATCTTCTTTAATAAACATTTTTGGTACTAGAGGTCGTGGTAATACAGGAACAGATTTAAATACCATTCCAGCAGCTTCAATTAAACGAATAGAAATTTTACGAGATGGTGCAGCAGCACAATACGGGTCAGATGCAATTGCAGGTGTTATAAACATTGTGTTAAAAGATAATGTAGATGAATTTTCTGGAAGTGTAAGCTATGGTGCATATAACACAAATGCAAAAGGAGATTTTCCAGACGGCACTCCAAACACAGACGGCAATAGGCTAGATACAGATAGAGATGGAAATGCTATTGGAGATGATCAAAGCTTAGATGGTGGTTCTCTAAAAGTGTCAGGTAATTATGGTGTTGCAATTGGAGAGGAAGGTTATGCAAACTTTACAACAGAATATGTAAATAAAAATAAAACGCTACGACCAGGTTATGACTTTAGAAGAGGATTTGGTGAAGCTGCGATTGAAGGTTTTAATATATTCGGAAACTTGAGTTTCCCAGTGTCAGACCAAACCGAAGTTTATGCCTTTGGTGGTCGAAATTATAGAGATACAGATGCCTATGCATTTACAAGAAATGGAGGAGAACGTGTTGTTACAGAAATATATCCAAATGGTTTTACGCCAAGAATAACATCTATAATTACAGATAATTCTTTTGCAGCAGGTGTACGATCTGAGTTAGGAAACGATTGGAAAGTAGATTTAAGTAATACTTACGGAAAAAATGTCTTTCATTATTACATAAAAGGAACCTTAAATGCATCTTTAGAAGAAAACTCTCCTACAGAGTTTGATGCTGGTGGTCATTCTTTATCACAAAACACAATAAACTTAGACTTTTCAAAATATTACGCAGACATAGCTAATGGTTTTAACTTAGCAATTGGTACAGAGTACAGAACAGAAACATTTACAATTTTTGCTGGAGAAACAGGTTCTTATGCAACCTACGACACCAATGGGCAACCCATAACAGATCCTCAAACACAACAACAACCTATAGATCCAGGAACAGGTAACCCAAGACCTGGTGGCTCACAAGGTTTTCCTGGTTATAGCCCGGAAAATGTAGTAGATAGAAGTAGGTCTAATGTTTCTCTTTATGTTGATACAGAATTAGATGTTACAGAAAAGTTTCTTTTAGCCGGCGCAGTTAGATTTGAAAACTACAGTGATTTCGGAAGCACATTTAATGGTAAATTGGCATCAAGATATAAGCTTACAGATAATATAAATTTAAGAGGATCTTTAAGCTCAGGCTTTAGGGCGCCATCTTTGGCACAAGTATATTACAACTTGCGCTTTACAGATTTTCAAGGTGGAACCGCAACAGAGTCACTACTATCTGCAAATAATAGTCCTGTAACCAGATCATTTGGTATTGGAGAGTTAAAAGAAGAAACTGCTACAAATGCATCTTTAGGGTTTACAGCTAAAGCTGGTGATTTTACAGCTACTATAGATGGTTATTTTGTGAGTGTAAAAGACCGTATAGTGCTAACAGGTACTTTTGATGCTCCACAAATAGACAACGTTAATGAAGCTCAGTTTTTTGTAAATGGCGTAGATACAGAAACTACAGGTGTAGATATTATACTTTCTTACAGGAAACTTTTAGATGAAGGCTCAATTTCTGCCACTTTACTAGGTAATATAAACAGTATTGAAATTAAGGATGTAAATAATGGCAACTTAGATGAAGATACATTTTTCGGTGCGAGAGAGCGAGCATTCTTATTAGCTTCTGCACCAGATAGCAAGTTTGCTTTAAATATGTCTTATGTGAAAAATAAGTTTAATACAGCATTGGGGATTACAAGATATTCAGAAATAACTTTAATCGATTTTGCAGAAACAGAAGATGTATATGATGCAAAATTTACTGTTGACTTAAACTTTGGGTATGAAATTACAGACCAAGTTAAGCTTAGTATAGGTAGTAATAACTTATTTAATGAATATCCAGACCAGCAAAATGATGGCGAAACCGAAGGTGGTGGTTATTGGGATTCAGTTCAAATGGGATTTGGCGGTGCATACTACTATACACGTCTAGATTTCACATTCTAAGTTATTTAAATAGTTAAAAATTAGTCTTAAAACTCTCAACACTAGTTGAGAGTTTTTTAATTTGTAAAGTCAAGATAAAAACTGAATTCAAAAAGAAGATGAAAACCAAAACCCAGTTAGTAGTACTAATACTTATAGGAGTCTTATTCGCTTCTTGCACAGCATTACAATATAGAGAAACTACAGAAGAGGTTTACCTTAGGCATAAAGCTATAAACATACCTACAGAAATTACTACATTCAATTCAAAAGTAATAGATAGAAACATTAGGGTACAAGCAGTAAAAGAATCTAACAATAACATTAATGTAATTTTTTTTCACGGTTCACCTAGCTCAATGGCTGCTTTGCGAGACTATTTAATAGACACGTCATTAGTAAAGAAAGCTAACTTATATGCAGTAGATAGGCCAGGTTATGGATATTCTGGTTTTGGAGATGAGCTTACATCTATTAAAACTCAAGCCAAAGTTATGAACGAGTTAATTAATGACTATAACTTAGAGAATGTTATTTTGGTAGGAACATCTTATGGTGGTCCATTAGCAGCAAGGACAGCTGTTTTAAATACACGCGTAAAAGCACTAATTATGGTGTCTCCAGCAATAGACCCTAATCAGGAAAAGAAAATTTGGGCATCTAGGCTAACGCAATGGTGGCTCACGCGTTGGTTGGTGCCAACAGGTTACCGTGTTGCTGGAGATGAAAAGACGACGCACGCTAAAGAATTAGAAAAGATTGAAGATGGTTGGGAAGCATTAAAAATTCCTGTAGTTCATATTCACGGAACAGAAGATAAAGTAGTGCCATTTGGAAATATAAATTACTCTAAAGAAGTTTTCGAAAATATAACTGTAATTCCAATTTCAAATGCAGGACATGAAATTGCCTGGCAAACACCAGAACTCGTAAAGCCCGAAATAGAAGTGCTCATTACAACACTTATAGAAGACATAAAACCTTAGGAACACTAGAGCAATAAAATGTATCTTTGTATAAAAGTTTTAATATGGCTCATAAAGCAGGATTTGTAAATATAATTGGAAACCCAAATGTGGGTAAAAGCACATTAATGAATGCCTTTGTAGGAGAAAAGCTAAGCATCATAACAAGCAAAGCTCAGACCACAAGACATCGTATCTTGGGAATTGTAAATGGAGAAGATTTTCAAATTGTGTTAAGTGATACGCCAGGAATTATAAAACCAGCATATCAACTTCAAGAAAATATGATGGATTTTGTAAAGTCTGCTTTTGAAGATGCAGATGTTCTTATCTACATGGTGGAGATTGGAGAGCAAAGTCTTAAAGATGAAGCCTTTTTCAAGAAAATTACAAATGCAGAAATACCTGTATTATTATTACTTAATAAAATTGATACCTCAGACCAGCATCAATTAGAAGAACAAATGCAGTATTGGAAAGAAAAAGTGCCAACTGCAGAAATTTACCCAATTTCAGCTTTAGAAGGTTTTAATGTTTCTGAAGTGTTGAATAGAATTATTGAAGTAATGCCAGAGTCTCCGGCATTTTATCCTAAAGATCAATTAACAGATAAGCCAGAACGCTTTTTTGTAAATGAAATTATTAGAGAAAAAATTCTAATGCATTACAAAAAAGAGATTCCATATAGTGTAGAGGTAGATACCGAAGAGTTTTTTGAAGAAGAAGAAATCATAAAAATGCGAAGCATTATTATGGTTGAGCGAGATTCTCAAAAAGGAATTATAATAGGTCACAAAGGAAGTGCTTTAAAACGAGTAGGAGTTGAAGCACGAAAAGATTTGGAAAAGTTTTTTGGCAAACAAGTCCATATTGAGTTATATGTAAAAGTGAACAAAAACTGGCGTAGTAACGATAATCAATTACGTAGATTTGGCTATCTAAACAAATAACTGAAACCAACCACAATGAACATTTCAGTCGAGCTAACGCTAACTCCACTACAAGACGATTTTGAACCAGCAATAATAAACTTCATTAAATCTTTAAGAGCTTCAGGGTTAAAAGTATTGGAGAACCCTTTAAGTACGCAAGTATATGGAGAGTATGACCAGGTGATGGGTATTCTTCAAAAAGAAATGAAAATAGCTTTAGAGGCTGTTGAGAGAGGTTTACTTTATATTAAAATCGTAAAATCTGATCGTCACGATTATGAGCCCCATTTTTGAGTTTTTCTTCGGGCAATATCGAGGTTACGAAACACATATTATAGGTCTTGAAGTTGCCGGTATTGTATTCGGTTTAATATCTTCTATTTGCTCTATGCGCAACAGTGTTTGGGTGTATCCTACAGGAATAGTAAGTACTTTAATCTTTGTTTACATCTTATTAAAATTCAATTTACTAGGTGATACCATAATTAATGGTTACTACTTTGTAATGAGTATTTACGGCTGGTATATTTGGACAAGAAAAGTTACACCAACGCAAACAACACCTATAACAAAGGCTACTAAAAATGACTATACGTATAGTTTAGGAATATTTTTAAGTACAATGTTGCTTATATACATAATATATTATGTGTTTGAAAAGTTTGAGGGTTGGGCATCCTATATAGATATACTTACAACAGGATTGTTCTTTGTAGGTATGTGGATGCTTGCCAAAAAGAAACTAGAAAATTGGCTGTTTTTATTAATGGGAAATGTAATTAGTGTGCCGCTCTATTTTTACAAGGGTTTAACATTGAGCAGTTTTCTTTACGTTATATTTGTCATTATCTCAATATTTGGATACTTAGCTTGGAAAAAGATTTTAAACAACAGACTTCAGACTGCCTAAAAATTGTTCTCTACGGTCCTGAATCTTCAGGAAAAACTACTTTAGTAAACCTTTTAGCAGAACATTTTAAAACAGTTTCTGTGCCTGAGTTTATGAGAATATATTTACAAGACAAATGGGATAGGACACAAACAGTTTGTGAAAAGGAAGATTTAATCCCAATTGCAAAAGGGCAAATTAATACGGAGAATGAACTTTCCAACGTTGCAAATAAATATTTATTTTGTGATACTAATCTTCGTGAGATAAAAGTTTACTCCAAAGCATATTATAACGACTATTGCCCCAAAGAAATCTTAGGTGCTGTTAATGACCACCATTACCACCTATATCTATTAACCTATATTGATACACCTTGGGAAGCAGACGATCTTAGGGATAAACCTGATGAACGTAAAGCTATGTTTTTAAAGTTTAAGGATGAGTTAGATGCAAATAATTGTAATTATGTAATATTACAAGGTAATGTAGAAACTCGTTTAAAAACTGCAATAAAGCATTGCGAGGCACTATAAAAGCAAATATTTTGGATTTTACAGCACAGCAACTTAAGCAAATAGAAAATCACGGTTTAACGTTAAAACAGGTTGAAAACCAGTTGCAAACCTTCAAGGAAGGTATTCCTTTTATAAATTTGACAGACTGTGCTACAATAGAAAACGGAATCCTTCAAATCTCAGACGATAAGAAACAGACGTATATTAAGTTATACAATTCAAAACTAGATGATATTGAAGTCATCAAATTTGTACCTGCTTCAGGCGCTGCTACAAGAATGTTTAAGTCATTATACCGGTTTTTAGACACCTATAATCCTTCAAAAGAAAGTATTAATGCCTTTATAAATAAAACAAAAGACAATACACTTAAACTCTTTTTTGTCGGCTTAGAAAAATTTCCATTTTATGAGGCTATACTTCAGCAGTTAAAGAAAACTTGCCCAAATTATAATTCACTTTCTGATGATGAGAAAAAAGTGTGCATTGTAGAGTGTTTATTAGGCGAAACTGGACTTAACTACGGAAATCTCCCTAAAGGATTGGTGCCTTTTCATAAATATAAAGAACATACTGCATCTGCATTTGCAGAACATTTATTTGAGGCCTCTAAGTATGCTGCTCCAAATAAAAAGGCGCATCTTCATTTTACCATATCAAATAACCATTACAATAAGTTTAAATCTGAGTATGATCGTATAAAAGACATAGTCTCTAATAAAACTGACACAACATTTATTACCACAGAGTCTTACCAAAAGAAAAGTACAGACACTGTAGCGGTTAATTTAGATAATACACCATTTGTAGATGACGATGGCAATCTGGTATTTAGACCTGGCGGTCATGGTGCATTAATTGAAAATTTAAATGAACAAGATGCAGATATCATATTTATTAAAAATATAGACAATGTAGTCACATATCAATATGAAGAAGATGTGGCCAACTATAAGAAAATGTTAGGTGGTTTGCTTTTAGAGCAAAGACAAACATCGTTCAAATTTCTTGAGATGTTAGATGAAAATGCGAACCCTACAGAAGAATTTATACACGAGATTGTTTACTTTTTACAAGATAACTTTAATAATATACTGTCCGAAGATTTTGAGAAGTTCTCTTTAAAATATCAAATTGAATATTTGCGGGAACAACTTGATAAACCTATTCGCGTTTGTGGTATGGTTAAAAACGAAGGAGAGCCAGGTGGCGGTCCTTTTTGGGTTAAACATGAAAGCGGTAAAATATCTCTTCAGATTGTAGAATCTGTTCAAATTAACAAAGAAGACCCAAGACAGTTACGTTACCTTAATGATGCAACACATTTTAATCCTGTAGATATTGTTTGCAGCGTAAGAAATTATAAAGGAGAAAAATTCGACTTACTTAAATATGTAGATTATAAAGCAGGCTTTATAAATCAAAAGACCATAAATGGCCAAGATATAAAAGCATTAGAACGTCCTGGTTTGTGGAATGGCTCTATGGCACATTGGAATACAATTTTTGTAGAAGTTCCCTTATCTACATTTAACCCTGTAAAAACTGTGGTAGATCTATTAAAAGAATCACACCAAATAAGTAATTAATGAATGCCTCTCAACTTATAGAAGAGGTAGAGTTTAACACTACCACAAGTTCTGGACCTGGCGGCCAGCACGCTAATAAAACAGAAACAGCAGTTGAGCTTAGATGGAATATTAACTCATCTCAAGCAATTTCAGAAAAAGAACGTTTTATATTGTTAGAAAAGCTTTCCTCAAGGCTAACTAAAGATAACGTCCTTATTATAGTTGCTCAAGACTCAAGAAGTCAACACAAAAATAAGGATATAGTTATTAAACGTTTTTTAGAGCTTATCAAAAAGAACGCTAAGCAAAAACCTCCTAGAAAAAAGACAAGACCTTCTAAAATGGCCAAACTAAAACGCCTTAATTCAAAGAAAAAAACATCTGAGAAAAAAGCAAATAGACAGAAGCCAAGATTAGATTACTAAACTATACAGATCTTTTGTGTAACAATTACACACAATTTTAAAGTTTACACACCTGATATCCAATTTTCAACTTTCATATATTTTGTACCTAATTAGTTGTGTTTTTATAAACTACATATAAAACAAAACCTGTAATGCATTGGTGTTTATTGTTTTATAAGTACTGGCATGTACTTTTTTATCTATAATATTCTATCAAAACTTACTTAATAATTAATTTTTTAAAGCCTTGGTATAATTGTAGCCTTATACCTAACAACTTTGAAACATTAAATAAATCTAAAATTAGATATCATGAAAAAGATCATATATACAGCGGTAATTGCATTAGGAGCAATAGGATTTACAAATGCACAAGCTACAACACCAGTAGCAGCAAATACAGAAGCTTCTGTTGAGGTAAAAGCAGAGTCTTTATTACAGGAAAAATATGTAGAAATTAAAGCTACAGATTTACCACAAGAGGTTCAAACTGCACTATCAAAAGATTTTGAAGGAGCAACCTTAAATAAGGCGTACATAAATAGTAAAAACGAATATAAATTAACCCTTACTACTGCAGAAGATACAGAAGCGACTGTATATGCAACTGCAGAAGGTGAGTGGATTAAGAAAAAATAACCACCAACTAGATTATAGTTTAACCACAAAAAAAAATTGTTATGAAAAAGATCATATTAACAGCTGCAATTGCTCTAGGTACACTAACAGCAATGAATGCACAGGAAAAGAAAACTGAAACAATGGCAATGACAAAGACTGAAGTGAAGACTACAGTTGCTGTTCAGGATAATTACAAAGCAATTACTGCAGAGAAATTACCACAAGCCGTTAAAGAAGCATTTGCATCAGATTTTAAAGGGGCAACTCTTACTAAAGCCTTTGCAAATGACAAGGACGAGTACAAGCTTGTCATAACTACTGCAGATAAAGCTGAAAAAACCGTTTATGCAAATAGCAAAGGCGAGTGGATTAAAAAGCAATAGAAGCAGGATTTAGTTTTTAATACGTTGAAGAGGCACTCAGTAAAATGGGTGTCTTTTTTTTATGATAACTTTAAAGACAAAAGGTGTGGAGACTTTCTATTTTTACAATTCATACATATATGAAATGATACAACGAATATTAGTCGTAGAAGATGACGTTGCTTTTGGTAAAATGCTTTCTAAGTTTCTAGAACGAAAGGGTTTTCAGGTAAGTACTGCCTTAAACGGAAATCATGCTAGAAAGCAGATGGAAGAACAAAAGTATGAGTTGCTTATAACAGATTTAAAGCTTCCAGATGATAGCGGCCTTAATCTTTTAGAGTATTGCCAAAGCGTATCTGCAGATACTAACATTATTTTAATGACAAGTTATGCAGAAGTTTCAACAGCTGTTGAAGCTATTAAAAAAGGGGCGTTAGATTATATTTCAAAACCGTTTAGACCAGAAGAGTTGCTAATGGTTATTGAGCAGGCAGAAAATAAATCTAAAACAAATGCTACACTTAATGTTGAAACAAGTCCTAAAGCTAAAACCGTAAAGCACAAAACGAGTGAGCTTCCAGACTCTTCTTCATTTGTGAAAGGTATTAGTGAATCTTCTAAGAAATTTAATGAGTACCTAAAACTTGTAGGACCAACAGATATGTGCGTGCTTATACAAGGTGAAAGTGGTACTGGTAAAGAGGTTGCCGCAAATGCTATTCATAATTTTAGCAAACGCAGTAACGAAAATTTTGTAGCTGTAGATTGTGGTGCTATCCCTAAAGAAATTGCTGCAAGTGAGTTTTTTGGACACGTAAAAGGAAGCTTTACAGGCGCAATAAATGACAAGAAAGGTCATTTTGAAGCTGCTCATAAAGGCACATTATTTTTAGATGAGGTTGGTAATCTGTCTTACGAAAACCAAGTACAGCTTTTGCGTGCCTTACAAGAAAGAAAAATAAAACCTGTAGGCAGTAACAAAGAGATAGAGGTAGATGTTAGAATTATTTCTGCCACTAATGAAGATCTTTTAAAAGCAGTTGCAGATGGTAAGTTTAGAGAAGATTTATACCATAGGCTAAATGAGTTTTCTGTACATATACCTAGCTTAAAAGAGCGTAGTGACGATTTATTCTTATTTACAGAGTTCTTTTTAGAAATGGCTAACAACGCTTTAGATAAAAATGTTGTAGGCCTGTCTAAGGAAGTTGAAGAAGCTTTTAAATCCTACAACTGGCCTGGTAACTTGAGAGAATTAAAAAACATTATTAAAAGAGCTGTTTTACTTACAACTGGGCAGTTGGTGCCAATAGATGTAATTCCTAGAGAAGTAGTTAACTTTAAGGGACAAGTGGCAGTAACAACTCAAGATTTTTCTAAAGACACTAATGAAAAGCAACTTATTATTAATGCACTTAAAGAAGCTGGTTACAATAAGAGTAAAGCGGCTAGGTTGTTAAATGTTACCAGAAAGACTCTTTATAATAAGATGGAGCATTATAATTTAGAGTTGTAATTATCTATTCTTTAAAGCTGTCACTAAGTTTTCTACTTTTTCTTGTAATGAGTTAAATAGAGACGTTAATGTTTCTTGCCTTAAGTTTTCTGGAGTTACATACTCTAACACATCTAAAATTTTTACAACCTCTTTAGCTTCTAATTGTCTGGTTAGTGTAAGCATTTTGTGTGCTATGTCATTTACGGCGGTATAATCTTCTGTTTTTACGGCTAGTGCCATACGTTGTAAATCTATATTCACTTCATTATAAAACGAAAACAAAACTTCTTCTAAAGCGTCTTCTGTACTAAGAAAAGAGTTGAGCAAGCTTAAATTAAATAATGTGCTTTGTTGTGTTGTTTCCTTTTCACTTTCAATTTTAATAGGTATTCCCATATGTTCTGGAAATAATTGATTTAAGGCAGAATATAACTTTTCCTTAGGAAACGGTTTGTGCAACAATCCAGAAAAACCTTGTTCTTTAAAAGATCTTACGGTGTATTCTCTACTACCTGTCATAGCCACAATTGGCTGACCGTTATAATTTGCTTTAAAGTGTCGCTTTAGTTGTTCTAAAACCTGAAAGCCATTTGTTTTTGGCATTTCGATATCTGTAAGTACAAAATCGTATTCAAAATTATGCGAAGCAACAAAATCTTCAAAAGCATTAAAGCTGTGGCAAGTAATATTCATTTGGCCAAAAAGCTCTTCTAATAACTTAGTCATACTTGTATCATCATCTATAACCACAACAGTTAAAGACTTTACCGCTTTAGTTAACGTGGTAATTTCAGACTTTAGTTTACTCTCAGAAAGTTTGAGAGGTAATACTAATGTAAACGTACTGCCTTGGTTTGGGGTACTATCTACAGTTAAGGTTCCATGTAATAAGTTGGTAAGTTTCCTGCTAATGGCAAGGCCTAAGCCATTACCGCCAAAACGTTTTATGGTATCTGCTTCAGCTTGCTGAAATTCTTTAAATATAAGTTCTTGTTTTTCTTTAGAAATACCTATTCCGGTATCTACTACCTTTATTTCTATCTCAAATTCTTGTGCTTTTTGCTCTAATATTTTAGCATAAACTGTAACAGAACCTTCTTCGGTAAATTTAAATGCATTACCAATTAGGTTACTTAATATTTGGCGAATACGTAGTGGGTCGCTTTCAAAAACTTGATTGCTTATAGCTTGGTCCACATAAAGATGGATGGCTACATTTTTTTGTTGATGCACATCTTTAGAGGTTTCAACAGTTTGCTGTATTATGCTTTCTAGAGAAAATGGTATAGTTTCAATATGTAGTTTACCAGCTTCTAGTTTAGAGAAATCTAAAAGATCATCAACCAACTTGGTCACGTATAATGAGCTGTTGGTTATTTGGTTTACATAGTATAGTTGCTTTTCTGTAAGGTCTGTATTTTCAATAAGATCAGAGTAACCTACAATTGTATTTAAGGGTGTTTTTAAATCGTGACTTACAGTTGAGATAAGTTGTTCCCTACTTTTTAAAAGTTCTTCAGAATAATCTTTAGATTTTTTGAGTGATATTTTAAAGCGCTCTGCTTTAAAGAAATCATTTAAAATAATGTAGGTAAATAGGAGTATGATAAATATTCCTAAAACACCTGAGTACTTTAATATTGTACTTGTCCTATCTACAGAAGCACTTTTCTTGGTGGCTTGTATTTGGTTTTTTCGTGCTATCTCAGCATCAAACGCAGTTATTATTTGGCGTAATTGTGCAGAAATATTTAGATCGTTCCTAATTAATTCATTCTCTTTTTGCTGTAGCGCTTCTCTAGATTTTGAATTTTCTCTTTTAGCTTCAGCCAGAATAAATCTTGTTGCAGTAATCATAGAGTCTACAACTTTTGTCTTTACAGTGGCAGTGTCTCGCTCTTCAGATTGATTTAGGTATTCTACATAATTACTCCAAATTCTACGTTCTCGTTCTGTAAGATCATTGGGGTTATTAATAAACGTTTCGACTGTGAGTTTCCCCATAGAGGATTCTAGCTTATTAAATTCTTCTGCTATATCATCAAAAGAAGAGTCTTTACTATTGGTAAGTTTAAGAATACGTAGCTGCTCTATATTCTTAGTTTTTTGAAGCAGTAGCTCTTTAACATAATCCAATTGTTGCTTTTGAAATTGGATGTCTGTTAAGGTTTTTATTTCCTCAATTTTATTAAAAAGTGAGTCTGCTTTTTGTTGATATAACTCAAAATCAGACTCTTCACCAGTAAGCAAGGCAAGCCTGGAAAAGCCATCGGTTTCGTAAACTTGATTTATAAGTGTTCCTGTTTCTATAAATTTTTCATCTTCTGTTGTAGTCGTATTAGTTTTAAGCAGAAACTTAAATTCAGAATACAAGAAAAAACCTACAACAAGGGCTAAAACCCCTAAGGTCACATAACTAAGTATGATTTTAAATGTAAACCTATTTTTGGTCTTATCCATAGGCTTCAAAAATACAGAGAGTTCTTATAGCGATATGCTAAGGAATTAATAAAATTGATTTTGCAGATTAAAACCAATGTCTATCTTTGCGCAAAATCTCAAAGGGGTGCTGTATTTTAATACGGCTGAGATTACACCCAATGAACCTAGAACAGGTAATGCTGTTTAGGGAAATTTTTAAAACATATTTTTTTAGTCAAATTAAGTTGTTGTAAGCATATTGCAATGGGTTGTTTTTTTGCGAAATAGACTAAAATTTTACTGTTTTAATAACACAAGAAGCTATAGTAGCTTTATAATTTAATTTTTTTTAAACCTAAGAATAATCGCCCCTTTTATTCGTAATTTTTGTTACGGATGAAAACTGTATCTATTCTACTTTGCGCACTATTTGTGTCTGCCAGCACATTTGCGCAAGAATTTCAACTCTCTGGTAATGTCACAAACTCTAAAAATGAGCCTATTGAAGGTGTTTCTATTTTTATTAAAGGAACAACTACAGGCACAGAAACCAATGAACTTGGTAACTATAACTTCTCTTTAGAAAAAGAGCAGTATACAATAGTTGTAAGTTATGTTGGTATGATTACACAAGAGCAGACTATTAATCTTGAAGAAGATGTAACTGCAAATTTTGTCTTATTAGAAGACTCTGAGATTTTAGATGAAGTCTTAGTGCGTTCTGTAAGAGTTACTGCAGACTCACCAATTACGTATTCAAACATTTCTAAAGAAGAGATTAAAGATCGTAACTTAGGACAAGACATTCCTATACTCTTAAACTACCAACCTGCAGTTGTAACAACTAGTGATGCTGGTGCTGGTGTTGGTTATACAGGAATACGTGTGCGTGGTAGTGATGCTACTCGTGTAAATGTAACAATTAACGGGATTCCTTATAACGACGCAGAAAGTCAAGGCACATTTTGGGTTAATTTAGGAGATTTTGCCTCTTCTACAGAGAACATCCAATTACAACGCGGTGTTGGTACATCTGTAAATGGCTCTGGTGCTTTTGGTGCAAGTTTAAATATCTTGACAGATGCTGTAAAAGATGAAGCTTATGGTGAGCTGTCTGGATCTGTAGGTAGTTTTAACACTCGTAAGGCAACACTTAGATTTGGAACTGGAACATTAAGTGATCATTTTTCAGTTTCAGGACGTTTGTCCAAAATAGATTCAGATGGTTATATAGATCGTGCAACATCAGATCTTAAGGGTTATTTTTTACAAGCAGCTTATAAAGATGATAACACACTAATAAAAGCTATAACCTTTGGTGGTTTTGAAGAAACTTATCAGGCCTATTATGGTGTCGATGAGGCAACGCTACAAAGCGACAGAACATTTAATACCGTAGGACAACAATTTGACCGCGAAGGAAACTTTGAAGGGTTTTATGAAAATGAGGTAGATAATTACCGTCAAGATCATTATCAATTACTTTGGAATGAGCGTTACAATAATAACTGGAGCACTAACGTAGCACTTAACTACACTAGAGGTGCAGGATATTTTGAGCAGTATGTAGATGAATTTTATTATTCAAACATCTTATTTTCAGGAGATGCACAATTAGACTTTTTTGGCGTAGATCCTGTAACCATAGATGGCGAAGAGTTTACAACTACAGATTATGTAAGACGTCGTTGGTTAGATAATAATTTCTTAGCTGTAAATGCAAGTGTAAACTACAAAAATGAAAGTTTAGATGTGACAACAGGAGCTTTTTATAGCACCTATAAAGGAGATCACTATGGCGAAATATTATCTACAGAAATCCCTATCGGGTTTTTACCTTATGACAGATATTATGATGGTGATAGTGAGAAAAATGAATTTTCTGCCTTTAGTAAAGCTACTTTAAAATTTGGAGATAAATGGAGTGTTTATGGAGACGCACAAATACGCCTAGTAGATTACGAAGCTATTGGTGGTAGTGACGACTTAGATGTAGATGAAAGCTATACGTTCTTTAATCCTAAATTAGGAACAAACTATAAGTTAAATACAGAAAACAGTTTGTATTTATCTTATGCACGAGCTAACAGAGAACCAAACCGCACAGATTTTGAAAACGGTAATCCAGAGCCAGAACAGTTAGATGATTTTGAGTTAGGTTGGAGATTAAACAATCCTAAATTTCAAATAAATACTAATGTGTATTATATGAATTATAACAATCAACTTGTGCTTACTGGAGCAATAGATGATGTAGGATCACCAATTAGAGCTAATAGTGGCTCAAGCTATAGATTAGGGTTAGAGGTAGATGCATCTGTTCAAATTTTGAAAAACCTTATTTGGAATCCTAATATGGCTATAAGTACCAATAAAAACAGAGATTTTGTAACTAGTCTAGACGGCAGCTTAGTAAACCTAGGCAATACAGAAATTTCGTATTCGCCTAATGTTATAGCTGGAAACGCAATTAAATACATACCGGTTAAAAATTTAGAGTTACAGATGCTTAATAAATATGTAGGAGAACAATATTTAAGTAATGTAGAAGCGCCTTTATCTAAACTAGATAGCTATTTCACAACAGATTTAAATGTGCAATATACTTTCTCTACAAACAGTCTGTTTAAAGAAATAGTGATAACAGGATTGGTTAACAACATCTTTAGTGAAGAGTATGTAAATAATGGGTATTACTTCACCTTCGATGGAGGAAATGAAGACGGTAGCATTACAACTTTTGAAGGAGCAGGATTTTTCCCGCAAGCAAAAGCTAACTTTTTATTAGGAGCAACACTTAAATTTTAACTTAATTAGATACAGTAAGGATGTCTCCGTTAAGCTCAGCGCGATACATCCTTAAACTGTATGTTCCAGGACCACCTTCTGTTTGTTGTCCGTTGGTAAGGTTGTATGCATTGTTATCATCACATTGGCATCTTGCAGTAAGACCAGTAACTACCAGCCTGGAACAATCGCTAACAGGATGATTTGGGTCTGTAAGCTCAAAAGCTAAGTATTGATCGTTACCTATATAAAAGATATTAATTCCAGAAATTCCAACCGAATAGTCTTGAAAACTATTGCCTTCAAAATTTAATTGGTTGTATTGTGGTAAGGTTAAGTTATAAACTGCCCCAAAGTTTAAGTCAACTAAATTAGGATTATTATCTCTTGCAGAATCATCTGTTGAGCAAGAAGATAGTATTGCTATTAAAAGTGTAGCTATAAATAGGTTTTTCATCATCAAAATTTAATTGTGCAAGTTAGTATAATTGACAAGCATCTAAAAATTATGTATATTTGAACATCTAATCCCGTCGTGTATGGGATTTTTTGTGTTTAAATATCAGTTGATTATAACGTAATGCTTCTATTGTTATTGTGTTTTTAACCGCTATTTAATAAGAGTATTTAGAAGCCAAATGAAACTAAAGAAGGCTTTTTTATTAAGATTAAGAAAACAACATTATGAGTAAAGTAAATTATTATACAGAAGAAGGATTAAAGAAGTTGAGAGATGAACTGGATCTTCTTAGAGATGTAGAGCGCCCTAAAGCGTCTCAAGCTATTGCAGAGGCTAGAGATAAAGGTGATCTAAGTGAAAATGCTGAGTATGATGCAGCAAAGGAAGCGCAAGGTATGTTAGAGATGAAAATTTCTAAGCTTGAAGGAGTACTATCTAACGCACGAGTGATAGATGATTCTCAACTAGACACCTCTAAAGTATTAATCCACTCAAGTGTTAAGATAAAACACCAAGGAAATGGTGCAGAAATGACCTATAAACTAGTTGCGCAAAGTGAATCTGATTTAAAATCAGGCAAAATATCTGTGGACTCTCCAATAGGGAAAGGTTTACTAGGTAAACAAGAAGGAGATGTTGCAGAAGTAACAACACCTAACGGTACCATAAAATTTGACGTGATTAAAGTTTGGAGAGACTAATAATTGCTCTCAAGCTCCTACATTTAATAAAAAAGCAGGTTTTCTTAGAAAACCTGCTTTTTTATTTCGTTAATTGTCTAATAAATAAGGATTACACAAACGCCGAATATCCAGTAATTGCGCGCCCAACAATTAATGAGTTAATCTCTTTGGTACCTTCGTAACTATAAATTGCTTCGGCATCTGCTACAAAACGAGCAACATCGTGTTCTAACAATATACCATTGCCACCCATAACTTCTCTTGCTCTGCTTACCACATCTCGTGTGCGCATAGAACAAAATACCTTAGCTAAAGAGGCTTGTTCATCCTTTAATAATCCTTCGTCTTGGAGTTCAGAAAGTCTGTAGCATAGGGTTTGCATAGCTGTAAGATTAGCGAGCATCTCTACCAAATGATTTTGTATAAGTTGAAATGTTGCAATTGGCTTTCCAAATTGCTCACGTTTTTTACAATACTTTACAGCACTTTCATAGGCGCCTCTAGCACAACCTACTGCTTGCCACGCAACACCAGCACGTGTCATTTTTAAAACCTTTGCGGTGTCTTTAAAACTATTAGCCTCTTGTAAACGGTCACTTTCTGAAATACGACAATCTGTTATGGTAATTAAGGCATTTTCTACAGTACGCAACGCCATTTTATCTTCAATTTTTTCAGGTGAAAAACCAGGCGTGCCTTTTCTTACCAAAAATCCTTTTACTTGCTTATCATCTACATCTTTAGCCCAAACTATTGTTACATCTGCAAATGTGGCGTTACCAATCCATTTTTTTTGACCGTTTAGTATCCAAGTATCACCATCACGTTGGCAGGTGGTTTCCATACCTTGAGAAATGGCAGAACCTACATTTGGTTCTGTTAAACCAAAGGCGCCAATAGCTTCCATACGTTGCATTTTAGGAAGCCATTCTAACTTTTGCTCTTCGCTACCACATAAGTAAATACTTCCCATAGCTAAACCGCTATGCACGCCAAAAAATGTAGACATCGAAACATCTACTCGTGCCATTTCAATAGCAATTATACCTTCCATCACAAAATTTTGTTCTGGACAACCATAGCCTTTATAAGCTATGCCGGCAATATTTAAAGTGGCTAATTTTGGGATAATCTGTTGCGGAAATTCTGCTTTCTTCCAATACTCATTGGCAATGGGTCTCACTTCATCTTCCATAAAATTACGCACCTTGAGCTGTATCTCTCGTTGCTCTGGAGTTAGCTTAAGGCTAAGGTCATAAAAATCTCCATCAATAGGCGGTAATTTGTGTTGGCCTCTTTTTGCTTTTCGAGTAAGCATTTTCATTAAGCCATTAAGCTGGTCATCATCTAAGCTACCAACCTTATCCATAACTTCTTTTAGGTCTATCTTAGAATTTAGCTTGGCAATAGCTTCTATATCTATATCTTTTAAAAGAGATAATGTGCCTTTAATTTTACCGAATAATGACATATGGTTTTTTCTTTTAAAGATAACCAGAGCTATTTAATTCTGTTAACAAAGGAATGTTAATGTAAACTCTAAATTTTAAGGCAGTGATTCTGTAAGCGTTTTAAACACAAAAGCTTTTTGTCCGTCACCTGTTTTAATATGTAACCAATCATCCAGTTTGCCCAGAACTGTAATAGTATCATTACGCTTAAGTTGGGTTATTTTATCAAATTTTGAAGATGGTCCTATTCTTATATTAGCTACGCTGTTTTTAATTATGGCCTTAGGTGTTATAGCAACAAATAAATTATCTGTTTCTGGGATTTCAGCATTTTTAATAAACGGCAGTGGATTTACAGCACCATTGTAGCCTTTGTAAATACCAAAATGTAAATGTGGTGGTGTGTATTTTGCGTTGCCAGTATTACCTACAAAACCTAGAGTATCTCCTATTTTTACTTTTTTACCAGACTGCGTAGCAATACTATCTAAGTGTGCATAGTAAAGTGAAGCTCCAAAAAGACCGTCTCTCAACCAAACTTGTTTTCCGCCTAATCCTTTATTTCCAGTTGAACTTACATAGCCATCAACAGCTGCAATTACAGGTGTGCCTCTTTCTGCAAAAATATCTACACCTTTATGGCTGCGTTTACCGCCATCGCGACTTGCACCCCAAAAACTTTGTATGGCCTTACTAGTTTTGCCTGCTACAGGAAAGTAATAGGTAGGCGATGTAAATATTTTTAAAGATGCTTTTGTTGAAGCATAGATTTCTGGCTGTATTATAAGTTTATAAGTAGCGCTCTCTTTAATTGGGACAGCCATATTTGTCTCATTAGGCTTGCTTTTTATTAATGATTTGAATGATGTTATAGAGTCGCCTTCAATTTTAAATAATTCAGAGAAAAATTGAATTGAATCTACATCACTTTCAATTTGCAGATTAAATAACTCACCTTCAGAAAGATTTATGTTATATGAATAAGACTGAAGATTGGTGTTGTGTAATTGTACTTGCTCTAAATATGGTAAATTAATTTTTAGAGAATCATTTTTTGAAACCTCGAAGTTTTTGGTCCAAGTATTAAAAATAACATCTGCGTCTTCAAAATCACGCGCATATATTTCTTTTGCAGTTGGTTGCGTAATAAAATCTGTTGCATTGGTAAGTTGCTGGCAAGAAGCAATTACTAAACATACGCCTAAGACAATAAAAATCTGTTTATTCATAGCAGCTATAAATTAAACAGAAATTATGCCAAAAATAGGTGTTAGGGAATATGTGTAAGGTATTAGTAATTTAATCTATGAGTGGTGAGTTATGGGCTATTAGTGCCTTAATTGAGATAGCTGTACTAAAAATTATATCAATTTCGATTTCGAATTCAATTTCAACTTCATTTTGGTGCTAGCCAAAAAGATAATGCACAACATCTGTAATTTTCGCCGCTTTTACCACGTTGATGCCATAGGTTTCCTTCGGAAGTTTACAATAGCGTGAAATCATAATTGATGCAAAGCCTAATTTTTCAGCTTCTAGTATTCGTTGCTCTATCTTTGGTACAGGTCTTATTTCTCCTGCTAAACCCACTTCTGCGGCAAAACAAATATCTTTAGGAACATGAATATCTTCATTGCTGGATAAAACAGCTGCAACCACAGCGAGATCAATTGCAGGATCATCTACAGAAATTCCACCGGTTACATTTAAAAAGACATCTTTTGCACCTAATTTAAATCCAGCTCTTTTTTCTAAAACAGCTAAAAGCATATTAAGTCGTTTGGCGTTATATCCTGTAGCGCTTCGTTGTGGAGTACCGTAAACAGCAGAGCTTACTAGGGCTTGTATCTCTATCATTAATGGGCGCATACCCTCAAGAGTTGCTGCAATAGCAGTTCCACTTAGGTCATCTTCATTTTTAGATAGTAATATTTCACTAGGATTGGCAACCTCTCTCAAACCAGATCCTTGCATTTCATAAATACCAAGTTCGTGAGTACTACCAAAACGGTTTTTTTGAGCTCTAAGAATTCTATAAATATGATTTCTGTCGCCTTCAAACTGCAAAACAGTATCTACCATATGCTCTAAGACTTTTGGTCCGGCAATGTTTCCGTCTTTGGTAATATGACCAATTAAAATAACTGGTGTAGCTGTTTCTTTAGCAAACTTTATAAGCTCTGTAGTACATTCTCTAATTTGAGAAATGCTACCTGCGCTACTTTCTATATAATCTGAATGAAGCGTTTGTATAGAGTCTATAACCACAATATCTGGCTCAATAGCTTCTACTTGCTTAAAAATGTTTTGTGTCTTAGTTTCAGTTAAGATAAAGCAATTACTTTCTGAATTATCTATACGTTCTGCCCTCATTTTTATTTGTTGAGCACTTTCTTCTCCAGAAACATAAAGAGTTTTAAACGGAAGCTGTAACGCTATTTGAAGCATTAAGGTACTTTTACCTATACCAGGTTCACCACCAAGAAGTGTTAAGCTTCCTGGCACTAAGCCACCACCTAAAACACGATTTAGCTCATTGTTTTTAGTATTGTAGCGTTGTTCTTGAGTGTAAGAGATATCTGCAACCTTTTGTGGCTTAGCCACTCTTTTCTTAGGTGTAGCAGCAGTTTTCCAATCACTTTTTTCAGCTTTTTGGATGACCTCTTCGGCAATAGTATTCCACTCTTTACAAGCAGAACATTGGCCTTGCCATTTTGAATATTGTGTGCCACAGTTTTGGCAGAAAAAGGTAGTTTTAGTTTTGGCCATAATAGAAAGTCAGCTAAAAAAAATATATTTACGAAACTAATGAAGAATTTTCTTTGGTACATACTTGTCTTGTTATCTTTTTTAAATAGTTCTGCACAGCAAGCTAATTTAAATGACAGCTTTGCTTTAAAATTATCAGAAACAAGAAATGTAGATGAGCATTTTGTAATGTCTGAAGATAAATTTGGAGTGTTTCACTTAGATTCAATTAAGAAATACTCGAGAGTATATATAAACCTTGAGAGATATGATGAGGCCTTAGTTTATACCAATGTGTTAAGTAATTTCTATATCTATAAAACGCTTCAGCATAAAGAAGCTTTTAAAACATTAAATAATTTTGAAAATCACCTAGCCAACGTAACAATACCTTCTGAGATTGGTAAATATTACGTAGCATACTCAGAGGCGGCAGGATATTTAGAGCAACTTCAAAACGCAGTACTGTTATCTAAACAAGGTATTACATATTTGGAAAAAGTTAAAGATTCGTCACTTTATGAGTATGGATACTTGTACCTTAAATCTGCTGAAAATCTATCTAAGCTTAATAAAATATCTGAAAGTGCGGAACATTTCGAGAAAGCATCTGCACTATTTATACACCAAAAGGATACTTTATTTTATTTATGGTCCCAAAATGGGTTGGCTACTTTGTTTGGGAGAAATGGACTAAATGATCACGCTAAAAAAGCAAGACAAGTCATTTACGAACAAGGACCTAAAATAGGCGAAGAGCAAGTGGTTGCCATGGCTCATTTACAAGCTGGTGTCGAGGCTGTTTTTTTAGATGATCACGAAGAGTTATACCATTACAGAGAGGCACTTAAATTTAAAAATGAAAAGTCAGACATTCAGGAAATTGTGAGTGTTCTCGTTTTAAGCTATGCTTCTGAGGCATATGCTAGAGCAAATAAAATAGATACGGCAAAAGTATATTTAAGAAGGCTTAATAAAATTATGGAAGGGAAATCCTTTAATTCCCAATTAAAAACCAATTACGATTTTGCCAAAGCTTATATAGCGCTTTCAGAAAATAGATTGCAAGATGCAGAACGTATAGGTTTAGAGCTGGTAAAACATATACAAAACAGTAAGGATGCTGGCCTTTCACTTAAAATAAACAGTTTGTTGTCTATAATTTATGAACGTAAAGGGAACAATGCAAAAGCTTTAGAATACTATAAAGTATACTCTAAAGTAAACGACTCAATAAAGACAGCATCTACACGTAACCGATTTGCCTATGTGCAAACACAGTTTGAAACAGCTAAGAAAGATTTAGAAATAGAAACCCAAAAGCAAAATATTGAGCTATTAGACTCAGAAAATAAAGTAAAATCTCAGTGGATAATTTTTGGAGGTTTAGGCCTCTTAGGTGCATTTTGTTTGGTGGTTATTATACGTTCAAGAAATTTTGCTAAAAAAGAAAAACAACAACAAGAACAATATTCTCAAGAGTTAATCGAGGCTGGAGAAGCTGAGCGAACACGTGTAGCAAGAGAACTGCACGATAGTGTTGGGCAAAAATTAATGCTTCTTACAAGACAGACTAAAACGTTTGGAGATACGCCAATGCTTACTCTCGCAAATACAACTTTAGAAGAGTTAAGAAGTATTTCTAGAGGATTGCATCCATCAATTTTAAATCGTTTAGGACTTACATCTGCAATAACATCCTTGGTAAATGAAACCGATGCAAATACAGATATTTTTTTTACTAATGATATTGAAAATATAGATCATAAAATAAGTGAAGACCAAGCATTACATATATATAGGATTATACAAGAAGCCCTAGGGAATATAGTAAAGCATTCTAAATCGCCATCTGCATCGGTAAAGGTTTTCAATAAAGATAAAACCATAGTCGTGCTTATAAAAGATAATGGAATAGGATTTAGTACTGCCAATAAATTATTAACTTCGAATAGTTTAGGAATGAAAACCCTTTTTGAAAGAGCTAAGATTATAAAGGGCATCCTGACAATTAATAGTGAACCTCAAAAAGGAACAACCATCTCACTAACAATACCTGTAAAATAATGCCATTAAAACCTTCAGAAATATCAATTGTCATTGCAGATGATCATCCTATGTTACTAAAAGGTTTATATGATGAGTTAACTAAACATAACTACAACGTTGTGTCTCAGGCTTTACAAGGTATGCAAGCACTGGAAGCTGTATTGTCTGAGCGTCCAGATGTAGCCTTGTTAGATATAGATATGCCTTTGCTTACTGGGTTCGATGTTGTAAAGATGGCAAAGGAGAAAGGTGTGTTAACTAAATTTATTGTGTTGTCATTTCATAAGGAAAGTGAATATGTAGCACAGGCAAAATCCTTACAGATAGAAGGTTATTTACTAAAAGAAGATTCGTTTTTTGAAATAGAACGATGTATTCAAACCGTTTTAAGTGGAAAAACGTGCTTTAGCAAGTCGTTTGATACAAAAGCCATAATTGATGCAGAAGACGAATTAGGAAAACTAAAGCTACTTACACCTTCTGAAACTCTAATATTAAAAAAAATAGCAAACCAAAATTCAACTAATGCTATTGCAGAGCAACTGTCCGTCTCTTCAAGAACAATAGAAAAGCATAGAAGCAATATTATAGAAAAGTTAGGGCTTAAGCAGGTTAACACTAAACTATCTAATTGGGCAATGACAAATAAGGTTATAATTTTAGCATTATAGTTACGTGATTATACGTAATTTATTAGTGGTACTACGTATATACAGCTTTGTATACTAGTTATACCTTTCAAGTATAAAATATACTATGAATTTACATACCGTAGCTGTTTACCACTCTTCAGAATTATACGCCTATTCTGTAACGCAATATCTTAATACTAAAGGTTATATAGCTACTGGTTTTTGCTTAAAATCTACAGATGTTATTGCTTTTACAAACTTACCTAACGTAGATATTGTATTGCTTGAAAGAAAACTATATCAAAACTCTCAAAAATATTTAAAGCAGTCTAAAGCTTCATTAAATATGATTATTATAGAAGATGGTTTTTTAAATAATGATTTGTCTATATTAAAGTTTGATCATATTAAGGGTTATGTGTTTCCTACAGATACATTTGAGTCAATCTCTAAGTGTGTAAATGATGTTTTGGTGACTAACAGCTCTCAAAATAAACAGCTACGTAGTAACACGTAGTTTATTCGTGCTTATACGTATTGTAAGAGGTTAAGGTAGACTATACATTGCATAAAGTTTATGTATGTATTGTTATATCTCTGAAAACCTATTATTATGAAGCACACTTACTTAATGTTTAAATATTTACTTGTTGTTTGCATTGTCTTTTTAAGTATACAACAATCTAATGCTCAAGATGCTACTGCTAATCCATCTTCTATAGAATTTGGAAACTTAGACGTAGGTCAACAATCTACCGAGGTTACATTTTTAACCAATAACACCTCAAACAATTGGACAATTATTGAGTTTGATATTACTGGTCCAGATGCTAATCAATTTGGTCAATCCAACAATCCAGGCGCTCCTTTTGGGCCGGAAGGAGAAGTTATTGTGGAGGCAAATTTTAATCCTACTACGCCTGGTAATAAAAATGCAACCCTCATAGTAACTTATGGAACAGATTTTAGTACACCTGTAGGAACTGTAGATATTCCTCTGAGCGGAAGTGCTGGCGAAATTTTTGAGCCTATTGCAGAGGTGACTAATGTAAATTTTGGCACACACGATATTTTTGTGAATGTTACAGATGAGATAACACTATCTAATACAGGTAATGCAGATTTAGTGGTTTCTAGTTTAGATTTTACAACAGATGCAAATTTTATTGAAGACTTTAGCCTAGAATCTGGAATTACATTTCCGTTTACTTTAATTGAAGGAGAATCACGAAATTTTGAAGTTACTTTTAATGCCATAGCACGTGAGCAAACAAGTTCGCCCAATACAGCAGTTAGAGGAATAGATATTCAAATTGACACTAACGACCCAAATAACCCAAACATCTTTTCAAATTTGCAAGCTGAAATCCTATTACCGCAAATAGAAGTACAAATGAGTCCTTTTGAATTTGATGGTCAAGAGGTTGGAGTGCCAACAACCAGAACGGTAGATGTTAATAATACTGGTGACGGTACTTTAGTTTTGAGTAACCTATATTTTTCTGCAGGTTCACCTTCTACAGGAGCAAATGATGATTTTATAGTTACAGACCCATCAAGTTTACCGTTTAACATTCCTGGAAATAGTACGTATCCTCTTGAGGTTCAATTCACGCCTTCTGCTACAGGCGAGCGCTCTACGTTTTTTAGAATTGAAACCGTAAACAGTGATGCGTTATCTTCAATTTTCACCAGAGGTTTCGGACAAGAAAGCGGTATTTCCATCACTCCAAACCCTATAGATTTTGCAGATGTTGATTTTGGTAGTTTTAGTGCAGAAAACCTTAATATTGAAAACACAGGAACTGCAGATTTAGAGTTGTCTTCTGGAAGTATATCAGGAGCACACGCATCAGACTTTGAAATTACCACAAGCAATGAGCCTTTAACTATTGGTACTGGAAATACTGTGATTTTACAAGTTTTATTTACACCTTCTGGGGTAGGTGACAGGACGGCAACCTTAACTTACACGAGCAATGTACCAAACAGTCCTCACGTGATTCCACTACTAGGTAATGGCGCAGAAACATTTATCGAACTTTCAACAAACAGCGTTGATTTTGGCGATACCAATGTAGGCACGCCAGCTACGCAAAACTTGATCATTTCAAATACTGAAGAAGCTTCGGTTGATTTGGTTGTGTCAGAATTAAACTTATCTGGAGAAACTACTCAGTTTAATATCGGAGGCGTCACGTTACCTATAAGTATTTCTCCAGGAAATAACATAATGGTTCCTATTACATTCGAGCCTTCAGAGATAGGGGAAAAAACAGCGACGCTAAGTGTTGTGAGTGATGACGATAGTTCTCCAAATACAGTATTACTTACAGGAAACGCCATTCAAGCATTGCTTACTGTTAATCGCGCTATGATAAATTTTCAAGACACTCAAATTATTACAAATACAAGAACAGAATTAGTTAGTGTAGGTAATATGGGTAATACAGGATTAGAGATTACAGGCATCTCATTTTCAGGTGAAGATGCAGATGATTTTTCAGTTACAGATGTAAGTTTCCCTATAAATATTTCTGAAGATGCTAGCTTGTCATTTCAAGTGGTTTTTGCACCACAAACACGTACGTTGAAAACCGCAACAATGACTATTGAAACATCGGCAGGAAATGCAGATGTCGCCTTGATGGGAGAAACAACGGGACCAAAATTGAGTACAGCTGGCACACTCGATTTTGGCACGCTGAATTTAACTGATACAAGAACAGCTGTCACAAGCTTGACAAATTCTGGCGAGTCTGATTTAATAATTGATGGCATTAGCGTTAACGGTGCAAATGCTTCAGATTTTAACTTAGAAGGTCTCAGCTTTCCAATTACTTTGGCGCCTTCAGAATCGCAAGAGGTTAATGTAACAGTAAACCCTTCAGATTCAGGAGTTCGAGAAGCTATTTTGCAAGTATCTACAAATGATGCTGCTACGGTAAATCAGTCTGTAAATCTTTCAGCAAATATTACAAACAGAGCAACGATAAGTTTTGCAACTAACCCATTTACATTTCCACAAACAGACACAGGAGAGACCACATTCTCCCTTATACCGGTTACAAATACTGGCTCTAAACCAATGACGCTTGTTGGCGCCTATACATTTGCTTCAGACAATTCCAGTATTTTTAGGGTGACCACTTATGAGGATGGCACAGATATATATCCTTTGGAAATTGCACCTGGCGAGACAAAAGATATTCGATTTCAGTTTTCACCAGATGGTAACCAAGACTCATATGCTACAACGGCAGCAATCGTAACCGCTCAAGATGAAGGGCCAACGACGAACTTCAATTTTCTATGCGGTACTTGCATTCCATCAGGTTATGTCCATAAATTTTACACAACAGGAGGCGCAAACCGTGCCAAACTTAATTTTGATGAAGATATCGATGGAATGGATGAGACCACTATTATTTCATTTCCAGATACCAGTATTGGTCGAGTTAGTGAGCAAATTTTGACGGCCAGAAACACAGGAAACCTACCACTTGAGATTTTTGGCTTTGCAAATGATGGTGAGTTTACCTTAGAGCGTGTTGGGATAGAAGAGGGCGAATCTTTTGCTGTCACACTGCAACCCAATGAAACTGCACAATTTAAAATAACCTTTGCACCAGAAGGTGACCTTGGTGACACCTCAGGAAACGTCATAATAATATCAGACATTTCGAATGGAGATAACGGATTTACAAATCACGTTATTCAAGTAAATGGGACACGTGTAGAACCTGAAGAGGTTGCTGTTGGCGGATTGGTCTTTAAATCTGATAGTAGAACCCTACAGCCTGATGGTGTTACTTGGTTAATGAGTGGCAACGTACACGCGGGAAAGTTAGAGTATGGCGGAGATGTCTTGGTGAATACAACTGCAATGACAGTAACCAGCCTCGAGGAAATTGATGTATTTGTCAATGACATACCAGAGATTGGCGACTTTGGCGGCGACCGTGTTTTGTTACAATCTGGAATGATTGAACAAACTGTGGATAATGTTGATCCCGTATTAAATGTAGGTGTTGGCGCTGCTGCTGCTAGCGTATCTACCTTGTTTACTTTAGTAGGTATTCCTGTTGAAATTTCCCAATTCAAATTGATTGATGAGACTGTTGGTGGTGTTAGAAAGCAAGGGATTGAAATGGGAGGTGTTATAAGCTTGCCAGAAGAAATTTTTGGAACCAATGCAAACATTACTATGGACCGTATTCGTATTGATGATGTGGATGGTGTGAACGTAATGGGAAGTGCTATGATTGCACCAAACCTTAAAATCCTAAATACATTTGACCTTAGAAATGCCTCTATAAATTTTGATACGTTTACAAATTCCTTTGGTGGTAGTGCAGAGGTGCGTTTAAATCTTTTAAATAAGGGTGTAAACATTGCAGCTTCTATACAAATTATAAACGGCGGTTTAGATTCTGTTAGTCTAGAAATCGAGGTCTCACCAGGCATTCCAATTGCAAACACAGGATTTTCACTTGCAGGCGGAAATGGATTTATTGAGGGATTACAAATACCACCTTTATCGCTTGGTTTAGGTGTCGATATTGAGCCTACAGTCTCGCCAATAGATTTACGCCTCGACAATATGCAGGTAGCATATACACTTGGCACCTCATTAACGGCATCAGGAACTATACAATTATACAGACAAGATATTGGTGGTGGTAATGTAACCATTAAAGCAAACGGTGTTTCAGTTGGAGCATTTGTAAATTTATACGGCGTGTTTAAAGGAAACGCATCTATGTTGGTAGAGCATCGTAATGACGAGCTGTTCTTTGAGTCTACGGCGAACTTGTCGATTACAATTCCATCTGTAGAAGTCACTTTTGGCTGTGTTGCTTGTGAGGCTATAAATCGTTTTCTGCCTTTAACTGTTGCTTCAGTAGAAGCTACTTTTAATAATACCACAATGAGAGGAAAATTGACAGTTGCCCAAGTTTTAGAACTTGCAGTAGCATTACAACGTCGATCAAACGGAACATATCGCACCAATTTTGAAGCCAACTTAGGAATATTTAACCTATCGTTTTTTAATGGTCAGGCGCCATCAAGTTTCAACAATCAATTCTATTTTGAAAATGATGAGGAGCTTCAGTTAATTTCTGATGGAAAAGAAGGTGCAAGTCTTGTTATTCCAGCATCGTCACAAAGCAGTTTTGCGCCAATGGATATACCATTCACATTAAATGAAAGTGCGCGAAATATTATTGTGAGAGTACAAGGAGCATCAGGAACACCAGATTATATCTTGATTTTACCTGATGGAACAGAAGTAACACCAACCAATGCCGAAAGTTTAGGCTATCTAGCAACAACCTATGAAGAAGAAAATAAAGCCTTCTATATTTTACAGAATACACCTGTTGGAGATTATAAGATTAGAATCGACAATGGTGATACTTATGAGATTGACATCTATGGTGCAGAGTTTGCACCTGAGTTAACAGTAACTTCAGTAACCCAAGATGCGCCTAATAATCAAGTAACTTTTACTTGGGAAGATGAAGACTTTGATAGTGATGCTAACGTGTCCTTCTATTATGATACAGACGACAAGGATGCCAACGGTAACCTTATTGTTGAAGGCATTTCAGAAAATGACACTACTGATAGTTTTACATTTGATACCAGCGACCTAAAAAACGGAACCTATTTCATATATGGAAGAATTAACGATGATATTGATGGTGCTGAAACCAGTAGAGCGCCTGCAATGTCCTACGGTACGGAAAGTTTTACTATAAACAGAGAAACAGATGTTGACGCTACGACCTTATTCGGCGAATTGAACAACAATATCTTTGAGTTATCGTGGAGTCCAGTTGAAGGTGCAGAGCTTTATAACGTGTATATCACAGAAGGTAACGAAAGTGTTACGCTATTTTCAGACAATGAGAATGTTGGAAACACATCATCATTCGATTTTACTCAGATTGAAGCAGGACGCCAGTATAATTTTGCGGTGACAGCTGTAAAAGAAGGAGATGACGAGATTTTTGTTGAAAGTCCGTTGTCTAATGTAGTCACTTTTAACTTCATTTCTCAAGATGAGAATAATTTACCGCGAATTATAACAGAAACTTTACCAGATTATACAGATGCCTGTTCAGAGTATTCTGAAACCATTACGTCTAGTGATGTCGATTCAGAAGATATATTAACACTTAGTTTAGCCATTGCGCCAGAAGGAATGACGCTTAGCGAAAACACTATTTCTTGGCGACCAACAGTAGAACAATTAGGACAAAATCAAGTGGTGTTTGAAGTAAATGATGGTAATGGAGGCATTGTACAGAAGCAACTTATAATTGCTGTTTTAGAAGTAGATGATGAAGAGCCAACACCAAGTCTTGAAACATTAGAGGATATTGTTGCAGAGTGTAGTGTAAGTTTAACAGCGCCAACGGCAACAGACAGCTGTTCTGGAACTATTACGGCAACTACAGAAGACGCTATGGAATATTCAGAGCAAGGTGATTATATCGTAACCTGGGTATATACAGATGAAGTAGGCAATACTGTTGAACAGACGCAAAATGTAATGATATTAGACACTTTAGAACCAGAAGTGTTAACTCAAAATATTTCTGTTGTGTTAGATGAAATGGGTTCTGTAAACATTACAGCTTCTCAAATAGATGCAGGCTCTTCAGATAACTGTTCATTGCAAGATTTAACGCTTGATGTTACAAGCTTTAGTTGTGATAATCTAGGAGAAAATACAGTAATGTTAACAGCAACAGATGCTGTAGGCAATATATCATCAGGTATGGCAGTGGTAACTGTTGAAGATTTTACTGCACCTGTTTTTAATCAAGAAACGCTACCGGAAGATACTACAAGAGGTGCAGACTTAAATAATGAATATAATCTTGAAGATTTTACTGCCGGTATATCATTTGAAGAAAACTGTGTTGCTACAATTTCTCAATCTCCAGAAATAGGAACAACGTTTACGCCAGGTACTTATGATATTACATTAACTGTAATTGATATGGGCGGAAATGAAGACCTTTATACATTTGAGTTAACTGTTGAAGATCACGTATTAGGTATAGCTGAAGTTAATTCAACTAATTTTAGTTTATATCCAAACCCTACAAAAACTTACATAATGGTAACTAACCCAGATAATGTACAGATTCAAAATATTCAAGTATTTGATCTTTCTGGAAAACAGGTAAAAACACTATCTGTAAATAGTTTTAATTCAGAAATACGAATTGAAACATCAAACCTAGCTAAAGGTATGTACTTATTAAAAATAAACTCAAGCACAGGACAAGTAGTAAAGACACTTCTTAAAGAATAGAGTTTCCTCAAACTTAATTATGCCTCTATATTCGGAAAAATATAGAGGTATTTTTATGTTAAATAAAAACTAAAATAGATAGGTTAATCTACATATACAATTAACTAATAGTTAACATTTGAACAGTCACTGTCTCTTATACACATCTGACGCTGCCGACGAAGAGGATAGTGTAGA
>OJFP01000022.1_pt1 | contig 119585 bp, 114 predicted proteins | sample 1594141 | NCBI WGS metagenome assembly OJFP01 (sample SAMN05416843, study PRJEB24817) | seawater metagenome | isolation source: Sea water | place: Canada:Atlantic | collected 2013-07 | reverse complement strand
GAAGGGATAAAGAAGGGATAAAGAAGGGATAAAGAAGGGATAAAGAAGGGATAAAGAAGGGCTAATGGCGCAAAAAAGCTAAAGGCTTAAAAAAAGCCTGCCCAAACAATTACGCACGTTAGAATAGAGTAACCATTTAAATTAAAAAACCTTATGTTTAAGCAATTAAAAGAAGATATAAATATAGTATTTGACAGGGACCCTGCGGCACGCAATAGATTTGAGATTATAACAACGTATCCCGGGTTTCATGCTGTTCTACTGCATCGGTTAAATCATTGGTTGTGGCAAGCAAATTTAAAGTTTATTTCTCGATTTAGCGCTTATTTTTCACGTTGGCTGACGGGTATAGAAATACACCCAGGGGCGGTGATAGGGAAACGTTTTTTTATTGATCATGGTATGGGTGTTGTTGTTGGGGAAACAGCCGTCATTGGTGATGATTGTACGCTTTATCATGGCGTAACATTGGGTGGCACCAGTTGGCAAAAAGGTAAGCGACATCCAACATTAGGCAATGGTGTGGTGGTTGGTGCTGGGGCTAAAGTGCTGGGGCCGATTGAAATAGGTGATAACGCTAGAATTGGCTCAAATGCTGTGGTGGTCAGGTCAGTATCTGCCGATACAACGATTGTTGGCATACCCGGTCGTGTAGCGAGCACCGAAACGACGAAGCCAAGCCCTGAACAAGAAGCGATGGCTAAAAGGATTGGTTTTGACGCTTACGGTGCCTCTCAAGAGCTACCTGACCCTGTTGCTGTGGCTATCAATAGTATGTTGGAGCATATTCATACGATGGATAAAGAAATGGAACGCATGTGCCATGAAATAAAGTCATTGGGCGGTAGAATGGATGAAGGATCGGTTGAAGAGATTAACAGCGAGCCCATTGACGATGGAACGGGCTCTACCTGCCGAGGAACGCAATCTAAAGAAGATTAGCGTCTAGCGTTCTAATGATCTATTTTGATAATAATGCAACGACGCCAATAGACCCTCTTGTATTTGAGGCGATGCAGCCATTCTTAACGACATTTTATGGTAATCCATCGAGTTTACACCGGCATGGGCGGGTTGTTAAAACAGCTATTGAACAGGCAAGGCAGCAGGTTGCTAGTCTTGTTAATGTTAGTGCTGACCAAGTTATTTTTACCAGTGGTGGTACTGAAGCAAATAATTTATGTCTTTCTGCTGCCATTTGTTCTGGTAAGCAAAATATTTTATTGGGTGCTACCGAACATCCATCCGTGAGTGAGCAGGTGCGCTACCTGTCTAATACCGGTTTTATGTTTGATGAATTGGGTGTTGATAATAAGGGCCTAATCGCCAAAGATGTTTTAGATGCTTCTATTAATGCTGATACAGGTTTGATCAGCATCATGCATTCAAACAATGAAACGGGAGTCATTCAGAATATTTCAGAGCTCGCAGAATTGGCTAACGAAAAAGGCATTGCATTTCATACAGATGCAGTTCAGTCAATTGGCAAAGTCCCTGTCGATTTTAACGCGCTTAACGTGAATTTGATGTCCTTGTCTGGGCATAAAGTGAATGCTCCAAAAGGTGTTGGAGCGGTTATTCACGATAAAAGAACACTGCTAACTCCCTTATTACATGGTGGTGGGCAAGAAGCAGGCTTAAGACCCGGCACAGAAAATGTTGCGGCTATTGTCGGATTTGGAAAAGCGGCTGAGTTAGCGCAGCAAGAACTTGAGCAGCGTTCCAAGTACCTATTGAACCTTCAGCTAGTATTGGAGGAGGAGTTGCGGCTGGTTAACGGTTTGACTGTGGTGGCATCAAGTGTTGAGCGACTGCCAAATACAAGTCAAATTCTGATGGACAATATTGATGGTGAAATGCTATTGATGCAGCTTGACCAAAAAGGCGTGGCGATTTCAAGCGGTTCAGCCTGTTCAAGCAATAGCAAGCTGCCCAGCACTGTGCTGAAAGCGATGGGTTTTTCAGATAGCTTAGCCCTCAGCGCGATTCGTGTGAGTTTAGGGCACCAGAATACACAGCAAGAAGTTTTAGGCTTTGTTACAGCCTTAAAAGGTATTGTGAATCAGCCTGTTTGATGTGAAAAAAATTGTCCAGACTCTTCGCTAAGGATGACATTTACTAAACTACTAGCAAGCTCTGATGATGTGCTCAAATTTACCTCTTCTTCCCCTGGGTGTGTTTTTTTTCTAATCGGTAAAATACAAGGGCCGGGGATAAAAACATTACTCACCACCGTTGTTGCATCTAACTCATCAGCCAGCATACTAGAGAAGCATTCAATGGCCACTTTAGAAACACCATAAGCGCCCCAATAGGCTTTGCTTTGGCGAGCAGAAGAATCTGAAATAAAGCTAATAGACGCGTGTTTAGACTGTTGTAGAAGAGGAAGGCACACTTTGCTGAGCATAGCGGCTGAGTTGACGTTAACTTGTTGGGCTTTTTGCCACTGTGAGCCATCTTGGCTACCGATAGGGCCAATAACTCCCATATGGCAAGCAGCATGAACTATGCCATCCAACCTTTTGAATTCATTGTAAATGGATTGGATTAATTGTTTGTAAATTTCATCATCTTTTTGTTCCAAATCAAATGAAATAATAGCTGGTGTTGGATAACCTTCTTGTTCAATTTGGTCGTACAGTGCATCTAATTTATGTTCATTTCTAGCCGTTAAAATAACCGTTGCGCCCAACTTTGCGAGTGCAAGAGATGTTTCGCGCCCTAAGCCGCCAGTGGCCCCTGTTATAAGGTAAACGTGGTCTTTAAGGTGATTCTTCGGGTGATCGAATGAGCTTATGGGTTTATTCATCTTTTTTATTTAATAAGGTAGTGTGTTGACGAGTTGATTTTTCGATGGGTTCTAAATCTGACATAGATTTGCGTGTTTCTATACCAAGCTCTTTAAACTTACGAGCATTGGGAAAAACCTGTCGTTCTAACGACCCAACGGCTTTATTGTAATGGTCGACGCTTTTATCTAAGGAGCTACCGACCCTAGCCATGTGGTCTACAAAAGTGGTCAGACGAGAATACATGTCTTCACCGAGCTTTCTGATCGCTTCCGCATTGTCGGTACTAGCCTGTTGGCGCCAGCCAAAGGCTATGGCACGTAATAAAGCAACTAAGCTCGTTGGGGTGGCTAAAATGACTTGCTGAGCGAGGGCATCTTCAAGTAATGAATGATCTTGCTCAAGCGCGGCGCTTAAGAATTGATCGCCAGGAATAAATAGCACAACAAAATCTGGGGTGTTTTTAAACTGCGACCAGTATGCTTTTTTTGATAGTTCTTTAACGCGATCCCTAACTTGTTTGGCGTGTCTTATCAGGTGGACTTTACGCTCGACATCATTGCTTTGCTCAGTCGCACTCAAGTACGCATCTAATGGTGTTTTAGCATCCACGACAATATCTCGTTGATCTGGCATACGAATAATCATGTCGGGCCGCATAGCGCCCTCAGCGGTATTTAAATTTTCTTGCTCGAAGAAATCACAATGTTCGACCAGCCCGGCTAACTCCGCTAAGCGCTTAAGAGTTAACTCACCCCATTGACCACGTACCTCGGGGCGCCTTAATGCTTGCACAAGGTTTCTTGTTTCGCTTTGTAATTGGTGTTGAGTTTCGGTCATATTTTGTAAATATTGACTAATAGAACCGAACGTTTGCTGACGGTCAGTTTCTAATTTTTTAAGCTGTTCGTCAGTCTGTTTAAGAATATCTTTAATCGGTGAAACCATGTCGCTGAATGCTTTTTCTTTTTCACCTAGACGCTGTTCAGCGGTATTTTGTTGTTTACTGAAATTTTCTCTAGCCAGCTTTAAAAATTCCTCATTATTCTCTCTTAACGCTTGGCTAGACAGGGCTGAGAAACTATCACGAAAGCCTTGAATAAGGTCGGCTTCATTGGCTTTTGTTTTTTCGATTAATTCTTTTTCAACGGACAGTCGTGTTTCATACGCTACTAAGCTATTTTTAAGTTTAGTATTAGCACGTAACATAATGAAATAACAGCTAAAAAACCCAATAATTATGCCGCCAATTATTAATAAAATATCATTCGTTTCGATCATAATTTAAAGAGTTTTAGGTAAATAATTGCAGTGATTTTAACAGCTCGGAAGGGTGGCTAACTTGTTTATCTGCCTGCCAATCATTTATGTTGTCTGTGTCTGTAATGTAGCCAAATGCACAAGCAATTGTTTTTAACCCAGCTAATCTACCAGCCCGAATATCACGTTCTGCATCGCCAATATAAATGGCGTTGTTAGGTCGTATATTCATTTGCTTGCAGGCTAGGTAAATTGATTCTGGGTGCGGTTTAGGGTGGCTAACTTGGTCGCCACAAACGATACTGCTGGCTCTATTGGTCAGCTCTAATGCTTTGAGCAATGGGCGTGTTAAATAGTCTGGCTTGTTAGTGACAATGCCCCATGGAATTTGGTGTTTTTCTAGGTGTTGTAATGCCTCGTCTAAACCGTCAAATAATTTTGATTCATTGGCAATATTTTGTTGGTAATGGCTAATTAGGTAGGCCTTTATTTCTTCGTGCTCTTCGGTTGATAAACCATCACCAAACCCTAATGTTATCAGTGCGTTAGCGCCGTTAGATACAAAAGGTCGAATAACGTCATAGTGTAGTTCAGTTTGATGATGTTGTAATAATGTTGCATTGAGTGCAGCGGCTAAATCAGGCGCGGTATCCACTAAAGTGCCATCTAAATCAAATAAAACACCGTCTACTTGCCAATCATGCATCGCTGGAAACCTATTGATTTATTGGTTTTTATCAATTTTTTTGAAGATGCAAATGTAATTCACACTAATGTCGGCTGTCATAGAAAATGATTTGCTGATGGGATTGTATTCAATGCCACGGCTATCAATCAGTTCAAGTTCAGATTGTCTTGCCCATGAAGCAAGTTCTGATGGTTTAATGAAACTGGCATAATCATGCGTACCTTTGGGTAGCATCCCCAAAATGTATTCAGCGCCAATAATTGATAATAAATAAGATTTTGGATTTCTATTTAAGGTAGATAAAAAAACATAACCACCGGGTTTAACTAAGGTTGAGCAGGCATCAATAATAGAAATGGGGTCTGGAACGTGCTCTAGTAATTCCATGCAGGTAACACAGTCAAAACTGGCGGGTTGCTGAGCCGCTAACTCTTCCACGCTCATATGCTGATAGTTAACGGATACACCGCTATCTAAACCATGAAGATCAGCTACATCGAGTAACGCCTTGCCTAAATCAACGCCGGTTACGTTAGCGCCTTTAAGGGCCATTGATTCAGATAAAATTCCACCGCCACAACCAACATCTAAGACGTCTTTCCCAGCTAGTGAGATAGTTTTATTGACGAGGTTTAGACGTAACGGGTTAATTTGGTGTAGTGTTTTAAAATTTCCTTCAGGGTCCCACCACTGAGAAGCCATCGCGCTAAATTTTTCGATTTCGTTTGGATTTACGTTTTCTTGAGTTTGATTCATGGTGTTATTTTACACGGCTTTATAGGGTTGATGATGAAACGGGCTGATTTTTCCTTGCCACTGTTGAGCCTTTTTGAGTAGGTTAGTTTCATTTATGGTGGTTAGTTCGTGGTTTTGCATCAGTTGTTTGCCAGCAACCCATACATCACTGATCTGAGAACGGTTTGCAGAATAAATGAGGGTAGAAATAACATCATAAATGGGTTGGGTTTCTAGGTGGTTTAAATTGATTGCGAACAGATCGGCTTGTTTGCCAATTTCAAGAGAACCAATTTTATGATCCATACCCAGTGCTTTAGCCCCGTTTAACGTGGCCATACGTAAGGCCTGATGAGCGGGTAATGCATCAGCTTTTTTTGCAACACCTTTAGCCAATAATGCTGCGGTACGTGTTTCACCTAACATATCAATATCATTGTTACTGGCCGAACCATCGGTACCTATCGCAACATTGATGCCTAGCTGAAGCAATTTAGAGATGGGGCAAAACCCACTGGCCAGTTTTAAGTTCGATTCTGGGCAATGAATAATATTAACGCGATGTTCTATTATTAACTGAATATCAGCGTCACTTAAGGCCGTCATATGCACCGCCATTAAATCTGGGTTTAATAACCCGAGTTTATTTAATCGCTCTATAGGACTAGCACCATGTTCAGCGATTGATTGTTCAACTTCAAGGTTCGTTTCGTGTGCATGAATGTGCATCGGTAAACCTAGTTCATCCATAATGGGTTGAAGGGTCTTTAGAGACTCGTCGCAAACGGTATAAGGCGCATGTGGGGCAAATGTGAAACTAATAAGCTCATTACCGTTGAAACGCTCATGTACGGCGAGACCCTTGCTAATGTATTCATCCAGGTCTTTTGCCCAACGGGTAGGGAAATCTATAATTGGAATACCAAGGCACGCGCGAATCCCCACTTGTTCGGCAGCTAGCGCTGTTTGGTCAATGAAAAAGTACATGTCATTAAAGCAAGTAGTGCCACCTTTAATCATTTCAGCGATGGCAAGCTCCGACCCATCTCTTACGAATGCAGCATCGGCTAATTCAGTTTCTGCTGGCCATATGTGTTCATTTAGCCATTCATCAAGGGGTAAATCATCAGCAAGGCCTTTTAATAAGCTCATGGCGGCATGCGTATGTGCATTAACAAAACCCGGCGCTAGCGCATGATCGTTTAAATGAATAATATTGGATGGGGTATATTTGTTGGCTTGTTGCTGCGGCAAAATATCCAGCAATATGTCATCTTGAATGATGACAGCATGATTTTCCAGTACGTTATTATCAGGGTCTACCGTTATAATCCAACGGGCATTAATTTGAAGGCTTACTTGCATAAAATGATTGAAATAGACACGTTTATATATGACACCATTCGTCCAGTGACGTGGCACGATAACGGCTTGCGCTTGTTGGATCAGCGACAATTACCTGAACAAGAAGTATATCTACATATAAACAGCACGCAAGCCTTGCATGAGGCAATAAAAAACATGGCGGTACGTGGTGCACCAGCGATTGGAATTGCCGCAGCTTATGGTGCCGTATTGGCGGCGAAGGAGGCCAGTAGCGATCAGTCTAAAGGCTTTGCCGAAAGCTTTAACAGTCGCTTAAATTTATTGGCCTCATCTCGACCGACGGCGGTTAATTTATTTAATGCCTTAAATGCCGCGAAACAGGTTCTAGATCCTATTAATAACTTATTAAGTTGGGCGAATAGCTGGTTTGAAGCAGATATTATTGCCAATAAAAAAATGAGCGTGCAGGCAGCCCAGTACTTAACGGGGCCAGTAAACGTGTTAACTCACTGCAATGCTGGGGCATTAGCAACCGGGGGTTATGGTACGGCGTTGGGCGTTATTAGAACGGGGTTCCAAATGGGGTTAATTGGGGCGATATATGCTGGGGAAACGCGGCCTTGGAACCAAGGCGCTCGGTTGACGCTGTGGGAATTTCAACAGGATAATATTCCCGTTACGCTAACCGCGGATAGTGCTGTTGCATCGATGATGAAAAAAGGGCTTATAGACTGGGTGATAGTTGGTGCTGACAGTATCTGTCTGAATGGTGATGTTGCGAATAAGATAGGCACCTACTCATTAGCCGTTTTGGCAAAGCATCACGGTGTTAAACTGATGGTTGTAGCGCCTACAACAACGCTAGATTTAAACGCAAAATCAGCTGATGATATTGTTATAGAGCAGCGTTCTACCGATGAGATTTTACCAACGGTTTATAAAAAAGAGCTCGTTGATGCTTTAAATCCGGCGTTTGATTTGACGCCAGCTGAATTAATATCTGTCATTGTGACTGAAAAAGGGGTGATTGAATCGCCTGATACCAGTAAAATGAAGGCTTTAATTAACCATAGTTGATAACAAATCAGATGAATCAAATTCTAGCGATTGCCGCGGGTGGTTCCATTGGAGCCGTGATGCGGTTCTTTGTGTCGACCGGTATTTACAGCTGGCTTGGTAAGGGTTTCCCTTACGGAACGTTAGCGGTTAACGTTGTTGGCTCGCTATTAATGGGTTTGCTTTATGAGCTCTTCTTACAACGTTTGTCAGTATCGCCTGAAGTAAGAGCGCTTTTATTGGTTGGCTTTTTAGGCGCATTCACTACGTTTTCAACGTTTTCAATTGAAACCATTAACTTGATTGAACAAGGAGATGTACTCAAGGCCATTACCAATGTGTTAGCGAGTGTTATTTTATGTGTGCTAGCGGCTTGGATAGGTCTACAAATAGCGAGGCAATTATGAAAACACAAGATATTCGAATCGCTCGGGTTTATTTAACCGAAGCAGACCATCAGCTTAATGACATTATGCAATACCTTCATGATCATGAAAGCATTTCTGGCGCAACCGCCTATCGAGGGGTAGAGGGTTATGGCGCATCAGGGAAAATGCATGATTCATCGCTGGTTGATTTATCGTTTAATTTACCGATAACCATCGAGTTTTTTGATGAATCAAATAATGTATTAATGGTGCTTAAGCACTTAAAAGAAAACTTCAATGTCAGTCAAACCATCAGTTGGTTAGCTGAGCAACACCACTAAACTAAATTTAAAGGAAAGCGATATGCTTGACCCGCAGCTTTTAAGGAACGACCCAGATAACGTAAAAAAAGCCATGCAGCGCCACGGAGCTGGTTTGGATCTGGATGTTTTTAATGAACTTGAAACAAAGCGTAAAGATATTCAAGTTAAGACTCAAGTTTTACAAAATGAACGTAATACTCGATCAAAATCAATTGGCATTGCAAAATCGAAAGGTGAGGATATTCAACCGTTATTAGAGAGCGTTTCTCAATTAGGGGATGAATTAAAAGCCGCTGAGTCGGAGCTGAATACTATCCAGTCGGCACTTCATGATATTCAAATGTCATTACCTAATAGGCTGGCAGACGATGTGCCGACGGGTAATGATGAAGAAGACAATATTGAACTAAGACAATGGGGTACGATTCCACAATATGATTTTGCGGTGAAAGATCATGTGGATTTGGGGCAATCCCTTGCGGGTATTGATTTTGAAGCCGGTGCAAAAATAGCGGGTTCACGTTTTGTGACCTTATCCGGCCCTTTAGCTAGGCTTCAACGTGCATTAACACAATTTATGTTGGATATGCACGTGGATCAGCACGGTTATAAAGAAACGTATGTTCCTTATCTAGTTAATAAAGAGAGTTTGTTAGGTACAGGGCAGTTACCTAAATTTGAAGAAGACCTTTTTAAAATGGCTAATGATTCGCCATATTATTTAATCCCTACGGCTGAAGTTCCAGTGACTAACTTAGTTCGCGATGAAATTATAAACGCCGATGATATGCCGCTAAAATACGTAGCACATACACCGTGTTTTAGAAGTGAAGCAGGTGCCTATGGTCGTGATGTAAGAGGCATGATTCGTCAACATCAATTTGAAAAAGTTGAGTTAGTTCAAGTGGTTAAGTCGTCTGATTCGCAGCAGGCTCATGAAGAGTTAACTCAGCATGCGGAGAGTATTCTGCAAGCATTAAACTTGCCTTATCGTTTAATGTTATTGTGCTCTGGTGATACAGGGTTTTCAGCAACAAAGACCTATGACCTAGAAGTGTGGTTGCCCGGTCAAGAGGCGTACCGCGAAATTTCATCGTGCAGTAACTTTAATGACTTTCAAGCACGTCGTTTAAAAGCGCGCTGGCGTAATCCTGACACAGGAAAGCCAGAGTTAGTGCATACAATTAACGGTTCTGGTTTGGCGGTGGGTCGTACGTTGATAGCGGTTATGGAAAATTACCAGCAAGCAGATGGTTCTATTAAAGTCCCCGATGCATTGCAACCTTATATGGGGCATATCACCTCGATAAGCTTATAGAATAAGCATAAAAAAAGCCCCGATAAGGGGCTTTTTTTATGGAGAGGTTAAAGCTTAATCACGCCCGTTTATTGCACCTAGTATGTGTAATAAGCTGGTGAATAAGTTAAATAAGCTAATGTATAGCGATACCGTTGCCATAATGTAGTTAGTTTCACCACCATGAATAATAGCGCTAGTTTGGTATAGAATCATGCCAGACATTAACATGATGAACATAGCAGAAACACCCAGTGATAGAGCAGGGATGCTAAACACCATTGCGCCAATACCTGCCAAGAAAGCCACTAAAATACCCACCATTAAAAAGCCAGAAATAAAGCTAAAGTCTTTTTTCGATGTTAGTGCGTAAGCTGATAGGCCAAGAAAAATAACGCCTGTGCCACCTAACGAAGTCATGATGAGCTGATGGCCATTTGAGTAGGCATTCAGGTACATATTAAGAATAGGGCCCAGCGTTATTCCCATAAAACCAGTTAAGGCAAATACGCACACTATACCCATTGAGCTATTTCTAAACTTTGTTGTTAGCCATAAAAGTCCAAAGTAGCCGACTAGCGTTATAATCATTCCAGGGTGTGGGAGATTTAAGCTCATTGAAAGTGCAGCAGTACCGGCACTAAAAATTAATGTCATAGCAAGCAACATATAAGTGTTTTTTAACACTTTGTTGGTTGCTAATATACTTTCTTCACTACGAGAAATTGATTGATTAAATTGGTTCACTAAAAATACCTCATTGATAATTAACAAATGCTTAACGAATCAGACTTCGAAAAACACAGAAGGTTCAATCTTACGTCCTCAGAAAAATACTTCAAGTCTTTTAACAATTACGCTGGAAAAAAAGCTCAGACTTAAGTAATATGCGCGGCTTGAGAGCAAAACATTTAATGAATGCTTTCGTATAACCGCTTAAAACTGGAGAGATGGCAGAGCGGTTGAATGCACCGGTCTTGAAAACCGGCAAGGGGTCAAACCCTTCCAGGGTTCGAATCCCTGTCTCTCCGCCATTCATCTATATAAACCAGTAACTTAGCTATAAGTTACTGGTTTACTCCTAATCTTGCCCCACATTTTGGAAATGATTTAAATTTCCGTAAATAAACAACATAAGCCTTAGTGGACGATATCGTTCGTTGACGAGAATAAACGATAGGCTAGCCATTTGTATACAGCCTTCTTGGCTTTCCTCGGTGACGCATAATATTGCTGAAACCATAGCCAATCCGAGTCTTCTAAAACGGGTGTATGAGCTGAATGAATCCCTTTCTCACGCATAAAACCATTGATACAACGCTTAATAATAGCTGGACAATCATCCTTACTGGGTTTGTTTGTCTGAACTGGACAGCGGTATCAATCATGTTTTGACTATAATCACAGGTCATAACTTTTCTATCTGGCTTGTTCTCTAGTAGTTCCCAAAACGTCCTGTGCCACAAGGCACATCCAGCACATGCATCGGTTCTCCTGCAGTCTTTAGCGCTTTTCTGATTTGTTGATGATCAAAATAATTTGACAGTTTGCGCCAAAACCCATCATTGTGTTTTTCAAAATACTGTTTGGCATGTGTTGCGCTATATTTGTCGGAAAAAGCAAGTGAAGGCGTATCGTGCTGTTTTATGTGAAGATTTCTGTATCGGTTAAGACTTAGGGGGGATTTAATCATTGGAAACTTACAATAAAACTTAAGAAACCTTAATTTTCGTAGATATAACGTGGTCGTTATATATTGGGTTTGTATTACTTGAGAAGCCTTTCTTCCGCCTTAAGGTTTATTTAATAAACGCCTTTTACTATGTCATCACCAATAATCAAGAGGTGATGAATATGAGTGTTAATAAATCTGATATTGAATTAAAAATTGCACAAGCAGCTGCGGTAAAAAAACCACAGAGGCTTTTGTTGCCGCATTTAACGATTGATTTGGTCGCAAAAAACTCACTAGAGCGTTCTCAAGTCGAAGAATTTATTGCTGGACACTTCTATAAGAGCCATAAGGCTGAAGTCGATTCATTTTTACCTTATGTATTAACATCACGCACTCAGAAAAAAATCACGAGCACAGTTGGCTTTAGAGTAGGTAATAATTCAGAAGCCTTTTTTCTTGAGCAGTATTTGGATGACAGTGCTGAAAATACTTTGGCAGATTTGTTGGGCAAAACAGTTGAGCGTTCAACATTAGCTGAAATTGGTAATTTGACGTCGCAATTCCCCGGTGCAAGTCAAGCTTTGTTTGTTTTGATAGTGGCTGTTTTGTATGAAGCTGGCTATGAATGGGCCTTGTTTACTGTGACGCCACACGTACAAAAAATGGTAGATGGTTTAGGTATAGTCACCCAAGAGCTATGCGATGCAAACCCTGAGCGTTTGGATGACAAGGGTGATAGTTGGGGTGGTTATTACAAGAATAGACCTAAAGTCATTGCGGGCAATCTTAAAGATGCCTATGAGAAGCTGCAAAATCACCCAGTTGCGGGGTTTGTTATGTGCAATTATCAGCAAACAACCAATGACATTGTGAAGCGAATTCATTAGGAAGGGTTGTTATGTTTTCGCAAATTAAAATGGTAGCTAAGCAAGCTGGAAATAATGTTGCTTTAATGGGTGATGCTCATTCGTACTCGTACAATGAATTAGTGTCGTCTGTTGAAAAGTTGGCTGAACAGTTAAAGCCATTCAAGCACCAAGTGGTTGCTTTATATATTGATAATTGTCCTGAGTGGATTGTTATTGACTTGGCGTGCCAGATGGCTGATATCAAGTTATTACCATTGCCTGCTTTTTTCTCAGATTTACAGCTGAGACATGCAGTAAAGGAAGCTGGCGCTAAAGCTGTTATTCATTTGCAAGGAGACCGGCTACCGGATGTATTAGAACTACAGTATAACAGCGATATTTATAGAAAATTTACCATCAGCACGATGGTTATTAATTTATCTAAATTGCCGGACCAGACCGCAAAAATAACCTTTACCTCTGGTTCAACAGGTGAGCCTAAAGGTGCTTGCCTATCTAACCAGCAGCAACTGTCTGTGGCAACTTCGCTTCAAAGCATGGTGAGCTTAAAGGCGAATAAACACTTGGCGTTATTGCCCTTTAGTACCTTATTAGAAAATGTTGCTGGCGTTTATTTAACGTTATTATCAGGTGGATCTGTGTTGGCCTTATCGCAACAAACGCTGGGGTTTAATGGTAGCAGCGGGCTAGATATAAAAACTCTTTTACGTACTATCGATACACATCAGCCCAGCAGCCTTATTTTGTTACCTGAATTGTTATTAGTGCTGGTCAAATCAATCGAGAACGGTTGGCCGCCGCCATCATTGGAATTTATAGCTGTTGGTGGCAGTAAGGTATCTCCTGTTTTACTCAATAGGGCGAAACAACTTGGGCTGCCTGTTTATGAGGGCTATGGTTTATCAGAATGCAGTTCAGTTGTTAGTTTAAATACTAAAGTTAAGGAAAAAATAGGCTCGGTAGGCAAACCTTTGAAACACGTATCTATAAAAGTTGATGGTGGTGAAATATTTATTTCGGGGAATACATTCTTAGGGTATGTGAATCAACCAGGTACTTGGAACCAAAAACTTCTGGCCACCGGAGACATAGGCCATGTAGATGATGATGGTTATCTATACATAGATGGCCGAAAGAAGAGCCTGCTTATCTCAAGCTTTGGCCGAAATATTAACCCCGAATGGGTTGAAAGCTGCTTGCTAAGCAACGGTTTGCTAAAGCAGTGTGTTGTATTTGGTGATTCAAAACCTTTTTGTACAGCGCTGCTTTACCCGTTCAATACATCAGCGTCTGTCGATGAAATTCAACAATGTGTTGATTCAAACAATGCAACATTGCCAGATTATGCACAAATAAAGAAATGGCATTTATTAAGTCATCCATTAACGGTGGGTTCTGGTTTATTAACAGCCAATGGACGACCAAAACGGGTGGCTATACAAGGTTTTTACCAATCGGAGTTAGCAGCACTTTATGGTTCTGAGCTAATGGCCCTTTAATGAACAATAATCTTATTATACGGAGTACAAATGAGTTTTTTCGAGCAGTTACAAGATACAACACAATACGCTAGAAATGAGATGTTACAAGCGCCAATTATCGAGAAAGCGGTATCTGGTACAGTCACGCTAAACGAATACCGTGATTATTTGGCTCAGGCCTATCACCACGTTAAACACACCGTTCCATTGTTAATGACTGTTGGTGGACGTTTGCCAGAAGACAAAGAATGGTTAAGGAATGCTGTTGCTGAATACATAGAAGAAGAATTAGGCCACCAAGAGTGGATATTAAATGATATCGCCGCTTGTGGTGGTGATAAGGAAGCGGTGCGTAACAGTCTGCCTGCAGTAGAAACCGAGTTAATGATTGCCTATGCCTACGATATGGCAAATCGAGTTAATCCATTAGGCTTTTTTGGCATGGTACACGTGCTTGAAGGAACGAGCATTACAACGGCTGATAGAGCAGCTGATGGGATCCAAAAGGCATTGGGGTTGCCCGAAGCAGCCTTTAGTTATTTAAGATCTCATGGCGCACTCGACCAAGACCATGTGAAGTTTTTTGAAGGGCTGATGAATAAGGTAACTGACCCTCAAGAACAGGCACTTATTGTTCGATGCGCAAACATCTTTTATCGTTTATATGGCGATGTATTTCGTAGCGTAACGACTCACAAGTGACAAGGAATTTAATGAAACAAAAAACAATTATATTAACGGGCGCTAGTGGTGGCATTGGTAGTGAGCTTGCAAAGCTACTTTGTAAAGCAGGCGCAATATTAGTGATGGTTGAAAGGGGCGAGGAACAGGTTGCCCAGCTAAAAAGTGAGTTTGGCGAAGGGCATACAGTTATACAGGCAGATATTAGTTCTGATGATGATCGCAAGACGATTGTAGATACCTGTGAGAAGTTGGAGCAAGGTGTTGATGTTTTAATTAATGTCGCCGGTATTGGGCAATTTGACCTTTTTGAAGAGATGTCTCAGGAAAAAGTGGCTCAAATTATAAATATTAACCTCACTAGCACCATCTTGTTAACGCAATCGTTATTACCTTTGTTGCAAAAACAAAATAAGGCCCAAATTATTAATATTGGCTCAACCTTTGGCAGTGTTGGGTACCCTGGCTACACCATATATTGCACCAGTAAGTTTGGTATTAAAGGGTTTAGTGAGGCACTACGGCGCGAACTGTCAGATACCCAAGTCAGCGTGCAATATTTTGCACCGAGAGCGGCAAAAACATCCATCAATAATTCTTGTGTTGATGCGATGAATAATGAGCTTGGTTCAAAAATGGATGGAGCGGATGTGGTGGCGGAACAATTAGTACAATTTATGCATACAACAAATAGGCAATACTTTGTGGGGTGGCCTGAAAAATTATTTATAAGATTAAATGGTTTGTTTCCTGGTTTGGTTGAAAGCTCCATTGTTAAACAGTTGCCTCGAATCAAACATTACTTGGCAGAAGCTAAGTTAATACATTAATGGAGATTGAAAAGGTGATGACAATTAACAATATCACACTAATACTCATGTTATTACTACCCGGAATAGCGTTAGCGAACAATGATGTTATGTCATTACAAAAAGGTTGGGCGGTTGCTAATTACCAGCTTAAAGGTGACGCCCAAGAAAAAGCATTTGATGCCTTGGTTGTTAAGGCTGACGTTGCTTTAAATAACAACCCAACATCTGCTGACATATTGATATGGCGCGGCATTATTAAGTCCAGCTTTGCCGGAGTAAAGGGCGGGCTAGGCGCATTATCGCTTATTAAAGAATCCAAACAGGATCTTGAAAAGGCCTTGGATATTAACGATAAAGCATTATCTGGTTCTGCTTACACAAGCTTGGGCGTACTTTATTTTAAAGCACCGGGTTGGCCAATTAGTTTTGGTGATGATGAAGAAGCAGAAAAGTTGCTACAAACGGCTTTGCAAATTAACCAAGATGGTATTGATAGTAATTTCTTTTATGCTGAGTTTTTAAGAGACCAAGGTGATTTGGTTAATGCAAAGGTATATTTGGAAAAAGCTAAACGTGCACCAGCACGCTCGAATCGTCCTGTGGCGGATAAAGGCCGACAAGAAGACATAGCTAAAGCATTACTTGAGGTAAAAGACGCGCTAAACTAACCACATGCAAATACTACTGGTTGAAGATGATACAGCACTTGTTGAGGCGTTAAAAAAAGCCCTCGTTACAGAGGGCTTTGCTGTTAATTCATTATCTAAGGGCAAGCAGGCCGTTATATCGGTTAAAACAGAGTTACCCGATATGGTGATACTGGATTTAGGCTTGCCAGACATGGATGGCTTAGATGTTATGCGCGCAATGCGTAAAACAAGTGTCGAGCTGCCTATTCTTATTCTAACGGCACGCTCGTCTTTAGATGACAAAGTAGCGGGTTTAGATTTAGGGGCAGATGATTATCTTGTAAAACCATTCGATGTGGATGAATTGTTGGCACGAATTCGTGTTATTGAACGGCGTGCGAGTTCATTCAAACATTCAGGGATTACAGTAGGTAATGTTTTCTTAGACACGGTAAGCCACGAAGTGTCTGTGGCTGGAGAGGTCGTTAATATGTCACGCCGTGAATTTATGCTGTTAAAAGGCTTAATGGAGAATGCAGGGCGTGTATTAACCAAAGGAAGTCTAGAATCAAAGTTATACAGTTGGGGTGAAGAAGTATCGAGCAATACCATCGAAGTTCATATTCATCACCTACGCAAAAAATTACCTGATGGTTTTATCCAAACGATGCGCGGTGTTGGCTACATCATCAAACGGTCATGAAGTCTATTCGACTTTATTTATTACTGGCTTTACTGGCCACCATTACCTTGGTGTCATTTTTGTCTGTTTTACAGGGCTACCGTTCCAGCACTCAAAAAGTTGATGAGCTATTTGATCAACGCTTGAAAAATCTGGCAAATATTATTGTTCACGCTAACCACGACACCAAGCCAAGACAAGAACGCATGATTAATACCAAGCCGAGTGTGTTTTTTCAGATATGGTCTGACAATAATGTATTGTTGGCACGGTCGGGTAATGCACCCAGCACCTTGGCAGTTGATTTACAAGAAACAGAGCAATTTCATGATATTAATTTCAACCAGTATCGTTGGCGTACGTTTGTTTTAAAAGATAACTCATTAAACCGTTGGGTCATTACCGCTGAACGTATCGATTTACGTTATAGCTTAGCCGATACCATCGTTAGCGCAGCCATTAAGCCAACCGTATTAGCAATACCCATAGCAGCCATTATCATTTGGTTCGCGATAGGCTTCGGCTTGCGTCCGTTAAAGCAGTTAGCAAGGCAGTTGAATAATAAACGGGCAGATGATTTAACGCCTGTTGTTTTAAAGGACACGCCAGAAGAATTGTCACAACTAGTGACCACGACGAATGATTTACTTAGCCGTCTTAACGATGCCTTTATTCGCGAACAACAATTTGCAGCCGATGCTGCACATGAATTAAGAACGCCCATTAGTGCACTTAAGGTACAAATGCATAATCTAAAACAACAAGCTAACGTTCAAGATGCCGAGCTAACTCCATTGGTAGATGGCATCGAGCGTATGGGGCACGTGGTTGAACAAATTTTGTCGTTATATAGGAATAGCCCAGATCAAGCATCTAAAACATTTCAAGCTGTTAACTTATACACGCTTGCCCAAAAAATATTGGCCGAACAATACACACAATTTGAAGGAAAAAATCAATGTGTCAGCTTAATAGGTGATAAAAGCTGCGGCGTTGAGGGTGATGAATTTGCACTGAAAACACTGCTACTGAATTTGATTAATAACGCGGCAAAATATTCACCTGACAAGAGTGAAATACAAGTGACTGTTGAGCAGAATAAAAGACACGTTTGTTTGATGGTGGAAGACTCTGGCCCAGGCGTTCCTAAAGAGGATTATGAACGCGTGCTGGAGCGGTTTTATCGAGTAGATGGAGACCAGCATGGTTCTGGTGAGATAGGCTGTGGGTTGGGACTTGCCATTGTTAAGCATATTGTCACCGTGCATGATGCAAAGATTATACTTAGCCAGTCTGAATTGCTGGGTGGCTTATGTGTACGGGTTGAATTTAAGGGAGCTTAACGCGATATGAAAAAGAATAGTTTTTCTTATACCTATTTACTGGGATTTCTCTTGGTTGTGCTGACGGGCTCAGCGTTTGCAACCCCGGTTTTTAACATTGAAATACGTAATCACCTATTTTATCCAGCGGAATTAACAATTCCAGTTGATACCAAAGTAAAGCTGCTTATTAACAATACAGACACATCAGCTGAAGAGTTTGAGAGTTATGAGTTAAACCGCGAAAAGGTTATTCCTGGAAAAAGCACAGGGGTCGTTTTTATCGGCCCATTGAAAAAAGGAGTGTATCCATTTTTCGGCGAATTTTTCCCAAAAACAGCACAGGGTAGTATCCATGTTGATTAATGCGGTCATTATTATTTTACGTGAGGTGCTCGAAGCGTCGCTGATTTTGGGTGTGCTGTTAGCACTCAGTCAGCATAATCAAATTTCAAAAAGCTGGAGTCTTAAAGCCTTATTGCTTGGAGGACTAGCAGCCGTAATGTATGCTGCAAATTTAGCAATGATTTCTGCATTACACGAGGGAGTAGGACAAGAAATAGTGAATGCAGTTTTGTATGTTTTTATTTTCACACTCATATTAGCCATTGTGTATTGCTTGCGTGATAAGCAATATTTAAAGCTAGCAGCCGCAGCAATGTTTGGCTGTGTAGTATTGGCGGTTCTTCGCGAAGGGTCAGAAATTATTGTTTATATTCATGGCTTCTCAACCATTCCTGACTTATTTACCCCCGTGTTAGTCGGTAGTTCAATTGGTGCAGGTATTGGTCTTAGTATAGGCGTATTTGTTTACTATTTAATTGTCAGCTTGCCTTTTATTTACGGTGTAATATCTGGCTTTTTTGTGTTGGTTTTTATTGCAGGCGGTATGGTGTCGCAAGCCATCCAAATGTTATTACAAGCTGATTTAATAAGCAGTGAGCTGCCTATTTGGGATACATCACAATTAGTCAGTGAACAATCAATAGTTGGGCAAATCCTATTTGCGATGATGGGCTATGAAGCAACACCCATATTACTTCAGGTTGTTCTGTATACAGCAAGTATTTTACTAACCGGTTTTTTTGCTATTGGCTCAATCAAACGAACCCAACAAGGCAACTTGTTATGAAGACGTTGCTTCGAATACTTTTTATAACCGCCTTGTGCCCCAGCTTGTTATTAGCTGATGGGAATGTTGTAGATAAAGTTTATCACCCTTATGTGCAACCCCTTGAACGCGAATTTGAATGGCGAATGCTATCCACAGGGGATGGGCAAACCTATCGTTTAGGCCTTGGTCAGTCGATAACTGATAGGTTATTTGTAGAAGGCTACCTTATTGCCAAAGATGTAAGAAATCACCTTAAACTTGAAGCTTATGAAATAGAAGCCAAGTGGCAGTTAACAGAACAGGGTGAATATGCTGCTGATTGGGGGTTGTTATTCGAATTGGAAAAAGAGCAACACGATGACACATGGGAAGCCTCGGTTGGTTTGCTGGTAGAAAAAGAGTGGGGCGCTTGGGTTGGAACCGCTAATCTCAATGTGATTTATGAATGGGGCCCGGAGATAAAAGATGAACTGGAAACAGCATTAGCCTCCCAAATACGTTACCGCTATAAGCCCTATTTAGAACCCGCTGTGGAATTTTATAGCAGTGATCAAGGGGTAGCATTAGGGCCCGTGATAATGGGTGATATTCGTTTACAAGCAGCAAAAAAAGTGCACTGGGAAGTAGGCAGTATTTTTGGTATAAACTCTGTTGCACCAAACAACACTTTGAGACTGTTAGTTGAATATGAGTTTTAAGAGATAAACTCATATGTAATCTAAGCTACTTTTTTTGGTTAGATTATATTTTTTCTAATGTTGTATATTCAATTATTTCAATGTAATCACTTATGTTTTCTCTGTGCTGTTCACCACATAGTGTTTGAGTAATTGCAGTAGCGATGAGAATAGGGTGAATGTAATTGTTTTTTGCCATGTGAAAATCATAATCAGACTTGTTTATGGAGGGTGTTTGTATTTTGTGAATTTAGCTTTTTGTCAAAATAGTCTGATACTCCTGTCTTTCTAACGGCATTTATTTGATCTTGTGAACCCCCTGCACGGATAGAGCAAGCGCCTGTGCCAGATCGGCTACTACCGTATCTTCCAATACTCACAGTGTTTTGATGCACCATAATGTAACTTCGCTTTTTATTGCTCATATTAATTGATTTTAAATCAGAGGCCAGTTGATGACGGAAGCTATAAAACACAATCTGTTTTTTACGCCGAGGCCATAATTTTCTCGTGGCCCTTTGCAAGGCTTTTTGCAGGGCGGATTGACCTTTTTCAGAGTCGAGTTTAGATAGGCGCTCTAATGATTGCGCTAGATAGTGGGCTATTTTAGGGGTGACTTCAACAATACGATCTAGTCCTCTTAGGCCATCTTAGATTTTCTTTGCACGGGGAATAAAGGATTGGGGCTAACACCTAATATTTTGCATCAATAACCATTTTTAAAAATAGTGAATGCACAGTCAGCGTTGTTTTAATTGATTATCTTTAGACCTCTTATTAATCGCTTATATCATTTTGTTTACTTAGTTTGCTTTTTGATATTTACGCCGAACGATTTTTTGTTTTTATAATGGGGGAAGTTATTGTATTATAACGATCGTTAGGTAGTGCTTTCCACTCTTCATCAGCGAGGCTTTAGTCTCGTTTTTTAACCATATTAAGATGGTTCTTCAATACGTACTAGGATCAAAATGTTAGACAATAAAAAAATTGAATTACCACTTAGCGGGATTCGCGTTTATGAAATAGGGACAAGTGTAGCGGCTCCATTTGGAACTTGGATTCTCGCCGCTATGGGTGCAGAAGTAATTAAAATAGAACCAGAGGGGCGCGGTGATGATTGCCGTCATTGGGGGCCTCCTTTTTGGAATGGTACTTCAGCCATGTTTCAAGCATTAAATAGGGATAAAAAGTCGGTAACAGTGGACTTAAATGACCCAGATGATAAGGCATGGCTTCGCAATGAAATAGTGAGTAAAGCCGATGTGGTTTTACAAAATATGCGCCCAGGAAAGGTATCTAGCCTTGGTCTTGGTGCGGAAGACATGTGTAAAGAAAACACCAAGCTGGTGTACTGTAATATTTGGGCCTTTGGTGAAACAGGACCTATGGCTGATAAACCCGGTTATGACCCGCTCATGCAAGCCTATAGTGGGTTAATGAGTTTAAACGGTGAAGAAGGCCGACCCCCAGTAAGAATAGGTACGTCAGCCATCGATATGGGAACAGGCATGTGGTGTTCCATTGCCATTATTGCAGCGTTATACAATCGCCAAAAAACAGGGGAAGGTTGTATTGTTGATACAGCGTTATACGAAACAGCGCTCAGTTGGATGACGTATCATATGGCGGGTTATCACGCGACCGGAATCAACCCAACGCCACAAGGCTCGGGTGTGCAAGGCATATCGCCTTATCAAGCTTACGAATGCTCTGATGGGTATCTGGTTGTAGCTGCACCTAATAATAAGCTGTTTGACTTACTTAAAGGCGTTATGGGTAACCCAGCTTGGGCGGATGAACCACATTTTGAAACAAATCCTAAGCGATTCGAAAATAAGGTAGAGCTCAATCGTCGGATGACTGACATTTTAATAAAAGAACCCCGCTCACATTGGCAGAAAAAACTAGATGATGTGGGTATTCCCAACTCACCGATTCAGTTGGTTGATGAAGTGCTAAACGATCCACAAACCCAGTCACTGGGTATTGTTCAAGAATCTGTTGAAAATGCGATGAAGCTAGTTGGTTTGCCGATTAAATTTAACGGCCAAAGACCTCCCTTACAAAATGAAGCGCCTGCGTTAGGTGCTGATAATGCCACTTATAAAAAATAACAGAGAAAAACGATGAAAGAAATTTCTATACCATTAGGTAATGACTATGCCGATATTCGCGATGCAGTTAATAAAATATGTGCGGACTTTCCTGGTGAATACTGGCGTAAATTAGATGCTGAAAGCGCTTACCCTGAAGAGTTTGTTAATGCGCTTACCGAGTCAGGCTTTTTATCAGCTTTGATTCCTGAAGAATATGGCGGTGTTGGTCTTCCTTTACGTGCCGCGGCCGTCATTATGGAAACGATCCATGCATCGGGTGGATCTGCTTCGGCTTGTCATGCGCAAATGTATATTATGGGTGCTGTGCTAAGACATGGAAGCGAAGAACAAAAGCAAAAGTATTTACCAAAAATTGCAACCGGTGAATTAAGGCTACAAGCCTTTGGTGTCACTGAGCCAACATCAGGATCCGATACAACTAAGTTAAGAACACGGGCTGTAAAGCAAGGTGATAAATATATCGTTAATGGTCAGAAAGTATGGACCAGCCGTGCTTTTCAATCTGATTTAATGTTGCTATTGGCAAGAACTACACCTATTGAAGAGGTTGCAAAACCAACAGATGGGATGTCAATTTTCTTGGTTGATATGCGTGAAGTTGTCGGCAATGGAATGGAAATTCGTGCCATTGATGCCATGATTAATCACAATACGACAGAAGTGTTTTTCGATAATATGGAAATTCCTGCCGATTCACTCATCGGTGAGGAAGGTAAGGGATTTCGCTATGTGATGAGTGGCATGAATGCTGAACGAGTTATTATTGCTGGTGAAAGTATTGGCGATGCCCGTTTCTTTATTCAGCGTGCAAAAGACTACGCCAGCGAACGGAAAATTTTCGGTGGTCCGATTGGTAAAAATCAAGGCATTCAATTTCCAATTGCGCGCGCATACGCTGAGATTGAAGCGGCAGAATTGATGGCTAGAAAAGCCGCAGCACTTTTTGAAGCAGGCGAACCTTGTGGTGCTGAAGCAAATATGGCGAAAATGCTCTGTGCTGAAGCAGCATGGAATGCTGGGGAGGCTTGTATGCAAACGCACGGTGGCTTCGCTTTTGCACGAGAATATGACATTGAACGAAAGTGGCGCGAAGCGAGATTGTATTTGATCGCACCGATTTCAACGAATATGATTTTAAGCTACATCGGACAACATGTATTAGGCATGCCTAAATCATATTAAAAAGTTTAATAACGCTATAAATGAAAGGCGAAGAGCATGGGTAGAGTCGATGGAAAAATTTCCTTAGTAACTGGTGGTGCAATGGGTATGGGGCGTGCTCACTGTGAATTACTAGCGTCTGAAGGCGCAACAGTTATCGTAACGGATATGAATGAAGCTGAAGGAAAAGCGACAGCCGATAGTATTATTTCGTCAGGTGGTAAAGCCGAATTTCACCCATTAAACGTGACGATAGAATCTGAATGGCTTAGCGTAGTAAATAACATAGTAGCAACTTATGGCCAAATTGATGTGCTTGTTAATAATGCGGGCATTGTCGTTATGAAGGCGTTAGAAGAAACGACGACTGAAGAATGGGACCGCATATTTGATATTAATGTAAAAGGTGTTTTCTTTGGTACTAAAGCTATATTACCGGCTATGAAAATAGCAGGTAGTGGTTCAATTGTTAATATTTCTTCTATATATGGCCTAGTGGGTGCGCCAGTCTCCGCAGCTTATCAAGCGACTAAAGGTGCGGTTAGGTTGTTTACAAAAGCCACGGCTGTTGATTACGCACAATATAATATTCGTGCCAACTCAGTTCACCCAGGTGTGATTGATACACCGATGACAAAAGATTTGTTACATAGCGATGAAGAAACACGAAAAGCCATTATGGGAACCACTATTCTTGATAGAGCGGCTCAACCCAAAGAAGTGTCTTATGCAGTATTACATTTAGCCAGTGACGAATCATCGTTTATGAACGGCTCTGAAATGGTTATAGACGGAGGTTATACGGCGGTTTAATTAAATTAAGCAGCTTTAGAGACAGATAATTTATGAAAAAACTTAATTTTAGTCCTGTGTTAACGGGAGAAAAAGAGGCAGTTTTAAGAAACCAAGTACGTTCTTTTTTAAAAAATTACGGTGACTTTAATGTGTCTAATATTATTGACTCGTGGTCTATTTGTGATCCTGAGTTAAGCCGTGCTCTAGCAGCAAAAGGTTGGCTAGGGATGACGTGGCCAACCGAGTATGGTGGTGGAGGGCGTAGTTACCTTGAACGTTATGTGGTGATTGAAGAACTCCTAGCAGCGGGCGCGCCAGTGGGAGCGCACTGGGTGGCGGATCGTCAAAGTGGGCCCCTTTTATTACGTTTTGGAACTGAAGAGCAACGGCAACATTTCTTACCGAAAATAGTGAAAGGTGAGTGTTTTTTTGCAATCGGAATGAGTGAGCCTAATAGCGGCTCTGATTTAGCATCAATTAAAACACGCGCCGAGAAAGTTGACGGTGGTTGGCTTATTAATGGTTCTAAAATATGGACCAGTTGGGCGCATGTCTGCCATCAGATGATTACCTTGTGCAGAACTGCGCCGCCATCAGACAATCGTCATGCCGGTATGAGTCAATTGATCGTTAATCTTGATAATAAAGGGATTACTGTTCGCCCGATTGTTACATTAGCGGGTGAAGCACACTTCAATGAAATATTTTTTGATGATGTTTTTGTTCCAGATAACCGGCTCGTTGGCCAAGTGAACGAAGGCTGGAGCCAAGTGGTTGCTGAGTTGGCTTTTGAGCGTAGTGGGCCAGAACGTTTTTTAAGTAGTTATCAACTACTTGAAGCGGCCATTAAAGAATTACGTGAAGCGAATTTAACTCAACAAGCGGAACCTATTATTGGCCAATTTGTAGCAAGATTGATGGTGTTGCGTCAAATGTCGTTATCTGTAGCGAACCAATTGCAAGAAGGTAAGTTACCTGTTAACGAAGCATCTGTGGTTAAAGATTTAGGTACCTCGTTTGAACAAGAGTTACCCGAAGCGATGCGTTTAATTCTTGCCACAGAACCACGTTCATCAGCTGAGGGTGGTGTAGCACGCCTACTGTCAGATTCAATATTAAAAGCGCCATCGTTTTCATTGCGTGGCGGTACGCGAGAAATTCTGCGTGGCATTATTGCCAGAGGCTTGGGTTTACGATGAATGAATTAGCACAATTAATTGAAGAGTCGGCCACTCGTTTATTTGAAGATTTTTCAAATGGTAATGGCCATGAGTTAATGGAAGCGGGTCAGTTTCCAGATACACTTTGGGCAGACTTTTTAGCCGATGGCTGGCTGACAACGCTGCTATCTGAAGATGACGGAGGCGCTGGCCTTGGCCTTGCGGGTGGTTGCGTGCTGATGAGACTAGCTGGGTATCACAAAGTACCGTTACCAGTCGTAGAGTCGTTAATAGCCGTTTACTTGGCCGCTAAATCTGGAGCTGAGTGTACGGATGAACTAATAATACCTGTTGTCATAACGGACCCCATTAATGATCAGTCTGACATCAACCTATATGGGGTTCCTTGGGCTAGACATGCTGCATCGTTATTAGTTGTTTTTACAAGAAATAATGCGACACGGGTTAGTATCATTTCATCTCAGGATATCACGATCAAGTCAGCTCAGAACATGGCTGGTGAGCCACGTGATGATGTGACGATTAATGTTAGCCAGCTTGATAACTTTAGTGAGTTGCAAGGCATTACCATTGAACAGATTGAATCATGGTTAGCACTAAGCCGTGCGGCTCAAATGGCGGGTGCGTTACAAAAAGTTCTGGAAATGACGGTTGACTACGCAAATGAACGATCTCAATTTGGTCGCCAAATTGGTAAGTTTCAAGCAGTTCAACAACAGATGGCTGTATTGGCCGAGATGACCAGTGCCTCTATTTGTGCAGTTGATGCGGCCATAGATCATTTAAATACTGAGCAAGAATGGGAGCTGATTGCATGTGCAAAAATCACTACCGGTGAGTCTGCTGGGTATGCTTGTAAAACGGCACATGCTGTACATGCTGCTATAGGGTTTACGCAAGAGCACCCATTACAACTCAGCACACGTCGGTTATGGTCGTGGCGCGATGAATATGGCAACGAGGCGAAATGGTCAGCCCAATTAGGTCAACGATGTTTTGAATTAAAAACAGACAACCTTTGGAACTGGTTAACAACACAAACAGGTGAATAGGCGAGGGTATGACAGTGACGACAGATGTATTAAGTGAAGTGAAAGATGGAATCGCCATTTGGCGAATGAACCGTTTGGATACGCGTAATGCGATATCAGACGGCAATATGATTAATAATCTAGTGTCATTGGCTGAAGAAGCACAAAAAAACTCTCAAATTAGAGTGATCATTCTAACGGGCAATGGCCCCGCATTTTCTTCAGGCGGTAACGTTAAAAAAATTCGTGCAGAAATGACCGAGTCAGATAAAACACCACATGAATTAGCTGCATGGTACCGAGAAGGTATTCAGCGAATTCCACTGGCCTTTCAATCACTAGACATTCCTATTATAGCCGCTGTGAATGGCCCTGCTATTGGTGCGGGTTGCGACCTTACGTGCATGTGTGACATACGGATTGCCGCTGAAAGTGCGCGCTTTGCTGAAAGTTTTGTGAAACTGGGCATTATTCCAGGTGACGGCGGTTCATGGTTATTACCACGCGCGGTTGGTTTAGCAAAAGCCTCTGAAATGGCCTTTACCGGTGACCCCATTGACGCGCAGGAAGCCTTGAAATTTGGCCTTGTTTCCAAAGTGGTTCCAGATGATCAATTGATTGATGAGGCAATAGCGTTGGCTAAACGAATTGCTGTTAATCCACCTGTATCAGTCCGCATGGCAAAACAATTAATACGCGAAGGGCAACGAACGGATTTAGAGACACATCTTCAAACAGCAGCGGTGATGCAAGCAGTCTCACATCGCACGGATGATCATCGAGAAGCGATGAATGCGATTTTTGAGAAGCGTAAGGGTGAGTTTAAAGGTCGATAAATTAATGTTATAAAAATAATCTATTTGGAGAAAATAAAATGATGATGAAAGATAAAGTAGTTCTAGTCACCGGAGCAGGTCGTGGTATTGGTCGTGCAATGGCGATTATGATGGCTGAAGAAGGCGCAAAAGTAGTTGTTAACGATCTTGGTGCTGGTGTTGGTGGTGAAGAAACAGGCGAAAGCCCTGCTGAAGAAGTGGTGGCAACAATTCGTGCAGCAGGCGGTGAAGCAGTTATTAACGGTGATAATGTTGCTGATATTGACGGTGCTGAAGCGATGGTTCAGGCTGCCATTGATAATTTTGGCCGTATTGATACGGTTGTTAATAATGCTGGTATTTTACGTGATCGAATTTTCCATAAAATGTCTCCAGCAGAATGGAATGCGGTTATTAATGTTCATTTAAATGGTAGTTTCAATACAGCTCATTTTGCAGCAAAGCACTTCAAGCAACAAGAAAGTGGTAGCTTTGTATTTATGACCTCAACATCTGGGTTAATCGGTAATTTTGGTCAGGCAAATTACTCAGCTGCTAAAGCGGGTATAGCTGCGTTGTCTAAAAGTATCGCCCTTGATATGCAGCGCTATAATGTGCGTTCAAATTGTATTTCACCATTTGCATGGAGTCGTATGATTGGAGCGATTCCAGTAAATACGCCTGAGCAACAAGCACGGGTTGATAAATTAAAAGAAATGACACCCGATAAAATTGCCCCGATGGCCGTTTACCTCGCGAGTGATGCAGCAAAAGACGTTTCAGGGCAAATTTTTGCAGTGCGTAATAATGAAGTTTTCTTAATGGGGCAATCACGCCCATTACGTTCAACGCATCGTTCAGAAGGCTGGACGCCACAAACGATTTCAGAACATGCGATTCCAGCATTGAAAAGTAGTTTCTATCCATTGGATCGCTCGCCAGATGTCTTTTCTTGGGATCCTGTATAAACTAAAGGAGCGACATAGATGAGCTCAAAAAGATTAAGTTATGACCACGGGGTTAGCGATATACCTTTAATGGGAAAAACCATTGGTGCGGCTTTTGATGAAACAGCCGCTCGCTTCCCAAATAAAACGGCTTTAATTAGTGTACATCAGGGAATTCGTTGGACTTATGCGGACTATAAACAGCAGGTGGATGCGTTAGCGACGGGCTTAATTGAAATGGGTCTCAAAGCGGGTGAACGCATTGGGGTCTGGTCGCAAAATAATGTTGAGTGGGCAGTAGTACAATTTGCTACGGCTAAGGCAGGGTTAATATTAGTTAATATTAATCCTGCGTATCGTAGCAGTGAGCTTGAATACGCTTTAGTTAAATCAGGCTGCAGCGCATTAATTACATCAGCAGCATTTAAAAGCAATAACTACCTGGATATTTTAGCCAAGTTGGCGCCTGAACTATCTGTTTGTAAACCGGGTGAACTGGTATCGGAGCGCTTGCCAGCATTAAAAACAATTATCCGTTTAGGTGATGAACAGACGCCCGGAATGTTTAATTTTAGGGATGTTCTTCAAGCTGGCACAGTCGAAGCCCAGCAAGAAATGGAGCGTTTAGAACAATATTTACAATTTGATGACCCCATTAACATTCAATTTACCAGCGGTACAACAGGTTCTCCAAAGGGAGCAACATTAAGCCATCACGGTATTGTTAATAATGCCAATTTGACGGGGCATACGATGGGGATTTCTGAAAATGATGTCGTTTGTATTCCTGTTCCGCTCTACCATTGTTTTGGTATGGTTATTGGTACGTTACTGTCTGTTGTTCGAGGCTGTACTGCAGTATTACCGGATGAATATTTTGATCCAACTTCCGTGTTATCAGCCGTAGAAAGTGAACGCTGTACAACACTCTATGGCGTGCCGACAATGTTTATTGCCATGATGGGCTTAGAAAATTTCAATGACTACGATATAGATTCACTTAGAACCGGAGTTATGGCGGGGTCGCCCTGCCCAGTAGAAGTGATGAAGCAAGTCATCAAAGAAATGCATATGGACAAAATAACGGTTGCCTATGGTATGACAGAGCTCAGTCCAGTTTCTAACCAATCTTTAATGGATGATTCATTTGAAATACGTGTTTCGACGGTTGGTGTGTCTCACCCCCACGTGGAAGGTAAAATAGTCAATGAAGATAATCGAGTTGTTCCCATCGGTGAGATTGGTGAATATTGCGCACGCGGTTATAGCGTGATGCTTGGTTATTGGGACGATGATGAAAAAACAGCAGAATCGATTGATGCCGGTGGTTGGATGCACACGGGTGACCTTGCGACGATGGATGAGAATGGCTACGTCACGGTAGTAGGGCGCTCGAAAGACATGGTGATACGTGGAGGTGAAAACATTTACCCAAAAGAGATAGAAGACCTTTTGTATCGACATGAAAAGATTGCAGACATACAAGTGATTGGTGTGCCGGATGAAAAATTTGGTGAGGAAATTTGTGCTTGGGTAAAAGTAGCAGCAAATCACCAATTAGATGAAGATGAACTGAGAGCCTATTGCAAAGAGGAAATGGCCCATTACAAAGTACCTCGCTATATAAAATTTGTAGATGAGTTCCCAATGACGGTAACAGGAAAAATACAAAAGTTTGTTATGCGCGATGTAATGAAAGAAGAGATAGGGCTTTAAAAAAAGCCAAATAAATACAATAAATAACTTTAAATAAAGGATGTAACAGAATGAAATATGAAGATTTTCAACATTTATTGTTAGAGCCGAAAAGCAATGGCGTGCTATTAATGACCATTAATAGGCCGGATGTAATGAACGCAACAAACGCACGATTACACTGGGAACTCACGAAAATTTGGGATGTTATTCAAAATGATGACAAAACTAAAAATGTTGTCGTAACAGGAGCAGGTGATCGCGCATTCTCAGCCGGTGGTGATTTAGATTGGGTTGCAAATATGGTCGGAAACCCAAAGGAAGTTGAGGCGGTAAGAAAAGAAGCAGCTGATTTGGTTTACAATATTTTAAGCTTCGAAAAACCTATTATTTCAGCGATTAATGGCGTTGCGGTGGGTGCCGGTTTAGTGGTTGCGATGTTGGCCGATATTAGTATTATTTCAAAAGAAAAAGGTAAGTTTACCGATGGCCACGTGAAATTAGGTGTCGCGGCGGGTGATCACGCGGCTATTATTTGGCCGTTGTTATGCGGCATGGCAAAAGCGAAATATTACTTAATGACGGCCGAGTTCATTAATGGCGAACAAGCAGAACAAATGGGTATGGTCAGCTTATGTGTGCCACATGGTGAGTTGATGGATGAGGCATTTAAAGTCGCTAATAAATTAGCAAAAGGTAGTCAGTCCGCAATTAATGGCACTAAGAACACATTAAACGGCTGGATGAAAATGGCGTCGCCTATTTTTGAAGCTTCTTTACGTGAAGAGATGCTTAACTTCTTAAGTGATGATGCAAAAGAAGGTGTGGCTGCTGTTCGTGAGAAAAGGGCACCTAACTTTCCATCAGCGCAATAATACTAAGTGATGTGAGTTTTTCACATAATAACGAAATTTCCGTTTTTAGGGTATTAATGATTCATTAGCTTAAATAGTGTATAAAAAGGGGCTAATAAGCCCCTTTTTATCAAGCTGTAGAAGAGGTTTTTATTAGTGCCAAAACCACTAATGTTCAAGTTTAACGAGAGGATTTAATATGAAGATTGACCCTAAGACGCATGATAAATTTTTTAATATTTTAAAAGCAGTGGTCATCCCAAGACCTATAGCTTTTATCTCATCTCAATCAAAAGAAGGTATTTTAAACCTTGCGCCATTTTCATTTTTTAATGGTGTTTGTTACGTTCCACCAACGATTAGTGTATCGATTGCGCGTTTTGCGGGCGCTAAGTCAAAAGATAGCTTGGTTAATATTGAAGAAACAGGCGAGTTTGTTGTTAACCTAGTGAATAGGGATATCGCAGAAGCGATGAATAAAACGGCAGCTGAGTACCCAACGGAGGTGAATGAATTTGAACTGTCTGGGCTTACAACAACGCCCTCTGAATTAATAACGCCACCGTGTGTTGCAGAGTCTCCGGTAAGTCTTGAGTGTCGATTAATTCAAGTGGTTCCCGTTAATGAGGGGACACGAAGAGAGTGCGGTTTAGTGATCGCAGAGGTTGTTTACTGCCATATTAATGATGAACTTTACGATGGCCGTTACGTTGATATGAAAGGGCTTGATGTTATCGGGCGTTTAGGTGGGCATAGTTACTGCCATGTCGATAATCTTTTTGATATGAAACAACCGGTCTATAAAGCCGATAAATAAGGTGTTAAACGACTAGTGCGTACTAATTATTTAAAGCAGCGATTTGATAGCACTGTCTAGCCCACCAATAGTTAAAGGGAACATTTTATTGGCGTTTAATTGTCGCACAAGAACATTTGATTGGCGTCTGTCCCAATTTTGTTCGGCATCTGGGTTAAGCCAAGCATTGCTGGGAAAAGCCGTTAATAGTCGCTGAAACCAAACGGCACCGGTTTCTTCGTTCCAGTGTTCTACACTTCCGCCGGGGTAGGTAATTTCGTATGGGCTCATGCTGGCGTCACCAACAAAAATAAGCTTATAGTCACTGGGGTAGCGATTAATAACCTCAGCAGTGGGGGTCGCTTCATCAAATCGGCGAGTATTATCTTTCCAAAGGTATTCGTAAGTGAAATTATGGAAATAATAGTATTCAAGATGTTTGAATTCAGTTTTGGTTGCAGAGAAGAGTTCTTCACAAATGCGAATATGGTCATCCATTGAGCCACCGATGTCTAATAGCAATAAAACCTTAATGGCGTTGTGCCGCTCGGGTACCATCTTAATATCTAAATAACCGGCATTAGATGCAGTAGAACGGATCGTATCGTCCAAATCTAGTTCTTCTTCGGAACCTTGGCGGGCAAATTTTCTAAGTTTTCGCAAGGCTACTTTCAGGTTACGAGTATTCAGTTCAACGCTATCATCCAAGTTTTTAAATTCTCGTTTATCCCATACTTTGGTAGCTCGCCGATGGCGCGATTCATCCTGTCCAATTCGAACGCCTTCAGGATTATAACCATATGCACCAAAGGGTGATGTGCCACCGGTACCAATCCATTTATTGCCACCGTGATGTTCTTCTTTTTGTTCCTCTAAACGTTTTTTAAGCGTTTCCATCAGTTTTTCCCAACCCCCGAGTGATTGGATTTTTTGTTTTTCTTCTTCGTTGAGTAATTTTTCTGCTTGTTTACGAAGCCATTCTTCAGGAATTTGGTTAACAATATCTTCTAACGCATGGTCGTATTCCAACCCGTTGAATGTTTCGGCGAAGACTTGATCGAAACGATCGTAATAACGTTCATCTTTTACTAACGCGGTACGGGACAAATAATAGAAAGCTTGAATATCAAAACTGGAGAGTCGTTTTTCAAGTGCACTCAGTAAGTTGAGTAGCTCAGTAATGGTGACAGGCAGGCCGGCTTTGCGCAGGTCTAAAAAGAAAGCAATGAACATAAAAAACTGTTTATTGCTCTTGTTTACGCCTGTTAATAAACGCTATTCGTTCAAACAAGTGAACATCCTGCTCGTTTTTTAATAACGCCCCGTGTAGCTTCGGTAAAATGTTATTAGTATTAGCCTCGCGTAATGTCTCGGCCGTCAATTCTTCTGACAACAATAATTTGATCCAGTCGAGCAGTTCAGAAGTCGACGGCTTCTTTTTTAACCCAGTTACTTCTCGAACATCAAAAAAGATGCCGAGCGCTTCGGACAGTAGGTCTTTTTTGAGTTTGGGAAAATGAACATTCACAATTTGTTGCATGGTTTCAAGTTCAGGGAAGCGAATATAATGGAAGAAGCAGCGCCTTAGGAAGGCATCAGGCAGCTCTTTCTCATTATTGCTAGTGATGATTATTAACGGTCTATTTTTTGCCTGAACAAGCTCTTGTGTTTCATACACGAAGAACTCCATACGATCGAGTTCTTGCAACAAGTCGTTTGGAAATTCAATATCGGCTTTATCAATTTCATCAATTAGTAAAACAGCCCGCTTGTCAGATGCGAACGCTTCCCACACCTTACCTTTAACAATGTAATTGCCAATATCGTGAACGCGATCATCGCCCAATTGGGAATCGCGAAGGCGCGAAACAGCATCATATTCATACAAGCCTTGGTGCGCTTTTGTGCTGGACTTAATATGCCACTCAATCAAGGGTGCACCTAATGATTTAGCCACTTCAAGCGCTAATTGTGTTTTACCCGTTCCGGGTTCACCTTTTATTAATAAAGGACGCTCAAGTGTTATAGCGGCGTTAACAGCCATGCTAAGTTCGTCGGTGGCTATGTAATTACTGGTGCCTTCAAAATGATTATTGCTCATAAAATTGACTGTTAGTGTTGCGAAAATAAAGTGTTATTGTAAAGGCATACTCGTTAATTTAAAGCGGATTTTGCTCAATGAGTTGTTTTGCAATAATGATACGTTGTAACTCATTAGTGCCTTCACCGATAGCTAAGAGCGGGGCATCCCGGTAATAGCGTTCTACATTAAATTCGGTTGAATAACCATAAGCGCCATGTATACGCAGTGCTTCTGCTGAATTCGTCATGGCTGCTTCCGTGGCAAATAGTTTTGCCATACCGGCTTCCATATCGCAGCGATCACCTCGGTCAAATGCGGTGGCAGCAGATTGAACGAGTAACCGTGCCGCTTCAACGCGAGTGGCCATATCGGCTAAATAAATTTGTATAGATTGGTGCTGGCAGATAGGTTTACCAAAGGTTTTACGTTGTTGCGAATATTCAATGGAATCTTTCAATGCGGCAGAAGCGACGCCAATTCCGCGCGATGCAACATTGATTCTACCCAGTGCCAATGCACCTAATGCATGTTGTAAACCGTGTCCTTCTTCAAGACCAATTAAATTTTCAGCAGGGAGGCGGTAGTCATCTAAAAAAAACTCTGCGGTATCAATACCCTTGTAACCCAATTTTTTGTGTTTACTACCCATCACAAAACCATCAGCTTTAGGTGCAATGAAAAGACTCATTCCTTTGTGTGAAGGGTTGGCGGAGGCATCAGTTTTTACCAACAGAGCAAAACATCTACCATGCAGGCTGTTAGTAATCCATGCTTTAGAACCATTAATAACATAATCGTCGCCATCGCGTTTAGCGGTAGTTTTAATGGCTTGAAGGTCAGTTCCGCAATTAGGTTCAGTAAGTGCTAATGCGCCGCGCACTTCACCGGAGGCAAATAACGGCAGCCATTTGTTTTTTTGTTCTTCTGTTCCAAAGCGCTGTACAGACATGGCCATAATAAGGTGAGAATTAAATACACCCGTTAAAGACATCCACACACAGGCAACGCGCTCTACGATTTTTGCATAGGTTGAAACGGGGAGGCCAAGACCACCGTATTGGGGGTCAATAACGGCACCGAATAAGCCCATTGCCTTCATTTCGTCGACAATCTCTTCGGGGTACTCATCATCCGCTTCTAATTGACGTATCGATGGTTTTATTTTTATTAGAAATTTATCGACCGCTTCTAATATTAATTGTTCATCATCATTGTCCACACTTAAACTCCTGCAAGTCTACCAAACACTTGTTATATTATGATCCTTGTACGCTGACAAAGCGAGTAATTAACCTCCAATAAAACAAGGCAAAAATGATTAGAGAAGCGGCCGCGCTAATACTATTAAGGGATTCAAGCAACGGCTTGGAAGTGTGCATGCTTCGTCGAGTTAAAACATCAGGTTTTGCCGCAGGAGCTTATGTTTTTCCAGGAGGCGCTGTTGATGAATCAGACCATGGCTTGAGCACAACGAATGCTTGTTTTTTTGAACAACAGACGGATTCTAAATTGTTGGCCTGTAAAGTAGCTGCGCTAAGAGAAACCTTGGAAGAGGCGGGTATTTTGGCGGCCAATGTGAATACGACTGCTATGATTAATAGCTCATCACGGCATAAATTGCATGATGGTAAATTAAGTTTTCAAATGCTATTAGCGGAACACGCGGCGTCGTTAGATTTAGATAATGTTATCTTTTATGATCATTGGATAACGCCTGATGGCGCACCAAAACGCTTTGATACACGCTTTTTTCTAACTAAAGCATTACTTGATCACGATATCGTGCACGATAATAAAGAAACAGATTCGTCTTGCTGGGCATTACCGGAGGATATTTTGTCCCTTTATGACCAAGGCAAGGTGAAATTAATGCCCGTAACACACGTGCAGCTTAAACGATTATCTAAATTCAATACGAGTGATGAAGCGCTGGCCTTTGCAAAAAATCAGGGCAATATTCCGGTTACTGAGCCTATTATGAATTGGGGGGATCAAGGCAAACCCGTTTCCGTTACTATCAATTTAGCCGAAGGCGAAGTGGAATACCCGGTTTTTCAAAAACGGGCTTAAAGTTTAACGTTAGATAATAAAGTCACCAAGTCCGGAATTTCTTCAAAAACTAAAATACCGTGTTGAGCTATCTGTGTTAACAAGGCTTTATTGCCGCCCATCCAAATTAGAAAAACTGGACAACTAGGCTCACTTTTAAGTTTGAGTAAGGCATCGGTAAGTTGTTGCGCCACACTATCCATTAGGCCCATAAAAATAACTACTGCATCAAACTCCGTTGAGTCGACGAGTTGTTGGGTAGTTTCGCGAAGCATTTCAGGTCGTGCGACAAGCGCTGCGGTTAAATCAACTGGGTTTTGAACCGTACTGAAGGAGGGTAGTAAGGGCTCCATTGTTGTGTAAAGCTCATCGCTAAAGCCAGTAATTGATAAGCCGTTTGCTTCTAATTGGTCACTTAATAGAACGCCTGCGCCACCGGAAATAGAAATAATACCGACTTTATTGCCAAACAATGTAAGGCCTTTTGCATAAAACTGGCTACAGTCGATCATTTCGCTTAATGACTGAACTTCTATAACGCCTGTGCGTTTAAAGATAGCAGCGTAATCAACACCTTTAAGCGGATTCGATGCGGTGTGAGCCGCAGTTGCACGTGCGCCGGCAGCTGTTTTCCCACCTTTTAACGCAATCACCGGTTTATTATTCTTTTTCGCGAGTAACAGCGCGTTTTCAAACTTATCAGGATGGCGAATTTCTTCAATGTATAAAGAAATAATAGTGGTTTGTGGGTCAGTCGCGAGGTAGTCCACAATTTCGTCCAATGGTAAATTGGCTTCATTACCACTAGAAATCCACTTACTAACACCAATCTCAGCATGAATGGTTTTATCAAGCCAATAAGCCCCTAATGCACCACTATGTCCAGCAAAACTTAATCCTCCCGTTTTAAGTGGATGTTGCTCCATAGCGGTAGTGAAGGAGGCAACGAGTTGGGTTTCGGTATTGATAAAGCCTAAACAATTTGGGCCTAATAATCGGGCCTGTGTGCCATCGAAAAGGGCTTGTAATTGACGTTGTTTTTCTAAACCCTGCTGGTTAATTTCGGCATAACCCGAGGCAAAGATAACAAAGTTTTTAATGCCGACGCTAAGACCTTCTTTGATAACTTTTTCAACTAAGGCATCCGGTACAGCCACAACAGCTAAGTCAACTGGCGTATCAAGCTCTAGTAAAGAACGTTTAGCTGGTAAACCCTGTATGACGTCGGCTTTTGGGTTGATGGGTATTAACTGGCCCTGGTAATTAAGGCGTTTCATATAGGCAACAGGGCGACCACCGATTTTATGTGGGTTGTCGGAAGCGCCAACAATAGCCACAGAGCCGGCTTCAAAAAGTGATGTTAGGGTAGACATATACGTTAAAAACCTAATGAACGTGCAATGATGTTTCGTTGAATTTCACTGGTTCCTTCACCAATAATATAAAGCAGGCTATCTCGATGGATACGACCGACAGGGTAATCGCGCATAATACCTGCACCACCTAAAATACGTATAGCGTCTTCGCTAACCTTAACCGCCATTTCACTGGCAATGAGTTTGATTTTTGCGGCCATCGCATTATCTAAAGTGTTGTTGTCGGTTAACCAAGCACCGTGATAAACCATCCATCTTGCGGCCTCAATTTCAGCTGACATATTGGCTAACTTATGGCCAATTGACTGAAATTTTCCGATGGGTTGATCTGAAATAATACGTTCATGGGCATAACGTTCAGCTTCTTCAAATGCCGCTGTGGCCATGCCTAAACAGTTAGCAGAAACACCGACTCGGTTTTCGGTTAATGATTCAAGAATAATGGGGTAAGTCCCTTCTTGTTCGCCCAGTAGAGCATCATCAGGTACAAATAAATCGTCAATGAAGATTAAACCTGTTTCAGAAGCGCGAATACTTTCTTTAGCAAGCTTTTGTATTTCAACCTGTTTTGAAGGTAAATCAACAATAAATAAACTGATGCTTTTAGCACTCATTTCGGGCGATGTACGAGCAGCGAGCAACATGAAATCAGCCATCGGTGCATTGGTTATATACAACTTACTACCATTAATAATATACCCGCCATCTACCTTTTTAGCATGGGTTTTAAGCGCACGAATATTAGAGCCTCCATCGGGCTCACTTAAGCCAAAGCATGATACTTTTAGCCCTGCCATAGCCGGTTTTAAATATTGCTCTTTTTGCACCTCAGTTCCAATTCGCCAGATAGGCCAAATCCCAAGGTGACTATGTGCCGATAAAGATGAAGCAAAGGCTTGGCACACTCGGCTGGTTTCCTCGCGAATAATGCAATCAGCTATTTTGTCAAAGCCACCACCGCCATCCGCTTCAGGGTATCGCGCAGCAATGAGGCCCATTTCACCCCATTTGGGAAAAAGCTCACGCGGGAAAACCTCATTATCATCAGCTTCTCTAACGAGTGGGGCAAGTTCGGTTTCAGAAAACCGCCTAACCGTTTCTCTAAGTAATTGATGTTCTGCTGAAAAACTAAAATCCATGCGATTTCCTTGAGTAAGTAACGTTGCTTTAAAATCTAACAATTGTTAGAAATAATATCAAAGGAAGCGTCGCTAAGCAAAGAAATAAGCGAATAAAGGGAATAAAAAAGTTTTAGAATGAGCCTAGCGAATACATGTTGAATGTCAGCTGATGTCAAAAAAAAACATAAGCGGCTGACGTATAACACGACCTTGAGAATCGTAACAGTATTCTAACTGTCTATTATTGTTTGGCCTTTGGCACGAGAAACTACGTTTTTTTGTCTGCCTTTTGTCTATTGGCATAAAGGCTACCACCAATAATGAGCACCATGCCTATTAGTTGATAACTGTGTAGTGTTTCATCCAATAAGTAAGACGACAATACGATGACGTAAATAGGGACCATATTAAGAAATAATGATGCTCGAGCAGGGCCAATAACCATTACCCCTTTATTCCAAAACAACAAGGATAAGACGGTTGGGCCAACACCGATAAAAATAACGGCCATTATAACGTTAGTGTTAATAACGGGTGTTATCAGGTAATTCGCTTCGTATAAGCCAAGGGGTAATACGATAAATGTGGATAATAAAATACCTAACGCCGTTACTACAAGAGGTGATGCTTTCCCCATGGCCAGTTTGGCAGCAACACTATAAACAGCCCAAATAAAAATGGAGCCTAAAATAAACAGGTCGCCCTTATTAAAACTAAGCGCATAAAGGCTCTCTAAACTCCCTTGACTTAAAATAAATACCAAGCCAATAACCGAGACAAAGGCTGCTATCCAGTGCTGCCGACCTAAACTTTCTTTTAAATAAAACGCAGCAGCAAAGGCAACAGCTATGGGTGCTAGCGAATTAATCAAGCCTACATTGATAGCTGTAGTATGGCGTAAACCGAAATAAACAGACGCTTGATAAGCCACCGTGCCGGATAGTGCAATTAGACAAACTTCTTTCCAACTGAGTAAACGGGTAACACCTTTAAGCTGGCCGGCTTTGTGTAATAAAAATAAAAATATAAGACTACCTATCACCATTCGTACACTCATGATGCTCCATGGGCCTAAATAGTCTTTAAGGTAGCTACCAAAAAAAACATTACCTCCCCATAGGATGCTTGCTATATTCAAATACGCTAGCGCTTTTATTGTTTCTTTATCCATGTTTTTTTTACCCTTAAAAAAACGCCGCTCTAAAAGCGGGCTTGTAATAACTTATTTGCTCTATTAGAGCAGAAATACACGTTCATATTTTTACTATTTAATACAATACTCGGTTATTTAATGTATCCGTTGAATTGAGGGCACTCACAGTGCTCTAAAGAGGAAGGCGCTATAGTGTTTTGAGCATTGATAGAATCTCTATTAAAGTTTGTTGCGCTGAAGGCGCGCAATATAGTGGTGAATTTTTTTAACCAGGGTTTTGTATTCGGTGCAGTAGGTTTTCTCAGCAGTATTCAGCGCAAGGCTATGATTATGTTGGTGAGGTCTAACTTGGCTATATTACCCGATTATATAATCAATAATGCCTGTTTTAGCACTGGTAGTTGTTTGTGGTATAGATTTACTCAGATGCTCTTTAGCTCGTTTCTGCCGTTATTGTATTAACCTGTTAATTTAACCGATCATGAATTATGACAGGCATTTTGGAGCATCGGCCTATGTTATTAAGAGTCTTTTATTGGCCAAAAGACATTTCGGGTACATTGTCGGGAACGACTAGCTTGCCTGCAGTTTTTTGTTGAATTTCTTCAACACTAACACCGGGTGCACGTTCTAGTAAGTGGAAGGCGCCATCTTTAATTTCCATTACTGCAAGATTGGTAACCACGCGCTTAACGCAGCCAACACCTGTTAAAGGAAGAGTACAATTTTCTAGTAATTTAGAATTATCGCGCTTATCGGCGTGGCTCATAGTGACAATAATATTATCCGCGCCAGCGACTAAATCCATTGCGCCACCCATTCCTTTAACCAGTTTACCGGGAATCATATAAGAGGCAATATTGCCATGTTGATCAACTTCAAATGCGCCGAGTACGGTTAAATCCACGTGGCCGCCGCGAATCATCGCAAAGCTTTCTGCGGATGAAAATATTGAAGCACCTACAGCGGCGGTAACGGTTTCTTTGCCTGCGTTGATCATGTCGGCATCAACTTGATCTTCGGTTGGGTAGGGGCCAATACCCAGCAGGCCATTTTCTGATTGCAACATCACCTCGATATCGCTAGGGACGTAGTTTGCGACTAGGGTTGGAATGCCAATACCAAGGTTGACGTAATACCCGTCTTGAAGTTCTTGAGCCACTCGCATGGCAATTTGATCACGATTTAATGACATGTGAGGCTCCTTAATTTTTTGCTAGGGTTATTTTTTCGATACGCTTCTCGAAAGACCCTTTAATGATGCGGTTAACATAAATGCCGGGCGTATGGATGTGGTTTGGATCAAGTTCACCCACCTCAACGATTTCTTCAACCTCTACCACGGTTATTTTGCCGGCGGTTGCTGCCATTGGGTTAAAGTTCATGGCGGTATCACGGTAAATAAGGTTACCGATTCTGTCGGCTTTCCAAGCTTTTACAATGGCAAAGTCACCGGTAACACTTTCTTCTAAAATATAGTCTCGGCCATTAAACTGCTTAACTTCTTTACCTTCTGCCACCGGGGTTCCAACACCCGTGGCGGTATAAAAAGCGGGAATGCCTGCACCACCGGCACGCATTTTTTCAGCTAATGTGCCTTGTGGTGTAAGCTCAACGTCTAGCTCACCAGATAAGTATTGGCGTTCAAATTCAGCATTTTCGCCAACATACGACGACACCATTTTTTTAATTTTTTTGTCTTCTAATAGTATGCCTAAGCCAAAATTATCAATGCCGCAATTATTGGATACGATGGTTAAGCCTTTTACGCCCATATGCTTAATTTCACTAATTAAGCCTTCGGGAATACCACAAAGCCCAAAACCACCGGCAATAATGGTCATATCATCTGTTAGCCCAACCATTGCTTCTTGATAGCTGGATACCACTTTGTTAAAACCACTCATGGCCTTACCCCCTGTTTAATTTTTATATAAGTGTTATTTGTAGACCGCAGCAACTTTACTATTGTTACTGCAATCAATTTGATCTGTAATGTAGTACCCAGCGGCGACTAATTGTTCTAAATTAATACCCGTTTCAATGCCCATGCCATGCAGCATGTAAATAACGTCTTCAGTTGAAACATTACCTGATGCGCCTGCAGCATAAGGGCAACCGCCAAGACCAGCGACTGAAGAATCAATGTTAGGCACACCGTACTCAAGGCATGCCAAAATATTAGCCAACGCTTGGCCGCGGGTATCATGGAAGTGTAGGGCGAGTTTTTCTGCGGGTACTTCTTTTATGACAGCAGCGATCATTTCGCGTGCTTTTGTTGGTGTTCCTATGCCTATGGTGTCGCCTAGCGATACTTCGTAGCAGCCCATATTTATGAGTGCTTTAGTGACTCGAACAACCTCAGAAACTGCAACATCGCCTTCATAGGGGCAACCTAAAACGCAGGAGGTATAACCTCTAACGCGAATACCCAGTTCAGCGGCCTTGAGCATGATTGGTTCAAAGCGTTCGAGCGATTCAGCAATACTGCAATTAGTATTTTTTTGGCTGAAGGTTTCTGACGCAGCAGCAAAAATAGCGACTTCTTTAGCGCCACTTTCAATCGCGCGATCAAACCCGCGAAGGTTGGGCGTTAATACGATGTATGCAGTGTCTTCTCTAGGTGGTAATTGCTTAAGAATGCCCGCTGCATCAGCCATTTGTGGTACCCACTTTGGGCTAACAAAGCTGGTCACTTCAATGTCTTTAATACCCGCGTCACATAGTTTGTTGATCAATGTGGTTTTAACCTCAGTTGATACATTCGTTTTAATGTTTTGCAGACCATCACGCGGTGCAACCTCCACGATTCTTACATGGCTAGGGTAAGTATGAAGCATGGCTTTACTCCTGTTCCTTAAAGGTAATTAAGGTGGCATCGGCTTCTACAAAGTCTTCTTCTGCATAGAATATTTGATCAACTTCGCCGTCAAAGGGTGCGCTTAAGGTATGTTCCATTTTCATGGCTTCGATAATAGCCAGTGGTTGACCTTCAGTAACGGCATCACCATTAGCAACAAGCACTTTTAATAATTTACCAGGCATTGGTGCGATAATATTTGAAGCGCCACCAATGGTTGATAGATCAGGTTCGAATGGATTGACTTCAGTTAAAGCGTACCAACGGTTTTTCCAGGAAATTAGAACCATGTCCTCATTTCTAAGGGTAATGAAGCGTTCCCAGCTACCATTAATTTGTAGGCGGATAACATTGTTTCCTATTGATTCAGCAATTACATCTAAATCATTGTCTAAGTGAAAAATAAAGTGATTGGCATTTTCGGTGACCTTAATTTCAACTTCATCGGCTTCTTCATAACTGAAAAATAAACTACGCTGGCTTTGTCCATTGGGTCGCCAACCGGTCGTATCAAACCATGGCGAATTACCATCGGCGGATATTGCTGCCAGGTCATTAACTGATTGCTTACCATCAAGCAGAATACTGACCGTCGCGGCAAGTAATACGTTTTCTGGCAATTCAACTTGGCTATCAGTAAGAAGGGTATCTAGTTTTTTATCGATATATTGCGTATCAATTTTGTTTTCAATGAAGTCTGGGTGTGTGGCCAAGGTTTCTAAAAAAGCAATATTGTTTTCAACGCCAATGATGCCACTTTCACCCAATGCATTGAGTAAGCGTTCGCGCGCTACTTCACGGTCTTCACCCCAAACCACCAGTTTAGCGATCATCGGGTCATAAAACACACTGATGGTGTCACCTTGTTCTACACCCGTTTCAACGCGCAAGTTTTTGTCGGTTGTTGGGAAACGTAAGTGATGCAGTTTGCCGGTAGAGGGCAGAAATAAATTATTAGGGTTTTCCGCGTATAAACGTGTTTCAAAGGAATGCCCTGTGCTGGTTATTTGCTCTTGCTTTAAGGGTAGGGCTTGACCAGCTGCGACACGAACTTGCCATTCGACCAAGTCTTGCCCGGTGACCATTTCGGTAACAGGGTGTTCTACTTGAAGACGTGTGTTCATTTCCATAAAGTAAAATGAACGATCTTCACCGACAATAAACTCGATAGTTCCAGCACCTAAATAGCTAATGGCACGCGCCGCATTAACAGCAGCAACACCCATTGCTTGACGAGTATCTTCGTCTAGGAAAGGTGATGGCGTTTCTTCGATAATTTTTTGATGACGACGCTGTAAAGAACATTCACGTTCGTGTAAATGGACATAGTTTTCATGTGAATCACCAAATACTTGGAACTCAATATGACGAGGTTTGCTGATATAACGTTCAAGCAATACGCGATCGTCAGCAAACGCGTTAAGCGCTTCGCGTTTTACAGAATCTAGCAATTCAGCAAACTCAGTAGTGTTATTAACCACACGCATACCTTTACCACCGCCGCCAGAAACCGCTTTAATCAGTAAAGGAAAACCAACTTTTTCCGCTTGTTGTTGTAGGTAATCAGGGTCCTGGTTTGCACCGTGGTAACCGGGTACAACGGGTACATCGGCCGTTTCCATCAGTGCTTTCGCGGCATCTTTAGCGCCCATCTTTTCGATGGATTCAGCAGAAGGGCCAATAAAGGCAATGCCAGCTTCTGGACACGCACGCGCAAAGCTGCTGTTTTCAGATAAAAAGCCATACGCAGGGTGAATCGCATCAACGCTTACCTTTTTAGCTAATGCCAATAATACGTCTGCTTTTAGGTATGATTCGTCAGGGCGTGAACCACCAATATGATAAGCCTCATCGGCTAGTTTCACATGGCGTGCATCGCGGTCGGCGTCTGAATAAACGGCCACACTGGTGATGCCCATTTTCTTAAGCGTAGAGATAACTCGGCAAGCGATTTCACCACGGTTTGCTATTAGTATTTTTTTAAACATCTTATCAATCCCTACATTCTAAAGACGCCGAAATTGGCTTTTTCTATTGGCGTTTTAGCCGCTACCGCAAGTGATAAACCGAGTATGCGCCGTGTATCTCGTGGGTCTATTAAGCCATCGTCCCAAAGTCTTGCAGTGGCAAAGTAGGGGTTACCTTGCTCTTCAAATTGGGCAAGGATTGGTGCTTTAAAGTCTTCTTCTTCCTTAACCGACCAGTTATTACCAGCGCCTTCAATGGCATCACGTTTAACGGTTGCAAGAACTGACGCAGCCTGTTCACCACCCATGGTTGAAATGCGTGAGTTCGGCCAGCTCCACAACATTCGTGAGCCAAAAGCACGGCCGCACATACCGTAGTTACCAGCACCATAAGAACCACCAATTAATACGGTGAATTTAGGTACGCTAGAGCAAGAAACAGCGGTGACCATTTTTGCGCCATTTTTAGCAATGCCTTCTTCTTCGTATTTTTTACCGACCATAAAGCCGGTAATGTTTTGTAAAAATAGTAACGGAATGCCGCGTTGGTTACATAGCTCAATGAAGTGAGTGCCTTTTAAAGCTGACGGTGAAAATAGGATGCCGTTATTGGCGATAATGCCGACAGGGTAACCATGAATATGGGCAAAACCACAAATCAATGTTGGGCCATACAGTGGTTTGAATTCTTGAAATTCGGATGCATCTACTAAACGGGCAATAATTTCTCGTACATCATACGGTTGCTTTGCATCTTTAGGGATAACACCGAGAATGTCATCCGTTGGATAAAGCGGCTCACGCGACTCGCGAACTTTTACATGAACTTCTTTAGTTTCATTAAGGTGTTCGATAATGTTACGTGCAATAGAGAGGGCATGTGAATCATCTTCAGCAATATGATCGGTAACACCCGATTGTTTACAGTGCAACTCTGCACCACCTAACTCTTCCGATGATACTTCTTCACCGGTTGCGGCTTTAACTAAAGGTGGCCCCCCTAAGAAAATAGTGCCTTGTTCTCTAACAATAATAGACTCATCACAAAGTGAAGGAATGTAAGCGCCACCGGCTGTACATGAACCCATAACGACCGCAATTTGTGGGATACCAGCCGCAGACATACGTGTTTGGTTATAAAAGAAACGACCAAAGTGTTCTTTTCCAGGAAATACTTCATGTTGTAAGGGTAAGAACGCGCCACCTGAATCAACCAAGTAAATACAGGGTAGACGGTTTTCCGATGCAATTTCTTGCGCCCTTAAATGCTTGGTGACGGTCAGCGGGTAATAAGTACCGCCTTTAACAGTGGCATCATTAGCAATAATCATCACTTCGCCACCGTGTACACGGCCAATACCTGTAATAATACCAGCGGCTGGTGCTGCATCTTCATATATACCGTAAGCCGCTAATTGAGATAACTCAAGGAATGCGCTACCCGGATCGAGTAGTGCCTTGATACGGTCTCTTGGAAGCATTTTATTGCGGTCTAAATGTTTTTTACGGGCACGTTCACCCCCCCCACGAGCAGCCTTTGTGATTCGCTGGTTAAGCTCCTCAACAAGCGATTCCATTTGAATCTTATTTTCTTTGAACTCAGCGGATGCCGTTTCAATTTTTGATTTAATGACGGGCATGTTTTACCTTAATTATGGTTAAGACGTAATGATTAAATGATTTCAATGGCCATCGCAGTCGCTTCACCACCACCAATACAAAGTGTGGCAACTCCTTTTGAAAGTTTCCGTGCTTTTAATGCATGAATTAATGTCACCAGAACGCGTGCGCCTGATGCGCCAATGGGGTGACCTAATGCGCATGCACCACCGTTGACATTGACTTTGTTCGGATCCAAGTTCAGCTCCTCAATTGCCGCCATAGTGACGACTGCAAACGCTTCGTTTATTTCGAATAAATCAACCTCATTGAGATTCCATCCACATTTATCTAAGACTTTTCGAATAGCGAAAATAGGCGCGGTGCTAAACCAATCAGGATCTTGCGCATGGGTGGCTTGAGCTGTGATTTTGGCCAGTGCTTGTAAACCCTGTTTGCTCGCCTCAGTTGCATCCATTAGCACCAAAGCCGCCGCGCCATCAGAAATGGATGAAGCGTTTGCCGCGGTAACGGTGCCATCTTTTTTGAAAGCAGGGCGCAGCTTTCTGATTTTATCAATGGCTGCTTTGCCTGGTTGCTCATCGTCGGAAAACGTTGTTTCACCTTTGCGACTTTTAACGATAACCGGTGTTATTTCAGCCTTAAAGCGGCCTGTTTGAATGGCTGTATTAGCTCGCTCGAGTGAGGTTATAGCGAAATCATCTTGCTGCTCGCGAGTGAAGTTATATTTTTCGGCGCACATTTCAGCAAACGACCCCATCAATTTGCCGTGTTTAACGTCTTGAAGACCATCGTGAAACATATGATCAATCATTTCACTGTGGCCCATTTTTAGGCCAGCTCGAAGTTTGAGAGAAAGGTAGGGTGCATTCGTCATTGATTCCATGCCACCTGCAACAACGCAAACTGCATCTCCAGCCAGTATTTGGTTGTATCCATACATAACCGCTTGCATACCCGAGCCGCACATTTTATTTACCGTGTTACAAGGCGTAGATAATGGAACTCCACCTTTCAATGAGGCCTGGCGTGCAGGGGCTTGACCCTGCCCAGCAGGTAACACACAACCAAAATGAACCGAATCGACTTGGTCGGGATTAATTTGACTTTCTTCGATTGCAGCCTTAATCGCGTAACTACCTAGGTCTGATGCGCTAAGTGAGGAAAATTGACCTTGGAAGCCACCTAAAGCGGTTCGTTTGGCAGCAATAATAACAACGTTTTTTGTACTCATGATGACTTCGTATCTTCAAATAATTCGCGGCCGATTAGCATGCGACGAATTTCGTTTGTGCCAGCACCAATATCATAAAGCTTGGCATCGCGTAATAAACGACCGGTAGGGAACTCATTAATATAGCCGTTACCACCGAGTGTTTGAATACCTTCTAGCGCAACTTTTACGGCATTTTCAGAGGCAAAGAGTAAAAGTCCCGCGGCATCTTTCCGAGAATCATTACCTTTGTCATATTGTTCAGCAACGCGATAAGCAAATGCACGAGTCGATTGAAGAGCCACATACATATCGGCCATTTTTCCTTGCATGAGTTCAAACATACCAATGGGTTTGCCAAATTGTTTGCGTTCATGGATATAGGGTAAGCAGATGTCCATCGTGGCTTGCATAATGCCGATAGGGCCACCGGATAAAACCATTCGCTCGGTATTAAGCCCACTCATTAGAACTTTTACACCTTCGTTTACTTCACCGAGTACATTTTCTTCAGGGATTTTACAATCTTCAAACACCAATTCGCAGGTGTTAGAACCGCGCATTCCGAGCTTGTCTAATTTTTGTGCTGTAGAGAAACCGGGCATTCCTTTTTCAATAATAAATGCGGTCATGCAGCGTGAGCCTGCCTCAGGTCCAGCTGTTCGCATATAGACAATCAGTACGTCTGCATCAGGGCCATTGGTAATCCACATTTTGTTGCCATTAGCGACCCATTTATCACCCTTTTTTTCGGCCTTACAGCTCATTGAGCCAACAACATCGGAGCCTGCACCAGGTTCTGACATAGCCAACGCACCGATGTATTCCCCCGTACACAGTTTGGGTAAATACTTATGCCGCTGTTCTTCTGTACCGTTTAAATAAAGGTTGTTTAAACAGAGGTTTGAATTAGCACCATAAGACAGGCCAATGGAAGCAGAGGCTCTTGATATTTCTTCCATCACAACGAGGTGAGATAGATAATTAAGCCCTGTGCCGCCATATTCTTCGGGAATTGTCATACCTAACAACCCCATTTCTCCAAACATTGGCCATAGCTTATTTGGAAATTCATTTTCTTGGTCAACAGACTCAGCTAAAGGGGCAATTTCACCCTCTGCAAACTTTCGAGCAGCATCGCGTAATTCATCAACTTCTTCATTAATTTGAATATTGAAAGGCATTTGGTTTCCTCGTGTTTATTTGAGTTATTGTATATTGCGTTTGATTGATCATATCATTATACTCAATCTAACATCAATTAGAATCTAAACTGAGTTAGATTTGTAATAGGGCTAAATTAAATGACCATCAAAGTGACCAATACGACAAAGAAAAGCTCCGTCACACGCCAGCTTATTTTGGATGCCGCGGCTAAAAAACTAAGTAGACATGGTTACCATGGGACGTACCTAAAGGACATTGCAGAGTCGATTAATATGCAAGCGGGTAGCTTGTATTATCACTTCAATTCTAAAGAAGCGTTAATGCAGGAGGTACTTAATAAAAGCGTCCAGCTGATTCACGACATTGTTGATTATGAAGTCGAGCAGTTAAGTGAAACTCCTACGTTTCCTGATTTGTTAAGGGCCGCTATACGTGGACATTTAATCGCAATTTTGCGGCACTCAGACTATACCTTAGCGAGCATCAGAAACTATGGACAGGTTCCAGAAGCGGTTCATAACGCAGCCCAACCTGACCGTGATGCGTATGAAAATTTTTGGCGAAATTTATTTGAGCAAGCCGAAAAAGATGGTGTGATTCGAACAGGAGTAGACAAACATTTGTTACGCCTCGCTATTTTTGGAAGCATGAATTGGGCGACCATTTGGTATGTTGATAGCGGTGCCGGTGTAGAAGAAATAGCAGAATCACAAGCTGACCTATTTCTAAATGGCTGTTATAGAAAGGGAGAGTAACGTGGAATACAAAAATACTATTATGGATGTGGATGAAAGAGGCGTCGCTTATGTGACCCTTAATCGGCCTAGCGTACATAATGCGATGAGTGCAGAGCTTATTCACGAAGTACAGCATATTTGTGCCAGCATTGAGGCTAGTAGCACGGTTCGTGTTGTTGTATTGACCGGAGCAGGTGAAACCTTTTGTGCAGGCGGTGACCTAAAATGGATGGAAAGCAATATCACTAAAACAAGAGCTCAGCGTGTTGAAGAAACGGGCGAGCTTGCCAATATGCTAGCGGCTTTAAATGACTTAAGTAAACCGCTTATTGGGCGTATTCAAGGCCCTGCTTATGGGGGTGGTGTGGGCATGATGTCAGTATGTGATATTAGCATCGGCGTAGACACCGCAAAGTTCGGCCTAACGGAAGTTAAGCTCGGCCTCACGCCCGCAACCATTTCGCCTTATGTTGTTAAACGAATTGGCGCAACGCATGCACGTAGAAACTTCTTTAACTCCAGAATATTTAATGCGGGGGAAGCAAAAAGTATCGGGCTTCTAACCGATGTTGTTAGTAAAGACGAGTTAGATGCTGCGATAGAAAAAGAAGTACGGATGATTTTAAAGTGTGCACCTGGTGCAATTGCCTCTACAAAAAAACTGATTGATTTTGTGGACACGCATACGGCAGCAGATAACCGAATTTACACCGCAGTAAATTTAGCAGATGCATGGGAAACAGAAGAAGGTAAAGAAGGTATTGATGCCTTTTTAAATAAACGAAAAGCAAGCTGGAATTAATTTTATATTTTTAGGGATTAACAAATGAATTCAATTTATTTTAATGAAGACCACACGATGTTACGTGATCAGATTCGACGGTTTGTTGAACAACGAGTTATGCCAGTAGCAGAGGAATGGGAGGAAAGCGGTAAGGTTCCCCGAGAAATTCTACAAGAAATGGGTGAGCTAGGTTTCCTAGGAATACGTTACTCAGGTGAATATGGTGGCAGCGAAATGGACACATTAGGGTCTGTTATTTTGGCTGAAGAATTAGGTCGCTCAACCTTTGGCGGTTTTGCGGTGACGGTTTTGGTCCATACTGATATGGCATCACCGCATTTAGATAATTTTGGCAATAAAGATCAATTAGCTAAATACATGCCGGATATTATTTCGGGTAAAAAAATTGTCGGTGTTGCGGTGACAGAGCCTGACGTTGGTTCAGACGTTGCAGCGATGAAAACGCGAGCCGTTAAAGACGGTGATCATTATGTGCTGAATGGTTCAAAAATGTTTATTACCAATGGTGTCCATGGTGATTTGTTTTTTGTTGCTGCAAAAACAGATACGGACGCTAAACCGTCACGCGGTATTTCAATATTTGCCATTGAAAAAGGAACCCCCGGTTTTAGCGTGGGAAAAAACCTTAAAAAGATGGGTTGGTTATCATCGGATACCGCTGAGCTAGTTTTTGATAATTGCCGCGTGCCGGCAGACAATATATTGGGTGAGGTCAATAAAGGCTTTTATTCAATTATGCGTAACTTCCAAAATGAACGGTTGGTATTGGGTGCGCAAGCTATGGGTGAGGCATCTAAGGCGATTGAGTTAACACTCGATTACGTCACAACCAGAAAAGCCTTCGGTGGTGTTTTGTTTGATAAGCAAGCGATACGTCAGCGTTTAGCGTCGTTAGCAGCGCGCGTTGAGGCTGGCAAACAACTTGTTTATCATTCAGCTTGGCTTGATACGCAAGGGTTAGATTGTATTAAGGAAGTGTCTATGGCTAAAGCGTATTGTGGAGAGTTGGTAAATGAAGTGATGTATGACTGTCTTCAGTTCCATGGTGGTTTTGGCTATATTCGAGAAAGTGCTATCGAACGTATGTATCGTGATGCCCGTATTCAATCCATTGGTGGCGGTGCTACAGAAGTGATGCTTGAAGAAGTCTCAAAAAGAATGATCGATTAATTTAAGAGGAAATAAGTATGTCCGAAGGGTTTAGTGTTGAAGAAATGGAAGTGGGTCAATCGGCCTCTATGAGCAAAACAGTGACTGAAGCAGATATTATTTTATTTGCCGGTATTACAGGTGATTTTAATCCCGCGCATATAGATGAAGAGTATGCGAAAAAAAGTATGTTTAAAGGGCGCATTGCCCACGGTATGTTATCGGCTGGTTTTATAAGTGCGACGTTAGCGATGAAATTGCCGGGGCCGGGAACGATTTATTTAGGTCAAAGCATGAAGTTTAAAGCGCCGGTTAAAATTGGCGATACGGTGAAAACCACGGTGACGATTACCGATATCAATATCGAAAAGAAAATTGTTAAATTAGATACCGTCTGTAGTGTAGGTGACACGAAGGTTGTCATCGGTGATTGCACGATGATGAAACCCTAATCTTTTGATTTTTATTGATATTCGTTAGTAAGATATAAAAAATAATCACGTTTATTTTAAGGCAAGGGGAGAGATATGCCGGTACAGAAATTACTCAGGGAAAAAATGGTAAGCGTCTCAGAAGCGGTGGCGTTAGTTAACAGTGGCGACACCGTTGACTATGGCTTTAGTGTTACTCAATCAGATATATTTGATACCGAGTTAGCGGCGCAAAAAGATCGCCTAAAGGATGTGATTGTTAGAGGTACCTTATCTGTAGCTGCTAGACAAGTTATTGAGCAGGATCCTGAGCAACGGCATTTTGAGTATCAGAATTGGCATTTTTCTGGCTATGATAGAAAAAAATCAGAGCAGGGGGGGATGAGTTATATCCCATTCAACTTTGGTGAAGGCCCTGGGATTTATCGAGAATATTTAAAAACGGATGTGTTGGTGCTTAAAACGTCGCCGATGGATGGACATGGTTATTTTAATTTCGGTGTATCAAATACATTTGCGCGAGCCTGCTGTGATATTGCGAAAAAAATTGTTATAGAAGTGTCTGATGCTGTTCCTGTTTGTTACGGTAATCAGAATACCGTTCATATCACCGAAGTAGATGCTGTTTTTCAAGGCGACAATGCACCGTTATTTGAGTTACCGAGTGGGTCGATTAGTGATATTGATCGGCAAGTGGCTGACTTTATTGTGCCATTAATAAAGGACAGAAGTTGTTTGCAAATAGGCATTGGTGGTATGCCAAATGCGGTTTGTTCCGCCTTGGCACATTCAGATATCAAAGATCTGGGTATTCATACGGAAATGTTTGTCGATGGGATGGTAGACCTAGTAGAAAAAGGAAAAGTAACGGGGGAATACAAGCAAACTTACCGTGGTGAAATCGTCTATACCTTTGCGCTAGGTTCAAAAAGAATGTATGACTTTATCAACAAAAATGAACTGTGTGTCAGCATTCCCGTTGATGAAACGAATTTACCGAACAAAATCGCGCAGAATGATAACGTTATCTCTATTAACAACTGTTTGCAGATTGATTTAACGGGACAGGTTGCTTCAGAAAGTAGCGGCTATCGGCAAATATCTGGTACAGGGGGGCAGTTACAGTTTGTACGTGGTGCTGTTGCGTCTAAAGGAGGTAAATCGTTTATGTGCCTCTCCTCTAGGTTTGTCGATAAAGAAGGTAATCCACATTCTCGTATTGTGCCTGGTTTGGAAGAAGGAACCGTGGTCACCACACCTAGGAGCGATACGATGTATGTTGTTACGGAGTTTGGTATTGTTAATTTGAAAGGCAAGAGTATCAGCGAAAGGGCATTAGCACTTATCAGTATTGCGCACCCAGATGACCGTGAGGGCCTTCTTCAGCAAGCTCGCGATAATCGTATTATTTCGCGTCGTTATTGGTAACCTTAATTAATTTATAGGCTAAAAGAAGTGACATATACAACAGTCAAATTACAGATAGATAATAAAATTGCAACGGTGACCTTAAGTGACCCTGCTACACGTAATGCGATTACCGACCCAATACTACTTGAGGAAGTGAAAGCAGTATTCGCGGGTATTCAAGATAACCCAGATGTATCGGTATGTATTCTTACTGGCGAAGGCAAAGGCTTCTCGTCGGGTGGTAATGTTAAGGATATGTTGAATAGAGAAAAAATGTTTGCGGGTAATCATTTAGAGCTACAAAATAATTACCGTAAAGGTATTCATAGTTTATCTAAACTGCTGTATTCGATTGAAATACCCATTATTGCCGCCGTTAATGGAGCTGCTGCGGGTGCAGGTTTTGATTTGGCTTTGCTTTGCGATATTAGAATAGCATCGGAGAGGGCAACGTTTTGTTCGTCGTTTTTAAATTTAGCCGTTATTCCGGGTGATGGTGCGTGTTGGCTGTTACGTAAAACAGTGGGTGCTCAAAGAGCGGCTGAATTAATATTGACGGGTAAAACGGTTGGCGCGCAAGAAGCGTTGGATATGGGGCTTTTATTAAAGCTTGTTGAACACGATAAACTGATGAGTACAGCGAATGAACTTGCTGCAACAATTGCTGAAAAGTCCCGTGAAACGTTGGTAGTGACCAAGCGATTATTAAGATCAACCGATACGTTGGGATACGAAGATCACCTTAATCTTTGTTCGGCAAATCAAGCGATGTTCCACCATGCACCGGAACATCAAGAGGCTTTAGAACAGTTTTTCAATAAAAATTAGGCTAATAAATCACTAGAGATAAAATAGCTAACTAATTGTTTATTAATTGCTTAATTAAACCCCCAACTATTTTAAATAGCTGGGGCTTTTCTTGTTAACGCCTTAAAAGGAACTAGAAAGGGTAGTGCACATGATCTGGTGCTACGGTAATCCAACGTAATTCAGTAAACTCATCAATCATTGCGCGTCCATCAAAACGGCCATAACCAGTTGACTTGCTGCCACCGTATGGTGCTTGTGCTTCACCATTAACGGTAGCGCTATTAATATGGCAAATACCAGATTCAATATGCTTAGCCATTTTCATGGCTCTTGGGAAGTTGCGACTAAAGACTGAACCTGATAAACCATATTCGGTGTCATTGGCAACAAACAAGGCTTGCTCATCATCTTTAACACGAATAATTGAAATAACGGGGCCAAATGATTCTTCCTCATAGGCTCTCATATCACTATTAACGTGATCCAATATGGTCGCTGGCATCGTTGCACCGTTAGCTTCGCCACCACTGATCAGTTTTGCACCTTTATCAGTAGCATCTTTAAGGATCTCGTTGAGTCGTTTTCCAGAGGATGATTCAACTAATGGACCAATAATGCATTGTTCATTTCCGGCAACGGCTGGGTTACCCATAGTCAGTTCTTGAGCGGCTGCTGCAAATTTCTCAACGAATTCATCAGCGACTTTTTCATCAACAACAATACGGCCCGTTGTCATGCAGATTTGTCCTTGGTATAGGAAACAGCCAAAAATAGCGGCTCTAACCGCTTCATCAATGTTGGCGTCATCTAAAATAACAAGCGGTGACTTGCCGCCAAGCTCTAGTAAGCAACGTTTTAAATGTTTGCCTGCTTGCTGAGCAATAATACGACCAACACGTGTAGAGCCAGTGAAGTTAATGCGTCTCACAGCGGGATGAGCAATCAATGCTTCTGTTATTTGAGGTGCGTCTTCTGACGCATGAGTGATGACGTTAAGCACACCTGCTGGTAAGCCAGCTTCATACAATGCTTCAGCTACTAGTAAGTGTGTTTTAGGGCTAACTTCCGAGGCGCGAAAAACCACCGTATTACCACATGCAATGGGATAAGCGATAGCGCGCGCTGCTAAAGCAACCGGGCCGTTCCATGGTGCCATACTAAGGATAACGCCAACGGGTTGACGGAATGTCATTGATAAGGTGTCAGGTTTATCGGTAGGAATTGTTTCCCCTTGGATTTGCGTTGTCATACTAGCTGCTTCACGGAATAAACCGGCCGCCATCATGACATTAAAACCAGCCCAAAGCGCCGAAGCTCCAACTTCAGTGGCCATAGCATGAATAATATCGTTCATTTTGCTTTCTAGGATATCAGCTGCTTTTAATAATAATAAGCGTCTTTCAGTAGGCCCAGTTTCAGACCATGTTTTAAAAGCAATAGCAGCTGCATCTGCAGCTCTATTGGCATCGTCAATTGTCGCAGCAGCACCTTGCGTTACTAATTCGCCCGTGACAGAGTTTAGTCGTTGGAAGGTTGCGCCATTTGATGCATCAATGGCTTCATTGTTAATAATAAGCTGGGTTTTCATAGATACCTTGAAGTTAATTTTTTAAAGTAAGAATATTAGCTTTTCATTATTTAATTTTTTGCAATGATAGGCAAGATTTAATTATGACTATTGGCTTTAAGCTATTTTTAGAGGGAGGGTACTGATTTTCATGTTTAGGCAAGCTAATTAAAGCATGCGCCATACAAACGAATAGATTATAAAGTGAACTCAGGTAACTAAAGATGATTGAACGGAAGGTACAAAGGGGTTTCTGATGTCACAGGTTTCCCCAAGCCAGACTCATGGTTTATTGAAACTAAGGCTCTAATAAAGGAAATCCTATTTAACCAGTGATGGAAGCCACCTGCGTACAGAATGTGGAAATGATAAGATCAAGCTCAAAATATTACGTTTAAATATTCTAGTACCTGAGCATAAGGTTAAGTTTTAAATAAAAAATAAGGATTATCGTTATGAGTTTAAAAGCACTATTTGAACCAACCTCAGTTGCGGTTATTGGCGCTTCATCTAATCCGGCACGTATTGGTGGGCGTCCGATAGACTATTATTTAAAAGCGGGTTTTAAAGGGGATATTTATCCTGTCAACCCTAATAGAGATGAAATACAAGGCCTAAAGGCTTACCAGGATATTGCCTCCATATCCGGCAAGGTTGAATTGGCCGTGTTGGCTATTTCAGCTAAATTGGTTGCCGAGGCTTTAACGGCGTGTGGAGAGAAGGGCGTGAAGGTAGTCGTACTTTTTTCTGCGGGTTTTTCTGAGCTGGGTGATGCAGGTGATTTACTTCAGGATCAACTTGATCAAATTGTGCAACGCTATGATATGCGCATACTGGGCCCTAATTGTTTAGGTTTATACAATGGCGATATAGGGAACTGCCCTACGTTTACGTCTGGTCTTGAAGGGGGTTTCCCTATAAATGGGCGAGTTGGTTTAATTACTCAATCAGGCGCATACGGCACACATTTACTGACGATGGCTAAATCACGTCGTTTAGGAGTTTCAAAGTGGATATCGACTGGGAATGAGTCCGACTTGACGGTAGCGGAGTGCCTTGAATACTTGATTGATTCAGATACTGTTGATGTTGTTGGCTGTTATATGGAAGGTGTTAAAAAGCCGAAGATATTAATGCGAGCACTTGAAAAAGCTCGTGTTGCTGGTAAAGCGGTTGTTATTATGAAAGTAGGTGTGTCAGACGTCGGTTCAGAAGCCGTCCAGTCGCATACTGCATCGTTAACAGGGTCGGATGCAAGCTTCCAAGCACTTATTGATCAATATGGTGCTCAACGTGCGAAAACAACTGAGCAAATGTTCGATATCCTTTATGCCTTCAGTATATCGCCACGCGCCGAGGGCAATCAATTAGGTATTTTAACAGTATCGGGTGGCGCAGGCGTTTTAATGGCGGATGCGGCTGAGGAGGAAGGGCTTTTAGTGCCGCCGATGCCCGATGAGACGCAAAAAAGGCTCATCGCGCGAAACCCATTATGCGCACCCCGCAACCCGGTTGATATAACAGGGAATGCGCTTAATGATTTTGCCTTAGTGGGTGAAAACTTAACGGCTATGTGCGAAGAGGGTCATTATGATTTGTTGGTTGCTTTTTTTACTTCATGGGTGGGGTCTCCAGCACATGGAGGGAAGCTTTTTGATGCCTTAAGTGAGGGCATCAAAACACAAAAAAAACCGTTTGCGGTGATTGGTCAAGCGACCGAAGCGATTAAAGAAAAGTATGAAGCTGTGGGGATTATGGTTTTTGAAGATCCCTCTAGAGCGGTTGCGGCATTATCTGCCTTGGCAAAATTTAACACAGCATTTAGTCAGGCGACTGAGGATAAGGGTGAGTTGCTTGCGATTCCAACTATTGTGCTGCCAACTGGGAAAACGACTGAAGCAGAAGCGAAATTGTCAATCGAACAAATTGGTATTCCTGTTCCAAAAGAAAAGGTGGTCCGCGATGCCGCGGAAGCGGTTAAAAGTGCTAATGACATTGGTTTTCCTGTGGTCATGAAAATCATTTCATCCGACATCGCTCATAAATCTGAAGCGGGTGGCGTGGCACTTAATTTAGTAAGTGCAGAAGAGGTTCGTGCTGCTGCAAACTTAATGTTCAAAACAGTAGCAGAACGAGAACCGAATGCAAAAATTGAAGGTCTGCTGATCAGTCCGATGATTGCTGACGGAGTTGACTTCATTATTGGTACGCAGTGTGACCCTATCATGGGGCCCGTTATTATGGTTGGTTTAGGAGGTATTTACACTGAAATTTTAAAAGATGTTCGCCTTTCGTTAGCGCCGGTCACGCATGAGAGAGCGCTATCGATGTTGACCTCATTACGTGGGGCGGCTATTTTTCAAGGTGCCCGTGGTCAAGCGCCTATCAATATAAATGCGGTTGCCGATGCGGTTAGTCGATTGTCAGTATTGGCGGTGCAAAACACCGATACTATCGACAGTATTGAGATTAATCCTTTAAGAGCAATGGGTGATAAAGTGGTCGCTTTAGATGCCTTAATACTAAATAATGAGGCCAAAATTAATCATTAACTTTTTGAATATTAAAATAATTATTTGGAGAACAAAAAATGCAAAATACTGATTACACAACACCGGCCTTGTTTATCGATGGTGAATGGGTCACACAAGCCAGCCGTTATGGTGAGGTGTTAAACCCTGCGACTGATGAAGTATTGGCTAAATTCCCTATTGCCGATGAAGATCAAATTGATCGTGCATTGGCATCGTCCGCTGCAGGTTTTGAACAATGGCGTAAAACCAGCTATGAAGAGCGAATTGAACTGATGCACCGCGCAGCGGTAATTCTTCGCGACAATGCAGAACATACTGCCCGTTGCATGACCATGGAACATGGTAAACCGTTAGCAGATTCAAAAGCAGAGGTGGAAAATTGTGCAAGTTTACTAGAATGGTGTTCAACGGCAGCTGCCGATCATGATGATCGAACGTTACCCGAGTTAAGCGGTTTTGTTGATAGAACAGTACGTAAAGAGCCAATTGGTCCTGTGGCCGCGTTTCCGGCGTGGAACTTTCCGGCTTCATTGGCGACGCGTAAAATGGCTTCTGCTATGGCGGTGGGTTGTTCGGTTATTGTTAAACCAGCCAAAGAGACGCCCGTTTCATTTATGGCTGTGGTCGAGGCACTTGATAAAGCTGGCCTACCTAAAGGCGTTGTTAATATATTGATGGGCGATTCAGCACTCATCAGTAAAAAGCTAATTGAATCACCTGTGATTAAAAAAATATCTTTTACCGGTTCAACGCCAGTCGGGCAACAGTTGGCTGCTTTGGCGGGGGATCAGGCTAAACCCTGCGTAATGGAATTGGGTGGCCATGCGCCAGTGTTGATTTTTGATGATGCTGATATAGACAAAGCAATAGATTTGTCGGTGATGACAAAAAGCCGTAATTCAGGGCAGGTGTGTATTTCACCAACGCGATTTTTTGTTCAAGAGGGTGTTTATGAGCAATTTTTAGCAGGTTTTACAGAAAAATTTGCAGGCCTTCGTGTCGGCAATGGTTTGGATAGTGATACCCAAATGGGGCCATTAGCAAACCCACGCAGAATCGGTGAAATAGATGCCTTAGTTAAAGATGCTGTGAGTAAAGGTGCTCGTTTAATGACAGGCGGAAAACGGCTTGATCGAGCGGGAAACTTTTATGAAGCAACTGTGTTGGCTGATGTGCCAGCAACCGCTAGAGTCATGCAAGAAGAGCCTTTTGGCCCCATTGCTATTATCAATAAATTCAGTACTTATGATGAAGCGATTGAGAAAGCCAATAATACTGATTTTGCATTAGCGTCATACGCCTTTAGCGGATCACAAGAAACTATAGATAAGCTGGGTAGTGATTTGGACTCAGGTAAAGTAGGTATAAATGGATACCCTGTTGTTTTTCTAGATTCTCCACTCGGTGGGCGACGTCAATCGGGCTACGGTAGTGAAGGTGGTTATGAGGGGTTAGATGCCTACCGAATTGTAAAATTTGTTAGCCAAAGTGTTATTTAACAATAGAGAAAATGTATATTGCACTAAGCACTACTTAGATTAAAGTAACTAACGTGATTTAAAAAGCCGAGCTTAATGCTCGGTTTTTTATTGGTCTCTCAATTAAGCAGAGTATGAAACTTAATAAAGTCGTGCCTGATATAAGCCCTTATAAAAGTATGCTTTATATTCAATGGGTTGCGGGTTTTTTTGACCAAGTAGGAACGAACGATTATTACGAGTTATGTTCGGTGCCTATTGTCCATGCGATAAGTGTTATGTAGGAATATCACCCTTAATTGATACTCGGTGCAATAATCGTCGATAGCCTGTGTAATCATTAATAGGGTAATGGTGTGTAGAGCGGTTATCCCACAATACAAACATATTTTTTTGCCATTTAATTCTGCATTGAAATTCAGGCTTGCGTGCATGTTGATACAGTAAGTTTAATAAAGGTTGGCTGTCTTTTTCACTCCAATTTTCAAAGCACAAAGTATGCGCTTCATTAACATAAATTGTTTTTTCACCGGTCTCTGGGTGTGTTCGAATAACGGGGTGGCTGTGAGTGTAAACATCAGGTTCTATATTTTTCCCGAGCCTTGCTGCACGTGTTTTGGAAACGGCAGTTTTGTTGGAGGTATTGACTGCGTTTAGAGGGTTGACCCTTTCTTTTATATCATTAGTAAGTGCCTGGTAAGCAGCACCCATATTACAAAAAATTGTATCACCGCCAATAGGTGGTATTTCAAGTGCGTATAGGCTTGCACCTGCCGCAGGATTTATAAGGTAGCTAGTATCTGAATGCCATACTCCACCAAAGTTAATTTCTTCGTTTGGTAATTTAAGTATTTCAGCAACATAAGGCATACCTTTTATACCTTCAATGAACGGGTATTGATCTAATTCACCAAATTGACGAGTGCAATCAACTTGTTGTTGCGGGGTCAGTGATTGTTTAGGAAATACCAATACTTTTCGTTGTAGCCAAACTTTTCTTAACTCTTGAAGAACATGTGGAGCTAAGGGTTCTGATAGATTTAAACCACTGATTATAGAGCCAATACTTGGACTGATACTTTGTACTTTAAAATTCATTATTGTATCGGTTAGTTGTTTAAAATGTAGGTGCCTTATATAAATGGAAGCCGTTATAGGGCTTGCATTTATGGTGCTCAGGTACGGGCCAATTTTCCTTAGCAAGCGGTAAGCCTCCATCAACTTCCATGGTATGCCCAGTAATATAAGCGGCACCGTCTGATAATAGATAAACAATAGCGGAGGAGATTTCAGCTTCAGTGGCCTGTCGTTTCATCGGTACTTGATGTTTGCGTTGTTTTAACTTTTTCTTGAAAGCGTCTGGGTAAGTTTCCATGCCACTGGAGGCTACAGATCCCGGCGCAACTGCATTCACACGAACACCTGAATGAACCCATTCAAGTGCAGCGGTTTGGGTCAGGTTGATCATGCCTGCTCTTGCAGCACCGGTATGCCCCATGTGAGGCATACCATGGGCGACACTTGCAACTATATTTACAATAGCTCCACCGTGTTCCTTCATCGACAAGTTGTAAGCTTCTCTCATCATATAAAAGCCACCATTTAGGTTGTTACGAATCACCGCATCCCAGCCATTGTCACTAATATCTTCAAGTTTAGATGGGAACTGCCCTCCGGCATTGTTAACTAGGCCATCAATTTGGCCATGTGTTTTGATGATGGCCTGTAGGGTGCTCTTGATAGCTTGAGAGTCTCTGATGTCCAAAGAATAAAAGTGACATTGGTTACCATCCTTATGTATTTCATCAGCAACATTTTTTAGTTTATCAATGTTTCGCCCGACAATAATAACGTGAGCACCTAAGGATGCGAGTTCGTGAGCAGTACAGCGCCCAATTCCACTTCCTCCTCCTGTCACTATAAGCACCTTATCGCTAAACAGTGACGATTTGTAAATTGAGCGGTACATACACTTTCTCCAACGTTTTATTTATTAGCCTACAGTATATTAACCGATTAATCTAACAGTTGTTAGTTCGATCGTTTTCTGTTTATACTAATCTTCCTAATAATAAGAAGAGTTACATTATGTTGTTTAACCATGAACATGCGATGTTACGAGAATCGGTCCAAACGTTTATCAATCGAGAAATAGACCCATTTGTTGATGAATGGGAAGAGGCGGGGATTTTTCCTGCTCATGATTTATTTAAAAAAATGGGTGATGCGGGTTTTCTTGGTATCAATAAGCCTGAGGAATGGGGCGGGTTAGGCTTGGATTATTCTTATGCGTTGGTGTTTGCCGAAGAAGTAGGCCGGATCAAATGTTCAGGTATTTCAACAGCCATTGGTGTGCAAACGGATATGAGCACGCCCGCGTTGGCAAATTTTGGCAGTGATGATTTAAAACGTAACTTTCTTGTTCCAGCGATCAAAGGAGAATCGGTCGGCTGTATTGGTGTGAGTGAAGAAGGTGCTGGTTCTGATGTGGCATCCATTAAAACTGAAGCGCGCCGTGTTGGTGATGAATACATTATCAATGGCAGCAAAATGTGGATTACGACGTCAACTCAGGCTGATTGGGTGTGTTTACTATGTAATACGGGTGGGGACGACGGCCCGCATAAAAACAAGTCGCTAATTATTGTGCCATTAGATGCGAAAGGTGTGACTCGTGGCAAACGCTTAAAAAAACTAGGTGCTCACAGTTCAGACACCGCACCATTATTTTTTGATGATGTACGAGTTCCGGTTTCTAACCGAATCGGTGAAGAAGGCCGTGGATTTATTTATCAAATGAAACAGTTTCAAGAAGAACGTTTTTTCGCCATGTCTAAATACTTGAGCCAAGTTCAAGATGCCGTCGATATCACAATAGAATACACCAAGCAACGCAAAGCATTTGGTAAGCCACTGATTGCGAATCAAGAAATTTATTTTAAATTGGCAGAAATGCAAACAGATATTCAGGCCGTTCGTGCGCTTATTTACCATGCCTGTGAAAAATATATCAATGGCGAAGATGTCGATATGCTGACCTCAATGGCGAAATTTAAAGTTGGTGCATTAGGGCAAACAATACCATCAGCATGTTTGCAGTATTGGGGTGGGCAAGGCTTTATGTGGGATAACTTAATTAGCCGTATTTTTCGTGATACACGCTTATGTTCTATTGGTGGTGGGGCAAACGAAGTTATGCTGGAAATCATTTCAAAACGAATGGGTATTCATCCATCATCTTTAAGTTAACTAAATTCTATGGCTGTTATTCAAAGTAAAATTAATACACAAAGCGACGTATTTAAAAAAAATAGGAAAGATTTATTAGGCCTCATTAAGCAAGTTAATGAGCTTGAAATTAAAGTTCACTTAGCGTCAAAACGTAAACAAACGTTATTTAATCAAAGAGGGCAATTACTACCGAGGACACGTTTAGATATGCTACTAGATCCAGGTGCCAGTTTTATTGAGCTAAGTACACTAGCCGGCCTGGGCCAACATGACGATGATGGCAATGAGGATGTTTATGGTGCTGGAATTATTGTTGGTATTGGTTTTGTAGAAAACACGCGGTGTATGGTCTATGTGAATGATGCGGCGATTAAAGGTGGTACAAACATGCCCCATGCGTACAAGAAATTACGCCGAGCGCAAGAGATTGCCAGTGCCTCAAGACTACCTTTTATTTGTTTAGTGCAAAGTGGTGGTGGTAATTTATTTCTGCAACATTTGGGCTTTAATTTGGCAGGGCATAGATTTATGTCGCAAGCCCATGCATCGGCTGCGGGTATCCCACAAATTACGGTTGTGCATGGAGCATCAACCGCTGGTGGCGCTTATATACCAGGCATGTCGGATTACGTGGTGATGGTGAAAGATAAAGCCCGTGCGTACCTTGCCGGACCGCCATTATTAAAAGCAGCTACCGGTGAAATTGCCGAAGAAGAGGAACTTGGTGGCGCTGAAATGCATGCACGTGAATCAGGTCTTGCCGAGTATTTAGCTGAAGATGATGCGCATGCGATTGAAATGACGCGAGAAGTGGTTAAAAGCTTAAATTGGAATGATCGCTTACCTCCAGCAATAAATAAAAGATATAAAGAGCCTCGTTACGATATTGATGAACTATGTGGCATCGTCCCTGCGGATTATCACAAGCCCTATGACAGCCGCGAAGTGATTGCGCGTTTGGTTGATGATTCAGATTTTGTTGAATTTAAGGCAAATTATGACCCCTTTACCATTTGTGGCTTTTCAGACATTGAAGGTAAACACTGTGGAATTATTGCAAACAATGGCCCCATTACTAATAAAGGAGCAGGCAAGGCGACGCAGTTTATTCAGCTATGTTGTCAGGCAAATAAACCGCTGATCTTTTTGCAAAACACCACAGGGTTCATTGTTGGTATTGAACACGAACAACGTGGCATGATTAAGAATGGTGCAAAACTGATTCAAGCGGTTGCGAATGCGACCGTACCTAAAATAACACTCAATATAGGTGGTGCTTTTGGCGCTGGCAATTATGCGATGTCGGGTCGCTCATTTGAACCAGAGTTTCTGTTCGCTTGGCCAACAAACACCTTGGCTGTGATGGGCGGGGAGCAAGCAGCAACGGTGATGTCGATTGTTTATGAGAATAAACAGAAAGCAAATAAAAAGCCTATTGATGAACCTTTTTTAGCGAAACAAACTGAAGATATTTTGTCGTATTACTCCAATGTTTCATCAGCGCTTTATTGCACCTCAGAAGTTTGGGATGAAGGCATTATTGACCCACGTAAAAGCCGTCGTTTGCTTTCAGAACTGATTGATATTGTTGTGCAAGGCCGTGAAACGAAATTAGACCCGAATACATTTGGCGTGGCGAGGTTTTAGAATGATGAAGCTACCAGAGACTGAAACATTATTACTGAAGCAGCTAGAAGGCCGGTTATATGTCACGCTAAATCGGCCCGAGCGCCGTAATGCGATGAATAATCAAATGAGTCAAGAGCTACATAATGTAGCTGATTTTTTGCTTAAATCGGATTCAATACGGGTTGTTATTTTACAAGGCGCAGGTGGTCATTTTTGTGCAGGTGGGGATATAAAAGAGCGTAAAGAACAAACGGATACGCGTGCTATAGATACCGACCCGGCAAAAGAAAGAAACATTAAATCAGGTCATTTATTTAAAAAGTTTTGGTCATTGCCACAAACATTAATCGTTGTTGTTGAAGGCTCGGCCATGGGCGGTGGGTTTGGTTTGGCGTGTTTGGCCGACCTTACTCTTGTCGATAAACATGCAAAACTTGGTATGCCTGAAACAACGCTGGGTATCGCACCTGCTCAAATAGCCCCCTATGTTGTTAAGCGAATTGGTTTAACACGTGCGAAACAAATGGCGTTAACAGGGGAAAGAATTAACGGCGAAAAAGCCTATCAAATAGGTATTGCACAATACCTCGCAGAGTCCACAGAAGGACTTAAGGACTTATTGGAATCAGTCATTCAACAGGTCGAACGTTGCGGCCCTAAAGCGTGTGCTGCAACAAAAGAAATCATGCATGAAGTGGGGCATCATAAGAGTGATGACATGATCGAGTTTTCAGCAGATATTTTTTCTAAATTAAACAAGCAAGATGAAGGTCGTGAAGGTCACCGAGCCTTTGTCGAGAAAAGAAAACCAATATGGACGGCTGATAAATGAATCACTTTAATACCATTTTGATCGCGAACCGCGGGGAAATTGCCGTTCGAGTGATTAAAACTGCCAAAGATATGGGTTATGAAACAGTCGCTGTTTTTAGTGAGGCAGATCGAGAGGCATTGCATGTTTCATTAGCGGATACAGCCATTTGTATAGGTGAGTCAGCGGTTGATAAATCCTATTTAAATATTGATAGCATTATTGCTGCTGCTCAACAAACCAATGCTCAGGCGATCCACCCTGGGTATGGTTTTTTATCTGAATCGGCGGAATTTGCTAAACGCTGTGAAGAATCAGGGTTGGTTTTTATTGGGCCAACATCTCATGCTATCGCCGTGATGGGAAACAAAACGGTTGCTAGGCACAAAATGATGGATGCCGATGTGCCATTAGTGCCCGGTTACGATGGCCCATCAGAAGATGATCGAGTCCTACAAAAAGAAGCGGACCGAATCGGTTACCCGGCGATGGTGAAAGCTGCAGCAGGTGGTGGGGGTCGAGGTATTCGTATTGTTAGAGAATCAAAAAAATTAATAGCGGAAGTTGAATCAGCCAGAGCAGAGGCGCTCAGCAGTTTTGGATCGTCTGAATTACTGCTTGAAAAATGTATTGAGCAGGCTCGACATATTGAAATTCAAGTATTTGCAGACCAAGCTGGCAACGCGGTTTATTTGGGCGAACGAGACTGCTCAATGCAGCGCCGTAATCAAAAAGTTATTGAAGAAGCGCCAGCGCCAAAGATGGATGAAGTGTTGCGACAAAGAATGGGCGAGGCCGCTGTAAAGGCTGCTAAAGCGGTTAATTATGTTGGCGCGGGTACGGTTGAATTTCTAGTGGCTAAAGATCAATCATTTTATTTTTTGGAAATGAATACGCGTTTACAAGTTGAGCACCCGGTTACGGAGTTAATTACCGGCTTAGACCTTGTTGATTGGCAATTGCGTGTTGCCGCAGGCGAAGATTTACCGCTCAAGCAAGATGAAATTCAGCTCAAGGGGCATGCTATAGAAGTTCGTTTATATGCGGAAGATGTTGAGTCAGGTTTCGTTCCTCAAACAGGGCTTGTGCGGAACTGGGAAACGCCAACCGGAAAAGGTATTCGCGTTGATAACGGCATCGTTAATGGCCAGATGATTACGCCCTATTATGATTCGATGCTTGCAAAATTAATTTCATATGGTGGTACGCGTGATGAAGCGATTAGGCGCTTAAGGCGCGCACTGAAAGATACCGTTTTATTAGGCTTGTCGAGCAATAAGCCATTTCTACTTGGCTTACTTGATGACCCAACATTTGCAGCGGGTAATGCAACAACACGGCATATTGAAGAACAGTATTTACCAGAAAAAGAAAATCAAGGTGGCTACAGTCCAATGGAGTCAATGTGGGCGATTGCGGCGATCCTATTGTCGCGTACGAAAGGCGCAACGGGTTGGCGAAGTACAGGCATTCTTAGCTGGCCTGTCAGGTTGAAATTTCATGGAGAACAACGCGACTTTGTTGTCTCTCAAGATGGTGATACGTACCGTGTTGAGAACGATGATATTGAAACACAAAATGTCATCATCTTAGCTGAGAAAGGTGGTCAATTATCACTACAAATTAATGGTGTTCACTCAGGTGCTAATGTTGCGTTAGATGAGCGACAACATATTTATATTGATAACCGTTCTGAAGTCGCGATGTTTGAGAGGTTATCATTTTCAGAAAAACGAGACGATGAAGAGCTTGGTGCAAACCTAGTAGCCCCTATGAGTGGGCGAATAGCCGACGTTAAGGTTGAAACAGGCGACACGGTTAACAAAGGCGATTTGATGGTTGTGCTTGAGTCAATGAAGATGTTTCAAGAATTAACAGCGCAACAAACGGGCGTTGTTAGTGAGGTTTATGTGAAGGTTAATCAACAGGTTGAGGTTAACGTTCCGCTGATAGATATCATCACGAACGAACAGGGTGAGCATGAAAAAAATTAAAATCGGTGGTGCTTCAGGTTATTGGGGTGATAGTGCCTATGCAACAGAACAGTTGCTGAGTAAAGGTGACGTTGATTATTTGGTTTATGACTATTTAGCCGAAGTGACCATGTCGCTGCTGGCAAATGCTAAATCGAAATCTGAACAGTTCGGTTATGCAACAGATTTTGTACAGCAAATATTAAAGCCTAACTTAAGTGCTATAGCTGAACGAGGGGTGAAAGTTGTTGCTAATGCCGGCGGTGTTAATTTACCAGCATGTAAAGAGGCTATTCAATCAATACTAGATGAGCAAGGTATAAAACTAAAAATCGGTGTTGTTAGTGGTGATAATTTATTACCGAGGGAGGAAGAGTTACGTGCGAAAGGCGTGACAGAAATGGAAACTGGAGCGCCTTTTCCTGCAAAATTAGCGAGTATTAACGCCTATTTAGGTGCCTTTCCAGTAGCGGCTGCATTAGATGCTGGCGCTGATATTGTGATCACTGGTCGGGTTGTCGACTCGGCAACAACATTGGGTGTGCTGATTCATGAATATAAATGGTCAGTCGATGATGTAGATAAACTATCGATGGGTTCTCTAGCCGGGCATTTAATCGAATGTGGCTGCCAAGTAACGGGTGGTAACTTTACTGATTGGCAAGACAGTTGTGATGGTTGGGCAGACATGGGTTACCCCATTGTTGAGTGTGATGACAGTGGTGATTTTGTTGTTACAAAAGCTGCTGGAACGGGAGGTTTAGTTTCAAAGCTCACGGTTGCTGAACAAATGATTTATGAAATTGGTGATCCTCAAGCCTACTTTTTACCCGATGTTGTGTGCGATTTTTCTCAGGTTAAACTAACAGAACAAGGTGCTAATAGGGTGTTAGTCACTGGCGGCATTGGTTATCCCCCAACTGATGAATATAAAGTATCGGCTACTTATTTAGATGGTTATCGCGCCGTTTATACGCAGTTATTAACGGGCTTTGATATATTGCAAAAAGCCGAGCTAACGGCAGACGCCATTTTAGTGCGTTGTGAAAAGCTGTTGGCTGGAATGGGTTATGACGACTTCAAACAACATTCTATTAATTATTTAGGCGCTAACGCTCTTTGGAATAAAGAGCATTTTAAAGCACCGAAAGATATTCAAGAAATAGTGCTAAGAATAGCTGTTCATCATGATAAGCGCGAAGCAGTCGCTTTATTTTCGAGAGAAGTTATGGGCGTTATTTTGAATATGACAGGCGGGCGTTGTTCAGCGGGTCAGGCAGGCCGACCTAAGGTTTCTCCGGTGATTAGTCTGTATTCATTTTTATTAGATAAAAATCAAGTAAGCGCAGTCATTGAGGTGGATGGTACGAAATTAAGTTACCCAAAAGCCTCTTGTAAACCTTTTGATACGGACATTATTAATCGCGAACCCGATCCAGTAGCAGCGACAGATGATAAAAACATGGAACAAGTGCCCTTACTTAAATTAGCGGTGGCACGAAGTGGCGATAAGGGGCGTTTCGCTAATGTTGGCGTGATAGCGCGCCGGCCTGAATATATGGCGTATATCAGTCAAGCCTTAACGGAAGAGACCGTTGCTGGGTGGTTTTCCCATGTTTTAAATGGCCGTGTTGAACGGTTTTATTTACCTGGTATTGATGCGTTTAATTTTTTCTTACATGACGCGTTAGGTGGTGGCGGTGTGAGCTCTATGAATATAGATGCACAAGGTAAAACCTACGCGCAGCAAATTTTAATGATGCCAGTTAATGTGCCCGTTGGTTTACTAAATAATTAAAGGAACAAACATGTCTATTGTTGACCCTATTTTGTCTAATGAACGTACTCAAGCGATGCTTCAATCTAATCATTGGCGGAATAAAACACTGCTGGAGTTCTTTGATGAGGCCGTTGCTAAAGATGGTAATAAACCCGCCGTTATTGGTTATTGCAAAGAGACAGATAGTAAAGAAATCAAAACTTACAAAGAACTGTCAGTTTTATCCGATCGTTTAGCGGCAGGTTTATTACATAAAGGAATTGGAAAAGGTGATGTGGTTTCCTTTCAGCTACCTAACTGGTGGGAATTTGTTGTGGTTTATCTGGCGTGTATGAGAATTGGTGCCATTAGTAACCCATTGATGCCAATTTTTAGAGAAAGCGAATTATCGTATATGTTGGGTTTCGCCAAGTCTAAAGTAATATTTGCCCCCGCTAGCTTTAGAGGGTTTAACCACGCTGGAATGATAGAGCAGCTCAGTGAGAGTTTACCGAGTTTAGAGCACGTATGTATTTTGGGTGAGCACGGTCTTGAACCTTTTATGGCAGACCAAGTCAGTGATGCTGATCGTGAACAATTTGAAGGGAACAAATTATCGCCCAATGATGTTTTTTTACTGATGTACACATCGGGAACAACGGGGTCGCCGAAAGGCGTGATGCATACGTCTAATACACATGAATATTCAGCTCGACAGTTTATTTCACGTACTGAAGTAACAGATAAAGAAAATGTTTTTATGGGTTCACCGACAGCGCATATGACGGGTCTTATGTTTGGCGTTAGTATGCCCATTATGTTGGGAGCGACGATGGTTTTTTTAGACCAGTGGGACCCTTCTTTGGCTTGGAAAATCATCCGAGATGAGAAGATTGCTTTCACCATGGGGGCAACACCATTTTTAGCGGATTTAAGTGAGTCTGATGCGTTAACATCGTGCAACCATGACACGTTTAGAATATTTGTCTGTGGTGGGGCGCCAGTGCCCCCAGCCATTGGACGCAGTGCGTCAGAGCGTTTAAATGTGAATTTGGTCACTGTGTGGGGCATGACAGAAATGTCAGCCGTTACAACAACGTTACTTACCGACACAGAAGAAAAAGTATTCGAAACGGATGGTTACCCATATGATGGAACAGAGGTTCGTGTGGTTAACTCAAAGGGGCAGCCAATACCAAATGGTGAGGAAGGACGGTTGCAAACACGTGGACCGGGTAACTTTGTTGGTTATTTGAAGCGTCCAGAAGCCTATGATACAGATGCGGAAGGTTGGTTTGAGACAGGCGACTTAGCAAAAATTGTTCATCAAAAATACATCCGAATTACGGGGCGATCAAAAGATATCATTATTCGTGGTGGTGAGAATATTCCAGTAGCAACCGTAGAAAATACACTGTATAGACATCCGCAATTGCAGGATTCGGCGGTGGTTGCAAAACCTGACGATCGCTTGGGTGAAAGAGCGTGTTGTTTTATTACCTTAAAGCAAGATGCCACGATAGATTTACAACAAATAAAAGACTATTTGTCTGCTGAAGGGCTAAGTAAAAACTATTGGCCTGAATATTTAGAAATATTACCGGCCATGCCAAGAACAGCCAGTGGGAAAATCCAAAAATTTAAATTACGAGACATGGCTAAAAAATTAACATAAGGAAAACAAATGAATCCTGGATTACTGAATGACGAACAAAAAATGATTAAAGATATGGCAGATCGTTTTGCCAGAGAAAGATTATTGGACGGTTATAGAGAACGTGCTTTAAAAAATGACCCACTGGATAGAGGACTGATTAAGGAAATGGGTGAGCTTGGGTTATTAGCCCCTAATATTCCAGAAGAGTATGGCGGTATTGGTGCAACTAGTTTTGTTAATGGCCTAATTTGTGAAGCGATTGCCTACGGTGATTTCAATATGAGTTATATGAACATGACAAACCCTTTGATGAGCGATGTCATTATGCGGTTTGCCACGCATGAAATGAAACAGGATGTGTTACCTAAAATGGCGTCGGGTGAGCTTATTGTTGGCTTAGGGCTGACTGAACCGCGAGGCGGGTCAGATGCGGGTAACTTAATTTTAAAAGCTGTTAAAACAGATACCGGTTATATTTTAAATGGCGAAAAAACCTCGATGAGTTACGCCACACAAGCAGATAGTGTATTGCTGTTTGCTCGTACCGGTACCGTAGAATCAGGTCCTTACGGTGTTTCTGCATTTTATGTTGATTTAAATTTACCGGGTATTAGTCGGACAGACTTTGATGATATTGGCAATAAACCAGTTGGCCGTGGTTCTGTGTTTTTTGAAGATGTGGAGATTCCTGCGTCGGCCTTAATTGGTAATGAGAATGAAGGGTTTACCAAGATTATGGTCGGCTTTGATTTAAGCCGTGTTTTGATTGCTTTGCAATGTGTGGCTACAGCTCAGGTGTCGGTCGATGAAACCTGGCAATATGTGCAAGAACGAGAAGCCTTTAAAACGCCATTAGTAAAATTTCAGGGTGTTTCCTTTCCGCTGGCAGAGCATGAAAGCACGTTGGAATCCCTTCGAGCCTTAGCTTATCAAACTCTACAGTTGCGTGATGGCGGGCATCGGCATACGCGTGAGGCTGCTATGCTGAAATGGATGGGGCCAAAATATTGTACAGACATCATTCAGAGCTGTTTGCTATTACACGGGCATTACGGTTATACCACCGACTTACCTTTCCAGCAAAGAATGCTCGACGTGATGGGATTGCAAATTGGAGATGGCACTGCACAAATTATGAAAACTATTATCTCAAGAGAGAAGGTTGGGAAAATAGCGCTTCAATACAAATGACATTAAAAAATGGCGAAGAACGAGTATTTGACCCTCACGAGGGTGTGTTTCCTTCGATTGCTATTGATTGGTATCTCTCTACCGTTCAAGTTAACTTGATTTAAAGCCCATCGCAGTTGTGATGGGCTTTCGTTAAGGTGTTTTAACTATGGTTAGAGCAGGTTTTTATAAGGAATAGCAGGAATAACTATTTTTTAAAAGTGCCCTAGTTAGCAACGTTCAATAACCATAGCAATTCCTTGACCTACTCCAACACACATGGTGATTAAGGCATAACGGCCACCGCTTCTTTGCAATTGACGACTGGCGGTTAAAACCAGTCTGGCGCCAGAGGCACCAAGCGGGTGGCCGACAGAAATAGCACCACCATTTGGGTTGATGCGTGGGTCGTCTTCGGCTATGCCGAGTTGTTTTAGCCCCCCGAGTACTTGTGCGGCAAATGCTTCGTTCACTTCAATGATATCCATTTGATCAACACTAAGGCCCAGTCGTTTTAGTAATTTTTGACAAGCAGGTACAGGGCCTAAACCCATCATTGATGGCTCAATCCCAGCAGAAGCCCCACCTAATATGCGTGCTATTGGTTTTAGCTGGTGCTGCTCACCAAAATCGCGAGAGCCAACTACTACAGCAGCGGCACCATCATTAATACCTGAAGCATTAGCAGCAGTGACGACGCCACCTTCATAAAGTGAGCGCATCGTGGACATTTTATCTAAAGTTGCATTTGCACGAGGGTGCTCATCGACCTCAACCACGATATCGGGTTTGCCGCGTTTTTGTGGAATATTAACGGGGATGATCTCCTCTTTAAAAAATCCGTTAGCGGTTGCCTTAGCCCATTTTTGTTGTGAGTTATAGGCAAAAACATCACACTGCTCACGATTAATATCAACGGCTTTAGCAACATTGTCAGCTGTTTCTGGCATCGCTTCATGACCATATAGTTTACCAATCGTTGGATTCGGAAAACGTACCCCGATGGCGCTGTCATAAACGGTAATATCTTTACTAAAGGCGGTGTTACTTTTGTTAAAGGTGAGTGGGGCGCGTGTCATGCTTTCTACCCCGCCGGCTATAAATAAGTGGCCTTCACCGCAGGTGATAGCACGAGCAGCATCGGTAATAGCAGCCAGGCTACTACCGCACAGCCTATTGACGGTTTGGCCGCTTACTTCGACAGGTAAACCAGCCGCTAAAGTAGCATATCGAGCTACATTTCGGCTGTCTTCCCCCGACTGGCAAGCACAACCTAGAATGACGTCATCAATCAATAAAGGGTCGATGTTGTTTCGTTCAACCAGTGCTTTGATAACGGCTGCGGCTAAATCGTCTGGCCGTACGTGGGCTAAGGCACCACAGTATTTTCCAAAAGCAGTTCTTGCACCATCGTAAATATAGGCATCTAACATATGATTTTCCTTTTAATTTATAGTTGTAAGTTATTGAATACTTAATTCATAGGCGAGTTTGCTGCCATCTCTAATCGCTTGAGCTGCATCGAGTTCTCGTACTTCTTTAACGCCACCAATTCTGTATACACTAGTGGCTAGGTTATTGAGTGGCTCAGCTAATTCATCACGTGATTCTTGTCCCGCACAAATGATAATGCTATCGGCTGCTAATAATTGAGTTTCCCCGTCTTTTTCAATATGTAAGCCCGCGTCATCAATTTTTAGGTAACGTAGATCGCCCAATAATTTAACGCCGCGTTTATGCAATTCTGCTTGATGAATCCAGCCAGTTGTTTTTCCCAATGAGCGTCCAAATTTCCCCGCTTTACGTTGTAATAGTGTGACTTCGCGAGAGCTCTTCATGGTGGGTTGTATTGATGAAACGAGAGACCCAGGCTGAAGACCTTCAGGGTCAATACCCCAATGGGCATTGAAAGAATCAATAGGATTTTTATCGTCATCTTGATGAGTTAAAAACTCGGCCATATCATAGCCAATTCCCCCTGCGCCAATAATGACGACGGTTTGACCGATTTTCTCTGGTGCACGAAAGGCTTCTTCGTAACTAAAAACATTTGAGTTATCAATACCCGGAATATCAAGCCGGCGCGGTATAACCCCGGTTGCTAACACGATGGAGTCGTAGTTAGCAGATTCAAGTTGTTCAACCGTTACGTGGGTGTTTAACTGGGTAGTCACTTGGTGTTTTTCAAGCATGACGTTGAAATAGCGAAGTAACTCATCGAATTCTTCTTTACCAGGTACCTTACGTGCGTGAGCGAGTTGTCCACCAATATCGGCAGCGGCATCGTACAGTGTAATGTTGTGACCCAGTTTTTTAGCCTCGATAGCAAAAGACAAGCCTGCCGCTCCAGCACCAATAACAGCAATATTTTTTGGAGAAGAGGTGGTGGGCAGTTTTGGCATCAATGTTTCGTGACAAGCACGCGGGTTCACTAAACAACTGACTGTTTTGAAATTAAATAAATTATCTAAGCATGATTGGTTGCAGGCAATACAGGTATTGATTTCATCGTTGCGATTTTGTTGGGCTTTAATAACAAAGTCAGGGTCTGCTAAAAAGGGTCTAGATAAGTACACCATGTCAGCATCACCTTGCTTGATGATATTGTCTGCGACCTCTGCGGTGTTAATTCGGTTAGCAGCGGCAACAGGGATATTAACAACCTGTTTAATTTTTCCTGTGGCCCAGCTAAATGCAGCTCTTGGAACTTGCATTGCGATAGTAGGTATTGAGGCTTCATGCCAGCCAATTCCAGTGTTAATAAGATCAACACCAGTAGATTCTAATAATTTGGCAAATTGTTGAGCTTCTTCAATGTTCCAGCCACCTTCAACTAGTTCAAGCACTGACATACGATATTGAATAAAAAATTGAGAACCTAATTTATGACGTATTGCACGAATAATCTCTAATGGGAAGCGAGCGCGGTTTTCAAGGCTACCTCCCCATCGATCGGTGCGATGATTAGTACGTAATGCAGTAAATTCATTCAGGCAATAGCCTTCTGATCCGAGTAGTTCAATGCCATCAAAACCTGCTTGCTGTGCGAGAGAGGCACAATTTACGAAATCTTCAATAGTGCTTAGGATATCTTGTTCAGACATCTCTTTAGGTTCAAATTTACTGATCGGTGATCGAATAGCGCTCGGAGCAACTAAGTTTTCTTGCTTGGCATAACGCCCAGCATGGAGAATTTGTAAAATAATCTTACTACCTGATTGATGTACCGTATCGGTAATAATTTTATAGTCAGAAACTTGTTCAGGGTGAGTTAGTTTCATCGAGCCAGGGCTGATCAGACCATATTCATTAGGTGAAACACCCCCTGTGACGATGAGTGCGACGCCACCATCTGCACGTTCTTTGTAAAAAGCAGCTAGTCGGCCAAATGGATCATCGCTGTGGTCAAGCCCTGTATGCATAGAACCCATAATAATTCTATTAGCTAAAGTTAGAGGGCCTATTTTAATGGGTGAAAACAAATGATCGGACATTTTGTTCCTTGTTAATTATGTAGGCCAAGTGATGGAGTCAGTTTAGCAAGCATTTATGGCTATTCTTTACAATCTAACGCTTGTTTGATAGATTGGTGGATTATACCGATGAATTTAGTATAAATAAAATATAAGGATGAAAGTGTCAACAAACGAAGAGTTAATCTATCAGCTTGATGATGGTGTGGCGACCATAACGTTAAATCGCCCTGAAAGAAAAAATGCACTATCGACGAGTTTGGTGAATAAATTAGCGGATGCGTGGGAAGAGGTTGATAGCAATGATGAGGTCAAGGTTGTTGTGCTTACATCATCTGATTGCGGTGTTTTTTGTGCTGGAATGGATTTAAAGGAAGCAGCAGAAATTAAAAAATTAACGGGTGAGGATGTTCTTTCTAAATTGAAAGACCCATTTCACCAACGTATGCGTGATTGTAAAAAACCCATTATTGCTGCGATGACCGGGCACTTAATGGCGGGTGGTATGTTGTTGTCGTTAAACTCAGATTTACGGGTAGGGCTCGTCGGTACACGCGTTGGGATTACCGAAGCAAAGATTGGTCGTGGTTCACCATGGGCCGTTCCTTTATTAGGGATGTTGCCGCAACCACTCATTATGGAGTTGGTATTAACGGGTGAGCAACTGCCCATTCAACGATTTTATGATCTCGGCTTTATTAACTATCTCGAAGAAGCACCCGAGCAAGTAAGGCAACAGGCTTATCGTTTAGCAAACATCATTAGAGATAACGCGCCTTTATCTGTTGTGGCTGCCAAGGCCAGCATCCTAAGCGCGATGAGCCTTGGGTGCAATGAAGGCATTAAAGAAGCGCAACGCTTACATGAGGTTGTTTACGCGAGTGAAGATGGTATTGAAGGGCCATTGTCGTTCGCTGAAAAAAGAAAACCACAATGGAAAGGTCGCTAGTTATGGTGTTCTTGTCACCTATTAATAGAGAAGGGTTATGAATTTTGAACTAAGTGATGAACAGCGAATGATCTATGAATATGGCGATCAGGTTGCGAAAAAATATGATCAAAAATACTGGTTAGAAAAAGCACGTAAAAACGAGTTTACTCGAGAGCTATGGGACCAAGTAAGCGAGGATGGTTTTATGGGGCTGATGGTGCCAGAAGAATATGGTGGTGCTGGTTTAGGCATAACTGAAATGGCATTGCTAATGGAAGGTATGGCTAATAATGGAATTCCATTATTGTCCATGGTGGTGGGTTCAACAATGACGCTCCCGATGATTGCTGAGCATGGTAGTGAGGCGATGAAACAACGCTATCTACCCGATGCTTGTGCGGGTAAAACGTTATTTTGTTTTGCTATTACTGAGCCTACGGCTGGTACGAATACTATCAAAATTGATACGATTGCGAAGAAAAAGGGTGATCGATATTACCTCAATGGCCAAAAAACTTTTATTACCAGTGCGGATGAGTCAGATTATGCTTTAGTGGTTGCTCGTACCCAAACACATACGGATGTGGCTAACAAAACTGATGGTTTTACGCTGTTTATTGTCGATATGAAGGCAAAAGGCATGAGTATGACACCGCTCGAGATGGGTGTGGTTTTACCGGAGCGCCAGTATCAACTGTTTTTTGATGATATTGAACTGACTGAAGAGGATGTTATTGGAACGATTGATAAAGGCTTTGACATTTTATTTGAATCATTAAATCCTGAACGTATTGTTGTATCAGCGATCTGTACAGGCATTGGTCGGTTAGCATTAAAGCGTGCGGCAGAATATGCCTCGGAACGGGTTGTATTTAATGGGCCCATTGGCGCCTATCAAGGTTTACAACACCCATTGGCAGAAGGCAAAACTCAAATTGAGTTGGCGTCGTTAATGACGAAACAAGCCGCCTGGTTATTTGATAATAAAAAATCAGCAGGGGAAGCATCCAGTATGGCCAAAGTTGCCGCAGCCGATGCCGGTATTAAAGCAGTTGACTCTGCACTCCAGTGCTTTGGCGGTAATGGCTTTACCGATGATTATGGTTTATATGATATGTATTCGATTGTTCGTTTATTAAAAACGGCGCCCATTAATCGTGAAATGCTATTAAACTATATTGCAGAAAAGAGCCTCGGGCTGCCCCGTTCATACTAAATAAACTCATACAATATGTCTAATAATATACAACTTTGTCGTTCCATATTGTTTGTTCCGGGTTCGGTACAAAAACGTATTGATAAAGCAGCGAGTATTCCTGCTGATGCGATTGTGTTTGATCTGGAAGATGCGGTATCACCCAGTGAAAAAATTCGCGCGCGAGAACGAGTTGTAGATGCACTAAAGTCATCAGCATTTAACTCGAAGCAAATGATCGTTCGGGTTAATGGTATTTCAACTCCTTGGTTTAAAAATGATGTCAATGCCATTGTTGCGGCTGGCGGTAGCGCTATTATGCTACCAAAATGTGAATCTGCTGAGGATGTTCTAATTACTAAATCATTCTTTAATTCGGCAGATATTCCACTCTTTGTGATTATCGAAACGGCAAAAGGTGTGTTGGCGGCACCAGCTATTTCAAACGCGTTAACGGAACAGGATTCAGTTTGTTTTGGTCATGTTGATTTTGCGGCAGATATGGCGCTTAATGAAGCAAATGCCAGTGAGGGGGTTATTTACCACTCACGCTGTCAAGTTGCATTGGCGGCAAGGGCATTTGGGGCGTCGCCGATTGATAATGTTTGTTTAGATATTGCCGATGAGCAGGCAATACGCGAGGACACTTTAGCGGGCTTAAAACTAGGGTATGCTGGAAAGTTATGTATACACCCTAATCAAGTAAATATCGTTAATGCTGTGTATACCCCAACACACGAAGAAGTAGATAAGGCAAAGGCTATTTTGGCAGCTTGGGATGTAGCTCAAGAAGAAGGGTCTGGCGTGTTTACGTTTCAAAATAAAATGATCGATCTGCCTGTTATTCGAGCTCAGCAGAACATTTTAATGCGCTATCAGGCGGCACAATAATAAGAGAGTTTAAAAATGAAAGAAGTTATAGTTGAAGGTCCTTATTTCGAAGATTTTACAGTCGGCGAGTTTCTAGAGGAAGCGCCCTCTATTACACTAACGACTGGGCATGCAAATATGCATCAAATGTTATTTGGTGATCGCTCAAGGTTACCGTTAGATCAACATCTAACGCACGAAATAACAGGGTCAGATCGTCCATTGGCGAATGCTATTATGGCGATGGGTTTCGGTGTTGGGCAAACCACGTATGCTTCGCAAAATGTAATGGGCAACCTATTTTATAGAGGAGTGGTACTTAAAAAGCCGGTCTATATTGGCGATACGTTGAGTACCACTACTCAAATCGTTGCGTTACGCCAAAATAAAATTAAAGGGGGGCGTCCCTCGACCGGTATGGTGGGTTTAGAAATTACCACCACTAACCAAAACGGTGACGAAATTATGCGTTTTTGGCGCTGCCCCATGGTTCCTTGTCGGAATCCAAAAGCCCAAACAGGGCATGCTGATTATTTAGATGTCATTCCTTCGGATATATCGACCCAAACGCTTATCGATGCAGCCCCAACAGATTGGGATCTAGAAGCCTTTCGCAAACGTTTTACTGGTATTCATTTTGACCAAGTAGAGGTCGATGTTTTATTTAAAATTAAAGCGAGAGACACCGTCACTTTAGCGCCTGAGCTAGCCCGTGCAACACTAAACCTAGCAATGACGCATACAGACGCCGGTGCCAGTATTTACGGCAAGCGGCTAGTGTATGGCGGTCATACAATTTCGATTGCGGCCGCTCAGCTATTAAGAGCCTTACCTAACACTTTATTGATATTAGCTTGGCGACATTGTAATCATGTTGCTCCGGTATTCGAAGATGATATTTTACGTAGCGAAATTACCGTGTTGAAAAAAACGCCGTTGGCATCTGGTGGTGGCTTAGTCGATTTACAAATTAATGTTTGGGCTGATAGGGGCGATAATGCACCTAAGCCGGGGAAAAATGATCACGTTCTCGACTGGGGACTGGTTATTTTTATGGCTTAGCTCATTAGTGTCTTAAATATAAAAGATGTCTCTTTGGCGGTCGACTCATACACGCTAAGAGCGCAGATTATTGGAGAGGTAACGCCTAATAAACCGATTATCGTTCTTTTGCATGGCGGTTTAGACTGCATAGAAATGTGGAAAAATTTTCCAGTTGAGCTGGCAACGTCAACAGGTTTAGCTGTTGTAGTTTATGAGCGTTTTGGCCATGGAAAATCAGGTCAATTAACTGCACTACGTGAACGTGATTATAGGCATCATGAAGCCGAAGTTGTACTCCCCAAAGTGCTTAATGCCTTAGGTTTGGAAAAAGTCATATTGGTTGGTCATAGTGATGGTGGAGTGATGGCGTTAATAGCAGCTTCTTTTTTAGCTGATCAAGTACTAGCCGTTTGTGCGATATCCCCACCATTGGTTATTGATAAAGTTGTTCGTGAAGGCATAGAGGAAGCCGTTAAACAGTACGAAAAAGGTAGCTTGGCTCGGCGCTTAAAAGTGTTTCATGGTGATGCGACGGACGCTTTATTTTATGGTTGGGCAAAACCTTGGTTATCCGATGAGTTTAAAGATAGCTCTTGGGCCACTGATATTAAAAAGGTTGGCTGTCCGGTAAGCGTCATATTCGGTAAGGCAGATGTATATGGTTATCAGTCGAGTTTGGATGAGTTGCTTAATAATCTCAACAATACACCTGATGTTCTATTACTTGAAGGTGTTGGCCATATGCCGCATCATGAGGCGCAAAAAGAAGTAATACTATGGATTAAGAAGTTAAGTAATAAAGTGCTTTAAGAAAAATATATAACCTACTGAAAATAAAGTTAAATAAGAGGAAGCTATGGATTTAGAATTAAAGAATAAGTCAGTGATTGTTACCGGTGGTGGTTCAAATATTGGTCGTGGGATCGTTCTAGGGTTTGCAAAGGAAGGCGCTAATATCACTCTCGCAGATATTGACGAAACACAGGCTAATCAAGTGGCCGAGCTAGCGCTTAAAAAAGGCGCATCGGCTGTTCAGGTTATTAAAACGGATGTTACTAATTTAGATCAAGTTAAGGCCATGGTTGCTGCGGCAGATAGTAAATTTGGCGGGGTTGATGCACTTGTTAATAACGTAGGTTGGGATGATTTGATGTTTTTTACCCAGACAACACCTGAGCTTTGGCAAAAACTTATTGCCATTAACTTTACTAGTAACCTTAACTGCACCCATTCGGTGCTTGAGGTGATGCTTAAAAATAAAACTAAGGGTTCTATTGTGTCATTAAGTTCTGATGCGAGTCGTCAAGGTGAGCCTCGAGAAGCCGTTTATGGTGCTTTAAAAGCAGGGGTTAATAGCTTAATGAAGTCGTTAGCGCGAGAAAATGGCCGCTTTGGTATTCGTTGTAATGCAGTATGCCCAGGTGTCACGATTCCTGAAGACGACGATGAAGTAGGCAAAAATAGTATGTGGACTCAAAAGGATGCCATGTTTACAGAAGAGCAGTTCGAGATGATTGCCAATGCGCTACCCTTGAAGAAAGTAGGGCGCCCAAATGATTTGGCAAATGCAGTCGTCTTTTTATCATCTAACGCAACAGCTGGGCATGTTACTGGCCAAGTGTTAAGTGTTAGTGGTGGATATAGTATGATCGGTTAATATCTGCTGGTTTGTTAAGGCAACTCTAAGCTTGGTGTTTTAATGAGATATTGCTGACATTGAAGTTTGTGTGGTGTATTAAGTGTTGTTATCTATTAATCCTGTTCTCAACTCTATTGACGGATGACGGAATGGGGTGAGTTAGTTGAATCATACGTTGTTGACTCGGCTCACGCTATTTTCAAGCTTTGTTGTCGCATATAGACCTTTCCAGAAAATGATTATTTACTTTACGGTATAAAAAAAGCCTGACGTTTAATGTCAGGCTTTAAAGTTCCAACTTAACGGGGGTTTAATCGGCACCATCAAGGAGTAGTTTCAGCCATTGACGGTATTCACCGTGGTAAATGGATTCATCGGCAGCACGAGGAGCGCTACTGTCAGGCTCAAGCCCAAGATGTTTTGCTTCTTCATCGGCACCCATAATATGGCTTTTCATGCCACGGTCAAAATCTTGCCAAGGCGATGTAATCCCATTGTAACCTTCTTGACAGGCATCAAACTCAGTTAAGTCATCGGGTGTGGCCAAGCCGCTGGCTCCATAAAAGTCTTCGTACTGTCTAAGCCGGCGCTTGCGTGCTTCAACTGGTTCACCAACAGGTGCGATGCAATTCACCGTCACTTCTGTTTCCTCATGGTTTAAAGGCCGCCAGTGACGGATTTGAGTTGAGATTCCATCAAACAAAATGACATTAGGGTAAATCATCACTTGGCGCAAGCGACCTGCCATCCATTTGGCTTTGCCTTCACCGACTCGATTGACGAGGTCATCATATTGCAAGCCTAAACCACGCTCACGGAAATTAGGGATATCTATCCAAATCATCACGTGGCCGTTACCCAATGAATAGTTTCCGCCTGATGTATCAGGGTTGGTGGGTTGAATTGCTTTGACACTATCCGTACCACCTGCTGCTTCCGCTGCTTCTTTGGCACGTAAGGCGGCTAACTGGAGATAGCTGGCATGAACAATATCTAAATGGTAGCCATCAACACCATTTTCAGCTTGCATTTTCCAGTTCCCATGATGCGTATACATTGATGTGCCGGGCAATATTTCTAAGCCTTCAGTCGATTGTTCATTAAATAAATCCATAAAGACCTTAGCGCCTGCAAGGTGGTCTTCTAAAGACTGTACCTCAGTGTTTAGGCTGGCAAAAATAAAGCCTGCGTAACTATCAACTTTAATGGCCGTTAAGTTGTAATCTTGCATGTTAAAACTATCTGGAAATTCAGCACTATCAAGGCTCTTAATATCAAGTATTTTACCTTCTGGGTTGAAAACCCACCCATGGTAAGGGCAAGACCAGTTTTTGGCATTGCCTTTTTTCTTACGACAAATTTTAGCGCCCCGGTGGGTGCATGCATTGATAAAGCCATGAAGTTTTCCTGTTTTATCACGGCTAATAATAACGGGCTGACGGCCCACCATGGTGGTGAAATAATCGTTTGGGTTAGGCAGCTGGCTATCATGAGCGACATATACCCAGTTGCTTTCGTAAATGTTTTCTAATTCAGCTTGGTATATTTCTGGATCAGTATAAATTGAGCGATGAACTTTAAAGGTTTCACCGGGTTTATCAATCACTCGCCATTTTATATCATCGGATTTCATTTTAGTGTGCTCCATTATTTTTTTAAATAATTAGGGCTGCGGGTTTTGTCCGTTAGCCTATGGTTATTAATTACGTTTGAACTGGCCAGATTTAAGAGCTACTTAAACACTGAAAAAGTCCAGTTGGCGTGGGATAATGTCATTTCGAATAATCACTTTTTTGCTTTTAATGCTGAAACTGTCGTCCTTTGGTAATAGTTCATACTGGTAATCGCCAAAAAAGAAGTCAACACGGTATTCATCTAATTTATAGGCATTAGCTTGGAATTTAGCGTGGACTAAAATACGCTCTGCCGACGCTTCTATAATGCGAACATTGCTGACTAGGTGAGCCATTCTAGGCATTCTTAGTAATGATGAAGACAAACCAGAATTAACACGCCAAACGCGGTCTTTTAGGCGGTTTTTATCATCAAGATAAATGAGAGACACTTCGTTGTCTGGGTTTTCACAAAGAACGGTATCATCGTCCCAAGCCGGTACCCAAAATAAACAGTCGTCTTCGTATAAACTTAACCAGTCATCCCAATCTCTACGATCTAAAAGATCAGCCTCATAGAATAGAAAGTCAGCTACATCAGCGGTAAGTTGTTGGTCTATTGCCATTCGTTTCTCCTAAGGTTCTTATATTAATTAATTCTAATATTTGAAAATCCTAATATTAGCGAATGACTATGGCAACGAATTTTCTTTAATAAATTAAGATATTGTTTAATAACTGATTTAAATCAGAAATAAATACGGCACAGGAAAATTCTAATGTTAACGAGATGACCATAGGAAATATGTGTTTATCTGTTCATCTGAAATGATCGCTGCTCGCGTTATTAAATAACTGATAGTAGTGTGAATAACAAAGAGTGAAGGATTCTACGAAGACCCACCGGCAAGTGTTAGCAAATTTTTCTAAGTACTTACAACGAATAATAAAAAGACATCCGTCAAAATACGAGGGGTATGGTTACCGACGCGAACAAGATACTGGAAGAGGTTGAGTAGCAAAGACAGTGCTTAATTAAGCATTAATTAAGTAAAACACCAAGGCAATGTTATAGGGCCAGTTATTACTCTGCATGGAGAGGGAAATGTGCAGTTTGAATCGATGTTTAACAATGGCTCAAACCTTATCAAGTTGACCGCATAAATTATGAGGGTGTCTAACGGTTTCTATTTTTTTCCCGTGTAATACTCTGGGTGAAACGTTAATACTTGCTCTCCATCGCTGCCCCAAGCATGGCAGCCATCAATATAAAATGGTTTTGACGTCTCTTGGTCTGTTTTACCTTTCGCAATTCCGGCCATCGTCTGGTAAAGCGTTGTAGTGGCGGGTGCAACTAGATCTGCTAAATGCGTACAGCCTTGAATACCCGCAACTAATGTCTTGACTAAACGTGTCCACCCAGGAGCGATTTGTTGACCAATAAGTTTTTTGAAAATAGGGGTGATATCGCCACAGCAGTTATAAGGCGAATGATCAGTGACGGCAATACAATCATGAACGAGTAAATCGGTATCGACAGTTAAGCGAATCCACATTTCATGAATAGGTTCGCCAGGTTCAATTGTGCCACGGTAAGTATTATCAATAGGATAGGTTTTGACGTCTTTGATCTGTGCATCTACATCCCATAACCCATCGTCCCTTTTAAACCCTTTACAGGTAATTTTGCGGGTATGAATTTCTTGTCGAGCATGACTGCTTTCGGGTAATGGCATAAGGTGTTTTTTTGATTAATTAAGTGACTTTCTAGGTGCTTAGTTTGTCGTGATAACTTCTTGGTTGAAATTATAATCTTTTCTAAGTTGTTGTTGTGCGAGCATAGTGCAAAATTTTGGATACGTTTTTTTGATGGCATCAATCAGAGTTTCGTAGGGCAAGTCTGCAAAGCTGCCATGGTCGGTGAGGTATTCCATATGTTGCTGATCTTGTTGGTTGAAGGGGTGCATAAATGAGTCACTGATACCGTCGAACTCAAGTGGTTTAACATTAAAACGTTCACACATCTCAATGTTGAAAGCCGGTGTCGCCTTGACCCATTTCCCATCAAGGTAGAGAACGGTATAACCGTGCCAGATGAAAACATCTGTTTCCATTAAATCCAGTAGTTTTTGCGTACTTAAATGATTTTTAACATCGGAGAATCCAAGTTGGGCAGGAATACCAACAGCACGAGCAGCGGCCGCGAGTAAGATAGCTTTTGGTATGCAGTAACTTGATCCGCTATTTAGCGTATTACTGGCGGTGAAATTTTCTTTGTTTAGGTAAAACTTATAAGGGTCGTAACGAATAGAATCTCGAACGGCATAATATAAACGAATAGCTTTTTCAATATCAGTCTTTGCGTTTTTTGTGGCGTTGAGCGCAAATGTCTTAACAGACTCAGAATCACTATCAAGGAATTTAGTCGGCTTAAGAAGTTCAGTTAAGTTCATGGTTATCCTTATTTATAAGATATTGCTTGCGGTTCTTGATGTCCGTATTGCAGGCATATACGGAAATTTTCGCTAAACGTTTCGTGTTTGCACTGCTTAGTAGTTCTCGTGTTCATAGCAAATTATTGTCTGCTAGTAAGGCAAAGTGCTACTTTGCCACCATGTTGTAAAACTGTTGGGCTAACTCTTTAATAGATTTGCCTTGCGACGGTTGAAACCATTGAATGCTCCAGTTTAATGAGCCTAATATAAAAAGTCGGATTAAGGTGGGTTCGCCTGTTAGTAAACGGTTATCTATCGCCTCAATGATAATCTTTTGCCAGAATTGTTCGTATTCGTCTCTTAAGGTAATTAAATGCTGCTTGGATTCATCACTAAGTGATCGCCACTCAGTGATTGAGACGATATGTGCATCTCTCTCGGGGCCGTGTAATGTTTTCAAATGACCGTAAATTAAAGCAAATAATGTTTGATTAATGTCAGTTAACGATTGTGTTTCTGTTTGCACTGCTTTCAAAGACTTTTTTAAACCATCTTCAATAACGGCCACTAAAATTTCTTCTTTACCTTTGAAATGATGAAACAGGCTGCCCGATTTAATACCAGTAGCCGCCGCGAGCATTCGAACAGTGGTTCGGTCAAATGAGTTTTCCTTAAATAACTTAGCTGCTGCAACGACAAGCTCGTTGCGCCTAATAGATTGTTTGGGTATAGTCATATTTTACCTAGCGCTTGCTTGGTTTTGAGTATACGTTCGAGGAGAGACGATGTCTACTAAAAGTACGATGATGGATTACCCATTAACATTAACTAACATGGTAGAGCGGTTAAGCACTTATTATCCTAGTGTGGAAGTGGTGTCGAGAATGCCCGATAAAACGCTGCATAGAACTAACTACTTAGCTGTGTACAAAAGGGCTAAACGTTTAGCCTCGGCGCTTAGTAAAAGAGGTGTTAAAAAGGGCGATTGCGTGGCGACCTTAATGTGGAATCATTACGCACACCTTGAGGCCTACCTCGGGATTCCAATAATGGGTGGTGTTCTTCATACTTTGAACTTAAGGTTATCGCCAGAAGATATCGCCTATATTGCCAATCATGCTAACGATAAAGTGCTTATTATTGACGATATATTGCTGCCTTTATACGAACAGTTTAAAGAAGATGTGACCTTCGATGAAGTTATTGTTGTTCCTCTTACTGGTGAGCTGGTCAGCGCTGAATATACCGACTATGAGGATTATTTGAAGCTCGGTGACGATGACTTTAGTTACCCAATTATTGATGAAAATGACGCTGCGGGTATGTGCTATACATCGGGTACAACAGGTAAACCTAAAGGAGTTGTTTATAGTCATCGTTCAACGGTTTTACATTCGATGACCGAAGCCATGGTGGATGGACTTGGGGTAAGCCAGTCTGATGTTGTTACTCCAGTTGTGCCGATGTTCCATGCCAATGCGTGGGGCTTAGCCTATACATCGGTATTAGTAGGCGCAAAACAAGTGCTACCAGGACCACACCTAGATGCTGAAAGTTTGATGGATTTATATGAAGGCGAGCAGGTGACCTTGAGCGCGGGTGTACCCACCATTTGGATGGCGATAAAACAGGCGAGGGAAGCTGAGCCCAATCGCTGGAAAACTACAGCTAATATGAGAATGGTCGTCGGCGGCGCAGCTGTTCCAGAATCCTTACTGCGTGCATTCGATAGATTTGATATGAAAATTATTCAAGCATGGGGAATGACTGAAACAGGACCTTTAGCTACGTTAGGCTTGGTAAAAAATAGCTTATCAAACCTTAATGAAGAAGCTAAATATGCTTGCCGAATTAAACAAGGGTTGGCGTTACCTTTCGTTGATATTCGTATTGTGGATGAAGAGGGTGTTGAATTACCTTGGGATGGTAAAATATCGGGTAATGCTGAATTAAGAGGGCCTTGGGTAACCGGTTCATATCATAAAAATGAAGGTGCTGATGATAAATTCAGCACGGATGGATGGTTGCGCACGGGTGATGTATGTCAGATAGATCAAGAAGGCTATGTGAAACTCACTGATAGAACTAAAGACCTTGTTAAGTCAGGCGGCGAGTGGATTAGTTCGGTGGATCTTGAAAACGCCATTATGGGTCACCCCGATGTTCTTGAGGCAGCGGTTATTGCTGTGGCGCATCCAAAATGGGATGAAAGACCGCTGGCAGTGATCGTAGTTAAGGCTGGTAAAGTGGTCACAACGGACGATATTCGTCAGTTTTTAGAGGGCAAATTTGCCAAAATTTGGCTGCCTGATGCGGTTGAGACGATTGATGAAATCCCAAAAACCTCAACGGGTAAATTCATGAAAATGTCGCTGCGCGAACAATACAAAGATTGGGTTTGGGATTAAGTAATTCCCAACCTGTATTTAGTTTTAATAAATTTTAATTAGGAATAATACTATGAACGATGCAGTCATCATCGAGGCCATTAGAACGCCTTTCGGTAAATATAATGGCGCATTTAGAGAAACACCATCGAATAAACTATTAGCTAATGCACTTGAGTGTTTGGTAGCTAAATCAGGTATTGATAAAGCGAAAATTGATGATGTTATAGCGGGTTCTGTAACACAAATAGGTGAGCAAGCTGCCGATGTAGCGCGCCAGTCGTTATTAATGGCTGGGTTTCCAATAGAAGTAGCAGGGGTTACTTTGAACCGCTTTTGTGGTTCAGGCCAACAAGCGGTGCACTTTGCTTCTCAAGTTATTGATGCTGGCGATTCTGATTATATGATCGCCTGTGGGGTAGAGAGCATGACACGTGTTGCGATGTTAACAGACATGACCGTCGGTGCTCCTTATAGTGGTTTTGAGCCAATGGGCGCCGAGTTACTCAATAAATACCCCTTAGTTCACCAAGGTGTTAGTGCCGAGTTAATGGCTGAAAAATGGGGCATTACGCGTGCTGAGGTTGATGCGTTTGCTATCAATAGCCATACTAAAGCACAAGCAGCTATCACTGCCGGCGCCAATAAAGAAATCATACCAATGCCAGGGTTAGATAAAGAAGGCAATGCTATTACTTTAACTGTAGATGAAGGTGTGCGTGCAGTAATAGACCCAGAGAAACTAGGGTCGCTGAAAACTATTTTTCGCCCCAATGGTGATGGTGTTGTCACCGCGGGCAATGCCAGTCAAATTTCAGATGGTGCAGCCGCCATTCTAATTGCAAATAAAAATGTTGCTATTGCTGATGGTTTTAAGCCAAGGGCTAGATTTCGCGCACGTGTCGTCGTAGGAAGTGACCCTGTTTTACAATTGGATGGCCCCATTTCAGCAACAAAACTAGCATTAAAGAAAGCAGGTCTCACAGTAGATGATATTGACTGGTTTGAAATTAATGAGGCTTTTGCAACCGTTTCATTGGCTTGGATGAAAGAAATAAACCCAGCCGCAGAAAAAGTAAACCCATGGGGTGGTGCGATAGCGCATGGACACCCATTAGGTGCAACAGGTGCAGGACTGATGGCAAAAATGGTCGCTGGTCTAGAAGCAACTGATGGGCAATTTGCGCTGCAAACTATGTGCATTGGTTTGGGTATGGCAACAGCCACAATTATTGAACGAATTTAAGGAGTAATAAAGTGAATTACGAAAATAGAACATTTCTTGTTACTGGAGGCAGTTCAGGTTTAGGTGGAGCAACGGCTTCCATGTTGGTTGAGCAGGGCGCGTATGTTGTTATCTTGGATATTAATGAGCAAACGGGTAAAGCGAAAGAAGCGGAGCTGGGTGCAAGCAGTCGCTTTGTAAAAACGGATGTGACCAGTGAAGCCGATGTAATGGCAGCGATAGCGGTTGCAAATGATACATTTACGGGCGTTCATGGTGTTATTAATGCGGCTGGTGTGGCTATCGTTGGTAAAGTGCTTGATAGAGAAGGTAACCCGCATCCGTTAGATTTATTTGCTAAAGGTATTAATATTAATCTTATTGGCACTTTTAATGTTATTCGTTTAGCGGCACAAGCGATGGCAAAAAATGAACCTACAGATGATGGGGAACGTGGGGTGATTATCAATACAGCGTCTGTTGCTGCATTCGATGGTCAAATTGGTCAAGCGAGTTATTCAGCATCAAAGTCTGGCGTGGTCGGTTTAGCATTACCTATAGCCCGTGAGTTAGCACGTTACGGCATTAGAATTTGTACCATTGCGCCGGGAATTTTTGAAACGCCAATGTTGTCAGAACTGTCTGATGAAGCGCGTGATTCGTTAGGCAAAATTGTGCCTTTCCCACCTCGTTTGGGAAAACCGGCTGAATTTGCATCACTGGCAGGACATATTATTGAAAATGTCGTACTGAATGGCGAAGTGATTCGTCTTGATGGGGCTGTTCGTTTAACCGCAAAATAGGAGGTAATATGACTTATGAAACGCTATTAATAGAATCGCCTGCACAAGGTGTTGGTTTAATCCGGCTTAACAGGCCGCGTCAATATAACGCACTTAATTCGACATTATTGATTGAGTTAGGTCATGCGTTAGAAAACTTTGAACAAGATGGCGCTATCGGTGCGGTCATTATTACGGGTTCAGAAAAGGCGTTTGCAGCGGGTGCGGATATTGCTGAAATGGTTGGTATCAGTGGTCAAGAAATGCTGGAAATGGTTGAAGCCTCTACAGGTTGGAGGGCCATCTCGACATTCAGTAAACCGACTGTATGTGCAGTATCAGGCATGGCATTGGGTGGTGGTTTTGAATTGGCATTACAGTGCGATATTTTGCTGGCGACTAAAGGAACGAAATTTGCTTTGCCTGAAGTGAACCTAGGGGTCATACCCGGTGCAGGCGGAACGCAACGTGTTGCAAGAATTGTTGGCAAATCTTTAGCAATGGAAATGGTGATGAATGGACGTACCCTACTTGCTGAAGAAGCGCATCAACGAGGTATTGTTAGTCGGGTTATTGAACCTGCTGATATTGAGGCTGAGGCAGTGCAATTAGCCACTGAACTTGCTGCTAGAGCGCCTTTGGCAGTACGAGCCGGCAAGGCTTGTGTAAACAAGGCGATTAATACGACATTAGAAGAGGGATTGTTGTTCGAACGTGAAGCATTTATTCCATTGTTCGATACGGATGATGCCAAAAACATGATGACTGCATTTTTAAATAAATCGAAATAGTTTTTGTTTAATTTTATATAAAGGGTTTTAAATATGGGTTACCAATCAGATTTACGTCCAGGATTATTCAGTAATCGAAATATTATTGTAACCGGTGCAGGTAGTGGTTTTGGGCGTTGTAATGCACATGAACTGGCTTCTTTAGGCGCTAATGTTTTATTAGTAGGGAGAAAAATAGAGAAGCTTGAAACGGTCCGTGATGAGATTATTGAAGATGGTGGAATTTGTGATATCGGTAGTTGTGATATTCGTGATGAAGAAACGGTAACGGACCTGGTTGCAACATTTATAGCTAAGCATGGCGACATTTATGGTTTGGTTAATAATGCAGGTGGGCAGTTCCCATCTCCTTTAGATAAAATCAGTAAGAATGGTTGGAATGCAGTGGTGAACACTAATTTAACGGGCGGATTTTTAATGGCGCGTGAAGTGTATAAGCAATCAATGTCACAACACGGTGGTTCAATAGTAAATATTGTCGCGGATATGTGGGGCGGCATGCCGGGCATGGGGCATTCAGGTGCTGCTCGAGCGGGTATGGCCAATTTCACGCAAACAGCGGCATATGAATGGGGTCATGCAAATGTACGGGTTAATGCAGTGGCTCCGGGCTGGATCATGTCAAGCGGCATGGATACGTATGGGCCTGAGTTTAAGGCTACTTTAAGAACGTTAAAGGATGCCGTTCCATTAGGTCGATTAGGCAATGAGGCTGAAATTAGTGCATCTATTTGTTTCTTATTAAGCGATTCAGCCAGTTATATCAGTGGTACGACTATTCGAGTGGATGGTGCGGCATCACAAGGTAATACGGCTGTTTATCCTTTACCTAAGACGATAAACACCTCACCATTTGCTGGATTTCATCGCGAAGTAACCCCTGATCTTTTTAAATAATACACTTTAAGATAAATGTATAAGCCATTAAAAAATATAACTATTGTCACACTCGCGCTTAATTTACCTGGCCCCTTAGCAGCAAAACGTTTTGTGGAATTAGGTGCAAGGGTGATAAAAGTTGAACCACCTCAAGGGGACCCTTTTGAACAGTATTGTCCTGATTGGTATGCACAAGTAAACCACGGGCAGCAACGTGAAGTGATTGATGTGAAATCAGCCGAAGGGCGGGCGCAGTTGGATACACTGCTGTCATCAGCTACTTTATTATTAACTGCTCAACGTCCTGCTGCATTAGAGCGACTTGGTTTAGGTTGGAATGACTTGCACGAACAATTTCCTCATTTAAATCATCTCGCCGTAGTGGGTTATCCGGCCCCGAATGATAATCATGCGGGGCATGACTTAACGTATCAAGCTGCGTTAGGCTTGTTGAGCCCGCCACATGTACCTAAAACATTGGTCGCAGATTTAGCAGGTGCAGAACGCGCAGCTTTTGAAGGGATGGCGATGATAATGGGGAGTCAACAGGGTGAGCGAGGAAGGCAAAACCTAGTAGCCTTATCTGAAGCGGCAGACTATATGGCGCAGCCCTTAAAGTACGGATTAACGAGTGATGGCGCGTTGTTGAGTGGTGTGTTACCTGAATATACCTTGTATGAAACACTCGATGGCTGGGTAGCTGTCGCTGCATTGGAACCACACTTTAGAGCTAATTTTAAGCAGCAGTTAGGGCTCGACTCACTGACTAAAAATGATGTGGCGCAGAAGTTAAAGCAAAAGCCATCTTGTGAATGGGTAACATGGGCAAATGAACACGATATACCGCTCGTGGAAGTTAAATAACGTTAGCACTTAGGCTCAATATTTAATAGCTTACCTTCCAGTAAAGCACTCTATTCCCTCTAACGCTGATTTAACGGTATCAAGCTGACTGCTGACGTGGAATCTTGAAATGTTTTTAGCGCGGGGTTGGTTTTTGCCTATTTGCTAAGCTTCTAGAAACTTATTAGTCACTTAAGCTTGCCGCTACTTTGTTATACTGGATGGTTGTTTAATTACGTTTGAAAAAGCATGATGAGTAACAACTCAGACTACCTCGAAGAAAACCCTCACTTTAGTATTTTTGTCTTAGGTTTCCGTCCTTTTTTCCTAGCGTCAGGAATCTTTTCTGTGGTTAGCATGACAGTCTGGACGCTAATGTATGTGTTTGGGTTACAAACATCGTTAGGCCACCTTCCAAACCTATATTGGCACGCACATGAAATGTTGTACGGCTTTGCAATGGCGGTTGTCACTGGTTTTTTACTGACTGCTGTTAAGAATTGGACGGGGAAACAAACGCTTCAATATAAGCCCTTATTAATACTGTTTTTAATGTGGCTCGGTGCGCGGCTATGTATGCTGTTAGGAGCAGGTTTTTTTATACCTGCTGCAGTGTTAGATTTAAGTTTCAATATATTTCTATTTATTGCCGTAGCGATACCTGTAATAAAAGCAAAGCAGAGTAGGCAGATCGGTATTGTATCGAAAGTATTTCTATTGGCCTTGTTTAACAGCTTTTTTTACCTAGGCTTATTTGGCTTTATTGGTCAAGGTTTGTACTGGGGCATTTATGGCGGTTTATTTTTGTTGTTAGGTCTTGTGTTAACGATGGGGCGCCGTGTTATGCCTTTTTTCATTGAAAAGGGTGTTGGTTATCCGGTTCAATTAAAAAACTCAGCGTTTTTAGATAACGCAAACTTGCTTATATTTTTAGCGTTTTCCATTAATGAGGTTTTCTTCCTAGATGCTGTGATAAGTAGTTATTTAGCAATGCCCTTGTTTTTAATTTCCTGTATTCGCCTATTCAATTGGCACACTAAAGGTATTTGGAGTGTGCCTCTGTTATGGGGTCTTTATGCTTCGTTTATTTTCATTACATTGGGGTTTTTATTATTTGCCCTACAGCCCTATGTTAATGTCATAACACATTCAATATCGCTGCATGCTTTTACGCTGGGTGGTTTTGGCCTGCTAACATTGTCTATGATGTCGCGTGTAACATTGGGCCATACTGGAAGAAGTGTTAAGGAACCTTCATTATGGGTACGAGTGGCGCAATGGTTATTGTTGATGGGTTGTGTGAGTAGGGTGGTTTTACCGTTATTTCTAAATGAATTTTATATAGAGACTGTGTTTCTTTCGCAATGTTTTTGGATAACAGGTTTCGCCGTATTTGTTTTAGTCAATTATCCGTTATTAACAAAAGCAAGAATAGATGGTGCTGCTGGATAGTATTAAATTTTAAGCTGAATAGACGGGTACAAAAGAGGCTTATATTTTTAAATAGGCGTAAGAATGAAGATTAGCGCTATCTCTGATATGTAAGATAGCGCCGTATTTCAGCGTGAAACTAATCAGCCCATGTAGTAAAGCTTTCGACCTCTTCACGACGTGTGCGGTATTGATTGACTGGTTTCTCGTTGTCGGGGTAACCCAAAGACAAACCACAAATTAATGAATATTGATCGGACACACCTAAAATATCACGAACAATATCTGGATAATCGCTGGTCGATGCTTGTGGGCAGCTACCTAAGCCATGGCCTCGTGCTGCTAACATGACGCTTTGCAAGAACATTCCCATATCAAACCAAGAGCCTTTGCCCATTATTTTATCAATGAAGAAAAATATACTCACGGGTGCGTCAAAGAAGCGATAATTGGCCAACGATGCTTCCACTCGTTTTTCCTTATCTTCTCGACCGATATCTAAAGCTTGGTAGAGGTCCATGCCGCACTGAAAACGTCTAGCCTTATAGGGTTCTACCCACTCTTCAGGATAGTAAAGATAATCAGGGTTGGGTTTGACGCCGTTTTTTGCCGCATCTAATAAGGCACTTGAGATGGCCTGTTTGCTCTGGCCTTGCGTAACAACGACTTTCCATGGTTGGGTGTTTGTTCCCGATGGCGCCCATCTTGCGGTATTTAAAATCTCTGAAATAATCGCTTTTGGTACTAATTTATCTTGATAAGCACGTACGGAAATACGCCCTTCAATAGCCTCTTTTATATCCATAGCATGTGACATTATGTTTATTTTAAAAGGAATATGTTATCAGTATATGTCGTCGTGCATAAATTTTAATTTTTAAATAAAAAATTATGAAGTATGCGAATGCCTTGATAAAAATGAGTCGGGCAATGTTGTACAATTAACGTTAAATTCTAAAATATTAACTTAGGAAGATATTATCTTTTAAAAAAACCTAATGATTGTTAGAATGCTTAAAAGTAACGTAAATTAAGGTGAGTGAATGAAAATTTTAGTAGGTGTTAAGCGCGTTGTAGATTATAACGTTCGCATACAAGTCAAAGCAGATGGTTCAGGTGTTGCGACCGACGGCGTAAAAATGAGCATGAACCCGTTTGATGAGATTGCGGTTGAAGAAGCATTGCGTATCAAAGAGGCGGGTAAGGCAGACGAAGTGATTGCGGTAACCATTGGCCCTAAAGTATGTCAAGAGCAATTAAGAACAGCACTGGCAATGGGGGCGGACCGGGCTATTCATGTTGAAACTGATGATGAAATTCAACCACTGACTGGTGCCCGAATTTTAAAAGCACTGGCTGATAAAGAAGAACCTAAAATTGTTTTATTAGGTAAGCAAGCTATTGATGATGATAATAACCAAACAGCTCAAATGTTAGGCGGCTTATCGCATTGGCCACAAGCAACGTTTGCATCAGAAGTGGTTATAGAAGGCGACACAGCGCTTGTTACCCGAGAAATTGATTCAGGCCTAGAAACGTTATCGGTAGATTTACCCGCCGTTATTAGTGTGGACTTACGATTAAACGAACCACGCTATGTCAAACTGCCTAATATTATGAAAGCTAAACGTAAGCCGATTGAAACGCTTACTTTGGCTGATCTGAACGTTGAAGTAGCGCCATCAGTGACTGTTTTGAAAACATCTGCTCCAGCTAAACGCGAAGCGGGTATAAAAGTGGAATCAGTTGAAGAACTGGTGATTATATTAAAAGAAAAGGGGTTGATCGAATGAGCAAGGTATTAGTTATTGCAGAGCATGATGGCAACTTATTAAACGGCTCAACAGCACGTGCTGTGGCGTGTGCAAGTCAGCTTGGGTTAGCGGCAGTAGATGTTGTTGTTTTAGCATCAGATGGTAGCGCAGTGGCAGAGCAAGCGGCAAAATTAACAGGTGTTTCAACGGTAGTTTTAGTTCAGAACCCGGTTAATGAAAATGCTGTGGCAGCATTACTGGCCCCGCAAATTGAAGCGTTGGCCTCTGATTATAGTCATGTGTTTGCACCGAGTACGACATTTGGCAAAGACTTAATGCCACGCGTGGCGGCGCACCTAGGCGTGCCACAAATTAGCGATATTATGCGCGTTGAAAGCGCAACCGTGTTTGATCGCCCAGTATACGCAGGTAACGCGGTTATTACGGTTGAAGCTCCAGAAGGCTTAGTATTAGGTACAGTTAGAACTGCATCTTACCCAGCTGTAACACAAGACGGCGCGGCGACTATTGAAACGCGTGAGGTATCGGTTACGTTACCCTCGCATACTCGTTACGAAGGTTTAAAAACGAGTGGTGGCGGTGATCGACCAGACCTTCAAGCCGCTGCAAAAGTTGTTTCAGGTGGTCGAGGTGTGGGCAGTGAAGAAAACTTTAGTGTTATTTATGGCTTAGCCGATAAACTCGGTGCCGGTGTTGGTGCTTCAAGGGCCGCGGTGGATGCTGGTTTTATTCCCAATGATCACCAAGTCGGTCAAACGGGAAAAATTATTGCGCCAGAATTGTATATGGCGTTTGGTATCTCAGGTGCTATCCAACATTTGGCAGGCATTAAAGATGCGGGGACGATTGTTGCCGTGAACAAAGATGCTGATGCACCGATTTTTGAAGTAGCTGATTATGGTCTAGTCGGTGATTTATTTGAAGTGATTGAAGAGCTTGAAAAAGCCTTATAGACACTTCATCAATTAAAAAGAGGTGTCAGGGCTAAAACATAGCGCTGACACCTTTTTTCGTATTCATTAGGAGAGGGTTTATGGAACGTGAATCAATGGAATTCGATGTTGTCATCGTGGGTGCAGGCCCCGCAGGCTTGTCTGCGGCATGTAAATTAATGCAGTTGGCAGAAGAGAAAAACCAAGAATTAATGGTTTGTGTTATAGAAAAAGGTTCTGAAGTGGGCGCGCATATTTTATCAGGTGCGGTCCTAGAACCCACTGCGATGAATGAGCTCTTTCCTGATTGGAAAGATAAGGGTGCTCCTATAAAGACGCAAGTTAAAGGCGATGATGTCTATTACCTAACGGGTGAAGAAAAGGGCATTAAAACCCCCAATTTCTTAATCCCTAAACCGATGCATAATGAAGGTAATTACATCGTTAGTATGGCTAATGTTTGTCGTTGGTTAGCTGAGCAAGCTGAAAGCATGGGCGTTGAGATTTTCCCTGGGTTCACAGCATCTGAAGTCTTATTTAATGACGATGGTAGCGTTAAAGGCATCCTAACCGGCGACATGGGTGTTGCTGAGGATGGTTCGGAAAAAGATGGATATATGCCCGGCATGGAGCTATTGGCTAAACAAACTATTTTTGCTGAAGGTTGCCGAGGTCACCTAGGTAAACAGCTTATGGATACGTTTAACCTACGTGATAATGTAGATCCGCAACACTATGGCCTAGGTATTAAAGAAATTTGGGCAATTGACCCTGAAAAACATCAAGAAGGATTGGTTGTTCACACGGCTGGTTGGCCACTCGATAACCATACTGAAGGTGGTGGTTTCCTTTATCACATGGAAAACAACCAAGTGGCACTCGGTTTTATCATTGCTTTAAATTACACCAATCCACACCTAAGTCCGTTTGATGAGATGCAACGATGGAAACTTAACCCAAAAATAGCACAATTTCTTGAAGGTGGAGAACGAGTTGCTTATGGCGCACGTGCTGTTAATAAAGGTGGAATGCAATCGGTTCCTAAACTGAGTTTCCCCGGTGGTTTATTAGTCGGCTGTGATGCAGGTTTTTTAAATGGTGCAAAAATAAAAGGCAATCATACGGCCATGAAAACAGGCATGTTAGCAGCTGAAGCGATTATCGAATCTATGCTAGTCGGTGATGTTTCAAGCAAAGAACTCAGCTTATTGGATGAGAAGTATAAGGCGTCTTGGGTGTTTGATGAGCTGCACAAAACACGTAACTTTGGTCCTGCGTTACATAAATTCGGTACGCTAATTGGCGGCTCATTTGCTTGGTTAGATCAAAATATTTTTGCTGGAAAGCTACCGTTTACTTGGCATAACACAACACCCGATCATGAAACATTAAAACCAGCTGCTCAATGTGAGGCCCCTGTTTACCCAAAACCCGATGGCAAACTGACGTTTGATAAATTGTCGTCCGTCTTTCTATCCAGTACCAATCACGAAGAAGACCAGCCTTGTCACCTGAAGTTAGCTGATCCATTAATTCCGATTAATCAAAACTTACCGCTTTACGATGAGCCTGCTCAACGTTATTGTCCTGCCGGTGTTTATGAAGTGGTGGCAGATGAAAATGGCAAAGACCAATTTCAAATAAATGGTCAAAACTGCGTGCACTGTAAAACTTGTGATATTAAAGACCCTGCGCAAAATATTACATGGGTAACACCTGAAGGTGGCGGTGGCCCTAACTACAGTAATATGTAGGGGTTTCGGCACATTCGTAATGATATAATTGCCAGCACAGAGATTAAAAGAAACATTGAAGAACTAATATGTTAAAAGAAAAAAGTACGCAGACTAATAAAGTTAAAAAAACCCGAGAGAGAATTTTAGATGCTTCGGCGGCTCTTTTTAGCAAACAAGGTTATAACGGAACAGCATTGCGAGATATCGCCAGTGCGTTAGATATGAAAGCGGGCAGCCTCTATTATCATTTCGACTCTAAAGAACAGCTCGTTCTTGAAATTCTAAAAATTGGCCTTGAAAATATAATTAATACAGTCATCACTCGTGTTAATGCTCTACCTGAGGGGAGCTCCACCAAAGAGGTGTTACTTGAAGCGGCAAAAGGGCACTTAGCTGCGCTACTAGAGAAAGGTGATTATACCTCTACTAGTATTCGTAACTACGGCCAGATGCCTGACGCGGTGCAAGAAGAGGGGCGCGTCTTACGGGACAGATATGAAAATATGTGGCGGAAATGGTTAGTTGAAGCACAAAATAAAGGCGACATAAAAGCCTCTACTGATTTAAAAATATTCAGGTTGTCTTTATTAGGTGCTTTAAATAGAACGCTTGCGTGGTATTCACCTGGGGGCAAGTCAATAGATGAAATTGCAGAAGCTCAAGTAGGTTTCTTCTGGGATGGCATCAAAAGTTAGTGATCTATTACCGAATAACACCAATTAGGTCTGACGTTATTCGGTAATAAGTTGATTGTTATAGCTGTTTTGTTAACTCTGTTACGCTGGAAAATGAAGCCAAATTTAAAATAGACGTTTGAATACTGAATGCTTTTTCTTCGGAGATCGCTAATTGGCAATTTAGGGAAAATTTCTTAGCAATTTCGTCAGAACTCAAAGGTCTGTCAAAACAGCCTCTGTTTTTATGTTCGCGATGTTTAAGTATGCGACCATCTTTCAAGGTGATGTGAACTTCCCCAGAGTAATAGGTTGGAAATCCTGACTTTGGATCCACCTCATAGCTAACCTTTTTCGCTAATGCAGCAACAATTGGGTCTGCTAATAGTTTTTCTTCTAAGTCCGCTAGAGTGAAATCATGACGAACTAAAGCAACGGCTACTAGGTAAGGTACGCTAAATTGCGCATCATAGGCACAGGTTGGAGATTGTTTAGTATCCAGTGGCTCACACACGGTTTTAACGACTTCTTCCGGAACAAGTGCCTTAATGCTCTCAATTTGATCAACGGTTAATTGGTGTTCTTTAGTTAAAATTAATGTGGCATCAATCGCTGCATGTGTAAAGTGACAAGACGGGTAGGGTTTGATACCAACATTCATGACTTCCCAGACAGTGTTTAAGTTTGTGGTTGCCAAGTCATAATCACAGCCAGGCTCTAGGCCAATGAGATGGCTTTTGTATAAACCAAACCGCCCTTCATACGGTAAGCTTGGGCCAATATAGCCAGCTTTAGCAAATGTTGCTGCCATAATGCCAGATACCGCGGCCCATCCAGGGTGGTAACGTTTAGTCCAAGCGCCATCCTCTAAAAACTCAAAGTTACCAGATGCCATACTCAGAGCAATACCTTGAGCCATAGTCATTTCATCTGCCGATAGTTTCATTAGCTTTGCAGCAACGAGGGAACAAGCGAATGCCCCTACAAGCCCTGTTGGGTGGTGTCCTACTTGATGAAAGGCTCCCTTTGCGACCATACCGAGACGAGCACCAACTTCCATGCCTGCTATATAGGCTGCAAGCATTTCTTCTCCAGTTGAATTTTGTTTCTCGGCAACCGCTAATACACATGGCCAAACGGCTGATGTCATATGAACCACACCGGCGACGTGTGTATCATCAAAGTCAAGTCCATGAATAAGCAAGCCATTGGCGAGGGCAGCATCACGGTAAGACATTTTCTCGCCAGTACCCAACACAATGTGATTACCTGGTTCTTCAAATAAACGTAGTGCTTTAAGACCCGTTTTACTAAAATCGTATTGAGTAGATGCATAGGCGATACCAGTTGCATCAAGGATTAAATGTAGGGCATATTGCTGAACTTCATCAGGCACTTTATTAAGGTCGAAGTCATGAACAAAATGCGATAGTTCAGTTGAAATTGCTGTTGATACTTGCTCGGTCATAGTTTTATTACCCAATCGTTTTCAATAATCTTTAATGGTTAGAAAAATACCATAAATAAGATTAAATTTCTTGTAAAATCTAACATTTGTTAGTATTTTGGTCCCTTATATTTAATACATATAAAGTATTAAAAAATTTTAGGAGGAATGTGTGGAATTTAGTTGGTCTGAAGAGCAGTTAGCGATCCAAGAAACGGCACGCCGTTTTGCTGAGGCTAAATTGTTACCAGAATATCAAAATAATGATAATAAACATTCTTTTGATAGAGTTATGCTCAAAGAAATGGGAGATTTGGGGTTAATAGGGGCAGAATTGTCGGAAACTTATGGCGGGCTTGAGTTAGGTTATGTCACTGCGGGTCTCATTACAGAGGAAATTGCACGTGCGGATTTTAATGTTGCTTACGTGCAAATTTTAGCTGGATTGAATGGCGGTATTATTGAGAAATTTGCTGCGCCACATTTGGCCAATAAGTGGATCCCTAAAATGATAGCGGGGGAAGCGATTTGTGCCATTGCGCTAACAGAGCCGAGTACAGGTTCAGATGCGGCTAATTTAAAATTAAAAGCCCAGCGTAAAGGTGATGTGTATGTACTTAATGGTGAGAAAACATCTATTTCCGCTGCTGCTCAAGCAGATGTTGCGGTTGTTTTTGCAAGAACTGGCAGCGTTGAAGATAAAGCAAGAGGCGTGACGGCATTTCTTGTCCCGCTTGATAATCCAAAAATAAAGCGCACTCATTTTGATGATTTAGGTGAGTCGGTTGTGGGCCGTGGTTCTTTATTTTTTGACGACGTTGAAGTACCAGCAGAGAATGTTCTTGGAGAAGAGGGGCTTGGGTTTATTCAAGTTATGCAGGGCTTCGATTACAGTCGTGCCTTGATTGGTCTTGAATGCTTGGCCGCGGCTAAAAAGTCTGTTGAAGAAGCCTGGGAGCAAGTATCAACAAGGGAAGCGTTTGGTAAAAAAATATCAAAATTTGAGGGCGTTAGTTTTCCGTTGGCTGAGGCTGAAACATTTATAGAAGCCGCAAAACTTCTTTGTTATAAAACCTTGTGGCTAAGAGATCAAGGTAAACCACATACCGCTGAAGCCGCTATGTGCAAATGGTGGGCACCAAAAGTTTCCTTTGAAATTATTCATAACTGTTTATTGGCGCATGGCCATGGTGGTTATAGTAAAGACTATCCGATCCAACAGCGCTTACGAGATGTATTAGGTCTGCAAATAGGCGATGGTACATCGCAAATTCAAAAAATCATTATCGCACGTGAAAAAATTGGCCGAGATGGTGTGCCGTACTAAATTTAATTAAATGTAGGAAAAAACATGTCAGAAAAGGTAGTTCTTTCAAAAGTAGACCGCTCAGTGGGTTTAATTATTATCAACCGGGCTGATAAATTTAATTGTTTATCAATGGATGTACATCAAGGCTTACAAGATGCGCTGAAAACTTATGAGGAAAATCCTGCCATCCGTGCCATTTTATTATGTTCAGAAGGTAAGCATTTTTGTACCGGCGCAGATCTAGACGAAGTGCAGGTGACTATTGCGGCAAATGATAAAAATACACTGAGAGATTTTGTTGAGTTAGGGCATAGAACATGCACGAGTTTTGAGCAGACATCATTACCGGTTGTTGGGGCAGTACAGGGTTTTTGTTTGGCCGGCGGACTTGAAATATCGCTCGGTTGTGATTTATTGTTTGCTGCTGATGATGCAGTATTTGGCGATCAACATGCTAATTATGGCTTAATTCCCGGCTGGGGTGGAAGCCAACGTTTGCCAAGAATTATTGGCTTTCGCCGTGCTTTAGATTTGATGATGTCAGGTCGTCGCTTAAAAGCTCAAGAGGCACATGAGTGGGGCATGGTAAATTATGTCGTATCAGCCAATGAGCTTCGAGCCAAAGCTCTTGAATACTGTCAACTCTTAGCCTCCAAAAGCGCCGATGGCCTTGGTATGATGAAAGACTTGGCTTATTCCGGTGCAGACCTACCATTAGAGAGTGCACTTAAATTAGAAGAGAACGAAGCTGTCAAAGGCTTGGTGAGCGATGATGTTAAAGAAGGGCTGGCGGCATTTTCTGAACGCCGAGAACCTGTTTTTAAATCACGCTAACGTTCGGTAAAATTAATAAACGAAGGAATTTCAAATGGAATACCAAGATATTACTTATGAAGTCAACAAGGGTGCAGCCTATGTCACCATTAATCGCCCTGAAGTTTATAACGCATTTAGAGGAATAACCTGTGAAGAACTAATCCATGCATTGACCAAAGCGGCATGGGATAAAAGTATTGGCGTTATTGTTCTTGCGGGTGCTGGTGACAAAGCCTTCTGTACGGGTGGAGACCAAAGTGCTCACGAAGGACAATATGATGGGCGCGGAATGATTGGTTTACCGATTGAGGAATTGCAAACTATTCTCAGAGATGCGCCAAAACCTGTTATTGCCATGGTTCAAGGTTATGCAATCGGCGGCGGTAATGTTCTCGCCACTATTTGCGATATGACTATTGCATCAGAGAAAGCCGTATTTGGTCAGGTAGGCCCTAAAGTGGGCTCTGTTGACCCGGGTCATGGCACGGCTTATCTGGCACGAGTGGTTGGTGAAAAAAAGGCGCGTGAAATGTGGTATATGTGTCGTAAATACTCTGCTCAAGAAGCTTTGGAAATGGGCTTGGTCAATAAAGTTGTGCCTCATGAACAATTAGCTGATGAAGTTCAACAGTGGTGCGATGAAATTATGGAAAAAAGCCCAACGGCGTTGGCTATTGCAAAACGTTCTTTTAATGCGGACAGTGAAAGTATTCGTGGAATTTCATCGTTAGGGATTCAGACACTTCAGTTGTATTACAACACAGAAGAATCACAGGAGGGCGTTAAGGCGTTTAACGAAAAGCGTAAACCTGATTTTCGTACATTTAATCAATAATAATGGCGCAGTCGACACAAGCTCAGGTATTTTCGGTTGATGGCGTTATACCCATCATACACCCCTCATCTTTTGTTGATCCGAGTGCTGTAGTCATTGGCGATGTGACGATTGGAGCCAATTGTTATATTGGGCCTAATGTTTCACTTCGAGGAGACATGGCATCAATTGAAATTGGTGAAGGCTCGAATATTCAAGATAATTGTATGCTCCATTGTATGACTGGCATTCCCACCATTGTTGGTGCTTGGGGGCATATCGGTCACGGTGCTGTGGTACATAGTGCACAGCTAGCTGCTAATGTACTGGTCGGTATGAATGCGGTTGTGATGGATGAATCGTTTATTGGTGAAAATAGTGTTGTTGCGGCGATGGCCTTTGTTAAAACAGGTCAGCAAGTAGCGCCGAACACGCTGGTTGCAGGTATTCCAGCGCGTGTTGTGCGTGAATTATCTGAAGAAGAAATAGAATGGAAAAGGGATGGTACGCGATGCTACCACGAACTTGTTGAGCGTTGTAAAACTACATTTGAAAGGGTCGAACCATTAACAGAAAGAGAACAAAATCGCCCCACTCTTAACGTCAAAATGGTTCCAAAGAAATAAATGAAACTTATTTGAAACACAGATTAATAAACTAAAGGTAATAAAGGAGTAATACATGGATTTAAATTATAGCCCCGAAGAGAAAGCCTTCCAATTGGAAGTGCGTGAATTTCTTAAGGAAAATTATCCAAAAGATATACAACAGAAAGTAGCTAAAGGCATCGCCCTTAAAAAGGATGATTATGTTCGTTGGCAAAAAATTCTGGCTAATAAAGACGGTTGGGTTGCACCTGGGTGGCCTGCTGAATATGGTGGCCCTGGCTGGACACCCGTTCAAAAGTATATTTTTGATGAAGAATGTGGTGCTGCTAATTGCTTGAGAACAGTCGCATTTGGTTTGGTGATGTTAGCACCTGTATTAATGAAATTTGGCACGGTAGAGCAACGTGAAAAATACTTGGGCGACATCCTAAACAGTGATGTTTGGTGGTGCCAAGGTTATTCGGAACCTAACTCAGGTTCGGACTTGGCCTCATTACAAACTAAAGCAGAAAAACAAGGTGACCATTACATCGTCAATGGCTCTAAAACTTGGACCACTCATGGGCATTATGCGGACATGATGTTTACCCTTGTTCGTACCAGTCAAGAGGATCGAAAACAAAAAGGTATTAGTTTTCTGTTGATTGACATGACCGCACCGGGTGTTACGACAACACCTATTATTACGGTTGATGGTATGCACGTAGTTAATCAAATATTTTTAGAAAACGTGAAAGTGCCAGTAGAAAACCTTGTTGGTAAAGAAGGTGATGGTTGGACTATTGCTAAGTCCTTATTGATGCATGAACGTACATACATTGCACAAGTCCCTCGTTCAAAAAAACAAATAGCACGGCTTAAAGAACTGGCTTCTAAAGAGCGCTATAACGGCAAACCGTTAATAGAAGATGCAGCGTTTAAGGCAAAAATATCAGCGGTTGAAATTGAATTGATGGCGTTAGAAATGACCAATATGCGTGTTTTGTCTAAATTGTCATCAGGTGACGCACCAGGGGCGGAGTCATCTCTTTTAAAGGTCAAAGGTACTGAAGTTCAGCAAGCCATTACTGCACTATTGATGGAAGCAGTAGGCTACTTTGGGATGCCCTATGTCAAAGAGTCTATGACCGACGGTTGGCAAGAAGAGCCCATTGGTCCTGAAGAGGCATCGGTGCTCGCGCCACATTACTTTGATTGGCGTAAATCGTCCATCTACGGTGGTTCAAATGAAATTCAAAAGAACATCATGGCAAAAGCCGTGTTGGGCCTTTAAGCGTTAGGAGTAATTAAATGAATTTAGAATTCAGTGAAGAAATGGTGATGTTGCAAGACTCGGTACTTAAGTTTTTGCAAAATGAATATGATTTTGAAACGCGTCAATCTTTAAGCCGTTCAGGTATTGGCTATAGTGAAGATAACTGGCAAAGTTTCGCAGAAATGGGGCTATTAGGTATACCTTTTGATGAGGAATTTGGTGGCTTTGGCTTTGGGCAAACGGGTCTAATTGTTGTGATGGAGGCTATTGGTAAAGGCCTTATTGTAGAGCCATACCTTGCCTCAATCGTTTTAGGTGGTTTGCTCATTCAACGCGCAGGCAGCGAGGAACAAAAAGAAGCAATTTTACCCGCGTTAATTGGTGGCGAGTTAAAACTAGCCTTTGCTTATGTTGAGCGCCATGCTCGTTACAACCTAACAGATGTTGAATTCAAAGCTGAATTACAAGGCGATCAATATTGTTTGTCAGGTTCAAAATCTGTGGTTCTAAATGCAGAAACAGCCGATAAAATAATCGTCTCGGCACGGACAAGTGGCGATAACTTTAGTGAGCAAGGCATTTCACTCTTTATCGTTGATAAAAACAGCACTGGCTTAACATCGCGTGATTATCAAACGGTTGATGGTCTGCGTGCCTCGGAGTTAACGTTTGACAATGTTATGGTTGATCAAGCAACAATAGTGGGTGAGCTGGATAATGCATTACCAGCGATTGAATACGTGATTGATGCAGCAACGGCAGCTATTTGTGCTGAAGGTGTTGGTGTGGTGACTGAGTTACGCGATAAAACGGTTGAGTACCTTAAAACGCGTAAACAATTTGATCAACCTATTGGTAATTTTCAGGTATTACAACATCGCTGTGTTGATATGTTTATGACAGAAGAGCAGATGAGATCATTGTCATATTTGGCCGCTATAAAAGTTGCAGAAGGTGATGGCACTGAGCGTACAAAAAGTGTGTCTGCAGCAAAGGTTTATTTAGGTGATGCACGCACTATTGTTGGTGAACAAGCGGCACAACTCCATGGTGGTATTGGTGTAACCGATGAATTAGATGTTGCGCATTATGTGAAGCGTTTAGCAATGATGAATGCCTTGTTTGGTGACCGTGATTATCACCTACAGCGTTTTAGCCAAGCTTAACGTGTATTCAATATACAACGGATGAATATGTTGACGTTTCCTATTGATACCAAACCTGAGTTTGGTATTCCAATGATGGTAGAGGAGGGCATCTTTTTATTAAAGATGCCCATTCCTTATACGCTTGATCATATTAATCTCTGGTTATTGCGTGATGTTGAGGGCTGGACAATTGTCGACTCAGGTTTCTATAGTGAAGAGTCAGTTCTTTTATGGAATAAGGTACTAACTGATTTTTGTGATAATGAACCGATCCAAAAAATAATCATTACCCATTTTCATCCTGACCATGTTGGTATGGCTCAATGGCTCGCGCATAAAACGAGCGCGACTGTTCATATGAGCCAAATTGAGTATTTAACGACGCATATGGCGTGTCAAGATTACTCGGATGAACAAAAGGTGGTGCGGTGTCAGTATTTTGAACGTTTTGGTTTAGGGCAAGAAGAGGTAGGAAAGTTACAAAATAGGATTGGTGGTTATGTTGTAGGGGTACCAGAAGCCCCTATTAGTTATCAACGCTTAGTCGATGGTGAATCGATTCTTATCAATAATGAAGCCTGGCATTTATTACAATTTAGCGGCCATAGTCCAGGGCATATTTGTTTACATCATAAACAACGTGATTTACTTATTTCAGGTGACCAAGTGCTACCTAATATTTCACCCAATATTAGCGTTAATTTTAATGAGCCTGAAGGAAATCCGCTGGCGGATTACTTAGAAAGCCTCGATAGCTTATCAACATTAAGTAATGAAACAACTGTACTGCCGTCTCACGGCCGTGTTTTCAACGGACTACGCGAACGGTTGACCGTGCTTAAGGATGGCCATCATAAATCCTTAGATCAACTACGAAGCTTTTGCCAATCTGGGCGATCTGGGCTTGAGGTTATAGAAGAGCTGTATGGTAATCGTCTTAGCCTGTTCAACTTATCACTAGGGACTGGCGAAGCGATGGCCCATTTAAACTATTTGATCGAAATCGGCGATATGTCACGTACTGGCGACGCCGTTTATCAATATAAAACAAATTAACTTACTAGAGAATTTATGATGAGCGATTATGTGAAATACAGCAGCATGTCCGAAGGGGATGACTTTCTAGACCCGGTGCCTTCTTTTGAGGTGACTAAGGAGTGCGTAGACAAGTATATTAAATCCACTAACGATAGCACTAAAGAGCTAACCGTTGACGATGAACAAGGTCGTCGTGTTGCACCCCCTATGTTAGCAGCAGTGTATGTGATTGATGCCTTACGAACGCGTGTTGGGCCGCCGGGTGGTATTCATGCTAAGCAGCAGTTCAAATTTCATCGTCCCGCTTATGTGGGAGAAACGTTATTTACTTCGGCAAGGGTTGTTAAGTTATATGAGAGAAAAGGACGTAATTACGTTGAAATGACGACAGAAACTCGTAATCAAGAAGGTGAGTTGATTACCAGCGGCATTATTACAAGGATATGGGGGAAAGAGGCATGAGCGAGTTACAAGCTTATAAAGACTATAACGTTGGAGACCAATTAGAAGAACTTATTCAGTTTGTCGACCAAACGATGATTGATGCTTATGCCGATGCATCGGGTGATGTGAACCCCCTACACATAGACCCTGAGTTTGCCAAAACGACCTTCTTTGGTCGGACAATCGCACATGGCTTGCTTACACTGGCTTTCGTCTCACGTGTATTGTCTGCATGGAATTGGCAGGGTTGGGCATACGGTGGTGAGTTAAATGTCTCATTTTTAGGTCCTGTTTATCCAGGCGATAGTGTACGTGTGTCTGGTGAAATTGATCAGATACTGCAAAGAGAAGATGGGATCTATGCTCGTTGTCAGTTGGCTTGTTTTTGTGATGAAAGGACGGTCGTCAAAGGTTTTGTTATCAGCAAAATATCACCTTAGGAAAAGAAATAATGTATAAACGAGATAATGCTAGCAGTAAAAAAGGAGCGGCTTACTACCACCCAATAGAGATTAGCTCTAACGCAGACATTATTGAACTACAAGAAAAAAAGCTTCAAGCGCAAATGGCGTACTTGTCTGAAAACTCAATATTTTATCAACAGAAATTCGCACAGGCGGGTATAAGTTTTGCTGATATAAAAACATTGAAAGATCTATCAACCGTTCCGTTTACCGTAAAACAAGATTTGCGTGATAGTTTACAAGCGGCTCCGCCATTTGGCTTACACCGTGCGGCAGAACTCGGCGATATCATTCAGATGCAGGCATCATCGGGAACAACGGGTAACCCTGCGTATGTCGCTCTAACTGAAAAGGATGTTGAATCATGGAATGAACTGAGCGCTCGCGGTTTTTATGCCTGTGGTGTGAATCCCGGAGATTTTGTATTACATGGCTTCTCTATGAGTAAGGGCTTTGTTGGTGGTATTCCTTGCATGCAAGCGATTCAATATATGGGTGCGATCGATGTACCAATTGGCGCTGATGGAGGCGTGGATAGGTTATTACGGGCCTGTGAAGATACAAAACCACGTGTGTTGATTGGTGCGCCTAATTTCCTATTACACGTGGCCTCTATGGCACCAAAAATCTTGGGGACAACAGCAGATCAACTCGGTGTGGAGCAATTGGTGGTAGGCGGAGAGCCGGGTGGAGGTATTCCTGCCATTCGTGACGCACTTGAGAAAGCTTGGGGTGCAACGATTTGTGAAATGATGGGCGGTACAGATTTAGGCGTTATTTACTGGGGTGAATGTGCTGAACAAGATGGTATGCACATGCTATGTCAGGACCATATTATCGTTGAGTTGATTAATCCAGATACGAACGAGGTAATTCCTTTTGAAAAAGGCGTGACAGGCGAATTGGTTTATACGGCTCTTGGTCGTGAAGCATCGCCGGTTGTACGTTTTAAAAGTGGCGACCATATCGTGGTGACAGATACGGACTGCGGATGTGGCCGTACCGGACCTAAAATACGCTGCTTTGGTCGAACAGACGATATGCTGATTGTGCGTGGTATCAACGTGTTTCCTTCTGCAATACAAGATTTGGTTCTACAGTTACAGCCGGAAACCAATGGCGTGATGCGAGTATTTGCCGATTTTGAGGGGCACTCCACACAACGGAATTTAAAAGTTATTGTTGAGCGCGGTGCTAAACGATCCGAATCAGACGATGCCATACTCATACAGCAGATAGAAACAACCATTAAAAATGCTTTGTCGTTTAAAGTACAAGTTCTGATAGTTGACCCGAATAGTTTCGAGAAACCGGGGGCGGCAAAAGTAGCGCTGACGTTACGCGAACGTCCTGATTTTCTAACGTTAAATGATTTTGATCATTAAATTATGTCGATTTTAAATACGACCATTAACCCTCAATCAGAGAGCTTTATCGATAATCGAGATTTTTATCTTGAACGGATAAAAGACCTGCACGAACGTCGACATCGTGCGCACCAAGGTGGTCCAGAAAAAGCCAGACTTAGGCACACCGAACATCGCAAACAAATTTTACCGCGTGACCGTATTAGCCTTATTTTAGACCCTGGTTCACCTTTTTTTGAACTGGGCGAATTAGCCGGCGATAAACTACCTGAAGGAAGCGAAATTGGCGCGAGTTTAATCACGGGTGTTGGGCTTATAAATGGTCGTCAATGCATGATTATTGTTAATGATGCGACGGTAAAAGGGGGTACGTATTACCCGATGACGTGTAAAAAACACGTACGTGCGCAAACGTTTGCAATACAACACCGTTTACCTTGCATTACGATGGTACAAAGTGGTGGTGCTTTTTTACCCGAACAAGAAGGTATTTTTCCCGATGAAGGGATGTTTGGTAGTATTTTTGTTAACCAAATAGAAATGTCGGGCCAAGGCATACCCCAAATTTCAATAGTTATGGGTTCGTCAACCGCTGGCGGTGCTTATATACCTGCTTTGTGTGATGAAATTGTCATCGTGCGTGGCAAAGGTTTTATGTATTTAGGCGGGCCTCAATTGGTTGAAGCAGCAACGGGCGAGCAGGTCGGTCACGAAGAGCTCGGTGGTGCGGACATGCATTGCCGTGACAGTGGGGTGACGGATCATATAGCGGAAGATGATGCACACGGTTTAAGCATTGTGCGTGATATTGTCCGTAACTTAGGTAACTTACCAACACAACGTTGGGACGTTGCTGATTCTGTAGAACCACTGTATCCGATTGAGGAGATCTACGGCATTGTCAATAAAGACACTAAGGTTCCAACGGATAATAGAGAAATACTGGCTCGGTTAGTTGATGGTAGCAACTTTGATGAGTTTAAGACGAATTACGGCAACACATTGATGTGTGGTTTTGCCAAAATTCATGGGTTTGAAGTGGGTATTTTGGCGAATGATGGAGTGATGTTTAGCGAATCAGCTAAAAAGGGAACGCATTTTATTAACTTGTGTTGCCAACGTGATATTCCCTTGTTGTTTATTGCCGATGTGCCGGGTTTTATGGTGGGCGAACACGCTGAACGAGGTGGTATTGCAAAAGACGGGGCAAAATTTATTACTGCCATGAGTTCAGCTAAAGTACCAAAGTACACATTAATTACTGGGGGGTCGTATGGTGCGGGTTATCTAGCCATGTGTGGACGCCCCTTTAAACCGAATGCCATGTTGGCATGGCCTTCTGGACGCTCTGGAATAATGGGCCCCGAGCAAGTGGCTAACACCTTAGCGACTGTACGTGAAGACATTCTTAAACGAGAAGGCAAAACATGGACCGACGAGGAGCGCGAAGAATTTAAAGCGCCTCATAGAAAACGTTTTGAAGATTCCGAAGGTGCTTATAACTTTGCTTCTAAGCTATGGTATGACGCGGTTATTGATCCGGTAGAAACAAGAGAAGTATTGGCGTTGTTGTTAGATTTAGCAGGACGTTCTCCCAAAATAGAAACTAAATTTGGGGTATTTAGACAATGATTAAACGTATTCTTATCGCCAATCGTGGCGAAATTGCCTGTCGAATTGCGCGAACTTGTCAACAATTAGGCATCGATGCGGTAGGGGTTTATTCAGCTGCAGATCAAAATAGCCGTCATGTGAGAGAAATAGGCCATGCTATTTCACTAGGTGGTGCGCTGGCATCTGAGAGTTATTTAAATATTGATAAGGTTATTGATGCCGCTAAACAATCCAATTGTGATGCGATTCATCCTGGCTATGGTTTTTTATCGGAAAACCCTGAATTTGCTGATGCTGTTGAACAGGCAGGTCTAATATTTATTGGTCCACGTGCCGATAGTCTTCGGCGTTTTGGTGATAAATCAGCGGCTAAAAATGAAGCTATAAAAGCAGATGTCTCGGTCATCCCCGGAAGTGAGGAAAAACTAACTGATCCTACAGCGATTGCAGACCTTGTTAAAAGCATGCGCTTGCCGGTTATGTTAAAAGCCGCTGCAGGTGGTGGTGGCAAAGGCATGCGTGTATTGAATGATCTTGAGGATTTAGATAACAATATTAATGCGGCGATGAGTGAGGCTCTACGCTCTTTTTCAGATGACGCGTTAATTGTTGAGCAATGTATTAATAATGCGCGACACGTTGAAGTGCAAATAGCGGGTGATGGTGAAGGGAATGTCGTGCATTTGTATGAGCGAGAATGTTCTTTACAACGACGTCATCAAAAAGTTGTAGAAGAAGCGCCCGCAGTTTTCCTAAGTTCAAGCTTACGAGAATCTTTATTGTCAGCCGCGTGTCGGCTCGGACGTAATATCCAGTACCGAGGCCTAGGTACTGTTGAGTTTCTTGTATTGGGTGATGAACATTATTTTCTTGAAGTGAACCCTAGGCTACAAGTTGAACACCCAGTGACTGAAAGTATTACGGGGTTAGATTTAGTCGAGTTACAAATTCGTATTGCCAATGGTGATGGGTTTGGTTTTGAACAAGCTGATATTCAGCCTAAAGGCCATGCGATTGAAGTTCGTTTATATGCAGAATCTCCAGCACAAAATTTTATGCCATCCACAGGGGTGATCGACTTTATTAAATTCCCAGAAAAACAACTGAGAATTGAATCAGGTGTAGATACAGGGGATGAAGTGTCATCCTATTATGACCCGATGGTTGCAAAGCTTATTTCAGAAGGTGAAACACGTACTCAAGCACTGGATCGTTTAGAGCAAGGCCTTGCTGATACGGTGATTTTTGGTCTTGATAATAACAGACTCTTTTTACAACAATTACTGTCAAATGAAGACGTTCGTGCGGATAAAATTGATACCGGCACGTTAGATCGATGGTTGGTCGATTATTCAGAAGAAAATGATGATGAAACGGCACAACGACAAGCAGCAATTGCTGCTGCGCTATGGCTGATGCAACACCGAGAGATAGCTTCAAAAAACCCATGGACAAGAGCGGATATATTTAGCCAATGGTCACTCAATTCACCAATTGATACAGCTGTCCATACGCTTAGTTTATGGCAAGATGAGACAGAGTGGAAAATTGCCTATTTAGGTATAGATGCACAAAATAAAGTGTCATTGAAAATTAATGATGATGTCCATCAATTGAGCTTAACAGAACTAGATAGAGCGGGTTATTTAGTCGACTTTGATGATGTCCGTCTGCCGGTAAGCGCTATTGCTTATGAAGAGTTTATTCATGTGCAGGCTTTATCTCAGCAAGTAACATTTAGAGTTAGCCCCATGGTTAGTGATAAGCAAGGTGAATCTGATGCGCACGATAGTGTTATTGCGCCAATGATGGGAGAAATCATTAAGGTGCATGTTGAAGAAGGTGAAACCGTTGAAGCAGGGCAGTTATTGATTGTGATGGAGTCAATGAAAATGCAGTTACAGATTTCAGCAATTCACGCGGGTACGGTCACTAACATTCATTGTAAAGCTGGGGATAATGTTGCTCGCGGTGCTATTGTTGTAAATGTAGATGCCTAGGTCACTTCGTGGAAAGGTGGCTATTGTTGGTGTAGGGCAATCACCTTCTGGTCGAATGCCTGGCAGAAGCCCATTAGATTTAACCGCTGATGCAACCTTAAAAGCACTGGCTGATGCGGGAATGGATAAAAGTGAAATAGACGGCGTGCTAACGGGTAATGCATTCGCCTCTTCTTTTCATCGGTTTAGTATTGCATTAAGTGAATACCTAAACATTCAGCCCGCTTACTCTAATACTTTACAGGTTTCTGGCGCAACAGCGGGGGCTGCCGTTAATACCGCAGCAGCAGCAATACACGCAGGCCTTGCCGATACTGTATTGGTGGCTTGTGGCGATAGTTTGTTAACTGGGATGACACCTGACATGGCGATCCGTGCGATGACAGAAAGTCGTGACCAACAATACGAAATGCCATTTGGTATTCCGGTGGCAAACACGTTTGCAATGACGGCGCAGCGACATATGAAAGAATATGGCACCACAGCAGAACAATTTGCACAGGTGGCTGTTACCTTCCGCGAACATGCAAGCAGAACGCCCGGTGCTCAAAAAACAGAACCTATTACCATTGAGGATGTGCTTAATTCTAAAATGGTAACCACGCCTTACCATAAACTAGATTGTTCGCTTATTTCAGATGGCGCAGTAGCACTGATTTTAACTTCTGCAGAAAAAGCAAAGGATTACACAAATGACCCTATCTATATACTGGGTGGTGGCGAATATTACAGTCATGAGCATATATTTTTGATGCCAGATTTAACGCAGACGGGCGCTGTTCAATCGGCAAAAAAAGCGTATGAGATGGCTGGTATTTCAGCAAATGATATTGATGTGGCCGGTATTTATGATTGCTTTACTGGAACAGTTGTAATGATGTTGGAGGATCTTGGCTTTTGTAAAAAAGGTGAGGGCGGTGCGTTTGTGGAGTCGGGTGAGATAACATACGGAGGCAAAATTCCAACCAACACACATGGTGGGATGTTGTCATATGCTCATCCCGGTATTCCAGCGGCTTGGTTTCATTTTGCCGAAGTCGTTCGGCAGCTTCGAGGAAGTTGTGGTGAACGTCAGGTGATTGGTGCTGAGCATGGTTTAGTCCATACCCTCGGTGCAGGGTTTTCAACGCAAGCTACCACGGTATTGGGTACGGAGAGCACTTTATGAATGACCTAATTATCCAAAAACCTTTACCGATAGCAGACGGTGACAGTCAGGCCTTTTGGGATGGGTTAAAAATAGGTCAACTGTTGTTACAACACTGTGCCGATTGTGGGCACGTACAATATTACCAACAACGTATTTGTCGGCAATGCCAATCGGAAAACCTGCAACACAAGGCTGCGAGTGGTCGTGGGACCGTCCATTCTTATAGTGTCGTCTATCGTGCGCCTGGGCCAGCTTTTAAACAGGATGTGCCGTATGCAGTTCTGTTAATTGATTTAGAAGAAGGCCCACGTATGATTAGTTCGCTTGTGGGTAAAGATTTTGATGTGCTAGATTTTGATGTTCCTGTTCAACTTGAAACAATAAAAATCACGGATGATGTTTACTTACCTTGCTTCCATGTCGTAAATAAATAGGCTGATTTTACTTATGTTTATTATTTATGCTTTAACAACTATTAATTAAGGTCGAACAATGGCTAAGAAATTACCACCAGAAACAAAAATATCCACGACTAATGAACAGCAGATATTGGTGCGCAATAAAGATCTTGTTCATGAGCTTATCGGTAAAGTTAGCTTTACCGAAATGTTCTTTTTGCATTTGATGCAAAGAATGCCTAACGAAGGTGAAATTGCTGTATTTGATTCTGTTCTAGTCACCTTGATGGAGCATGGTTTAACACCCAGCGCGATTGCTACACGGCTAACGATTATGGCGGCTCCTGAGTCCGTTCAAGGTGCCATATCTGCGGGTCTACAAGGCATAGGTAGTGGTTTGGTCGGCACAATGGAAGGTATGGCAAAGAATTTACAGGAAATAATGGCGTCTAACGACGACCTTGAAGCCACGTGTTTGAACATTGCGCAACGATTTAAAGATTCAAAACAAGCGATTCCAGGATTTGGTCACCCCTTCCACAAGCCGGATGACCCACGAACTCCACGGCTTTTTGAGATTGCGCGTTCTGCTGGCGTGGATGGGCGTTACATTGATGTTGTCAACACACTGTCTAGAGCTGTCGATCAAGTATACGGTAAACACTTAACGATTAACGCCACTGGGGCAATAGCCGTCGTGTTATCAGAAATTGGGGTGCCTTGGGACGTTATGCGAGGCATTGCGGTTGTGACACGTAGTGCTGGTTTACTGGGTCATATTCGCGAGGAACAGGAGCACCCTATTGCTCCTTTTATTTACTCACATATTGAAGAAACGGTACCGTACACGGGTGAAAGACAACTAGATGAGTAAACAGGTCTTATTTAGTTAATTAATAAGACTTAGCCAAACCTAAAACTCTCTCTGCTATGTAGCATAATGCCAATTGAGGACTAACAGGTGCAATGCGTGGCACCATAGATTCTCGTAGGTAGCGCTCAACATGATATTCCTTAGCATAGCCAAACCCGCCGTGGGTCATAACAGCGGTTTCACAAGCATGAAAGCCCGCTTCACCGGCTAAATATTTGGCGGCATTAGCCGCAGCGCCACATGATTGATCATTATCATATTGCCAAGCGGCAGACATAACCATCAACCAAGCCGCTTCTAATTCAGACCAACAAACGGCTAAAGGGTGTTGTATGCCTTGGTTTTGGCCAATGGGGCGATTAAAAACGATACGTTCTCTAGCGTAATCGGTTGCTTTTTTTAACGCAACTCTACCAAGCCCAACCGCTTCACCAGCAATTAATATACGTTCTGGATTCATGCCGTGAAGAATGTATTCAAAGCCTTTCCCTTCTTCGCCAATCCGATCTTCAATGGGTATTTCTAGCCCATCAATAAATAATTCATTGGAGTCTACTGCTTTACGACCCATTTTTTCAATTTCATGCACGGTGATTTTATTGCGATCAAAGTCGGTATAAAAAAGGCTTAGGCCGTGCGTAGGTTTTTTTACATCTTCCAATGGGGTCGTTCTAGCAAGTAACAATACTTTATCGGCAACTTGTGCGGTTGATATCCACACTTTTTGTCCATTAACGATATAACGGTCACCTTTACGAACGGCCAAGGTTTTAAGCTGGGTAGTATTTAGCCCAGTATTGGGTTCAGTTACTGCAAAGCAGGCTTTTTCACGGCCCTCGGCCATTGGGCGTAGCATGCGTTGCTTTTGTTCTTCTGTGCCAAAAACAGCGACAGGGTTTAAACCAAAAATATTAATATGAACCGCAGAAGCGCCAGACATGCCCGCTCCACTTTCAGCTATCGTACTAGCCATAATAGCCGCCTCTGTAATACCTAAACCTGAACCACCATAGGCTTCAGGTATACATATCCCCATCCAGCCACCTTCGGCCATAGCATCATAAAAGTCGTGAGGAAAACCACCTTGTTGATCACGCTTCAACCAATAGTCATCATTAAAAGATTCACAAACCTTTTGTATAGAATCTCGAATAGCCTGTTGCTCGTCAGTATAAGAAAAGTTCATAGTTTGGTAGTTTGCTATAAATTAAATAATGCCGGCTTCTAAGCTCGCGGCCATAAAAAGGCCTAGCTCTTCGGCCTGATCAATGAACTCTTCTTTAAAGTCACCGCGGCAAATTAACGGTTCTTGCACAATTTTCCAACGCAACCCTGTCAAAATAGATTCGAGTGCACGCCTTGTACCGGTACCGTCATTGCCTGCACGAATAAGAATAGCGCAGGGCATGGCTTCTGTTTTATCCATACATGGATAGTAATTGCGGTCAAAAAAATCTTTTAACGCACCACTCATATAACCTAAATTTTCAGGCGTCCCAAGAATCAAAGCGTCAGCCTTTAATACATCATCTGCATTAGCTTCTAACGCAGGTATAAATATCGCTTCAACGCCGTCTATCGCATCACTATTAGCACCTTTTAGAACAGCATCAATCATGCGTTGTATGTTCGGTGAAGGTGCGTGAGCGATGATAAGCAAACGTTTCATTTTATAAAATAAACTCTTATATTTAAACTACTTGCGAGGTTTTTCTAATGTTATTTGCATCTCTTTAAAACGTTTGATTTCTTCTGCGCTATAACCGGCATCCGCTAAGATTTCGGTATTATTTTCTCCGTATTGTGGTGGGCGAAATTTAAATGCTCCGGGTGTTCGCGAGAGCTTAACAGGAATCCCAGTTCCTCTGTATTCACCTGATTCTATGACCATTTCTCGTGCAATGGTTTGCGGGTGCTGTAAGGCATCTTCAACTGTTTGCACCGCACCCGCTGGAATACCTTTGCCCATTAATTCCGCTGTCATTGCTTTGCCATCTCGATCAGCAAGCAAGTCTTCAAGAATAATTCGTAGCTCAGCTCTATTTTTTGCTCTGTTAGCGTTAATTGTAAAACGTGGGTCTTGTGCTAACTCGGGTTGCCCTAACTCTTTGCATAAGCCAGCAAATTGGCGATCATTGCCAATGCCCAGAAATAACATACCGTTGGCAGTAGGGAAGAGGTCGTATGGCGTAATGTTTGGGTGAGCACTACCGAGGCGTTTTTGTGGTTTACCATCTAAGAACCAGTTCGCAGCATGTGGATGGATTAAGCTAACAGCTGTGTCGTATAAGCTGACTTCAATGGATTGGCCTAGACCTGATTTTTCACGTTCATATAACGCCAGTAATACAGCGATAACTGCATTCATTCCTGTGGTTAAGTCAACGATGGGTACACCAATCCTAACGGGTGGGCGATCCGGATCGCCATTAATACTCATCAACCCTGAGGTCGCTTGAGCTACGGCATCATAACCAGGGAAACCTGCATATGGACCATTGCTACCAAAACCGGTAACGCGACAATGAATTAAACGAGGGAACTTTTTTTGTAAAACATCGTTAAAGCCAATGCCCCATTTTTCGAGAGTCCCTACTTTAAAGTTTTCGACTAAAACATCAGCATTTTTAAGCAAGCGAAATAAAATCTCATGAGCTTCAGTCTGTCGCATATCTAATGCGATGCACTTTTTATTACGGTTTACGCCATCGTAATAAGCGCTACCACGTTCGTGATAGGGAGGTCCCCAACCACGGGTTTCATCACCTGCGGGTGGTTCAACTTTTATAATATCAGCGCCATGATCACCCAATATTTGGGTACATAAAGGGCCGCCTAAAACACGTGATAAATCAACGACTTTTATGCCGGTTAAAGAAGGATTGCTCATTTTATAAAACGGCCTCTGTCCCTAAAATTGTTGTTACCTGACTTGATAGTACGCCGCCATTTCCATTTACAAGAGCAACTTCTGGGTTCTCAACTTGTCTTTCCCCACATCCGCCACGTAACTGTTGAATAGCTTCAATAAGAATGAAGATGCCATACATGCCAGGATGAACACATGAGAGACCGCCACCGTTGGTGTTAACCGGTAAGCTCCCACCAGGCGCTATATTACCATTTTCGACAAATGCACCGCCTTCGCCCTTAGCGCAGAAACCTAAGTCTTCGAGAAAAAGAATAGTGTTAATGGTGAAGGCATCGTAAAGCTCAACGACATCAACATCGTCTTTTGTTAAGCCGGCCATAGCAAATGCACGCTTACCTGCATCAACAGCGGCTGTTGTTGTTAAATCGGGCATTTGGGTGATTTGACGGTGCCAATGTGCAGTGCCAGTACCTAATACATAAACGGGCTTATTTGGGAAATCTTTTGCACGCTCACTAGAGACCATAATAACGGCGCCACCGCCATCGGTGACTAAGCAACAATCAAGTAACGAAAGCGGGTCGCTGATCATTCTTGAGTTTAAAACATCTTGTCGAGTCAAGTCATCACGAGCAAAGGCAGCTGGATTTAACTGCGCCCATTGGCGAGCAGCAACAGCAACATCGGCCATTTGTTCACGTGTTGTACCGTATTGATGCATATGACGAGCGGCTGCGAGCGCATAGGAGCTAATAGGGTAGCGTGGTTTGTAGGGGGCTTCGTAAATTTGTTGTTCAGACATAGTGGCCAATTTGCCACCCGCTGTGCGTTGGTTACTGCCATAACAGATAAGTGCAACGTCACATTGCCCAGTTTTAATGGCCATCGCTGCATTAAGTGTGTGAGCAACAAAAGACGAACCACCGACCATGCTACTGTCAGAGAAACGTGGCTTGATGCCTAAGTATTCCGCTGTACTTAACGCAGGCATGAAATGATAAGATGAGCCGGTAAAAATACCGTCTACATCGGATAATTTTAAACCAGCATCATCTAGCGCATTATGTGTAGCTTCGGCCAGAATATCTAAAGGCATTCTCCCGTGTGCTTCACCACAACCAGCTAAACCGACACCAACCACAGCAGAAGAACCTCTTAATTCATGTGACATCTTTAAACTCCTTGTGCTGGTACGAAGACGATGAAAGGGTCATTGCCATCTTTGTTAATAACAGCGGTGACCTGATCACCAATTTTTACATCTAATGAGTCAACACCGTCGACACGGCTCATAAGACGCGGGCCTTCTTCTAGCGTTACATGACACACATTGTAATTACCACCACGTTCAGGTTTACGTCGGATGGTCGTTGTTGAGTAAATTTCACCTTTGCCTGATAAAGTTTTCCATTCTAGGTTGAAGCCACCGCAATGAGGGCAAACGACACGTGGAAAGAAATGAAACTCATGACAGTCTTTGCATTGGGGTAATGAAAAAACGTCTTTTCTTAAAAAGTCGCTATAGATTTGGTCTGGCCCTGGGCCGCTAAATCGCTCGTTTGTGGCACTCATTTACATTAACTCCCGTATTGATTAACTGTGCTTAAATAGTCTTAACAAAATAAGTTAGGATTCTAACAATTGTTATGTTTTATAGCTACTAAATTTAAGGACATGAAAGTGAGTTTAAGGAAGGTAATGAAAAAAATATCAATACAAGAAAAAATGAGACCAAATGAATGTTTTGGTTGTGGACAAGATAACCCATTTGGTCTTCAAATTGAAAGCCACTGGGAAGGTGATGAAGTGGTCTGCAAATGGACGCCAAAGGAATACATGATTGGCCCACCGACTTATTTATATGGCGGAATATCTGCGAGTTTAATTGATTGTCATTCAGTAAATGCGGCTTTGTCGTATGCTCATAAAAAAATTGGTAATGACGATCAATATGATCGAAGTATCCAAATGGTGACAGGGTCGATGAACATTCGTTACGTTAAACCGGTTCCTATGAATGAAGTGGAATTACGCGCAACAGTAGAAAAGGTTGAAGGTAGGAAATACTTTATTAAAACAACCTTGTTTAGCGCTGGTGTTGCATGTGTTGAGGGTGAGGTGCTAGCGATTCAGCTTAAAACAGTTAGTTAAGTGTTAGAGCTAGCTCTTTTTAAGAGCCGTTATTAATGACTAATAAAAACCCCAGTTTCTGCTGGGGTTTTTATTAGCTCAGAGTAGACTAATTATCTAGCTTATCTGGTTTTTTTGATGTGTCCGGTACTGCTTGAATAGGTGCAACAGGCTTAGACTCTACAGGCTTAGACTCTACAGGTTTAGACTCTACAGGTTTAGACTCTACAGGTTTAGACTCTA